>ERZ780083.346-NODE-346-length-18318-cov-3.576521_pt1 | contig 18318 bp, 15 predicted proteins | sample MGYA00511838_ERZ780083 | MGnify/ENA primary metagenome ERZ780083 (study PRJEB29588, sample SAMEA2152602) | human gut metagenome | biome: human gut; feature: human-associated habitat; material: faeces | place: Denmark | collected 2008/2010 ...
TATATTATTGATCCAGAAGATGTTAGTTGTGTAAAAAGTGTGAAGGCAGGAACTAGAGAAGTAACTTTAATAACCTGCCAAAATGGACATAAAAATAGATTAGTAACAAAGGCAAGAGAAATAGAACAAGAATAATTAATATAAAAGGTAGTGTAAGGTAATCTATGAAAAATGTAGAGGTGATTTTAATCGCTCGCACTTTGAAGAAATTACCAAAATAGAAATGGAAAGGGGCAAAAAAATGAAAAGCAAGTTCAGTTATAAAAGCAAAAGAACTATTATAATAGCAGCAATTATAACAGTACTTTTAGCTGGAACAGCAACAGGTGTGTATTTCTTTACAAAAGGTAATGCACAAGCACAAGCTGCTGGCGATAATAATACAACACAAGAACAATATGGCGAAGCACCAGAGGAAAACAAGAACGAACAACAAAATAATACAACAGAAAATGAACAAAATAAAAATGAACAAGGAGAGACAACTCCAAATCAACAAGAAGAACAGGAAACAGAAAGGCAAGAGCAAACAACAAATAACAATCAAACAACGCAAAATGAACAAACAACAACAACTACAACAGGGGAAGTTCCAAATCAAGAATATGTAACTGAAAGAGAAGAAACAGTTAAAAATCCTTGGGAATCATTAGAAGTGGGCTGGGGACCAACACAATTTGCGTCAATTGCATCAACTGCAAACTTAACAGCAAAGAAATCAAATCTTGAAATACATAAGACTGTAGACAAAGAAAGTGTAAAAATAGGAGATACACTAACATATACTATAAGCGTAAAGAATAATGGAGACAAAGTTGCAAAAGCAATAATATATGACAATGTACCAGAAGGAACAGTATTACTAAATAAAGATAACAATGAAGATGAAAATACAAAAAAATTAACTTGGAGAGTAACAGTAGAGCCTGGAGAGACAGAGAAAGTTGAATTTACAGTAAGAGTTAAAGCAGAAAAAGGAACAATAAAAAACTCTGCAATAATTAACGGAAAAACAACGAATGAAACAGAAACAGGAATTATAAATATCACAGGTAAAAAAGAAGTAAATACCTCAGAAGCAAAAGTTGGAGATACATTAACATATACAATTACATTAACAAATAGTGGAAATGCAACAGGAACAGTAACAGTAACCGATCCAATACCAGAAGGTACAAAAATAAAAGTAGCAACAACAGATGGATACGACTTGGAAACCAATACAATGACTTGGAAAAATGTAGAAGTAAAAGCTGGAAAATCAGTTGAATTAACATTGGAAGTTGTTGTTGAAGATAACACGAGTGTAATAAAAAACAAGGCTTATGTTGATGATAATAAAATACCAGAAGAACCAGAAACAGCTGTAAAACATCATTATACAGTTGAACACTATACTGAAAATCTTGATGGAACATATTCAAAAGTTGAAAAAGATACAGTAGTTAGCGAAGATGTTGAAATAGGAACTAAGGTAACTTATGAGGCTAATAAGTATGATGGATTTACATTTGATGATAGCAAGACAGAAAACAAAGATGCTACAGTACCAGATAATAATAATTTAGTTGTAAAATTATATTATACAAGAAGAAATGACTTAAGTTACACTGTATATTACAAAGAGCAAGGAACAGAAAATGAACTTGCTGATGCAAAAGTAGTAGATGGTAAAACATTTGGAGATGTTGTAACAGAAAATGCAATTGATATTGATGGATATAATAAAGTAAATCCAACAAGTGCAGAAATAACAATAACAACAGGAAAGAATGAATATACATTCTATTATACAAAGAGAGCAGACTTAAGTTACACTGTATATTACAAAGAACAAGGAACAGAAACAAAACTTGCAGAAGCAAAAGTAGTAAACAATAAGACATTTGAAGAAGTAATTACAGCATCAATAAAAGCTGAAGATAATGCAACAGAGAAACCAAAAACAATAGATGGATATGAATGTGTAGAAGTAAAACCAGGAGAATTATCAATTGGAACAGGTGAAAATGTAATAACATTCTATTATGTCAAATTATGTCAGTATAAAATAGAATACTATTTAAATGGAAATTTAGCAGAACAATACACGGTAGGACCAGAGAAAATAAGAGTAGGAACAACAATTGGATTTGAAACAAAAACAGAGGAATTAGAAAAAATAGACTCTGCAATATCAGGATATGAATATATTAAGTATGTTGGTGTGGATGGAAAAGACAACGAAGGAACAACAGCATATAAAGACATGAATGTTATTAAAGTGTACTATGGATTGCCTGTTACATCAATAGAGAAAACAGCAACAGAATTTGTAAATGCAGGCGATGAAATTGAATATACAATTGAAGTGTCAAATACTGGAGACTGGAAAACAACTATCACTGTAACAGATACTTTAGAAGAAACTGAATATGTAAATGGTTCTTCTAACATTACACCAAGCATAGATGGTAAAACATTATCTTGGAGCATAGAACTTGAAGCTAGAGGTTCTAAGACAATTTCATTTAGAGCAAAAACAAATAATGAATCATATGGAGACGAAATCTCTAATACTGCAAAGATTAAAGGAACAAATAAAGAGGACACAGCAGTAACAAGGGTAAATGAAATAGATGTAACATATAGTGAATGGTTAGAAGGACAAAAGGGTACAGACCTAAATATTGTTTTTGTACTAGATAACTCATCAAGTATGAACTTCCCAATTGCAGGTAAAACGTATGTAAAAGATGAATTAAACAGGAAGGGATCGCATGTAACCCCAATAGCACCAAGTGATAAAGATAAAACGAGAATAGAAAATGCAAAATCAGCAATTAATAGTTTTATAGACAGCCAGGCTAATAATAAAAATACAACTATGGAAGTTGTTACATTTAATAAATCCGAAAAAGGTACAGCAAAAAATATGATGACATTAATGGATATACCAGATAAAGATATTCAGTATAGGGAGAATCTTTGGGGCGGTTATTTTTTTTTTCTTTAAAAAGCGAGTACAGCAAATACAGCAATAACAAAATCGGCTAAAAATGAGCCGAACAGAAGTAAGTCCTCTAATGTTATGTAGTTCATTGCACTTCACCTCCCTTGCAGACTTTAATTCTGCTTCGGGAGTAGGATTAACCGCCTATCGTCCAAGGTTGTCCTTGCGGATATATAATATCATACTTAGATTGTATTTGTCAACAATAGGATAAACTAATAGAAAACCGCCTATTGACAAAGAACTTGTAAAAATATCGGCAAGCTGTCGTATTTTTCGTCAAAGCACTTGATTTTTCGGGCGGTTTGGTTTAAAATAATAATGATATTGCGTTCAGCAAAAATAAATTCAGAAAGGTATCTTATTTAAATGAAAATTCTGGTAGTAAATGCCGGCAGTTCATCACTGAAGTATCAGCTTATAGACATGAAGGATGAGTCGGTCATAGCAAAGGGAAATTGCGAGCGTATCGGTATAGACGGAAAGATCACTCACAAGACGTTTGACGGCAGGGAATATGTAGAGGAATGTTCGTTCCCCACTCACACAGAGGCTTTTGAAAAGCTGGTTGAGGTAATGACAAAGGGCAACGCCGCCGTTATCAAGGATATGAGCGAGATAGGCGCTGTAGGTCACAGAATAGTGCAGGGCGCTGAGGTATTCACAAAGACAACAATCGTAACGGACGAGGTTATAGATCAGATAGACGGTCTTGCAGACCTTGCTCCTGTACATAACCACGCACACGCACTCGCGCTGAGAGCCTGCAAGAAGGTTATACCCGAAACAACTCCTCAGGTAGTAGTATTCGATACGGCGTTCCACCAGACAATGCCTCCCAAGGCTTATATGTTCGGTATGCCATATGAGTGCTATGAGCAGTTCCATGTAAGAAAGTACGGCTTCCACGGAACATCACACCGCTTTGTATCAATGAAGTACGGCGAGGTCACAGGCAAGAGCCTTGAAGGTCTTAACATCGTATCTTGCCACCTCGGCAACGGTTCATCCATAACAGCTATCAAGGACGGAAAGTCTGTAGATACATCAATGGGCTTTACTCCTCTTGACGGTATCATCATGGGTACACGCTCGGGCAGCGTTGACCCCTCGGCTGTTGAATTCGTACAGAACAAGCTGGGCTTCACTCCCGCACAGATGAGCGACTATCTCAACAAGAAGTCGGGCTTCCTCGGACTTTCGGGTCAGTTCAGCGACAACAGAGATATCACAAGTGCCGCACAGCACGGCGACAAGCGTTCACAGCTTGTTACAGATATGCTGACATACGAGATAAAGAAGTACATCGGTTCTTACACAGCCGCTATGAACGGTCTTGACGTTGTTATCTTCACAGGCGGTATCGGCGAGAACGCTCCGGAAGTAAGAAAGGGCGTATGCGAGAATATGGAATATCTCGGCATCAAGCTCGACAACTCTGTAAACGACGGCTTAAAGGGCAAGCTCGCAAAGATCTCTGCTCCCGACAGCAAGGTCGAGGTATGGGTAATTCCTACAAACGAGGAGCTTCTTATCGCCCGTGATACACTTGAAATCACAGGTCTTGACAAGAATGCGTAAGTGAAGCGATAGATATAGGTATTTTCCCCGCCCCCGAGTTTTCGGGGGCGGGGTTTTTATGCAAAAAATGGGGATGGGTATTGCAAAAAGTGCGGGAAAGTGGTAATATTGAAGTATAAAAATTGCGATAACGGATAAAATACCGGAAATGAAAATTGCGATAAAGCATAAAAACGCTTTTATAAAAAATGCGATTATTCTTGAAATCAGCAAAATAAAAAATGCGAAAAAGGAGAAAGCCTATGTTCAAGCGGAAGATATACGACAAAATGTTACAGTGGAAAAATGAATCGGGCGGCAATACTGCTCTGCTTGTAGAGGGTGCAAGGCGTATCGGAAAATCTACAGTCGTTGAGGAGTTTGCGAAGAACGAATATGAAAGCTATATACTTGTTGATTTTGCTACAGCGTCGAAAGAGGTCAGAGAGCTTTTTGACGATGTTTCCGATCTGAATTATCTTTTTTTGCAGCTTCAGCTTCAGTACAGGAAGGATCTGCACGAACGAAGGTCGGTTATCATATTTGACGAAGTCCAGCTATGTCCTATGGCACGGCAGGCTATAAAAACGCTTGTCAAAGATCACAGATATGACTATATAGAAACGGGTTCGCTGATTTCTATAAAGAAAAATGTCAGAGATATAGTGATCCCGAGTGAAGAAAGAAAAGTCAGTATGTACCCTATGGACTATGAGGAATTTCTGTGGGCACTCGGTGATGAAACGACATTTTCTTTACTAAGACAATGCTTTGAAAAAAATATTCCGCTCGGGGACGCAGTACACCGTAAACAGCTAAGGCAGTTCAGACTATATATGCTTGTAGGTGGAATGCCGCAGGCGGTGAGTGCTTATGTTGAAAGCAATAATTTCAGAAAAGTTGATGAAATTAAGCGTGATATACTAAATCTTTATGAGGCAGATTTTGCAAAAATAGATCAGACGGGCAGGCTCTCGATGCTGTTTGATGCAATACCGGCACAGCTTAATAAGAATGTAGCCAGATTTCAGCCGGGCACAGTAATCGGTAAAGAGCAATCGGACAAAATTCTGGAGCTTATTGCCGAGCTTAAGGATTCAAAGACTGTCCTTGTTTCGTATAATGTAAATGACCCCAACACCGGAATGTCAAGCACTAAGGATTTATCCCGTTTTAAACTGTTCCTTAGTGACACGGGGCTGTTTGTAACGCTTATGTTCAAGGATAAGGATTTTACTGAAAATGATATATATCAGAAAGTCCTCAGTGATAAGCTGAGCGTCAATCTCGGATATTTATATGAAAATGCGGTCGCACAGTGTATTGCAAGTAACGGTGACGAATTATTCTATCATACAATTATGAATGAAGAAACAAGGCATAATTATGAGGTTGATTTCCTGCTTGCAAGGAAAAACAAGATAGTACCGATAGAGGTAAAATCATCGGGTTATAAAACGCATAGATCGCTTGATGTATTTACCGAAAAATATTCCGGGCGGATACTGAACAGATACATTGTGTATACAAAGGATATGTGCAAGGAACAGGATATTTTATGTGTTCCGGTTTATATGGCAATGTTTATATAATCGAATAAGCGAAAGGCTGTAATTATGGAAGTCAGAAAAGCGGAGATAAAAGACCTTGACATTGTGGTTCAAATGAAAATGGATATGTTCAAAGAAGTAGGTTCGGTAACACTGCTTCAGGAGAACGCCGAGAGTAAAATATACGCAAAATACAAAGAGCTGTACGCACAGGAAAAATGCTGTCACTATCTCGTATATGAAAACAGCAAGGCGGTTGCGTGCGGCGGAGCTGTGATAAAGGAAGATGTGCCGTTCTGCTTTTTCAAAACTCCGATGTACGGATATGTCATTGATGTATATTGCGTTCCCGAAAAGAGAAGAAACGGATATGCTTCTCTTATAATGAAAGAGCTTATCAAATGGCTTAAAGACAAGGGAGTTCACAATGTACGGCTGAAACCGTCGGCTGTCGGACGGCGGCTGTATGAAAAAATCGGATTCAGCGACAGCGGAGAAATGGAAATGTGGATTTAAAATATTACGGAGCGTAATATGCGGCACGAAGATAAAACGCTGTTTTTGATATAAAATGGTCTGCTTTGGAAATTGCGGAATTTTTGGTTGACTGCCGGATTGAAATCGGTTATAATATAATTAGCGATAACTAACCTTGAAACAGGAGCGGAAAAATCATGCAGAAAGTAAACAGTATGACAAAGGAAGAGCTGGCGCATTACGGAACGCTTATCGGCGAAGCCTTCGCCGCAGAGGGCGACGGTATTGCCACAACTGCGCCTCGTGAGGATATTATAAAGGCGTTTGAGATAATGACGGAGTATTTCTATAACTCGGGGGTTTTGTACACTACGTCCGACAATCACGAGGGGTTTCTTGCGTATTGGCGCAAAAGCACTAAAATAAAGCTGAAGCCTGCGTTACATATGGTCGGGAGAATGCTCAGGGAGATGTCATTTCGCAGTGTGAGAATAGTGGCAGGTTCAAGCGAGGAGCTTTACGCCAAAGTCTACAAAAAGGAAAAGGATTATGTAGCGGTGTCGATGGTGGTAGTTCTGCGTGAATATCAGGGAAAAGGATATATGAAAAAGATACTGGAACACCCTTTTTCCGAAGCGGCAAGGGAGGGTATACCCTGCGTGCTTGATACCGACACTGCACTTAAGGTAGCTAAATACACTAAATGCGGAATGAAGAATACCGCTAAAAAGCAACTGAAATCCGGTCAGTATCTGTATACTATGGAGTACAGGGAAGATTGACGGGTACGGATAGCATATTGAATACAGATTTGGAGCTGTGACACAATTCTTCAGCTTATCAATTGCGCTAAAATTACAATGCGACATATTGTAAAAATATCAAAACAATAAATGTACTGGCAACATCGCTGAAAACAATTTCCGTGCTGATAAGTTGTTAATAATTTCGTGAATAAGCCCGTACAACTGCACTGTCACCGAAATTTCCAAAAAACGCACTATCCAAAGATATCTGTACAGTCCCCCGGGTCGAACAGAGCGTCAGCGCCCCGCTTACGGCGGCTTTTTAAACGCAATCGTTTGTGTGTCTTATCGCCAACACCCCATTATGGCAGAAGAGAAAAGGAGTCAGGAAAGTGGGAGAGTGAGGGAGAAAACCTAAGGGGAGAGGGGAAAGCGCCTTTGGAGCGCCTTCCTCTCTCCCCTTGGGTTGTCTCCCTCACACATAGCAGCAACGTTATCGCATAGAATAGCGAACCCGAGAAGTGCTATCCTACAAAGAGAACTATCGGTAGCTTGCTATCAATGTTAATTACTAAAGCAATATAATAGGAGCAAACCATACAAAAAAGTGAGCCGAGCGCACTATCCTTTGCGCTTCGACTCACTTTTCCTTTTCCGGGTTGTGTCACAACCCCCGATCACAGCAAGAGTTGATAATCACGATAATTACTTCTCTTCTTCATCAATCAGATTTGTCATGCTCTTAAGGCTTATCGCAAGTGTAGAAGCGTTATGAAACAGCGCCGAGGTAGTCGGCTGTATTATTCCGCCCACACCGAGCAATATCAGCATAAGGTTGAACGATACAATAAAGCGGTAGTTGCTGTTTATTCTCTTCATCAAAGCCGAGCTTATCTTTCTTAGAGTTACCAGCATATAAAGATCATCTGACGATACCGTGATATCCGCTATTTCCTTTGCAATTGCCGCTCCGGTATTTATAGCGATACCCGCATCAGCTTCGGACAGTGCGGGAGAATCGTTTACTCCGTCGCCTATCATTATGACCTTTCTGCCCTTTTCGTGTTCGCTCTTTATGAAGTTTGCCTTGTCCTCGGGGAGAACACCTGCGCGGAACTCATCAACTCCGACCTTGGCGGCTACCGCCTTCGCTGTCTGCTCGTTGTCGCCGGTCATCATTACTATCTTGCTTATACCGCACTCACGGAGCGCTTTAACAGCATCTGCCGCTTCGGCTCTCAACGGGTCTGATATGCAGATCACTGCGGCAAGCACACCCGATATAGCAAGATACAAATGTGAATATTCACCCGAAAGCGATTTGAAAAGCTCCTCGTCACCCTCAGGTACGACACATCCCTCATCTTCAAATACAAAGTGGGCACTGCCGATTATGACCTTCTTATTCTCAACCATACTGGATATGCCGTGTGCTACGACATATTCAACGCTTGAATGATATTCTTCGTGACTCAGTCCCTTTTCCTTTGCGGCGGCTACCACGGCATTTGCCATTGAGTGGGGATAATGCTCTTCAAGACAAGCCGCAAGACGTAACATTTCGTCCGCGTTTCTGCCGCCGAAAGGAATTACCTTTTCAACAGTCGGTGCGGCATAAGTCAGCGTACCTGTTTTGTCGAATACAACAGTATCCGCTTCGGACACTGCTTCAAGGAACTTACCGCCCTTTACGCTTATCTTATAATTACTGCACTCACGCATTGCCGAAAGTACGGCGATAGGCATCGAGAGCTTCAGCGCACACGAAAAGTCGACCATCAGAACGGCTAACATCTTGGTTACGTTACGGGTCAGAAGATAAGTAAGTATCGTTCCGCCGAGCGTATAAGGCACAAGCCTGTCCGCAAGCCTTGATGCTTTATCCTCAGAAGAAGATTTCAGCTTTTCCGACTCCTCTATCATTTTTACTATGCGGTCATACCTGCCTCCGCCCGTTGCCTTATCAACACAGATAACACATTCGCCCTCTTCGACAACAGTACCTGCATAGACATAACTGCCCTCGCTCTTTCTTACAGGGAGCGATTCACCTGTGATAGATGCCTGATTTACGGTAGCTTCACCGCATACGACCCTGCCGTCAAGCGGTATCATATTGCCTGTGCGGATCACTACCTGATCACCCTCATGTACATCGTTTATCGATATCAGCGTTTCGGTGTCGCCTGTCTTTACCCATACGCTTTCAACGTTAAGCGACATTGCGCCCGCAAGATCCGCTACCGACTTCTTATGCGTCCAGTCCTCAAGTATCTCGCCGATATTCAGCATAAACATTACAGACGCTGCTGTCTTGAAGTCACGGCGCAGAAGCGATACCGTTACCGCTGTCGCATCAAGTACAGCTACGGACAGCTTGCCGCTCAGAAGCGCTTTCAGTCCGTGCTTTATATATTTCCACGACTTTATAACAGCGATGAACGCCCTTATAGGTGCCGGGATAAATGTCTTTGATATAAACCGCGCCACTACCGTCATAACAAGCTTATCCTCAAACTCACGGTTGAGCTTTCTTGATGTATGGTCGGGCACTAATTCCATCTTCCGAGCCTTTTCAAAAGCAAAAGCGGCGAGCGCCTTAAGCACTGCCTTTCTGTCGGTGAATACTATGACCGCGTCACAAGTACGATCGTATACCGCTGCATCGGTCACGCCGTTTACCGAACGCAGATAATATTCAAGCACATCGGCATTGTCGAGCGACATCTTGCCGCAGAACATATGCACACGCAGTCTGCCTTTAGACTCGTGTAGTATTTTACATTTCATTTCCTGTCATCTCCAAAAAAAACCAAAAAAAAAAACCCGACAGTAACAAAGCGTACCGTCGGTTTTCTGTCAGTCTTATGCTTCTTCCGTTACGGTTTCACAACCGCAGTCACATTCGTCCTCGATAACAGCTTCCTTAGCGTCACGCTTTTCGTTGATATCCTTGGCATCGGCGAGAATATCACCTGCATTTTCCTTAACATTTGTAACGGTCTTCATAACCGATTCCTTGGCGCGAAGAGTTGCCGCAGTGACCTGCGCATATACTTTCTTAGCATCTTTACTGCCGAGGAGCTTCAGTCCTACAGAGCCGAATGCTACACCGCCTGCAAATATACCTAATTTTACCCAGTTCATAATTTGACCTCCTTGTATTATTACTCTTTTCAGAGCCGTCTGTGTACTTTGTCCGGGCAGAAAAGCGAAAGCGCAAATAAGTAAGCCTTGGCTAACTATCTTTACATAATAAAAACGGAATGACCGCGGATATTCTGCAATGCTATTCCGTAGGCGCTTTGATCTGCCTTCAGATCTTCTTACACAGATTTTACTTTTTGTTTTTATTTAGTATAACACCATACTTTTTATTTGTCAATAAGTTGTAACTTGCTAACCGTTACTGTTTTCAACGATAATTTTCGACGGTTTACGGGAGAAAATTGTGCAAAATTACACTGAATTACAGATAGCCGATAACAGCGCGGTTGTAAATAAGTCGGACATTTTCTTAACAGATGCAACGACCGTCTGTTTGCGCAATATCCAAAAAATCACAGCAGTAAACGCAAGGGGAAAGCGCAGCTGCTGTAATTTTTTATGGAAATGCAGTCGTCAGCGGATAATTATTTCGACAAATCTGTCTTTCTCACCGCATCGCGTACCTTAAGGACGAATGTCGGAGAAACCGAAAGCTCGTCAATGCCCATACGCAGGAAAGTTTCTGTAAGAGTGGTATCTGCCGCAAGCTCGCCGCATATTCCTATCCACGCTCCGTTCTTATGAGCATTCTGCGCACTCATTTCGATAAGGCGGAGAATAGCCTCGTGGTGAGTATCGACAAATTCCTCCGCATCGGGGTTTTGTCTGTCACACGCAAGCGTATACTGTGTAAGGTCGTTTGTTCCGACACTGAAAAAGTCAACCATCGGTGCTAAGCGGTCGCTTATAATTGCCGCCGCGGGAGTTTCTATCATAATACCGATCTCTGTCTTGTCGGAATACTCGATACCCTCGGACTTAAGCTCGGCTTTTACGTCCTCACAGATAGCCTTGATACGCTCAACCTCGCTGACCGATGTTATCATCGGGAACATTATGCCGAGGTTGCCGTAAACGGACGCTCTGAACAATGCTCTGAGCTGTGTTCTGAATATCTCGGGACGTGTAAGGCAGATGCGTATCGCACGCAGTCCCAGCGCGGGGTTATCTTCCTTTTTAAGTCCGAAATAGTCCACCTGCTTATCTGCGCCGATATCAAGCGTTCTGATTATGACTTTCTTTCCCGCCATGCTTTCAAGCACACGCTTATAAGCGTGGAACTGCTGCTCCTCTGTCGGGAAGTCGGAATTTTCAAGATATAAAAATTCACTTCTGAAAAGACCTATGCCGCCGGCATCATTGAGGAGAACCGCACCTATATTGTCAATGCCGCTGATATTGGCAAATACGTTTATCTTTGTACCGTCAATGGTTACGTTTTCCTTGCCCTTAAGCTCTTGGAGGAGCTTTTTCTGCTCCTCGTCACGCTTTTGCTTATCGGTATAGGCTTTTAAGGTCTGCTCATCGGGAGCAACGATTATCTCGCCCGTAAAACCATCTACTATGACTGTTTCTCCCTCATGTATCTCGCTTAAAAAGCTGTCGCCGACACCTATCACAGCAGGGATATTCATATTTCGTGCAAGTATCGCCGTGTGTGAGTTTGACGAGCCGTGAGCAGTAACAAATGCAAGCACCTTGTCCTTATCAAGCGAAACCGTTTCACTCGGTGCAAGATCGTCAGCACATATCACCGACTTTTCATCGGTCGCGGCACTGTCGGTATTCGCACCTGTCAGGTTTGCGATAATTCGGTTTGAAATATCCCTTACGTCCGCGGCTCTTGCCTGCATATATGCATCGTCCATCGATGAGAACATCTCTGCGAAATTATCAGATGTAAGCGCTACCGCATATTCGGCATTTACCGACTGAGTATCTATTATGTTTTCGATCGACTCGTTGTAATCGTCATCGTCAAGCATCATCAGATGGATCTCAAATATCTGCGCGTGAGTTTCTCCGACCTCTCTGAGTGCTTTCTCATGGATCTCCGTAAGCTGTTTTGCTGCTAGCTCCTTTGCCGCTTTTACTCTCTGCTTTTCCTTTTCGGTATTCTCAATGTGTATGCGTGTCACTGCCGCATCACACTTTTTAAATACGGATATTTTTCCTATGGCTATCGCGCCGTATACGCCTTTACCGAGATACTTCTTCATTATTGCTCCCCCTTTTTTATCGGATAACGGTTTTACCGCACCGCCTGACAGTGCGGTATAAGCCGATAGTCTTTCTTATTCGCCGAAGCCGCTTTCAAAAAGCTCTACAGCCTTGTCGAGTGCCGCCTGCTCGTTGTCGCCGTCTGCGGTGATCTCAACGATCGTGCCTTTCTTAAGGCCTGCCGCCATTATCTGCATTACAGCTGTTGCCTTTGCCGTCTTATCTCCGCTTGCGATAGTTATCGTACAACCGGGAAATTTCTTCATTTCTGCGGCAAGCTGTCCTGCGGGTCTCATATGAAGTCCCTGCTCATTTACTACTGTTACTGTCTTTGTTACCATTGTGATACGCTCCTTTTTATTTACTTAACGTTTTTTGTTTCGGGTTCTTTTACCGTTTTCTTCTTTTTAAGCAGTGCCAGCAGCAGCATTGATACTACAGCGCCTACTGCAAGTGATACAAGGTACATAGGCCAGTTGCCTACAACAGCGAATACGAAGATACCGCCGTGAGGTGCCATAAGCGTGCAACCGAATGCCATTGAAAGACCGCCTGCAACGCCTGCGCCGACCATACAAGCCGGGATAACTCTGAGCGGGTCTGCCGCCGCATAAGGGATCGCGCCTTCTGTTATAAAGCTCAGTCCCATGATGTAGTTTACAGGGCCGTTCTTGCGTTCTTCTTCTGTCCATCTGCTCTTGAAGAAAGTCGTTGAAAGCGCTATTGCAATAGGAGGAACCATACCGCCTATCATAACTGCCGCCATTATATCATAGCCGCCTGTTGCTATTGCCGCAGTACCGAATACATAAGCCGCCTTATTGAAAGGACCGCCCATATCTATAGACATCATCGCGCCGAGTATAACACCGAGGAATATCTTGCTCTCTGCGCCCATATGGTTCAGGAAATCTGCTATCGCGGTGTTGATTATTCCCATGAAAGGATTTATCGCACACATTACTACAGCTATGATACCAAGACCTGCGAGCGGATAAATGAGAACGGGCTTTATTCCGTTAAGGGCTCTCGGCATCTTGTCGCAGAGCTTTTCAAGTCCGAGCATTATAAATCCGCCGACAAAACCTGCAAAGAGTGCGCCGAGGAAGCCTGAGGGAACATCTCCGCCTATATTGACAAATGTTGAGCCTGTAGTTGCAAGATAGCCGCCGACAAGACCTACAAGGAAGCCTGGTCTATCTGCTATACTCTTACCGATATAGCCCGCAAGCACGGGTATCATAAAGTTGAAGGCATAACCGCCTATCGTCTTGAAGAATGCCGCTACAGGAGTTACCGAACCGAAATTATCGCCCGGCTGTACGCCCATCAGCGTATCTATAAGGAATGCAATAGCTATGAAGATACCGCCTGCAACAGTGAACGGGAGCATATTTGATACGCCGTTCATCAGATGCTTATATATCTTTCTGCCGAAGCTCTCGTTTGCCGAAGATAAAGATGAGCTTGCCGCTCCGCCCTCGTGATGATAAACAGGAGCATCGCCCTTTTCTATTCTTCCGATAAGCTCCTCAGGGATCTTTATACCGTCCGAAACCTTTGTCGAAAGCACCTTTTTACCGTTAAAGCGAGCCATCTCGACCGACTTGTCAGCCGCTACTATGATACCGTCACACTCTGCTATCTCCTTATCGGTGAGAATATTCTTTGCTCCGCCCGAGCCGTTTGTTTCGACCTTGATACAGATACCGAGCTTCTTGCCTGCCTTTTCGAGTGCCTCTGCCGCCATATAGGTATGTGCGATACCTGTAGGACAGGCGGTAACAGCAAGCACCTTTATCCTGTCGGTGTTTTCAGGTGCTACCTTTGCTGTCGGCTCATCGGGATACTTTGCCTTTTCGGCTGTGTCTATTACCGATAAGAACTCGTCTGTATCCTTTGCCGAAAGAAGCTTTGCTCTGAAATCCTCGTCCATAAGCAGTGTCATAAGACGTGAAAGCACCTCAAGATGAACATCCGCCTCCGTATCGGGTGCGGCTATCATAAACAGCACGTCTGACGGCTCGTCGTCAAGCGCTTCGTAATCAACGCCGCCCGGAACGGTCATAGCCGCAAGCGAGGGGGCTTTTACCGCACTGCTCTTTGCGTGTGGGATCGCTATGCCCTCTCCTACCGCTGTCGAGCCTTTTTCCTCACGGGCTAAAATGCCCTGCTTGTATATCTCTCTGTCGGATATGTTGCCGCTCTTCATCTGAAGATCGACCAGCATATCAATAGCCTCTGTCTTGCTTTTTGGTGCACCGTTTAAAAGAATGCTGTCCTTATTTAATAAGTCAACTATTCTCATATTCTTTTCCTCCTTTTTCGGTTTAAGCTAATTGCTCCATAAGCTCGTCTATTGTTTTCTTTTCTGCAAGTCCATCGGAAAATGCCGTTGCACCGCCGGACGCTGTACCAAGTTTAAGCGCATATTCATAGTCGCCGTTTTCGCAGCCTGCGATAAAGCCTGCCACCATTGAATCGCCTGCACCTACGGAATTTCTTACCTTGCCCTTGCAAACTCCGCAGATGTGAGTTTTGCCGTGTTCGTCAAGAAGTATAGCCCCGTCGCCTGCCATCGACACAAGAACATTTACCGCTCCCATCTCTCTGAGCTTTCCTGCGTACTTTATTATATCCTCATTGGTTTTAAGCTCTACACCGAACATTTCGCCAAGCTCAAAGTTGTTTGGCTTAATAAGGAACGGCTTGTACTTGAGGACGTTAAGAAGAAGATCCTTTGTTGCATCGACCACAAACCTTATTCTTCTGTCGGCAAGCTGTGCCATTATTCTCTCATAAATGTCCGATGGAAGCGATGAGGGGATACTGCCTGCAAGCACCAAAGTGTCACCCGGCTTTAGCCCATTCAGCTTTATGAACAGCTCATTGATCGCTTCCTGTTTGATTTCAGGTCCCTGTCCGTTGAGCTCTGTTTCTTCACCCGATTTGATCTTGACATTTATTCTTGAAAATCCTTTATCAAGGTGAACAAAGTCCGCGTCTATGCCCTTTTCGGCTATACCCTTTTCGATCGCCTCGCCTGTAAAGCCCGCTACAAAGCCGAGCGCTCTTGACTTCACACCAAGCTCCGATAACACCAGCGAAACGTTTATTCCCTTTCCGCCGAAGTATATCTCCTCGCTGTCCGAGCGGTTCACCGCTCCCGCTGTCAGCTCCTTTGTGTGTACGATATAATCAACAGCGGGGTTGAAAGTTACCGTATATACCATTTATCCTACCTCCGTTATATCTGCCGCATTGTTATACTTTCTGTTCGGTATTCTGTCTGTGATTATGACAGCCTTGCCAAGTCCCGCGAATGTTGCTGAGCTTACCTCATCAAACTTAGAATGGTCAGCAAGAACATAAACCTCGCGACTGCTCTCTATGGCGGCCGATTTAACTCTCGCCTCATTGACATCGGGTGTTGTAAACCCTGCTGTCAGCGATATGCCGTTAGTACCCATAAAGCACTTTGTGAAGTTGTAGTTCTTAAGAGTGAGTATGCATTCCGCCCCGACTATCGCCTCTGTGCTTGCTTTTATTTCTCCGCCGGTGATAAACACCTTATAGCCCTTACGCGCCAGCTTCTTAGCGTGAATAAAGCCGTTCGTAACGAATGTCACGTCCTTCACATTCAGATAGTCGATCATTTTCTCGGTCGTTGTACCTGCATCAAGGAACACGAAGTCACCATTTTCAATAAGCTCTGCGGCATATTTTGCAATTGTCATTTTTTCTTCGGTACAGATAGAAGCTTTTTCTTCCACATTCTTTTCAACCGAGGTAAAACTTTCGTTCCTTGACATCGCTCCGCCTCGTACCTTGATTATTTTACCCTCATTTGCAAGAATAATCAGGTCTCGTTTTACCGTTGATGCCGAAACGTCCAGCATTTCGGCAAGTTCTGCGATAGTAACGCTTGCACGCTCGTTTACCGCTTTGATTATCATTGAATGACGTTCTTCTGTCAGCATATTAAGACCTCTTATAAATATCATGATATTACTTGTTTGAGCTGTTTTAAGCTCTTATGGACTGTTGCTCTCTGTCCTTGAGCTAATAATAACATACCAAAAGTTCAAATTCAAGCACTTTAGCTCAGAAACATTCAATTCTGCGTGATTTTTGTTGTGTTTAACAACAAATGTGAGATGAATTTGTGCACAATGAACAAATTTGAGCAATTGCCAACCGTTACGGTCCTTATCCGCTCAATATTGACAAATTCAGCTCAAATATTTATTTTTAGCTTTGCACCAAATACATGCCGAATTTCAAAAATCGTTTCATTTTTGAGATAAAAGTACCGTTTTGAGTACAAACTTTGTAAAAATGCGCCTTTTTTGTGAAGTTCGTATGAATTTCAGCGTGTAATTTATAAAAATCGTTGATTTTTGTGAATAAGTGTGCTACAATCGTACTATAATAACAAAAAGGGGTGGTAATATGGATAAAAAGCCGCTTAAAAAGCTTTTTCACATTGATAAAGAAGCTTACAAATCGGAATATGAAAAGAAATTCAACGATGAAGATACTATACATCTTGATATAGAGATTTCGGGCAATCCTGCTTTCATATGTCAGACGAAAGAAATGTTCGGCAGTATCATTTCAATCGAGCGTACCAATACCGCAATTGTCAAAATGTGTTCCGAGCTTCCGGAAAAAGCACTTATACAATACCGCAGCCGTTGTCTTACAGATGAGATCGTACTCACAAACAACATAGAGGGCGTACACAGCACACGAAAAGAAATTAACGAGATACTCACAGATCTTTCAAAGAAAGACAGAAAAAAACGTTTTGTCGGACTTGTCAAAAAATATGCGGCGCTTTCACGCAACGAGGAAATACCTCTGAAAACCAGCCGGGATATAAGGAAGATATATGATGACATTTTTTACAATGAGATAAACGCAACCGACCCCGGCAATCTCCCTGATGGCGAAATATTCAGAAAAGGTGATGTAAACGTATATTCACCTACACAAAAGGTTATCCATACCGGTGTTCACCCGGAATCGGAAATAATATCTGTAATGGATAAATCGCTGAATTTTCTTGCAAACGCCGACTGTGATATCCTGATAAGAATAGCTGTCTTTCATTATCTTTTCGGCTATATTCACCCATTCTATGACGGCAACGGCAGAACAGACCGTTTTATCAGCAGTTATCTTTTATCAAAACATCTCAATGACCTTATCGGTTATCACATTTCTTATACGATAAAAGAAAATATCCATAAGTACTATGACGCTTTTGATATCTGCAATCACCCTCTGAACAAGGGTGACCTTACACCTTTTGCGGAGATGTTTCTGAACCTTGTCGACATTTCTATAAAGCAATTATACAATGAAATAAAAGACAAGCTTGATAAATTCAATTTTTACGGCTATTTATGTCCTAAACTACCCAATGCAGATCATAAAGATATTGTAATGCTGTATTATGTGCTGATACAGGCGGCTTTGTTTTCCGAGGACGGCATATCTCAGAAAGAGCTCGAAGGCTTCCTGAACGCGTCCTACTCCTCCGTGCGCAACAAGCTAAGCTGTATACCGGGCGAATTGCTCATCAAAAACACAAGGGACAGGCACGCGTATTATATGCTTGACCTTGATAAGGTTGATATGATGTTTTCAAAATAAGAACAGCGGCAGATGGTTTCCCGTCTGCCGCTCAGACTGTCGAAAAACCTCTTAATTATTAAAA
>ERZ780083.361-NODE-361-length-17993-cov-3.768257_pt1 | contig 17993 bp, 15 predicted proteins | sample MGYA00511838_ERZ780083 | MGnify/ENA primary metagenome ERZ780083 (study PRJEB29588, sample SAMEA2152602) | human gut metagenome | biome: human gut; feature: human-associated habitat; material: faeces | place: Denmark | collected 2008/2010 ...
CTCGGCGGCTGATGCTATTCTGAAATATTCTGTTTTTTCTTACTAATAATTTTGTGATTACCCATGACACCGTTAATTATCACACCCGTTCCACGTTTAGATGAGGATATCTATGAATATACTTTGAATATACTTTTTTATTCCGCATTAATTCACAAAGCTGAAGAAGGTGGGTTTTGGATTACCTTTCCTGATTTTCCAGAATGCATGACGCAGGGAGAAGACATTCAAGCTGCCTATACCATGGCTTATGATGCCCTTGAACCGGCTGTAGCATCCCGTCTGGAAAATGAAGAACCTCTGCCAGAGGAATCCCATGTCTGCTCTTTCGATGCAAACTCTTTTAGCATTGTTGTTCCCTTTTTTCAAAAAATACTGGAAAAAGGAAACAATATCAGTTATAATATTTCTTGTTCCATTTGCAGATATGGTTCATCGGTAGAACGCTAGCTTCCCAAGCTGGAAAGGCGGGTTCGATTCCCGTTATCTGCTTTTATATTTATAGAAAATGCGCAAAAACCTGTAGAAATGGGTCTTTGCGCATTTTGATTTTTTGTATTTTGACGTAATAGTTTGCAAAATGCAACATGGAATGCAACATGTTTTATTGGTTCAATTTTTGAAGAAGAGCATCCTGCAATACCTGTGAAAAATTAACATTCCTATCTGTAGCAGCTTCATTCAGCCATTCCGGAATGGAAAGAGTTTTTTTGACTGCTTTGGAGTTATGTTTTTTCTGGTAGGATATGAGGTCAAAGGGAACAACCACACAGAAGGTATCAGGATCTAAAGTAACAGCGTAAGGTTCTGTGACCGGAGGAAGGGCTTCTCTGTTCTCTATACGGGAGACTACGGCAAGACCAAGTGCATCCCATGCCATTTCGTAGGCATCCTGCATATTTTCCCCCTGTGTCATACATTCGGGGAAATCCGGGAAGGTGATCCAAAAGCCTCCTTCTTCTGCTTTATGAAAAAGTGCCGGATAAAAAAGTTTTTTCATTTTGGTTCTCCTTGTTAATATTTGTTATTTTAAGCCAGCTTGTTTCAGAATTGCCTGTTCCAGACCTTTTTTTATGTCTTTGCAATGGTAACATGGGAGCCGTTCTGGCTGATAATAGCAAAACCGTTTTTTAATAGGAGTTTGATCATCTCCTGTGAGGTCTCATAGGCATCTTTTGTATCTCCTTTCCTACCTCAAATTCATTTTAGTACGTAATATTACGTATGTCAATAAACAATACGTAATATTACATACAAAAAGAACGAGGTAATAGTAGTGTGTTGGGGTAAAATAAAACTATACTTTGAAAAGACAGAATATTTCAGAATAGCATCAGCCGCCGAGTGTTCTACGGGATATTCAATAAGGTGAACCTAGACACTGGCGATACGGGCGAACCGCACTCCTCCCGGAACTGATGCCAAAGTTATTATATAACGATACGCAGAAGGACACAATGGGAAGTGTCAGTTTTGCGTATTTTTTATGGGTTGACAATAATCCGATTTCGGATTATAATGTCGTTTAGTCCGATTTCGGATAAAAACAAACAGATGCAACGATGTAGTTACAGGAGGAAAGCGATATGGAAGAGGAAAGCAGAAAATCTTTTGCGCAGATTACATTGTACAATCAGCTGATCAAAGAGATGGATGACCTGTACCGGGTCTATGCAAAAAACTGTAATCTGTCGGAGACGGCTTTCTGGATTCTGTATTGTATCCAGGAACGGGAAAAAGAGGCGTTTACCCAGAGGGAGATCTGCGACTATTGGTTCTACACGCCCCAGACAGTGAATTCCGCACTGAAAAATATGACGGAGGAAGGTCTGCTTATTCTGCGGACGGAGAAAGACAACCGCAAGAATAAGAGGATATATCTCACAGAGAAGGGGAAAGAGACTGTGGAGAGGATCGTGGTTCCGCTGATGGATGCGGAGCGCCGGGCATTGGCGGCGATAGGAGAGCAGGAGGCAGAAATATTCCTGAAAACTATGAAAAAGCATACGGAATTTTTCCGGGAAGAAATAGAGGAACTGATAAGACAGGGGGATCACGCGTGATCGCAGGAACCTCCGAGGATGACACGAAAATGATGCCTGCATAATGCGCAGAAGTATCTGTTGAGAAAGTGCCGGAAGGCATGCGGGTAATAGTAAGGCATGAGGTTATTATGAAAATACAGTTATCTGATCATTTTAGTTATAAACGGCTGCTGCGTTTTGTGGCACCGTCCATTTTAATGTTGTTATGTACTTCGGTGTACAGTATCGTCGATGGCTTTTTTGTATCCAACTATGTGGGAAAGACGCCTTTCGCCGCCCTGAATCTGGTGATGCCGGTGCTGATGGGTGTGGGAACTCTTGGATTCATGGCAGGTACCGGAGGAAGCGCCGTGGTCTCCATGACGCTGGGAGAAGGGAAAAAGGAACTGGCTAACGAATATTTTTCGCTGATCGTATATGTGACACTGGCGGTGTCAATCGTGGTGGGATTCATCTGTTTTGCACTGGCACCGCAGATCGCACTGGCGCTGGGGGCTAACGGGGAACTGGAAGCGGACTGCGTACGCTATTCCAGAATCTTGTTTTTGTCATCCCCGGCATTTGTTATGCAGTATTTGTTCCAGAGCTTTTTTATCGCAGCGGAGAAGCCGACTTTGAGTTTAAAGGTAAATGTGATCGCAGGACTGACCAATGCGGTGTTAGACTATGTGTTGATCGTGGTATTTCCTTTGGGACTGGTGGGAGCAGCACTGGCTACCGCAGCGGGACAGCTCGTCGGCGGAATCATCCCTGTAATCTATTTTTCCAGAGAGAACGGCAGCTTACTGCAGCTGGGGAAGGCGAAGTGGCATGGAAAAGTCATCTGGCAGACTGTGACCAACGGATCTTCTGAGCTGGTGACAAATATCTCTACCTCTATCGTTAGCATCCTCTATAACTTCCAGCTGATGGAAGCAGCAGGCGAGAATGGTGTGGCGGCTTACGGCATCATCATGTACGTGGATATTATTTTCATGACCTTGTATCTGGGATATTCCCTGGGATCAGCTCCTATCGTCAGCTTCCATTACGGTGCGGGCAATCATGCGGAACTGAAAAATCTTTGCCGGAAAAGTCTGGTCATTATCTCAGCCTGCGGTGTGATTCTGCTGACCGCTTCTCAGATCCTGGCCGGACCGTTAGTAAAAATCTTCGCAAACTACGATCAGGAGTTATTGGAAATGACCACCTGGGGATTTCGGATCTATGCCATTGCTTTCATGGTCCGCGGTATGAACGTGTGGGGTTCCTCCTTCTTCACAGCCCTGAACAACGGAGCCGTATCCGCAGCAATCTCTTTCCTGCGTACCTTCGTGTTCCAGATCGTCATCGTGCTGATCCTGCCGAAACTGATCGGCATTACCGGTGTATGGCTGTCCATCGTACTGGCAGAGTTCCTAGCGCTGTTTGTGACAATAGGATTCCTGATCGCCAAGAGAAAAAAATATTATTATGCATAACTATTCAGAGGCATGCAAACTGCGTTCTGCGAATGCTTCGGATTGTTTCCTTGACAGAAAAATGACAAATACTTATACTGAAAGTGCACTTTGTTCTCTATAAAAGCGCAGAAACGAGGAAATGAAAATGGGTGTTTTATCGAACTTAGAACCGAAGAAAGTATTTTACTATTTTGAAGAGATCACGAAGATCCCTCATGGCTCCGGCAATGTGGAGCAGATCAGCAATTTCCTGGTGGACTTTGCAAAAGCACATAAGCTTTTCTATATACAGGATGCTATGAAAAATGTCATTATGGTCAAGGAGGCAACTCCCGGATACGAGAATGAACCGGTGGTGATCCTGCAGGGACATATGGACATGGTAGCGGTGCAGACACCGGATTGCACCATGGATATGAAGACGGAAGGACTGAAGGTAGGAATCGACGGAGACAGCGTCTATGCGGAGAATACCAGCCTCGGCGGCGATGATGGTATTGCTGTGGCTTATGCACTGGCATTATTGGATTCCGAGGACATCAGGCATCCCCGTTTGGAAGTCATCATTACGGTGGATGAGGAAGTCGGTATGGACGGAGCCAGAGAGATTGACCTGTCTATGTTACAGGGTCATCGCATGATCAATCTGGATTCCGAGGACGAAGGCATTTTCCTGACCAGCTGTGCCGGTGGTGCCAGAGTGAACTGCCGTTTTCCGATGAAAAAGCAGGAGCTTATTGGCGTGCGCTATGAGGTGGAAGTCTCCGGTCTCTTAGGGGGACATTCCGGCGGAGAGATCCACAAGGAAAGAGGCAATTCCAATTGTATCCTGGGAAGACTTCTGTGGAAGCTGTCTGAGAAAATGCCCGTAGGACTGGTATCTGCGGACGGAGGACTGGCAGACAATGCCATCCCCAGACAGACGAAAGCAGTCGTCGTAGTAGAGGAAAAAGATACAGAAAGCTTAGCGCAGCAGGTAGCAGCTTTGGCAGCAGAACTGGCTGACGAACTTGCCACCAAGGATCCGGACGTAAAGGTAACCGCAAAAAGGTTAGCAGACACTGCAGAGACAATCACCTGTGCCGCACCGGAAGAGACAAAAAGGGTGGCAGCCTTTTTACAGGCAACGCCCAACGGTGTACAGGCGATGAGCGCAGATATGCCGGGGCTGGTACAGACTTCTCTGAATCTGGGTATACTGAAAGCAGATGCGGAAGTTTTGCGGGCAGAGTATTCTGTCAGAAGCAGCGTGGAAAGTGAGAAGGATAACCTGATCGCAAAGCTTTCTGCACTGGTGGAACTGACAGGTGGCAATTACGTGGTGACCGGAGATTATCCCGGCTGGAAGTACCGCGTCCATTCTCCGCTGCGGGAAAAAATGGTGAAACTGTATGCGGAAATGTACGGCAATGAGCCCAGGGTGGAGGCTATCCATGCAGGATTGGAGTGCGGACTGTTAGGCAGCAAAATCTCAGACCTTGACTGTGTATCCATGGGACCGGATATGAAGGACATTCATACGACAGAGGAGACCTTAAGCATTTCTTCCACGAAGAGAGTGTGGGAGTATCTGGTAAAGGTATTGGAGACGAAAGACTGATACGTAAGACAACTTTGCGACAGCGTGAATTACAATAGAAAGGAATCCGCCGGAAGCTAGAAACGGCGGGAATGTTATTCAAAAATGAGCGATAAGATTTTATTCCAGTGTGACTATAATGAAGGAGCGCATCCGAAGGTGCTGGAGCGTCTGGTGCAGACCAATATGGAGCAGACACCGGGCTACAGCGAGGATAAATACTGTGAAGAGGCGCGCAAGAAGATCCGTAAGGCATGTGGGGATGACAGCCTGGCAGTCCATTTCCTGGTAGGAGGAACCCAGACCAATGTCACAGTGATCAATGCAGCACTTCGCAAACACCAGGGTGTGCTTTGCGCTGTCACAGGACATATCAATGTCCATGAGACCGGTGCGGTGGAAGCCTGCGGACATAAGGTACTGGGACTGCCCAGTCCTGACGGTAAGATCACGGCAGCGCAGGTAGCAGAGGCTTACGAAGCCCATATTCACAACGACAGCTTTGAGCACATGGTACAGCCGAAAATGGTATATATTTCCAATCCCACAGAGGTTGGAACCATTTACAGCAAAGCGGAACTGACCGCTCTGTCCGAGACCTGCCACAAATACGGACTGTATCTGTTCTTAGATGGCGCCAGACTGGGCTACGGACTGGCAGCACCGGACAATGATCTGACATTACCGGAGATCGCGGCGCTTTGCGATGTCTTTTACATTGGTGGAACCAAGGTCGGCGCATTGTTTGGAGAAGCAGTAGTGATCAAAAACCCGGAGCTTGCACAGGATTTCCGATATCTTATCAAACAGAACGGCGGCATGCTTGCCAAGGGAAGACTGCTGGGTCTGCAGTTTGACGCTCTTTTCACTGATGGACTCTATCAGGTGATCTCCGCCCATGCCATTGCCATGGCGGAGAAGCTGCGGGAAGCATTTACGGCAAAGGGTTACACTTATCTGGCACCCAACCGGACGAACCAGATCTTCGTCATTGTGCCGGATGCACACCTGGCAAAGATTTCAGAACAGTTCGAGTACAGCTATGACCAGCGGATCGATGCCACACACAGTTGCGTGCGATTCTGTACCGGCTGGGCCACGAGGGAAGAAAATGTGGATGCACTGATCCGGTGCGTGGAAAAATTATAATATGTTTGGAAGATTCCGCAAGCCGGGAAAGGTTTGCGGAATTTTTTTGCAATTACCATTACTAAAAATTTGTGGTGGGTTACGCGCTTAACCTTTGTGAAAATTATATTTCTATTGTAATATTGAACTAGAATATAAAAATCCGTAATCAATGAGGTATAGAACAGAGGAGAAAACACATGAATAAAGAAATGACCGTAAATGGGAAAAGCTATACAATAATTAAATTGCTGGGAAAAGGGAAGGGTGGATATTCTTATTTGGCAGAGTCTGGAAATAACAGGTATGTTTTGAAGCAGATACATCATGAACCTTGTGATTATTATCAGTTCGGAAACAAGCTTGAGGCAGAAATCAGGGATTACAGGAAATTAAAAGAAATCGGAATAAAATGCCAGTCATGCTTGAAACAGATGTGGAAAATGAACGCATTTTGAAGGAGTTTATTGACGGCGACACGATTTATCAGTTGGTTTTAGAAGACAAGATGAAAACTGACTATATCGGGCAATTGCATAGAATGTGTGCACTGTTATATGCTGCCAATACGAATATTGATTATTTTCCAACGAATTTTGTTGTACATAACGAAGAAATATATTATGTAGATTTCGAGTGTAACGATTACATGGAAGAATGGAATTTTGAAAACTGGGGTGTGAAATACTGGTCAAAGACACCGGAATTTTTGCAGTATGTGAAAGAACATTCATGACATGTCTTTCCATGTAAAGGAGCTATGCCGGAAGCGTTACAAAAAGTGAATACCGGATTGCAACATGAAATGCAACACAAAAAAGTCCTTGAAAATCAAGGATTTTTTTAATGAATCGGAGTGGCGGGATTCGAACTCGCGACCTCCGCCTCCCTAAGACGGCGCTCTAACCAAGCTGAGCCACACCCCGAAACGCAAGTAAGATGATACCATGGAATTTTACAAAAAGCAAGAGTTTTTTTATAAAAAGTTAATTTGCCCATTTTGAGTCTATTGTCGTACAATATAATAAACGCAAGTGAGTCAGCATGCTTGCATGATTGACAAACGGCAACATTAGCGAATAATATCCTGTGAAGCTAATACATAAAAACAGTGGAGGATGGGCTATGGCCAATATAACAAAACTGGCATTGGAAGCAGCTTTGAAAAAAGAGCTTCTCACGAAGCCTTTGGACAAGATCACCATCAATGATCTCGCCGAGGACTGCGGTATCAGCCGCATGGCTTTCTATTATCATTTCAAAGATATTTATGATCTGGTAGAGTGGGTTTGTGTGGAGGACGGCACGAAGGCACTGCAGGGGAAGAAGACCTACGAGAACTGGCAGGAAGGCTTCTGCCAGATTTTCGAGGCAGTGCAGGAGAATAAACCTTTTATTATGAATGTCTACCGCTGCGTGGATCGCCAGAAGATCGAAAGCTACTTAAACAAGTTGACCTACCAGCTCATTGCGGACGTGGTGGAGGAAAAATGCACCGGCATGCAGGTAGCGGAGGAGCACAAGGAATTCATTGCCGGATTTTACAAATACGGTTTTGTGGGTGTGATGTTAGACTGGATTGATCGGGGAATGAAGGACGATTATCATAAGATTGTTGAAGAACTGGCAATCACTCTTTACGGAAACATCAGCCGATCCATCGAAAATTTTGAGCACACGGAAAAGAAATTCTGAAATAGTACTGAAATAGTATAAGTACTTTACAAAAAGGGCAGGATGATAAAAACTTTATCATTTGCCCTCTTTTGTAAATTGGTTTTCTTATAAAAAAGAAGTAGGATACTACTTGTAAACAGAAAAACATTTGAGAGTCATCAAAGAAAGGTGGTAATCATTATGGCGAAAAAGAATAATATTGGACTGGGCCTGGCAGCACTGGCCGTAGGTGCAGGCGCAGTGGCAGCAGTAACCAAAGGACATAAGGCAGAGGTGAAAAAGGAGGAGAGAAAGGCAGCCGTCAAGGCAGCCAAGAAAGACTACCGCAACACCGAGCTTGGAAGATACGACAAGAACAGCAAAGGCATCTATTATTCCAATGGTAACTACGAGGCCTTCGCAAGACCTAAGAAGCCTGCTGGAGTGGACGAGAAGAACGCTTACATCGTAGGCAGCGGATTGGCATCTTTAGCAGCAGCATGCTTCCTGGTACGTGACGGACAGATGCCCGGTTCCCACATCCATATCTTAGAGGCAATGGATATCGCAGGCGGTGCCTGTGACGGTATCTTCGATCCCAGCAGAGGCTATGTTATGCGTGGCGGACGTGAGATGGAGAACCATTTCGAATGTCTGTGGGATCTGTTTCGCAGTATTCCCTCTCTGGAAGTACCCGGAGCCAGCGTGCTGGATGAGTATTACTGGCTGAACAAGGAAGATCCCAACTACTCTCTGTGCCGTGCAACGAAGGATTGTGGACAGGATGCCCATACTGATGGCAAGTTCAACTTAAGCCAGAAGGGCTGCATGGAGATCATGAAGCTGTTCATGACAAAAGACGAGGATCTGTATGACAAGACCATTGAAGATGTTTTCGATGATGAAGTATTTAACTCCACCTTCTGGTTATATTGGAGAACCATGTTCGCTTTCGAGAACTGGCACAGCGCACTGGAAATGAAGCTTTACTTCCAGAGATTTATCCATCATATTTCCGGACTGCCTGACTTCAGTGCCCTGAAGTTCACCAAGTACAACCAGTACGAGTCTCTGATCCTTCCCATGAAGAAGTATCTGGAGGCAGCAGGTGTGGACTTCCAGTTCAACACCGAAGTGACCAATGTTATTTTTGATATCAATGACGGCAAAAAGGTGGCAAAGGCTATCGAGTGCAAGGTAAAAGGTGTAGAGAAGGGCATTGTCCTCACCGAGAACGACCTGGTATTCGTTACCAACGGAAGCTGTACCGAGGGCACCATCTACGGCGACCAGAACCATGCACCCAACGGTGACGCAGAGGTTCGTACCAGCGGCGTATGGAGCCTGTGGAAAAATATCGCAAAACAGGATCCTTCCTTCGGACATCCCGAGAAGTTCTGTTCTGATGTTTCCAAGACTAACTGGGAATCCGCTACCGTGACCACACTGGATGACAAGATCATTCCTTATATCACCAATATCTGTAAGCGTGATCCCAGAAGCGGTAAGGTCGTAACCGGCGGTATCGTAAGCTGTCAGGATTCCAAGTGGCTCATGAGCTGGACCATCAACCGTCAGGGACAGTTCAAGGAGCAGGACAAGAATCAGGTATGTGTATGGGTATATGGTCTGTTTACCGACGTACCCGGCGATTATATTAAGAAACCCATGAAGGATTGTACCGGTAAGGAGATCACCGAAGAGTGGCTGTATCACTTAGGTGTGCCCGTAGAAGATATTGAGGATCTGGCAGAGCACAGCGCAGTCTGCGTACCTACCATGATGCCTTATATTACCGCATTCTTCATGCCCAGAACCAAGGGTGACCGTCCCGATGTCATTCCCGACGGTTGCGTGAACTTCGCTTTCTTAGGTCAGTTCGCAGAGACCCCGAGGGACACCGTATTCACCACAGAGTATTCCGTGAGAACCGCTATGGAGGCTGTCTACGGACTGTTAGGTGTAGACAGAGGTGTGCCTGAGGTATGGGGAAGTGTATATGATGTCAGAGAGTTATTGGACAGCAGCGTGAAGCTGATGGATGGCATGTCTCCTCTGGAGATTGAACTGCCCGGACCTTTAAATGCACTGAAGAAGCCGCTGCTTCGCGTAGTGAAGGGCACTGTAGTGGAAAAACTGCTGCGTGACCACAATGTGATCAAAGACGGCATGCTGGATTAGAATTGTATATGGAATAAAAGTGCAAAGACTCCCATCGGAAAAATCCGGTGGGAGTTTTTTAAAAATCATACAAAGAAAGTTGAACAAATGTAAGCGTTTACATAATACTAAAGTACTAGACAAAACAAACAAAAACACAATAGCTATTTTCAACATTATGCACGAAAATCGGTAGTCTGTCAAAAAATTATCAATTTCGTCTTGATATTCCTTTGGCAGATTGTTACAATATCAAAGTACTAAAAACCGAAGCCGAAATGCTCCGGTAGTGGTTTGGGTTACAAAGTTTTGTCAAAAATATTATAAAAAGGGAGACAAAGAAGTATGAAGAAATGGGTATATTTGTTTACCGAAGGTAATGCAAACATGCGCGAACTGCTTGGTGGTAAGGGTGCGAACCTGGCTGAGATGACCAACATTGGTCTGCCGGTTCCTCAGGGCTTCACCATTACAACAGAGGCATGTACACAGTATTATGAAGATGGACGCGAGATCAATGAAGAGATCCAGGGTCAGATCAACGAGTACATTACTAAGATGGAAGAGATCACCGGCAAAAAGTTCGGCGACCACGAGAATCCTCTGTTAGTATCCGTTCGTTCCGGCGCGAGAGCATCCATGCCCGGTATGATGGATACCATTCTGAACCTTGGTCTGAATGAGACCGTTGTTAACGTAATCGCTGAGAAGTCCGGCAACCCCCGTTGGGCTTGGGACTGCTATAGAAGATTTATCCAGATGTATTCCGACGTTGTTATGGAAGTAGGTAAGAAGTACTTCGAGCAGCTGATCGATGCAATGAAAGAGAAGAAGGGTGTTAAGCAGGACGTTGAGCTTACCGCTGACGATCTGAAGGAACTGGCTGGTCAGTTCAAGGCTGAGTACAAGGCTAAGATCGGTGTAGACTTCCCTGATGATCCTAAGGAACAGCTGATGGGCGCTATCAAGGCTGTATTCCGTTCTTGGGACAACCCTCGTGCAAACGTTTATCGTCGTGACAACGATATCCCTTATTCCTGGGGTACTGCTGTTAACGTTCAGTCTATGGCATTCGGTAACATGGGTGATGACTGTGGTACCGGTGTTGCATTTACCAGAGATCCGGCTACCGGTGCTAAGGGCCTGTTCGGTGAGTTCCTGACCAACGCACAGGGTGAGGACGTAGTAGCAGGTGTTCGTACACCTATGAAGATCGCTGAGATGGCTGACAAATTCCCTGAGGCATTTGCTCAGTTCCAGGAAGTATGTAAGACTCTGGAAGATCACTACAGAGATATGCAGGATATGGAGTTCACCGTTGAGCATGGTAAGCTGTACATGTTACAGACCAGAAACGGTAAGAGAACCGCTCAGGCAGCTCTGAAGATCGCTTGTGATCTGGTAGATGAGGGCATGAGAACCGAGGAAGAGGCAGTTGCAATGATCGATCCTCGTAACCTGGATACTCTGTTACATCCTCAGTTCGATACCGCTGCTCTGAAGGCTGCAACTCCTATCGGCAAGGGCCTTGGTGCTTCTCCCGGAGCTGCATGTGGTAAGATCGTATTCACCGCAGAAGATGCAGAAGAATGGCATGCAAGAGGAGAGAGAGTTGTTCTGGTACGTCTGGAGACCTCTCCCGAAGATATCACCGGTATGAAGGCTTCCCAGGGTATCCTGACCGTTCGTGGTGGTATGACCTCTCACGCAGCAGTAGTTGCTCGTGGTATGGGTACCTGCTGTGTATCCGGTTGTGGCGACATCGCTATGGATGAGGAGAACAAGCAGTTCACTCTGGCTGGCAAGACCTTCCATGAAGGTGACTGGCTGTCTATCGATGGTACTACCGGTAATATCTATGATGGCGAGATCAAGACTGTTGACGCTACCATCGCAGGTGAGTTCGGCCGTGTAATGGCTTGGGCTGACAAATATCGTAAGTTAAAAGTTCGTACCAATGCAGATACTCCCGCAGATGCTAAGAAGGCTCGTGAGCTGGGCGCTGAAGGAATCGGTCTGTGCCGTACTGAGCATATGTTCTTCGAAGAGGACAGAATCGCAGCATTCCGTGAGATGATCTGTTCCGATACTGTAGAGGAGAGAGAAGCAGCACTGGAGAAGATCCTGCCTTATCAGCAGAACGACTTCAAGCAGCTGTATGAGGCTCTGGAGGGTAACCCTGTTACCATCCGTTTCCTGGATCCGCCTCTGCATGAGTTCGTTCCTACCGAGGAAGCTGACATTGAGAAGCTGGCTAAGGCACAGGGCAAGAGTGTAGAGACCATCAAGACCATCATCGCTTCCCTGCATGAGTTCAACCCTATGATGGGTCACAGAGGATGCCGTCTGGCTGTTACTTATCCTGAAATTGCCAAGATGCAGACCAAGGCTGTTATCCGTGCGGCAATCGAGGTTAAGAAGGCACATCCCGACTGGAATGTAGAGCCCGAGATCATGATTCCTCTGGTATGTGAAGTGAAAGAGCTTAAGTTCGTTAAGAAGGTAGTTGTAGAGACCGCTGATGCTGAGATCGCAGCTGCTGGTGTAGATATGAAGTACGAAGTAGGTACCATGATCGAGATCCCCAGAGCAGCTCTGACTGCCGATGAGATCGCTAAGGAAGCTGATTTCTTCTGCTTCGGTACCAACGACCTGACCCAGATGACCTTCGGCTTCTCCCGTGATGATGCAGGTAAGTTCCTGAACGCTTACTATGACACCAAGATCTTCGAGAATGATCCGTTCGCTAAGCTGGATCAGGCCGGTGTTGGCAAGCTGATGGAGATGGCTATCAAGCTTGGTAAGCCTGTAAATCCTAAGCTGCACGTTGGTATCTGTGGTGAGCACGGTGGAGATCCTTCTTCCGTAGAGTTCTGCCACAAGATCGGTCTGGATTATGTATCCTGCTCACCTTTCCGTGTACCTATCGCAAGACTGGCTGCTGCACAGGCTGCTATTGCTGATAAGTAGGATCAGACTATATTGAAATATTAGAGAAGGTATTACAATATAAGAAAACCCATGGTTCGTAAGAATCATGGGTTTTTTTGGTGTAGGAAAATAATAAATGTAAAAAAGCGCGGAATATGTTATACTATAATTGACATGCGTTCATGCACAGGAATCATAAATGGTAGAGAAACAGGGTATTATGATGGGAAATTATCAGGAACAGTATAATCAGGAATTACATCAGCAGGAGATTAACTCGAATTTGCGGACATTAAAGGGATATTTTTGGATTGTTGTGACCATGCTGGTGCTTTGGCTGCTGACGCTTACGCGTATTTTTATCGTGGATGCCAGAATCTTTACCATGGCGGTGGGATTGTCCATGGTCATGGGTATTCCTGTTTTGTACATATACAAAAAAGTAGATCTGTCGAAGCATTGGGTAAAATATGTGTTTTTAACACTGATCTGCGTGATTTCTGCGATCTTTGCCGCCTTTTTGTCTTTTCATGCGGTGCTTATCTATGTATTGCCTTTACTTTTGGCAGTGCAGTATCGGAAGAAACAGACGCTTTGGATCACTTATGCAGTGAACGATGTGACCATGACCATCAGCATGGTGGCGGGATTCTACCATGGAATCTGTGATCTGAACCTGTTTTTGGGAAGTAATCACACCAGAGACTGGTATCTGGAACAGTGGGAGGCTGGAACACTGCAGTTTGGCGTTGAGCCGGATCCGTTGTTCGTGATCCTGTTCTACGGCGCGCTGCCCCGGGCAGTGATTCTTTTGATGTTCACTGTCATCCTGTGTTATATCAGTATCAGCAGCCATGAGGATGCACAGAAGATTGCGGATCTGACTTATCGCAAAGAGACTGACCTGGGAACGCATGTGTACAATAAGAACAAATATGAGGAAATGATCGAGACGTATTATCCGGAGGTACACAGACTGGCTGCTATTTTCTGGGATGTGAATAATTTAAAATATGTCAATGATAAATACGGGCACGCCGCCGGCGATGTTCTGATTCAGACATTATCCTCCGTACTGTATGAATTGTCGACGGACAGACGCAAGGTTTATCGTGTGGGCGGGGATGAGTTTGTTATGATTATCGAGAATCCGGTGGAAACCGAGATAGAGTCCATGATAGAGACTGTAAAAGCCGATCTCATGGAAAAAGATGGGCAGGGAGACATACCGATCTCCAGCGCAGTGGGCTGGGCAGTAGGCTGTGGTGTGGATATTCGCAAGATCGTAAATGAAGCGGATACTAAAATGTATGAGAATAAAATACGTGGAAAGGAAGGGAGAGAATAGATGGCAAACTGGGTGAGTGCAGGCTGCGGTGTCATAGCCAATGAACTGGCACAGGCAATGGAAAAAAGAGGACAGAAGCTGTATGGTGTTGTGAACCGTACGCAGGAGAAAGCAGTCGCTTTTGCGGAGAAATACGGTGTGCAGAATGTATTTACAAGTTTTGAAGAGGTCTGTGCGGATCCGGCGGTGGATATCATCTATATCTCTACGCCTCATAATACGCATATTCAATTTTTGCGAAAAGCTCTGGCAGCAGGTAAGCATGTGTTGTGCGAGAAATCCATTACGTTAAACTCCGGAGAACTGGAAGAAGCTATGCAGCTGGCGAAGGAGCACGGCGTAGTTCTGGCGGAAGCTATGACAATCTATCATATGCCAATCTATAAGGAACTGTTAAAGCGAGTGGATGCGGGAGACCTCGGAGAACTTCGTGTGATACAGATGAACTTCGGAAGCTATAAGGAATACGACATGAAGAACCGGTTCTTCAACCGGAATCTGGCGGGCGGTGCATTATTGGATATCGGCGTATATGCGCTCTCTTTTGTAAGAATGTTCTTAAGCTCCTGTCCGGATCAGATCGCCTCTCAGGTGAAATTTGCACCTACGGGAGTGGACGAGCAGGCGGGTATCCTTTTAATGAATCCGAAGCAGGAGATGGCGACAGTGACATTATCTCTGCATGCCAAGCAGCCCAAGCGGGGCATGCTATCTTTTGACAAGGCTTATGTGGAGATGTATGAATATCCCAGAGGACAGAAGGCAGTGATCACCTACACGGAGGACGGTCATACTGAGGAACTCCGGGCAGGAGCCACAGCGGATGCCCTGGCCTATGAGGTAGAGGATATGGAGCGGGCAATTGCCGGACAACCGGAGGTCATGAAGTTGAATTATACGGAAGATGTCATGCACATGATGACAGAGATCCGAAAACAGTGGGGACTGATCTATCCAGAGGAAGAGTAGACCAGAAAAAAATCTGATAACAGTATTCCGGCGGTAAAAAGATCCGAAGAAAATATGACCAACCGTCGGTATGCAGGGAGAATACTGATGATACGAAACAAGAGTCTGGGGAAGAGACTTCTGGCGGCGGGGATTATGCTGATATTTAGTATGAGCGGCTGCGGAACAGACAATACGATAGAGTTAACAGGGAATGGAATAGGAAGTGATGGAATAGAAGCTGCGGCAACGGTGGATTCTGCTGAGGTGGCCGCTGCCGGGGAAACGGCATCGGATGTCACGGGTGGAGATGCTGCATCCACAGGAACTGCGGAGGATACGAATAAAACGGCACCGACTCCTGCCCCGGCGCCTCGGCAGGAGCTTACTACTGCGGACCGCATGGCGGACCGGACGAAAGTGAAAGGCATCTATGTCACCGGTCCCAAGGCCGGCAGCACCGGAATGGAAGATCTGATCGGACTGGTGGATGAGACGGAACTGAATGCTATGGTCATTGATGTGAAAAACGATGAAGGAAATGTGACGTTCCGGCTGACGAATGAGGAGATTACACAGAACATTCCCGTACTGGACCAGATATCCGAAATGCAGGCAGGAGTGCGCTACATCCGGGATATTCAGGCTTTGATGCAGGAACTGAAGGATCATAATATTTATACCATTGCGAGGATCGTATGTTTTAAGGATCCCATTCTGGCGGCGGCGAGACCGGAACTGGCATTGACGAAACCGGACGGCAAGCCGGTGACGGATGCCAACGGCCTGGCATGGGTGAATCCATACAGGCAGGAGGTCTGGGAATATCTGACAGAACTTGCCGAGATGGCAGCAGACCTTGGATTCGATGAGATCCAGTACGATTATGTGCGTTTTCCGGTGGGATCAGATGCCAATGTGGCGGACTACGGTGTGGATATGGATGCCTATCCGAAGAGGCAGGCAATACAGGATTTTCTTGCCTATGCAGGAGACAGACTGCATGAAAAGGGATGCGTGGTTACGGCGGATGTCTTCGGCACTATCATCGGAAGTGAGACCGACGTGCAGACGGTAGGGCAGGATTACATGGCGCTGGGACAGACCGTGGATGCCATCAGTCCCATGGTGTATCCCTCTCATTATGCGAACGGGGTATTCGGACTGAAGGTACCGGATGCGAATCCTTATGAGACGGTATTGGCGGCAATGCAGGGTTCTGTCGAAGAACTGCAGGAGATTCCGGAGGCAGAGCGGGCTGTGGTGAGACCCTGGCTACAGGCATTTACTGCCACCTGGGTTCCGGGGCATATTTCCTATAACGGAACACAGATCAGGGAACAGATTCAGGCAGTCTATGATGCCGGTTATGAGGAATGGATCCTGTGGAATGCAACAAACCGCTATTCGGCAGAGGGACTGCTTGGTGCAGACGAGGTAGAGGATAATGAAAATAATCAATAAGATCATAATAGGGATTGCAGTGATCTGCCTGCTGTTATGTGGCGGTATCCTGGTATTTGCACTGAATCCAGATATGACCGATGCTCTGGCACAGAGGCTGTATGGAAACGGAAATAATGCGGAGACTGTAACAGAGACAGCAGAGGCAATCGGAAATCCCAGCAATATAGGTACAGATGGAAGTGTTTCGGTAACGCTGCCGGATCAGCCTGAAAACAGTCTGAGCGATTACATCAATCCGAATCCCCAGGAACCCCTGCGATATCCCGGCGGTAATACCGGAAGCTCCGACAGCGGTACTGTAGCCACACCGGCTCCCAGAAGTGACGCTGTGACGGATTTAAACTCTTATTATGCAAACTGTATTACACAGTTAAGCATTCTGGGGAGCGGAGATCAGCATTTTGACAATGTGGTTCCCAAGAGTCTGTGGAGTTCCATTGAGCAGGCGTATAATACCGGAGCCTACGAGCAGGGATATGTGGTGGATGTGTTGAAAAATCTCGGTATGGAGTATTTTGCAATACAGCTGCAGCTGGTGGATATCGGAGACGGATATTACAGAGTGTATCATAACGTTGTGACCTATTAGGAAACAGATAAGAAACACTGGTATCGAAAGGTATCGGTGTTTTTAAATTATAGAAATAAAAACAGGAATCATTACTAATATTATTGACAGATAATTTCAACTGTGTTATTATCAGGATAAAGAAAATAAGTAATGTTAAGAAAATAAAATATGGTAGATAAGAGATACTAAAAAGGAAGCGAAACAGGCTGAAGGAGAAAAGGAGAGAATATAATGAATAAGAAGGCAATGCACAAATTAAGTTATGGATTATATATCGTAACGACGAAAGATGGAGAGAAAGCAAACGGTTGTATCGTCAATACTGCGATTCAGGCGGCATCCACTCCGAATCAGCTCTGCATATGCATCAACAAGGCAAATTATACCCATGATATGGTGTTAAAGACCGGCGTGTTCAACGTATCGGTGCTTAGTAAGACAGCACTATTCCCTCTGTATCAGCGATTCGGGTTCCAGTCCGGCAGAGAGGTGGATAAATTCGCTGATTACACAGAATACAAAGATGCGGAGAATGGTGTACCTTATATCACAGAAGGCACCAATGCTTATCTGGCAGTAAAAGTCAGCCAGACTGTGGATCTGGGATCGCACACAATGTTTATTGGTGAAGTGACAGAGATGGAAGTGTTAAGCGAGGAGCCATCGGCAAACTATGAGTACTATCAAGAAGAGGTACAGCCGAAGCCTGATGATCCTC
>ERZ780083.366-NODE-366-length-17901-cov-2.776589_pt1 | contig 17901 bp, 9 predicted proteins | sample MGYA00511838_ERZ780083 | MGnify/ENA primary metagenome ERZ780083 (study PRJEB29588, sample SAMEA2152602) | human gut metagenome | biome: human gut; feature: human-associated habitat; material: faeces | place: Denmark | collected 2008/2010 ...
TGAACTGATGAATCATATTCTTCCTTTTTGGCTTGAATGTTCTCAAGATTATGAATATGGTGGATATTTTACATGCTTGGATCGTCAAGGCAATGTATTTGATACGGATAAATTTATTTGGTTGCAGGGACGTGAGGTATGGATGGTTTCGATGCTTTATAATAAGGTAGAGAAACGCCAGGAATGGTTGGACTGTGCTATTCAGGGAGGTGAGTTTCTGAAAAAATATGGTCATGATGGAAATTATAACTGGTATTTTTCTCTTGATCGTACAGGACGTCCTTTGGTGGAACCTTATAACATATTCTCATATACCTTTGCTGTAATGGCATTTGGACAGCTCAGCCTGGCTACGGGAAATCAAGAGTATGCGGATATAGCGATGAAGACTTTCGATATTGTACTATCGAAGACTGGCAATCCTAAGGGAAAATGGAATAAGCTTTATCCGGGTACACGTGAGTTGAAGAATTTTGCTTTGCCGATGATCCTATGTAATTTGGCTATGGAAATAGAGCATTTGCTGGATAAGGGTTGTCTGGAAAAGACGATGGAAGTATGCATCCATGAAGTTATGGAAGTTTTCTATCGTCCGGAACTTGGAGGCATTATTGTAGAGAATGTTCTGGCAAATGGAGAACTTTCCGATTCTTTCGAAGGACGCCAGGTTACTCCGGGCCATGATATTGAGGCAATGTGGTTTATTATGGACCTAGGGAAACGTCTGAACCGTCCGGATCTGATTGAAAAGGCGAAGAATATAACTTTGACGATGCTTGATTATGGTTGGGACAAAGAATTTGGCGGTATCTACTATTTCATGGATCGTAAAGGATGTCCACCTCAACAATTAGAATGGGATCAGAAATTGTGGTGGGTTCATATTGAAACTCTGATTTCATTGCTCAAAGGTTATCAACTGACCGGAGATAAGCAATGTCTTGATTGGTTTGAAAAGGTACATGAATATACATGGAGCCATTTCAAAGATAATGAATATCCGGAATGGTATGGTTATCTGAATAGAAGAGGTGAGGTGTTATTGCCTCTAAAAGGTGGAAAGTGGAAAGGCTGTTTTCATGTTCCGAGAGGGCTTTACCAATGCTGGCAAATATTAGAAGATATAACTAAGAATGTATGAAACGAGAATACAATTCCTAATTTTAAATTTTAGTAATATGAAAAAACAAGTATCTTTGTTTGCTATTTTTATTATTCTCTTTGCTGAGTATGAGTGCACATGCTCAAATTAAGGTAGAGGGTAATGTGTTTGATGAGAATGACATTCCATTGATTGGCGTATCCGTTGTAACCGAAGGAGGAAAGACGGGGGCTATAACTGATGTAAACGGTCATTTCTCGATTATGGTACCTAATGCTAATGCGCATTTGACTTTCTCTTATGTGGGCTATATCACTCAGAAGTTGCCACTGAAAGGAAAAAAACTTCTGAAAGTGATAATGAAGGAAGATGCTAATTTGTTAGATGAAGTTGTAGTAGTAGGCTACGGTACACAGAAGAAAATAAATGTGACCGGTGCTATTGCACAAGTGGACAATAAGGAACTGAAGATGGCACCGAGCGGAAGCCTTTCCGGTATGCTGGCCGGCCGTTTGCCCGGTTTGATTTCCAAACAGAGCAGCGGACAGCCAGGAGCCGATGGGGCTAACTTGTACATCCGTGGTAATGGTGCCGGAGATGGCAGTCCATTGATTGTTATTGATGGCGTTATTACTGATTACTTTCCATCATTTTCTCCTGACGAAGTAGAATCTATTACTATTTTGAAAGATGCGACTGCTGCAGCTGTTTATGGTGTGCGTGCTGCTGCTGGTGTGATTCTTATTACGACGAAACGTGGTGCTGTTCAAAAGCCTACCGTAACGTATAACGGATCACTTACATTGAGTCAGAATACTGATTTTCCGAAATTCCTGAATGGACCGGATTATGCCTATTGGTATAATAAGGCTCAGCTTTTGGATGGAGTTGCGGAGGAAAACCTGAGATTTTCACCTGAAGAAATAGACCGCATTACCAACCCGGGAGAGAATGAGCACATCTATGGAAATACAGACTGGTTTGATTTGTTATTCCGTAATACAGCTCCTACCTATACAAACAATGTTTCTGTTTCCGGTGGTACGGAAAAAATTAAGTTCTTTGCTTCGGTTGGTGCATACAATCAGGAAGGTATCATTAAACGTACTTCTTATGATAAGTATAATTTTCGCTCTAATATGGATGCAAAGATTACTGATAACTTCGATTTGTCTCTTGATTTATCCGGTTATGTTTCCGAGCAAGATGAACCGGGTGCTTCTGCAGGTGTAGGTTCTTATGCTTCTATTTTCCAGCAGGCATTGTTGTCATATCCTTACTTGAAACCTTATACGGCTGATGGAATGCCTATAGCCAGTATAAATACGGCTGGTAATGGAAATAACAACCCTATTGCAGCACGAGATTTGTCTGGTAATAATAACGTAAAGAAGACATATTTCCAGGGTAATATTGCCATGAAGTATCAGTTACCTTTTGTGAAAGGACTATCTGTTAAGTTGAATGCTTCTTATCTGAAGAATTATACTATGCAGAAGAAGTACTTCTTAACTTATGATGTGTACGGTTGGAACCAGACTACCCGGCAAGGTAATGTAGAGACTGGTAGAATCGCTAATAAAGTTTCTTTGAATCAGTGGTTTACAGAAAGTGAAGGTTATACAATTCAACCTGCTCTTGAGTACTCAAACAAATTTGGTAAGCATGCCGTATCCGGATTATTCTTGTATGAATTTTCCAGAACAGACCAGTCCAGTATGTCTGCCGGTAGAACGGATTTTCCTATAACTGATATCATGGATTTGAACTATGGACTTGAGGTGAATAAAGATTTGGTGAAAGGCGGACACAGTCAGGCTAAACGCGCCGGCTATGTAATTCGTCTGAACTATTCTTATGATGATAAGTATTTGTTGGAGTTCACCAGTAGAATTGATGCTTCTACAGCACTTCCCAAGAAATACAGATGGGGTGTGTTCCCGGGTGTTTCGGTAGGATGGAGACTTTCTCAGGAGGACTTCTTTAAAGAAGCCGTTCCTTTTATGGAAAACCTGAAGATTCGCGCATCTGTAGGACGTTTGGGTAGCGATCGTGCCATTAGCAATACGATGACTTATTTCTCTACAGCCAGTTTATCAGCTGACCCGACTGTATTATTCGGTACCAGTCCTCAGAAATATTTGGGATTGAGCAGTCCGGTAAATCCTCTTTTGAAGTGGCAGTTGACTGATACTTATAATATTGGTATCGAATCCAGCATGTGGAATGGTTTATTGGGTGTTGAATTAGATGTGTTCTATATGAAGACCACCCGTTCATTGGAGTCTCAGTCAGCCAACTTCCCGCCGTCGTTGGGATCTTACTATCCGACATATATCAATTATGGTTCTCATGATAACCGTGGTTTTGAGCTCGTATTGTCTCATAATAATCAGATTAGAGATTTTACTTATCGCGTAAGAGGTAATCTTTCTTGGGCTCGTAATAAAGTGTTGAAAATGACGGAAGATGCCAATGTGCCTGATTATAAACGTGCTACTGGTGGCCCGATGGGAAGATACTGGGGATTTGTTGCAGATGGTTTATTCCAGTCGGAAGAAGAAATAGCCCATAGCGCTGTTTTCGGTCCGACATTACCCGGTGATATCAAGCTGAAAGATATTAATGGCGATGGTAAGATTACTTGGGATCAGGATATGGTTCCAATTGGTCGTAGCAATACACCGGAAATGATGTTTGGTTTGAATCTGGGTGCTGAATGGAAAGGTTTTGATTTTAATATGCTGTTGCAAGGCGCCGCTCTGTTTGATGTAAATTTATGCGGATTGTATAGTAGTGGAATTCGTGATGATACATTCTATACGCGTCCTTTCTATGCTGATGGAAACACTCCTTATTATTTGGTGGAAGGTGCTTGGCGTCCCGATCATACCGATGCTAAATATCCCCGTTTAGGAATCGATTCGAGATCAAATGGTGGAAAATTCTCTTCCTGGTGGGTAGTAGACGGTTCTTATGTGCGTCTGAAGTCTATTCAGTTGGGATATACCATACCAAAGAAATGGAGTAAAAAGGCTGGCTTTGAAAGAATTCGTGCTTATGTGGCTGGTGGTAATCTGTTTACTTTATCCCATCTGGAGCACATGGACCCTGAAATGCCAAGTGTAAATCAGGGATACTATCCTCAACAGCGTACGTATGAATTTGGATTAAATGTAACTTTCTAAAAAACTAATACAATGAAATCAGTAAATAAGATATTAACAATATTTGCTTCTGCTTGCTTCACGCTGAGTAGTTGTGATATTGATCCTGTTCTGACAAGTAGTTATCCTGACGATATCACTTGGTCGAATGAAACAAATCTGCAATTGTATATTAATGGCTTTTATTCTTTGATCGGAGGATATTATTCAATCACTGATGATGCATGTGCTGACCTTTTGAAAGCCAATAATCCGGTTGCCAATACTAATTTGTTTGTATTCGGTTCTACTCCTATTACTTCTGCCAGTAATCTTTTTGATAACTGGAATAATAGGCATTCCTGGCAATTGACTTGTTGCCGTGCCTTGGAAGGATTGGAAAAACACCGTGAAAACTTTACCGAGGAGGTAGCCAAACGCGCAGAGGCGGAATTCCGTTTTTTCCGTGCTGTGGCTAATTTCGATTTGGCGAAACGTTATGGAGCCAGTTTTATCCTGTACAAGCAGTTGCCTGAACTTGGACAAAAGGATCATGCACGTTGTACGCCCGATGAATGCTGGGATTTCATAGCAGAAGACTTGGACTTTGCTGCTAAAAATTTACCTCTGAGAGGTACTGTAGAGGCCGGTAAGTTGACAAGTGGTGCAGCCTATGGAATGAAAGCTCGTGCTATGCTTTATGCTGAACGTTGGAAAGATGCTTCCGATGCTGCTGCCGAATTGAAAAAGCAAGGGTATGAATTGTATGAGGATTATGGAAAGTTGTTCTTAAATAGAAGAGCGAAACCGGTTGCAAATAATGAAAGTGTCATAGAGTTCGGCTATGTTTATGAAACGTTGGATTATTCTTTTGATTATTTCAATTGTCCGCCCAGTGATGGAGGTTATGCTGAAATCAGTCCGACAGAAACATTGGTATCAGCTTATCAGATGGCTGATGGTAAAGAGTTTGACTGGAATAATCCGGAAATGGCTGCCAATCCCTATGAAGGCCGTGAACCACGTTTCTATGCTTCCATACTTTATAACGGTTGTCAATGGAAAGGAGAAACACTTTATACATACGAAGGTAGTGTGGATGGTTATGGCTTAGGTGGTGGCACTACTTGTACAGGCTACTATATGCGTAAGTTGTTTGATCCGGAAATTAGTAAAAGCCAAATGCGTAGAACTGACTTGACTTTCTATTACATGCGCTATGCTGAAGTTTTATTGATTTATGCTGAAGCAATGGCAATGCAAGATAAACTTACTGAAGCATTGGAAGCATTGAATGAAGTGAGAGACAGAGTTGATTTGCCGGCAGTATCTGCCAGTACAAAGACTGAATTCATGAAACTTCTCCGTCACGAAAGAATGGTAGAGTTAGCTTTTGAAGGACATCGTTTTTGGGATCTCCGCCGTTGGGGGCTGGCAACTACAGTCCTGAATGGTACTCACATGGAAGGAGTGAAGCCGACAAAAGTAGGCGACGGATATGAATACGATGTTGTGGATTGTGATGCTGGTAAAACGCGTGTTTATCTGGAAAAATACAACCGTTTCCCTATTCCTATTGCAGAAATTCAGCAGAACTCTGCTTGTGAACAGTTTGATGAATGGAAATAATTAAAAAATGAAACTATGAAAATACTTAATAGAATTGCAGCAACAGCGTGTTTGTTTGGGGCAGTGCTCTTAGTTTCCTGTGAGTCTCCTGACTTGAGTACAGCACATGAAAGCCAAGTAAATGGTCTACTTAATGTAACCATTCAGATACCTGATAATCCGACGGAGTTTTATGCTACCAAGAAAGGTCCTTATGAAGAGGGAGAAGAAATTACGGTGAAAGTTCCTACCACGGATGAGGACCCGCTCGATGTAAGCCGTCTGATTTGTACTGTAAGTGTGGAACATAATTGCTATGTTGTTCCGGGAGTTGGAGGTGAAATGGATTTCACTGAACCTTATAAAATAACAGTAATCGATGCATTGGGCAATCGTCATAACAATACGATTCGTGTCGTACCGACACCGCCTAAAACCAAGTTCTCCAAAGTGTGGGAAAAGAACTGCACCGATTTGGGACTAGCAAGCCGCAACAATACAGGCTTGGCAATATACGGTCAATATCTGGCAGTTCAGGAATACAATGGTCCTATCTACCTGTATGACATGAAGACGGGAGCAGCGGTTAAGACTATAGATGCAGCAAGATCGTTTATGATGAAGGCTCGTACGGATGATGCCGGTCACTTGATTACTTCCCGTGAAAATATTTACGGTGCAGGTTTCATGGTCTTCTATTATTCTGAAGCAGATCAGGAACATAAGTTACTGCTTGACTATACTGCCGGTGATGGTTGCCCGGGAGATTTGGGGTATAACATGAATGTAGCGGGTGATGTAACCAGCGGTACAGCTTATATTTATGGTACAGGGCCTAATGATATGACTATTTATTATTGGAAATTACAGGATGGTCAGTTAGTGACTCCTGCCAATCAGCCTAATAAACTACGTTACGGACCGGCCGGAAGTTCTTGGACTGCCGCACCTGCCATACAGCGTGTTTCATTGGCCGATGATTCAGATCATTACATCAGTTATACGAAGTGGGTAAATGGAAATAGTGATGAGGCTTTGAAGAGTCGCTTCAATATCTTTACGACATCCATGGAGGTTACGGCCTTGAATGCTGCCGACCATGAATACCGTTTGCTTGGCTTCAATGTGTTTAAGGTGGAAAATGATACCTATTTGGCACTCAATGACCAAGGTGCTGACCAATGGGCTGGTGGTGGTGCTACCCTCAAGGTATTCGACATTACCAATACTTCTAAGATGGAACTGGGACCGGACGATGACGGATATAGTGACTTCTGTGTATTTACAAGCGATATGTCCGCATGGGGGCAGAATTACTTTAGCTGGGGAGACGTTGCTGTCTACAAAGAAGTAACCTCAACCGGGTATGACGTGTACATTGCAACCTCTGTTGTTGGCTTTGATTTATCACAGTCTATTGTAAGAATGTATAAGATGAGTTATTTCCGTCAATAATACACATTGATTAATTCAAATCGGGAGTGCCGCTAATCCGGCGGCACTCTCTTTTAAAACTAATGCCTTATGAAAACAACTGCTATATTGGTAAGTCTGTTCTGTTTTATTTTGACTTCCTGTGGAAGTGATGATCATAACGGAGGAGGAAACGATCAGGATGGTGACTATAACCTGAAAGAAGAGATACGCAAAGTATTGAATAGCACGAAAGCTACTAAAAATATTAACCCTTTCGATGAATTAGGGTGCGAAATTTATCGTACTGGTCCTACCAGTGCCGAAGAACCTACCAAAGCCACTATTGACTATGACTTAGGTGATGACTATAAAGAAGGAGTAGGAAGCTTTAAGCTGAAATACAGTTTTTCCGGTAAACCTATGACTTCAAATCCTGAGTATGTCTATTTCGAAGAAACATGGGGAGATTATCGCCCCGACTTGTCTTTTTATCCTTTGGGACTTTCTATTTGGGTAAAAGGCCAAAAAGGTAACAAAGGTGTTTTCCGCTTCATCATTATGGAAGATGAGAAGCAATTCAATGCCGACAAACCGCATGACAGTACACGTAAGAGATGGCAATATTATGCTTTCGAAGACGAAGAAATATTATCCAAAGAAGGCTGGAACCGTTTGGTTATGCCCTACAGTGCGTTCAAATTGTATAAAAAGGGCCAGGGGGCTACGGCTGACGGCTTATTGCTAAACCGTTTTGAGGGATTCCGGATTGAAATCGTAAATACGAAACATGAAGTCTGCACCGGTGAAGTAGGTATCGATGCGTTGGAGCAATTGACTTCTTATGAGCTGAAAAACGGTAAGCCCAAGTTCTCCAGCATTTTTGTACAATTGAATACCGCCTATGTCAACGAAGACTGGGATAAACAGTTTCAGGATAGCCGTGCCATCGGCATTGATACTTGGATTATCCAGTATGTGGAACAGTTTACAGACGGAGAAAATACTAGTATTTCGTTCTATAAGAATACCAATATGCCTTGGATTACCGAGAAGTATGACTTTGTAGACAAAATGTTCGAGGCTGCCGAACGCAATGGCATAAAACTGATTGTAGGCCTTTACCCCGGTGATTACAGTAAAACAAATACGGCATCACCGGAGAAATATAATCTCAATTTGGAGAGAAATAAGATGGTGTTCGATGAGGTGTATGAACAATTTGGCAATCACCCTTGCCTTGAAGGTTGGTATATAACCGAAGAATTTCATGATGGTTCTTATCCTGTAGGCTGGCAGCAAGAACCCTCTTTATCCATGTTGGCTAAGTATCTTGAAGGAGTGGCTTCTTATATTAAGACCAAATCGGATAAGCCCGTTTCTATCGCTCCGGCTTTATGGAGAGGTATGCCGGCCGATCTTTGCGGGCAATGGTTTGGACGGATCTTCGCTCAGACGCCCAATATTGATTATTTATACATTCAGGATCTTGGCGGACGCTGTCTGGTGGATGTGGATGTAGACCTGCCTAATTGGTTTGCTGAGATTAAAAAAGCATGTGATGCCAACGGCGTACATTTTGGTGTTGATATAGAATCATTCCAGAGTTGCTGGTGTCCGAATGTCCCTTATCGGGAAAAGAACTGGAGTGAACTAAAGGAGCAATTATTCGTAGCAGGGTTGTTTACCGAATATATCACGAATTTCAGTTGGGTTACTTTTAAGAAGGGTACAAACAATTATACAAGTTATAAAAAGTACCTGGAAGACAATGGACTTTTGTAAATAATGAAGACTCTAATACCCGAAGGTGTAGTGGTAAACTGAAAAGGGCTACACCATAAGGGCGAAAGGGTGTAGCTATCCGAGCAAAAGGGTGTAGCCTTAACACTGAAAGGGTGTAGCCCGTTTAAATAATCGCTACGACTATGTGTGAACGGGATAAGTAGACGGAATTTATTATTGCGGATATAAATAACGATTTTATGGATGTGTATATTTGTTATTGATAGAATAGGATGAAAAATGCAATCTTTATAGCAGGAATGCTTCTTAGCTCCTTCGTCATGAGGGCCGGAGATATTTCGAAGTATGTGTTGGATAATTATCTGATTCCCGTGGGGCAGTCGGGGAGTGCAGTGGGTCGGATATATCCCACACCCTCCAATGTTTGTTTGCTGAGTGATACTTCTTCTCTTTTCCGGATTGATCTTAAAGAGAAATCAATCTGTCTGAAAAAGTTAATACTTAAAATCGGGCATCGGTGTGAAAGCTGATGCCTGATTTTTTTGTGGCGGGGATAGTGCTGGGGTGGCGGCGTTTGTGGAAATGGAGATAATCGGTGCGGCGGGAGGGGCAAGCAATGCAAGGATGCATTAAGCGTGTGTGCACAGAGTTTTGCAAGGACGCAAAACAATACAAGCACACACAGACCCTCACCCTACGGGAATTGGGCAGTGTACGGTGCTTTTGCGGCGATGGAAGTGTGAGCGGGAAGACAGCGGCGAAGTAATTGCCGGTGAATAAAAGTTAATAATAAGACCGGGCGGCGATGGGAAAATCGTTGCCCGGTTTTGCGTTGTATGGGATAGTGAGGGGTTGGCGGTGTTTGTGGAAATGGAGATAATCGGGGCGGCGGGAGGGGCGGGGAAATCGCTCCGTATGATTTATGTTGAAATCCGGCGGGGAACGTGGTATACTATAATTGCAATAAATTCTGAATTTCAGAATGTGGAGAACGGAGAGAATACTATGAAGAAAGCTGCGATAGAAACGGCAGTTCAGGCACTTATTGATTATGCTGTGGTGAAGTCGCTCATTACTGAAGACGATGAGATATGCGTCAGAAATTATCTGATGGATATGCTGAAGCTGGAAAAATGGGAAAAACCGCCCGTGAAGGAGTACGGGTCGGTTGACGAGATACTGGACGAAATTGTGGACTATGCGGTTGAAAAAGAGATAATACCCGCATCGAATGCGTGGAGGGATCTGTTTGATACACGCATTATGGGTGTATTCACGGCGATGCCGCACGAGGTTATAGCTAAATTCCGCGAAAAATACGGCGAAAGTCCGAAAGCGGCTACCGACTGGTATTTTACATACAGCGAGGATACAAATTACGTCCGCAAGGGCAGGATAGCGAAGGATATACGCTGGAAGTACGACAGCGAGTACGGACAGCTTGATATTACGATAAACCGCTCAAAGCCCGAGAAAGATCCGAGGGATATCGCCGCCGCGAGAAATGCCGCAAAGGTTTCTTATCCCGCGTGTCAGCTTTGTATGGAGAATACGGGATTTGCGGGTACGCTTACTCACCCCGCAAGGCAAAATCTGCGCCCGATACCCATGACTATCAACGGCGGAAAGTGGGGATTTCAGTATTCGCCATACGGCTATTACAACGAGCATTGCATAGTGTTCAACAGCGAGCATATCCCGATGAAGATAGACGCGGAGGTGTTCGGCAAGCTGTTTGATATAATCGATATGCTCCCGCATTACTTTGTCGGATCGAATGCGGATCTGCCGATAGTCGGAGGGTCTATCCTCTCGCATGAGCATTTCCAGGGCGGACACTATACATTCGCTATGGAAAGTGCACCGGTCGAATACGAATTTAAGATGAGCGGTTTTGACAGCGTTAAGGCGGGAATCGTCAAGTGGCCGATGTCGGTAATCAGGCTCAGCGGTAAGAACAGGGCAGAGCTTGAAAAGGCGTGTGATAAAATTCTCGTTGCGTGGAGAGCGTACAGCGATGAAAGCGTCGGAATTTACGCGTTCACGGACGGAGCTTTGCATAACACGATCACTCCTATCGCAAGGCGGCACGGAGATGTATATGAATGCGACCTTGTGCTCAGAAACAATATCACGAGTGAGGAAAGACCGCTCGGTATATTCCACCCAAATCCGTCACTGCATCACATCAAGAAGGAAAATATCGGTCTTATCGAGGTAATGGGGCTTGCGGTGCTCCCCGCAAGGCTTGCAAGCGAGATAACGACACTTTGTGATGCGCTTGTAAACAAGACCGACCTTACGGGCGATGAAAAGCTGTCGGGTCACGCCGAGTGGATGAACGGACTGTATAAGAAATATCCCGATGCCAAAGCCGCTGATGCGGAGAACATCATAAAATATGAGATAGGCGCTGTTTTTGAGCAGGTGCTGCTTGATGCAGGCGTTTACAAGCGTGACGAAAAGGGCAGAGAGGCTTTCGGAAGGTTTATCGACAGTGTAAAATAATATCCCGGCGGTATTGTAGGGCGGCGTTTGTAACAGGATACATTTTGCAGGTGCAAATTGCACAAAATTCAAAGCGATTTTCATACAATGATAATATAAATTGTGTACGCCTGTTGATTTTTCTAACGAAATGTGCTATACTCTTATTTAAATAAGTGCTTGTTTATGAAACAGTAAATTTAACGAACATGTCAAGAGGTCGACTGGGGGGGATCACTGTGCAGAAAATCAAACATAAAACAGAAGTGCTGTTGGCTGTATCCGTTATAATGACAGTGATCTTTATTATATTTGCCTCGTTTTTTATGATCAACACTACGAATGCACTTAGCAGTGAGGTCGATAAATATATCGACAGGACTGTAACGCAGAAATTCGAAATTGTTGAAAACAACATAAATAACGATATATGCATCGTTAAAAACTTTGCGGCGTGCCTAAGCGACTACCAAGCGTTTGACAGGAATACGATCATACGAAAGATCAGCGAACTTGAAAACAGCAGCGAAACAATAGACGTATTTATAATCGCAGATGAAAACGGCGATGTAATAACAAGTAAGCGTATAGATAAGAATGTTTCGACCCGGGAATATTTCAAGAAGGCTATAAGCGGTGAAATCAACATTTCAAAGGCTATATTCAGCGAACCGGACGGGAAAATGGTGAATGTCATCGCAGTGCCGATATACGGCGATTATCAGCGTATTGTCGGTGTTGCCGCAGGAATATGCGACTTGAATGTAAATGCAAAACAGCTGGATTTATCGTTTTCGGGTAAAGAATATGACAGCAACGGTTATGTGCTAAATTCGGACGGCGAAGTGGTGATGTCGGGAAGCAATGCGATCGGTGACAATGTTCCGATGGGGGATCTGTTCTTCTCCTCTGATTTTTTAGCCGGTGTAAATGAAGCTGACAGAAGCACTGTTAAGGATAACTTCGCCAAGGTAGGCGGTAGAGGAATAATCAAGAGCTGCTGCAACGGTGATAATTATATAGCTTATTACAGTGGTTTTACCGAGCTTGATGATCTGCACTATCTGCTTATTTTCAGAGAAGATGTCGTTGCCACTCAACAGAATTATTATGCATTTGTCAATATATTGATGTATGGGCTTTTCCTGCTGATACTTGTGTTGGTGATCATTGCATATGTTGTTATAGTCAGAGTATCGTTCCGCAGATTGAAAAAGGCCAACGCAGAGGTCAGCCGTATCGCTTATACTGACAGATTGACAGGGTACAGTACATGGGATAAATTCGTTATCGATGTAGGCGGCTTGTTGCAACACGAATATCGCAGATATGCACTTGTAAGCTTTGATATCGATAAGTTCAAGGCTATAAATGATATGTACGGTCACGAAGAGGGCAACAGAGTGCTCAAACTGATAGCAGATACGGTAAACCGCAACTTGCAGGACGGTGAGACGTTCTCAAGAATAAACTCGGATAATTTCTACATATTCATGTTTTATCACGGTGATGATGACATATCAAGAAGAGTAACTTCGTTGATACAGGCTATTGAGTACGAAGTAACGGAGTTTGTTCCTGTGCTTTCTTTCGGAATTTACAGAATAACGGATAAAAGTGTATCGATAAGACGAATGGGCGACCTTGCCGATATAGCAAAACGTACTGTGAAGTACGGTGATGACAGCGCATATGCATTCTATAGCGAAAGTATGCTTGAGGAAATGCGTGAGGAGAAACGCATTGAAAATGAGATGCAGTCGGCGCTTGATATGCATGAGTTCTGCGTATTCTATCAGCCAAAGGTATCGCTTGACGGTAAGGTAAATCTTGCCGGTGCGGAAGCGCTTGTAAGATGGATAAAGGACGGAACGGTCATTTCTCCCGGCAAGTTTATCCCGCTGTTTGAAAAGAACAGATTTATAGTAAAGCTCGACTTCTACATAATGGATCAGGTTTGTCAGAAAATAAAGAACTGGCAGAAGTATTACAAGGATCTGCTGATATCTGTAAATATGTCAAGGGTTCATCTCAAAGATCCGCAGTTTGTTAAAAAGCTGAATGATATTTGTATAACTCATGGCGTTTCAACTTCAAGCATTGAGATCGAGATCACGGAGAGTGCTGCCTATGAATCGCTTGATGTTCTGACTACAGTATTCAAACAGCTCAAAGAATATGGCTTCCATATTTCGATCGACGATTTCGGATCGGGCTATTCCTCACTCAATATGCTTAAGGATCTGCCTGCAGATGTGCTGAAGATAGACAGGGCGTTCCTTGCGGAATCAAACAGTAACAAGAGAGCCAACGATATACTCGGTTATGTTATCAGAATGGCCGGCTCGCTTGGTATGCATACTATATGCGAGGGTATCGAAACCAACGAACAGGCAAAGCTGCTCGGCGGTCTTGGCTGTGAGATGGCACAGGGCTTCTACTTTGCAAAGCCTATGCCGAGCGATTCTTTTGAAGAGATACTAAAGGGTAACAGCAAGACTATAAATATTCCGAGTAACGATCCTGAGGAGGATAAATGAGCATTTCTAATGAGTCCCTGCCGATAATAGCGGGGATTATTACCAATACGGCAAGGTCAATGACTATGGTAATGCAGTATATCTATACTGTGTCTGACAGCGATTTTTACAACATAAATATCAAGGACGTTTTCAGGATCGCGCTTATGGATGTTACAGAAACGTCAAGGCTTGAAAATCTCGGGATAAGGATAAAGACACCTGAAAATGATGCTATGTTTGAAACGGCTGAGTTCGGCAGGGTACAGCATCTTATCATGTACAGTCTTGCGGTGCGTTTGCCGTTTATAGCACGTCAGACGGAAGATTTTCCGCTATCGGATAAACAGCTTAAGCAGGTGTACGAGATTATGCTAAAGAACGGTGCGGATAATTTCGGAGATATCATCTATGAGAGCTATGAGGGCAATTTTAAAGTCAGAAAGCAGAAAACGCCGTTGCCGTCGTATTCATCGGACTGGTTCAGGCGTTATGTTTACACATATATGCCTAAATTTGGTGAGATAAACAACCGCAACCTTTATTTCCTCGGTTGTGTTGAGGCTATGTTTCCGCTGTATTATTCGGCGATGATATCTCAGCTTAAAAAAGTAATGTTCCTGCTTGATAAGTAAAAGATGAAAAATCCCACAACGTTTAAGACGGTTGTGGGATTTTGTTGATACGAAATCAAGTAACGGATTATTTTATCGGAACAGCTGTAACGATGCAAAGGAGGATAACATGAGAGAGCTTGAAACAAAGCGACTGTTGCTCAGAAAGCTGAGGAAAAATGACGCAGAGAGTATTTTCGGAAATTGGGCGAGCGACAGCGAGGTCGCAAAATATGTTACATGGAATGCGCATAAGGATATAAACGAAACCAAGGCAATTCTTGATATGTGGCTGGCGGAATATGATAGTGATAGCTGTTACCGTTACGGCATTGAGAATAAGGCAGACGGTGAGCTTATAGGAATGATAGATGTAGTCGGTTATCATCACGGAAATCCCGTGATAGGATATTGCTCCTGCCGCAGATATTGGGGCAATGGGTTTATGACCGAGGCGCTGGGTGCTGTTATGAAAGAGCTTGCGGAGGACGGATTTGACACATTTGTCATTGAGGCGGCGGAGGACAATGTTGCAAGCAACAGGGTTATTGTGAAGAACGGATTTCAGCTTGTGGGGAAGAGAGAGGACAGGCTGTCGGAAATAAAGCCGCAGGTCGTTACGATAAATTCGTATAGGTATTATGTTGAAAAATAGATACAACAACAGCCGCCCGAATGGGTGGCTGTTGTTTATCGGTGCGGTTTTATGATATAATATCTATATTATACTCGATTTTCATGCGTTTTTCATTTAATTTTATCAGACACCCACCGCGGCTATTACACCGCGGCAGTGCCTTGTTTTTCAGATTATTCCGCAGGTCTCAGCTTAGGACAATATTCGTAAACAAATTCCCGTATACCGTCAAAATCCGAAACTATCTGTGTCGGATGCCACTCGCACAGTTCAAACTTTACCTCATCACGCTCAATATCATCTGTAATGTCATATTCGCCCTCCCAGCACACGCTCAATGTAATAGAATGACCGTTAATTATAAAACCTACCGCCAGATACTTAATGTCACCATATACAATATAATCTCTATCCAGTACACAAACTGAAACATCAAGAAAAAAATCTCTCTTTGGTATTCTCACACCAACAATTTCATCAAGCTGTACTTCTATCTGCGAAGTAAGCGCATCCATAAAAAATTGGCTGACTTTATTCATATATTGCATAAATCCACCTGTATAAATCACTGTCCATAAATGACCTCTGTGATTGTAATACAGATTTTTCCCTTGAATCATTGCTTTGAATTTTTCGTCTATCTCTTCGTCTTTGCATACATTGATCTCTATTCCATCGTCGTAGAATAGTGCAAACGGAACTGACTCCGGATATATATTCTTTATACCAAAGTGCTCTGGTTCACGTTGGTTAGCACTCATATCAACAGTCCATGAGATCCACTTCGTTTCCCAACTGTCACCGTAATAAACCACTGTAAGCGGATAATAATATACTCCGTCTTTTTCAAAAAGATAGTTTCCGTCATCTCCGAAAAATTCCATATAAAACTGTAAAAGCTTTACTTTCTTACTGCATACTGCGGATATCTTATCGGGCAACTGTTCCGTTGCCGCATCTTTAAAACCCTGTCCGATTATTAAGTTTATTGTTGCTGAATAAAACTCAATTTTCATGCATTTTTCCTTTCTTTACACACAACCTGCTAACGGAACTATCAAAGAAGCTCCGCCCGTTGCAGGCGCTAACGCAACACAGACATCTCCTGCTCACCGATATTCCAACAGACACCTGCCGCGGCTTTTACACCGCGGCTGTGTCAATATCAATACAAAAATCAACTGTTAAATTTTCCTCCTATTTTGCCGCAAAGCAACAGCCACTGTACCGTTATTGGTTTTGATTGTTCAAATATTTATTTTTTCCAAAATTCATATCAGAGAATGCAAAACTATCGAGCTCAACTATGTATAGATTATTTTGATTTGCAGGACAAAACTCTTCTTAATCCTTGAACTTGCACCCGTTGAAAAAGAACCAACTTGCAGGATCATATGTCAGCAACTTGTTATTGTCGTGTATTTCCGACCATATCAACGTGTCAAATCTTACTTTCACATTGTCGTGCGGCATTTTATTGTCAACATATTGCTGAAAGCTCTCTTTGAAATATTGTGGCGTACCTGTCTGAAATCTTATAGGATCGCTATATATCATCACAAGACAAGGCTCGACACTATCTTTGTATTCAGCAGTTACAAAAGGACAGCATTTCTGCTCTTCACAGAGCCTTTTTATATCTTCTCTGTTCTCCCACTCAAGATCATTACGATACACTTCCCATATTCTCGAATAGAATCCGTTACGAATTGCAACATCGGTCAGCTCATATTTTTCGCCGAGAGTTTTCATCGTAGCATAATCAACGCCTTCGGCTATTCTTTTAAAAGTTTCGTCATTGCGATCGCTGTTCATTATCGTTGAATATGCTCCACTGAGAGTAAGCGTATTGTTTTCAGGTAAAGGTTCACAGTCCATAAGAATATATGCACCTGTTTTCTGCGCATGATATTCAACATCAGAAGCTTTAGCTCCGTATTTTTCAAGACCTTCGCTCAGATAATACAAAAACTTCATATAAAGTCCCGGTTCGTCAGGGATTGTTCTGGAAGGACATATCAGTGCATAATCCGACTTGAAAACATCTTCCTGTATATATCTTCTCGGCAAAGAACCTCTCTTTGGTTTATCATCTGAACTTTCGCATAATACTTTTACAAGAAAATCTTTAATTGACATTTACTTAACTCTTCCTGACCAATACCAAGCACCGAGGGATGTAATATAATTTGCATCCAACTGTTGATTTGGACTTATTCCGTAATATTCTTTAATATACGAAATCTCCTTATAAAACGCTGAACTTGGACTTGCTGTATTTGGATTCATATTGAAATATATTTTCTTATTCTGATCTAATTGGTTTTTAAGGAAAAGCTTGTTCGCTTCCCACATTTTATCGTTGCCGTACTTTTCAACAAATTTGCTGTATTGACTGCTATAAAAATACGTCATATTATTTTCTTCTGCAACAACATAGTACGGTTTAGATGTATGGCTTGAACCAAGCAAAATACTTTTTGAATTGCGGTTTTTCACCATATTGTTTGCTAAATTATGTCTGAAAAAAGTTTTATTTTCCAGATACGCTTTACCTTGCTTGAAATCATAATTTAGATTTTCAGTCATTGTTAAAATTGTCAAAGCAAGTTTTATGTTGTCATAATTA
>ERZ780083.372-NODE-372-length-17806-cov-8.113289_pt1 | contig 17806 bp, 20 predicted proteins | sample MGYA00511838_ERZ780083 | MGnify/ENA primary metagenome ERZ780083 (study PRJEB29588, sample SAMEA2152602) | human gut metagenome | biome: human gut; feature: human-associated habitat; material: faeces | place: Denmark | collected 2008/2010 ...
GGCTTTCGTGCCCGGCGCCTAGGTGCTCGAGCCGTATATCGTCAGTCAGGTTCTTGACGCCGACGGAAACGTCGTGCTGGAAAACGGACGGACGGTCCTGCGGCAGGCCATCAGCGAGAGCACCTCGATCACGATGCGCGACCTGATGGAAAAGGTCGTCACCGAGGGCACCGCAAAGGGCGCCAAGACGCCCGGCTACCGCGTCGGCGGCAAGACCGGTACCTCCGAAAAGATCGATACCTATGATGAAAACGGCAATCAGGTCGAGGACAAGATCGTCTCGTTCGTGGGCGTCGCGCCCATCGACGATCCGCAGTACCTCGTTCTTGTGGCGCTCGATACGCCGAAATACCAGGAGGACAACACCAAATACACGCCCAGCGGCTACTACATTTCCGGCGGCCTGATGGCCGCGCCGACGGTGCGTGATATTTTCCTCGACATCCTGCCATATCTTGGCGTGGAGCCGGATTATTCCTCCGGCGATATCCGCGGTATCAACGTGAAGATGCCGGAGCTGACGGGCATGACGCTCGAGGAAGCGCAGGCGGCGCTCAAGGAAAGAAGCCTGACGTGCCGGACGCTTGGAAACGGCGCGATCGTCACCGATCAGATCCCGGCGGCAGGTGCGGAGCTTCCCGGCAATTCCGAGGTCATTTTGTACTTTGACTACGAGAAATCCACCGAGCAGGTGGAGGTCCCGGACTTTATTGGCCACTCGGTCGCGGACGTCAACTGGCTGGCGAATTACGCGGGCGTCTATGTGCAGGCAAAGGGCACGGACTCCACGAGCTATGCGACCGTGACGTACCAGTCTGTCGAGCCGGGGACCATGGTTGACAGAGGTACTACAATAACAGTAGAATTTACCGACCACAGCTCTCTTGAGGACTGAGAAAGGAAGATACGAATGAAGCTTCAGGAACTTTTGAAAGGAATCGAGGTAATCGAATGCACGGCTTCTCCGGAGCTGGAGATCAGTGGCGTGAGCGCCGACTCGCGCCAGGTCCAGCCCGGCGGACTCTTTGTCGCCGTTCCCGGCTTTGCGGCCGACGGCCATAAATTCATTCCCGCTGCCGTCAAAAACTGCGCGGCGGCAGTGATCTGTGAGAAAAAGCCGCAGATAGATGTGCCATATGTTCTGACCGGCAATGCGCGCCACGCGCTGGCGATGGCCGCAGCCAACTGGTACGGCCATCCGGCGGATTCCATGACCATGATCGGCGTGACCGGCACCAACGGCAAGACGACGGTGACGTATCTGCTGAAAACGGTGCTGGAAAAAACGCTCGGCGCGAAGGTCGGCCTGATCGGCACGATCCAGAACATGATCGGAGATAAGGTTCTTGATACCGAGCGCACGACGCCGGAGAGCATCGAGCTGCAAAAGCTCTTTGCCGAGATGCGCGACGCGGGCTGCACGCACGTCGTGATGGAGGTGTCCTCCCATGCGCTGGCGCTCAGCCGTGTGGACGGCGTGCATTTCCGCGTGGGCGTGTTTACAAATCTGACGGAAGATCATCTGGACTTCCACAAGACGATGCTCGATTACTGCGACGCGAAGGCGAAGCTCTTCCAGCGCTGCGACGTGGGCGTGATGAATCTGGATGACCTCTACTGCGACCGTATCCGCCGGCAGGCGTCCTGCCGCATCCTGACCTATTCCACGAAGGACAACGCCGCCGATCTTGTGGCGAAAAACATCCGTCTCAAGTCTGACCGCGTGGAGACGGACGTTGTGACCGGAAACGAGATCAGCCGCGCGGAGCTGCGCATTCCGGGCGCGTTCAGCGTGTATAACGCGCTGGCCGTGATCGGTACGGGGCTTGCGCTGGGGCTTTCCCTGAGCGAGGTCACGGCGGCGCTCCGGCAGGCGCATGGCGTCAAGGGCCGGATGGAGGTCGTTCCGACACCCGGAAAGAATTATACCGTCCTGATCGACTATTCCCATACGCCCGACAGCCTGGAAAACGCGCTGAAAACGGCGCGCGGCTTCTGCAGGGGCCGGGTGATCGCCGTATTCGGCTGCGGCGGCGACCGCGACCCCTTCAAGCGTCCGGTCATGGGCGAGATCGGCGGGAGACTGGCCGACCTGTGCGTTGTGACCTCGGACAATCCGCGCACGGAGGACCCCAATGCCATCATTGCGCAGATCGCAGAGGGCATGAAGGACGCAAAAAACAAGCCGGTCGTGATCGAAAACCGCGTGGAGGCCATCGGCTGGGCGCTCGACCATGCCAGGGAGAATGATATCATTCTGCTCTGCGGCAAGGGACATGAGACCTATCAGGAGGTCGGCCACGAAAAGAGACATATGGATGAACGTGAGATCGTAGCGGAGCATTTGGAGAGAGAAAAATGAAAGAACTGACTTTGAGCCAGATCGCCGCATGGTGCGGCGCGGACGTTCCGGAGGGCTGCGGCGAGACGCGCATCACGGGCGTAGAGTCGGATTCCCGCGCCATCGCGCCGGGAAATCTGTTCATTGCGCTGAAGGGCGAGCGTGTGGACGGCCACGATTTTCTGGGAGCTGCGGCGAAAAACGGCGCGGCTGCCGCGCTGGTCGAGCATCCGGTCGAGACGGGACTTCCGTGCCTTGTCGTGCCGGACGCGCTGCTGGCCTATGGAAAGATCGCAGCGGGCTATCGCCAGCTCCTTGGACTGAAGGTGATCGGCATTACCGGAAGCGTCGGCAAGACGACGACGAAGGAAATGACGGCCTGCGTCCTGCAGGGGCAGTTCCGCACGGCGCGCACCGACGGAAACCATAACAACAACCTCGGACTTCCAATGAGCATTCTCCACATCCCGGAGGGGACGGAGGTCGCGGTGCTCGAAATGGGCATGAACCATTTCGGAGAGATGGAATACCTGACGAATATCGCAAGACCGGACCTTGCGGTCATCACCAACATCGGCACGATGCACATTGAGCATCTCGGCAGCCGCGAGGGAATTTTGCAGGCGAAGCTGGAGATCCTGCGCGGCGTGCCGGAAAGCGGCCTCGGCGTTTTCAACGGAGACGAGCCGCTGTTGTGGAACATTAGAAACGACGGCGGACACAAAAAGCGCTATTTCGGCATTGAGAATGCGGCCTGCGACGTAGTCGCGACCGACATTCAGGAGCTGGAGGACGGAATGCGCTTCATGGTCTCCGGCCTCGGGCACCACTTCGAGCTGTTTGTGCCTTCCGCAGGGCGGCACTCGGTGTATAACGCCCTTGCGGCAGTCACGGTCGCGCTTCTGCTCGGTATGCCGCCGGAGAAGATCCAGACGCAGCTGGAGGGCTTCCGGAATACCGGAATGCGGCAGAGAATCTACACGCAGAACGGCATGACGATCATTGAGGACTGCTACAACGCCGGCCCGGAATCGACACAGGCCGCGCTGGAGGTGCTGGGCAATTACCACACGACCGGCAGACGCATCGCCGTCCTCGGCGATATGCTGGAGCTTGGAAACCGCAGCAGCGCGGAGCACTACCGCATCGGACGCATCGCCGCGACGAAGGCGGATATGCTCTTTACCTACGGTCATCATTCCCTGCGCACCGTGACCGGTGCGATCACCGGCGGCATGGCTCCGAAAAACGCGGAGCATTTCGACACGCACGAGGATCTGGCCCACGTTCTGCGCACCCGCGCGGCAGAGGGCGACGTGCTGCTGTTCAAGGGAAGCCGCGGCATGAAGATGGAGCAGGCGCTGCATCTGTTTTTGGACGAAGAGAAATAAACGCCGCCTTTGCGGCGCTATGGAATACGGAGGAGAAGCCTCATGCTTATTTTGCTCGCAGCGGTCTGCGCGTTTGTCCTGACCGTGCTTTTTGGAAGGATCGCCATTCCGATGCTCCGCGCCCTCAAGGCCGGGCAGTCCATCCGGGAGATCGGCCCGAAGTGGCACAACAGCAAGGCCGGTACGCCGACGATGGGCGGTATTATGTTCATTCTGGCCTCGCTGATCTGCACGGTCGCGTTCGGCTGGAAGGACATGCTGGAAGGGGAGTACACCCATCTGCTGGTGTTTGCTTTCGCGCTGGTCTACGGACTGATCGGCTTTGCGGACGACTTCATCAAGGTCAAGCTGAAAAGAAACCTCGGCCTGACGGCGGCGCAGAAATTCCTGCTCCAGCTGGCGGCGGCGGTCGCGTATCTGCTGCTCCTGCGGCATAACGGCAACCTGACCTGCGACCTGTATATCCCGTTCTGGAACGTCACGTTCCAGATCAACTGGGTCGTTTATCTGATTTTTGCCGTGCTGGTCATCGTCGGCTGCGTGAACGCAGTCAATCTGACGGACGGCATCGACGGCCTCGCCTCCGGCGTAACGCTCCCGGTCATGGTGTTCTTCGCCGTGTTTGCGTATATGTGGGGCACCAATTCCGGCTCCTCGGCGCTGGCGCTGCTTCCGGCCACCATCGCGGGCGGACTTGCGGGATTCCTGTGCTACAACTTCCATCCGGCAAAGGTCTTTATGGGCGATACCGGCTCCCTGTTCCTCGGAGCCGCCGTGTGCGGCATGGCGTTCGCGCTGGATATGCCGCTGGTGCTGATCCTTGTCGGCCTTGTCTACATTCTGGAAACGCTCTCCGTCATGATCCAGGTGACCTATTTCAAGCTCACCCACGGCAAGCGCTTCTTCAAAATGACGCCGATCCACCACCATTTTGAAATGTCCGGCTGGAGCGAGGTCAAGATCTGGACTGTTTTTGTTTCCGTGACCTGCGTCATGTGCATTCTCGCCGGGATCGGCGTCATGAACCGACCCTGAGTTTCCCTGAAAGGAGCGGCCTATGCAGAATTCCGCCTCTATGCCTGCGCTGGACCGGGAGGGACATCTTCCCCGGCAGCAGGAGCAAAAAACCAAGCTGATCCCGGACGAGCGCGGACTTCTCGACGTGCCTTTTCTGGTTTTGACAGTCCTGCTGGTCACGATCGGTGTCATTATGATGTTCTCGGCGAGCTATGCGCGCGCTTACGCCGATAAGCACAATTCCACCTACTATTTTGCCCGTCAGGCTGTGTTTGCGCTGGTCGGCATCGGTATCATGCTCTTTGTCAGCCGCATCAATTATCAGATCTGGCGCGGCGTTTCCATGATTATTCTGGCAGGCTCCGTGTTCCTGCTGATTCTTGTTGCGCTGTTCGGCACAGACGGATACGGCGCGAAGCGCTGGATCCAGATCGGTATTTTCAGCTTCCAGCCCTCGGAGGTCGCAAAGCTGGCAATCATTATGGCCTTTGCGTCCATGATGTCGGTCTACCGGGATAAAATGCAAACCGTCCGGTACGGCATTTTGCCTTATGCGGCGATTCTGGTGGTCATCTGCGGACTGACCGCGCTGGAACGCCATTTCTCCGGCGTCCTGATTATTCTTGCGCTCGGTGCGACAATGATGTTCCTCGGCGGTGTGGAGATGAAGTGGTTCCTCATCGGCGGCGCACTGGTCGGTGCGTTTGCGGCGATCTACCTTGCGACGATGGGCTATGCCAGTGCGCGCGTTACGGCGTGGCGTGACCCGGCTTCCGATCCGACCGGCGACGGCTATCAGATCCTTCAGTCGCTCTATGCCATCGGCTCCGGCGGACTGATGGGCCTCGGCTTTGGCCGCAGCCGTCAAAAATATCTGTATCTTCCGTTTGAGCACAACGACTATATTTTCCCGATCGTCTGCGAAGAGCTGGGCTATATCGGCGCGATGGCCGTGCTGATCCTGTTTGCCATGCTCATCATCCGCGGCTACTGGATCGCCATGCACGCGCGCGACCGCTTCGGCGCACTTCTGGCTGCTGGCATCACGACGCATCTTGCGCTCCAGACCTTCCTGAACATCGCCGTTGTGACGAACTTCCTGCCCGCGACGGGCATTTCGCTGCCGTTCTTCTCCTACGGCGGAACGGCGCTGCTGATGCAGCTGTTTGAGGTCGGACTTATCCTGAGCGTTTCACGCCAGAACGACAACAATTTCCTGTATCAAAAATCTGTTTCGTAATTGGGAGGCGGCCGGATGAAGGTCATATTTACCTGCGGCGGTACAGGGGGCCATATCTATCCCGCCATTGCCGTGGCGAACATGCTGCGGCAGAGAAAGCCAGACTGCGAGATTCTCTTCATCGGCGCGGAGGACGGCATGGAAAACAAGCTCGTCCCGCTGGAAAACTTCCGGCTTGAAACGCTGAAGATCTCCAATTATCAGCGAAAGCTGACCCCGGCGGCAGTCTGGCACAACGTGACGACGCTGCTGCATATGTCCGGCTCCATGCGCAAGGTGCGGCGCATCATCCGGGAATTCGACCCGGATGTGATCGTCGGCACGGGCGGCTACGCCAGCTTTCCGGCGCTGAAAATGGGCGCGCGGCTTGGGGTGCCGACGGCTGTGCATGAATCCAACGCCGTCCCCGGACTCACGACCCGGATGGTCGAGCGGTCGGTGGACCGCATCATGGTCTCCTTTGAGGACAGCCGCAGGCAGTACACAAGCCCGGAGCGCGTGATCGTCACAGGAACGCCCGTCCGGGAGGAATTCCTCTACATGGACAAGGCGGAGGCGCGCAGACAGCTCGGCCTCGACGACAAGCCGCTGGTCGTGTCCTATTGGGGCAGTCTCGGCGCGCGTGAAATGAACAAGAAGATCGCGGAATTCATGAAGTGCGAATGCCGCGACGGCGAGCCGTTCCGCCACATCCACGCGACCGGCTCCTACGGCTGGCGCTGGATGCCGGAGTATGTCAGAGAGCTTGGTGTGGATCTGGAAGGACACCCCGATGTGGAAATGCGGGAGTTTATCTACGATATGCCGCTGGTCATGGCGGCGGCGGATCTTGTGATCTGCCGCGCGGGCGCGGCCACCATCAGCGAGGCTGCGGCTTCCGGTACGCCCTGCATCATGGTCCCGTCGCCGAACGTGACGGACAATCATCAGGAGAAAAACGCCCGCGTGCTGGAAAAGCACGGCGCGGCGATCGTGCTGCGCGAGTCGGAATGCAGCGGCGAGACGCTCTATGAGACGGCGAAGGCCGTTCTGAGCGATCCGGAGCGCCGCCGGAGCATGACAAGCGCGGCGCATAAAATGGCCGTCGTGGACGCGGCGGAACGCATCTACGACGTGGCGATGGAGCTTGCAAAGGCACGATAAAAGGCAGCTCCGCATAGGATGGGCAGAAAAAGCCCAATATGCGGAGGAATGCGTATGCAGATTCTGTCTGTCACCGGCGGCGCGCCGCTGTATGGGACGGTTCCCATCCACGGCGCGAAAAACAGTGTGCTGCCGATTCTGGCGGCGGCCGTGCTGTGCCGAAGTCCCTGTGTGCTACATAACTGTCCTCAGATCGAGGACGTGGATACCGCGCTGGAAATTCTGAAATGCCTCGGCTGCCGTTCGGAGCGCCGGGGCGGAAGCCTTTTTGTGGACGCATCCGGGATGGACGGCTGCGAGATCCCCGTGGAGCTGGCCGGAAAAATGCGCTCGTCGATCGTGTTTCTCGGGCCGGTGCTGGCGAGAAGGGGAAAGGCGAGGCTGGCGCTGCCGGGCGGCTGCCCGCTGGGCGCAAGGCCCATCGACCTGCATCTGATGGCGCTCCGCGCGATGGGCGCGGAGGTGGAGATGGAGGGCGGGCACGTCTGCGCGAAGGCACAGACGCTGGCCCCGGCGAAAATCGCGTTGCCGTTCCCCAGCGTCGGCGCGACCGAGAACGCCATGCTGGCGGCAACAGGCTGCACCGGATGCACGGAAATATGGAACGCGGCGCGGGAGCCGGAGATTGTCGATCTGGCGGGCTTCCTGCGCAGCGCTGGCGCGGAGATATCCGGCGCGGGCGGCGGACATATCACGGTCTGCGGCGGCGCGCCGCTGCATGGAATGACCTATACCGTCCTACCGGACCGGATCGAGACGGCGACCTATCTCTGCGCGGCTGCGGCCTGCGGCGGAGACGTTACGCTCCGTCAGGCGTCTGCGGAGACCTGCCGACCGCTGATCGCGCTTCTGCGCGAGAGCGGCTGCACGATCGAAGAGCGGCACGATGTGCTGCGCATTTCCTGCGCCGGACGCCTGAAAGCGCTGGAGCGCGTGACGACGGGGCCTTATCCGGGCTTCCCGACGGACGCACAGGCGCCGCTGATGGCCGCGCTTCTGCGCGCGGAAGGACGGACGGAGTTTGTGGAGACGATCTTTGAAAACCGGCTGCGCCACGCGGAGCAGCTACGGAAGATGGGCGCAGACATCCGCGTGGACGGCAGAAAGGCCGTCGTGACCGGGGTGGAGCGCCTGAACGGCGCGGAGCTTCTGGCGGAGGATCTGCGCGGCGGCGCGGCGCTGGTCATCGCGGCGCTCAGCGCGGAAGGAAAATCTTCCGTGTCCGGTGTAAAACACATCAAACGTGGCTATGATAGACTGGAAGAGAATCTGAAAAGTCTAGGCGCTGACATAAAAACGGTGGAAATCTCCTGAGCGTTCGTGTATAATAAACCAATACGCGGGAGCGCCCGGAGGCGGGATACAGCCGTCCGCCGCGCCCGGAAGAAGGTCCCGGTCAGGGCGGGAAAGGAGCAGATCCATGAACACACAAGGACGTAAATCACCGCCTGTCCGCAGAAGCGGCCGAAGCGACGCCGGAAAGCGCCGCCCCGGCAGCGGCGTTGGCAGTCGGCTTTTGATCATGGCGGCAATCGTCGCAGCGGTGATCTTCGGCGTGGCGATTTTTTTCAAGGTCAATACGGTGGAGGTGCAGGGCAATGCGATCTACTCTGCGGAGGAGATCCGCAGCGCCTCCGGCATTCAGAAGGGCGACAATCTCTTCACGCTCAATAAGGAGGCTGCCGCCGGAAGCATCAAGGCGAGCCTTCCGTATGTGGAGACGGTCAGCATCATCCGCTTCCTGCCGGATAAGATCGTGATCGAGGTCAAGGAGAGCGACGCGACGTTTGCCGTGACGACCGATACCAACACGACGTGGCTCATCAATTCCGTCGGCAAGGCGCTGGAGCAGATCTCGGATTCCGCTCCAGACAGCGCGCTGACGGCGGAGCCGACGGCCTCGGGCGCAGGAGCGCCGGTGGAGGAGCCGGTCGAGCAGCCGGTAGAAAACACGGACAGCGAAAATGCCGGTGAAGATGAGGCGCAGCAGCCCTCCGAAAACCCGGACGCAGCATCCGGCGAACAGACGCAGCAGCCCTCCGATACAGCGGACACCGCGGGCAGGGATACGGCTGCAGAAGCCTCTGCCGCGGACAACTCGGCGATTCAGGCGGACGGCAAACGCATCCCGCGCATCCTCGGCGTGACGGTCAACAGCCCGACGGTGGGCAGCGTCGTAACGGCGACGAACCCGGCCTCGCTCAACGCGGCCCTCGCGGTGATCGCGGAGCTGGACGGGACGGGACTTCTCGACCATATCGTGTCGATCAACACGGAAAAGGAGTATGACATCGTCCTCCAGTACGACGGACGCTACGAGATTCGCCTCGGCGGAACGGAGGAGCTAAGCTATAAGATCGACTACCTGACGGTGATCCTCAGTAAGCTCTCCGACTTCCAAGCGGGCGTCATTGACCTGACCTTCTCGGACAGCAGCGAGGCCAGATTCTATTCTCAGGAGTGAATCGTGGAAAAACGCGGCGAAAATCCGCGAAAATTCCAGAATTTCTATTGACCCAGAGCCATTTTCGAGCTACAATAAATTGAATAATTGATTCAGTATGCGTTTTTCCAGTTTTTGATGCTGTGACATACATAGGAGGAGAACAAATGGCAGACTTTACAGAGAAGGTTGTATCGATCAAGGTCATCGGCGTCGGTGGCGCCGGCAACAATGTTATCAACAGAATGATCGCGGGCGGCGTTCAGGGCGTCGAGTTCGTTGCGGTCAATACTGATAAGCAGGATCTCAACAAATCCAAGTGCAAGAATAAGATCCAGATCGGCGAAAAGCTGACCGGCGGCATGGGCGCAGGCTCCAAGCCGGAGATCGGCCAGAAGTCCGCGGAGGAGTCCAAGGCTGCCATTTCTCAGGCGCTGGAGGGCACTGACATGGTCTTTATCACCGCCGGTATGGGCGGCGGCACCGGCACCGGCGCGGCTGCGATCATTGCGCTGCTGGCGCATGACGCGGGTATCCTGACCGTCGGCGTCGTGACGAAGCCCTTCAAGTTCGAGGGTGCCAACCGTATGAAGCAGGCGGAAAGCGGCATTGCCAACCTTTCCGACAAGGTTGATTCGCTCATCATCATCCCCAACGACCGCCTGAAATTTGTCACAGATCAGAAGATCACTTTTGCCAACGCCTTCGGCATCGCGGACGACGTTCTGAAGCAGGCTGTCAGCTCCATTTCCGAGTTGGTCGGCTATTCCGAGCATGTCATCATCAACCTCGACTTTGCCGACGTGTCTGCCATCATGAAGGACGCGGGCCACGCGCATATGGGCGTCGGCACGGCCAGCGGCCGCGACAAGGCGGAGCAGGCGGCTATGGCGGCAGTTTCCAGCCCGCTGCTGGAGACCTCCATCAACGGCGCGACGGGCGTGCTCATCAACATCACCGGCTCCAACGAGCTGGGTCTCGACGATGTGGAGACGGCGGCCAATATCGTTATGGAAGCCGCGAATCCAGAGGCGAACATCATCTTCGGCGCTGCGTTCGACGATACCTTTGAGGACGAGATGCGCGTGACCGTTATCGCTACGGGCTTCGATGACAAGAAGCAGGCGCAGCAGCAGCCCGCCAACAAGATCGGCGCGTATTCCGCCGCCAGCGAGAAGGCGAAGCCTCTGCCCACCGAGGATATCGACGATATCGACGAGATCTTCAAGATCTTCAACAAGGACTGAGAGACAGCGCGAATAACGCTTATATGAAAAAAACAGGCTGCACGGCGAAGCTCCGCCGTGCAGCCTTCTGTATGATCTGTTTTGTGGAGGTCTTACAGCATGACGATCTCCACGACCGTCAGCGTGTCGCCGTCGATGGTGAAGCGGACGTCGCGGCCGCAGAAGTTGAAGCCGTAGCGCCGGTTCGGATCGTGCTGGTAGCCCGGTATCGGCCCGCAGGCAAGCGTCTGACGCAGGCCAAGGCGTTTTTCCTCCGGGATCAGCGCCTCCAGCTCCGGCGGGAAAACGACCGTGAGCGGCTTTGCGCTGCGTTTGCCGTCAAAGGCGTCCACAGCGTCCGGGTGGCAGTCGGAGTAGGGAAGATACGGCTTGATATCAAAGATCGGCGTGCCGTCCACCAGATCGGCTCCGGACACGCGCAGCACGGGTCCATCCTTCGTGTGCGGCTCCACGCCGGTCAGACGGACGCTGGAAAGCCCGATGGAATTGGGACGGAAGGGAGACCGGGTCGCAAATACGCCGACGCGCGTCTTTCCGCCGAGCTTCGGCGGGAGGACGGTCGGCGACCAGCCCTCACGCATCGCCCGGTCAAACTGCCATATGAGCCAGATGTGCGAAAAGCCCTCGATCCCGCGCAGCGCGTCGGGATTGCGGTATTCCGGCTCAAAAATGATCGTGGATTCCAGCGCCGACGCAAGGCCGCTCTGACGCGGGACGCCGAATTTGGTGGGGAAGTCCGTATGAATGTGTGCGATCGGTTCCATGAGTGCTCCCTTTCCGGCCAGCCGTCCGCGCGGGACGGCTTTACAAATTCTGTGGATGTGCTACAATACAGATACAAAAATTTAGAAACGAGGTGTCGTCATGCATGATGAATTGACGGCGGTGGATATCAAAAAAATGCAGGAGGAGCTGGAATACCGCCGGATCGAGCTGCGTCCCAAGCTCATTGAGGACGTCAAGACCGCGCGGGAATTCGGCGATCTGAGCGAGAATTTCGAGTATAAGTCGGCCAAGCGCGAGAAAAACCGCAACGACAGCCGCATCCGCTATCTGGAGCGGATGATCAAAACGGCGACTGTGATCGACGTCAGCTCCAATGCCGACGAGATCGGCCTTTTCGATAAGGTGACGATCTATATCGAGGAGGACGACGAGGAGCAGGAGATCGAGCTGGTCACGACGCTGCGCCAGAATGCGCTCAAGGGACTGATCAGCAAGGAATCGCCCGTCGGTAAGGCCGTCATGGGCCACAAGACGGGAGATCGTGTGCTCGTGGCGGTCAACCCGGACTACAGCTATTATATCCAGATCCGCAAGGTCGTCAAGGGAACGGACGACGAGTCCCTGCCCATCAGCGCCTATTGAGCGACATTTCGGGCGTCATGCGAGCGGCTGGGCACCGTAGACCACAAAGAACACATAGAGATGGACTGCCAGCAGCAGGGGAACGGTGATATAAAATTTCGGCTTCCGCGTCTTGTGGCGGAAGATCAGCATTCCGAGAAGGCTTCCGAGGCTGCCGCCCAGAAACGCGGCGCCGAGCAGCGTCGCCTCCGGGATGCGCCATTGATGATGCTTGGCAAGCTGCTTGTCCAGACACATAATCACGAATGCGGCTGCATTTATTATAAACAGGTAGATGTACATGACAGGAAATCCTTTCTGGAGGTGTTGTAATGAAGCGTGTACGATGCTTGCTGGCCGCAGCGGCGGCGCTGGCGCTCCTAAGCGGGTGTGCAGTGCAGACGGCGTGGGAGACCGTGGACGATGTGCTGCCGGATACCGTCTCTGTCTGGACGGAGGACGCTTACCGAATCAGCTTTGATGTGCCGGAGGACGCCGTTGTCTCGGCGTTTTCGGAGAATGGCGCGGCGACAGTCTATGAACAGGCGGATGGAGATTACGAGATCACGGCGCAGGTCCTGCTGTCCTCGGACGCGGACGGCGCGATCCGCCGACTGTCCGGCTTCGACCCGGAGCAGCTGGAGGTTTTGAATACCAGGCGCTGCGGACTGCCGGAATCGCAGTTCGCGTGGTATGCGACAGGCGAGGAGGGCGGTAGGCTCTGCCGGGCAGATATCCTGCGCGACGGGGATCACTGCTACGCGCTGACCTTTTCCGTCCGCGAGGAGCTGGCGCCGCAGTATGCGGAGCTTGCGCAGCACGTTTTTGAGAGCTTCAGCCTGAACGCGGACAAGGATTTCTGATTGCGCGGCGTGTTCAGCAGTATTTTACCACAGAGTGCTGCGGAAGTCTATTGCCGCCGCTCCAATAACCTACCCACGAGGCCGCTTCACTGGTCAGCTCCCATTGCGTGCATGGTCCAATTTGGAAAACCTGCGTCGCAGCGTGAAAAGACCCGCTGTCCGGGTGCGTTGGGAGTTGGAAGAATACACCCCAAGTATATCATATTCTGCATAGGAATCAAGGAAAATTCGCACAGAAGTCGGAGGAACCCGCACTTTTCCGCAGATCGGCAGACAGGTACTTTTCGACAAGCGCGGATGCAAAAAGGAAGAGAAAGGAACGGAATTCCTGCACTACGACTAAAAATTCGGAAGATTTCCGAAAAGTTTTTATGGAAATGTCGAAAAACCACGAAACATTTTCGTTTCATTTTCGTGCAGCCTGTGCTTCAATAAGCCCGGAGGCGATGAATAATGCAGAGAGAAGAACGGATCTACGAACGCAGGGCAGCCGCACAGGACGGAAGGCGGCTTCGGCTGGAATACTGCCGGCTGGAGACGCCGGACGAAAACACAACAAGCTTCGGCGCGGCAATCCGCTGTGTGTCGGACGGCTGCGAGGACTACGCGGCGCTGCCGGATATCACGAGCAGTCCGGAGCGCATCATGCAGCTGCTGACGCAGCTGGCGGACGGAGCCGTGACGCCGGTCTCTCTGCGCGAGATCGTCGAGGACTGGCTGTAAGGGATTTTTTCGGCGCGAAAAGCGAGTTTTTTCCGGTATGTACTGGACATGCAGGCGCTTTTTTGATATAATGCATAAAAATGTTTGCCGACGGGAGGAGAACCGTTATGAAATGTCCGTATTGTGGGTATCAGGAGAGCAAGGTCGTGGATTCCCGCCACTCCGAGGACGGCCAGAGCATCCGCAGAAGAAGAGAGTGCCTGTCCTGCCAGAAGCGCTTTACGACCTATGAGACGGTGGAGAGCCTGCCAATGGTCGTGATCAAGCGCGACAACAGCCGTCAGTCCTTCGACCGCAATAAGGTCTTGAACGGAATGCTCCGCGCCTGCGAAAAGCGTCCGGTCGCCATGGCGGATCTCGAGGCGGCGGCGGACGAGATCGAGCAGGTCATCCAGAATTCGCTTGACCGCGAGGTCTCGACCACGCAGATCGGCGAGCTGGTCATGGAGCGGCTCAAGCCGCTCGACGAGGTCGCATATGTGCGCTTCGCGTCGGTCTACCGGCAGTTCAAGGACATCAACAGCTTCATGCGGGAGCTGAATAAGATCCTGGAAGAGAAATAAGAAAAACGAGTCCCTGCCGCAGCGCGGCAGGGACCTTTTGCGGCGATTATGCGTCCGATGCGGTTGGGGCCGGGCGGCCCCGTCAGAGGATGTTGGCGAACGTCGGCAGCTGCATCTGGCGGATATGCTGGATCTTGGAGATCATTTCCGCGCAGGAGGCGGCGAAATCGTCGCCGTCCTCCAGCAGTGCATATTGATAGAGCGAGGAAAAGCCGGTCGTCACATCGTCTACCTCGCTGTGCTGCAGGACGATGTCGAAAAAGCGCTCCTGCGCCTTCCAGCTTTCGCCGGCGGAAAGAACGGCGTCGGCAGCGGCAGCATAATCCTGCCGCTCCGCCTGGATCTGGGCCAGCCGCAGCGTATTGAGTGTGGTCAGGGCCTCACTGCGGACCTGCGCACAGGCGAACACACAGAAGGCCAACGTCAGAGCCAGCGTCAGCAGCGCGATCAGCAGATGCTTCATTGATCGGCCTCCTTTCGGATGGAGAGATAGAGCCTGCCGGACGGCTCGGCGGTCAGAAGATACACATCCCGCACGGCGCAGTGATAGTGCGAGAGCTGCTCCTTGACCCAAGCCTCCGTCCGCCCGGCGAGACGGAGATTTTCATGCAGCAGCCTGCCGCCGCTGATGAGCGTGACGGGAAGCTGAAGCGCGTCCACATGGATGCCAGCGTCCTTTGCGGTGGCGGGCTGATGCTTTGGATACAGCAGGGTGCTGATGGAGCCGTTCGTTTCCAGAATGGCGTATTGGACGGTCGTGAGATCGGTCACGCCCTGAAGGCGCAGAAATTCCGTCAGCTCGTCGGGCGTGACGCGCGTTTTCCGAAGATTCTGCTGCTCCAGCTTTCCGTCGTGCATCAGCACGACCGGCTTTCCGCAGAAAAAGCGGCGCATCGGCACGCTGTGATAGACCAGCACGGAGAGCAGCAGCTCAATGGCCAGTACGACGAGGATCGGGATAAGCCCGGAGAGCAGGGGAATGCCCTCGTCCTGCATGGGGACGGAGGCCAGATCGGCGATGAGCATGGTCACGACAAATTCCGTCGGCTCCATCTGCCCGAGCTGGCGTTTGCCCATGAGGCGGATGACGAGGATGAGCGCCAGATAGAGGATCACGGCGCGCGCGAAGGATACCAGCATTGTAAAACCTCCCTTTCCCGATAGTATTTGCCGGAAAAGGCGGCGGATATACCGGGCGGCGAAAACTTTTGCTGTTCTTTCCGGCGGGAATATGCTATACTATAAAATACTATCCCTGATACGAGGTGTCTTATGGCGGAATTTCGTTCGACCGAGGAGCTGGAGCACGCGAGCTTGCAGCGAGAGACGGAAAAGCAGGAGAAGCAGGCGTATACCCCCCGTCCCAAGTGGCAGCTGGCTGCGGCATGGGCGTTGGCGGCGCTGCTGCTGGCGTCGTTTCTGGGCATATGCTACTGGCTGGCCTTCGGAAAATTCTGAGCGGGGCGGCATATGGTCATTCTTGGGATCGACCCCGGCTACGCCACGACCGGCTTCGGTGTGGTACAGAGCCTTCCGGGAACGCTGAAGCTGCTCAACTACGGAACCATCACCACGCCCACAACGCTGACGTTTCCGCAGCGGCTTGAAATGCTCTACGACGATATGGTGCAGCTGATCGATACGGTCAGACCGGACGCCATCGCGGTGGAGGAGCTGTTCTGGGGACACAACGTCACGACCGGCATCGGCGTGAGCCACGGGCGCGGCGTCATTTTGCTGGCAATCGCAAAGTCCGGCGTACCGCTGTTTGAATACACGCCGGGACAGGTCAAGCAGGCCGTCGTCGGCTACGGCAGCGCCGAAAAGCGGCAGGTCATGGACATGACGCGGCGCATCCTCAAGATGGAGAAGGTCGCGCGGCCGGACGACGCCGCCGACGCCATCGCCATCGCCCTGTGCCACGCGCGGAGCACGACCTCGCTGCTCAGCCGCAGCGGGCTTACCTGAAAGGGAGGAACACCATGTTCTATTATCTGAACGGCACGGTCACCGTGCTGGATACGGGTCTGGCCGTCATTGACTGCGGCGGCGTGGGCTATAAATGCTATACGTCGAATTATACGCTGGCGCAGCTTCAGCTTGGAAAGCAGGCGAAGCTGTTTACCTACTGCAACATCCGCGAGGATGCGTTTGATATTTTCGGCTTTTCCTCGCGTGAGGAGCTGCGCTGCTTCGAGCTGCTGCTCACGGTCTCCGGCGTCGGAACGAAGGCGGCGCTGGCGATCTTGTCGATCGCTTCGCCGGATCAGTTTACGCTGGCCGTGCTGACGCAGGACGAAAAGACGCTGACCATGGCGCAGGGCGTGGGCAAAAAGATGGCCTCGCGCATCCTGCTGGAGCTGAAGGATAAGCTCGGCGGCGCGCAGCTCGAGCTGAACAACGGTGTGCAGATGACCGGAGCACCCGTCGTTCACGGCAGCAAGTCCGCCGAGGCGACCGCCGCGCTGGCCTCTCTCGGCTATTCTCAAGGCGAGATCGGCGCCGCGCTCAAGGGCGTGGATGTCGAGCATCTGAGCGTGGAGGAGATCGTCCGGCAGGCGCTGCGCGCGATGGTCATGAAATAAGGAGGTTTCGGCATGAGCCTTGATTTTTCTCAGGAATACGAAGCGCCCATCGTCACGACGAGCCTCACCCCACAGGACGACGGCGAGGTCAGCCTGCGGCCCCGGACGCTGGCGGACTACACCGGTCAGGAGAAGGCAAAGGGAAACCTCTCGGTCTATATCGAGGCGGCCAGACGGCGCAATGAGCCGCTTGACCATGTGCTGCTCTACGGCCCTCCGGGCCTCGGCAAGACGACCCTTGCGGGCGTCATCGCCAATGAGATGGGCGTCAACATCCGCGTCACCTCCGGCCCGGCCATTGAAAAGGCGGGCGACCTTGCGGCGCTGCTGACGAACCTCGCGCCGGGGGATATTCTGTTCATCGACGAGATCCACCGCCTGAACCGTGCCGTGGAAGAAATTCTGTATCCGGCGATGGAGGATTACGCCATCGACATTATTATCGGGAAAGGCCCCTCGGCCAATTCCATCCGGCTCGACCTGCCGCGCTTCACGCTCATCGGCGCGACCACGCGCGCCGGTCAGCTGTCCAGCCCCCTGCGCGACCGCTTCGGCGTGCAGCTCCGGCTGGAGCTGTATACCAAGGCGGAGCTTGCGCGCATCGTGACGCGGTCGGCGGCGCTGCTCGGCGTGGACATCGACCCCAGCGGCGCGGAGGAGATCGCCTCCCGTTCGCGCGGGACGCCGCGTATTGCCAACCGGATGCTCCGGCGCGTGCGCGATTTCGCGCAGCTCTATTATGACGGCGTCATCACCCGCGAGGCGGCTGACCACGCGCTCGGACGGCTCGAGGTCGATTATCTGGGTCTCGACGCCATCGACCGCCGGATGCTGACGGCCATTTTCCGCAATTTCGGGGGGGGGGGGGGTGGGGGGGGGGGGGGGGTGGGGGGGGGGGGGGGG
>ERZ780083.422-NODE-422-length-16944-cov-3.563207_pt1 | contig 16944 bp, 11 predicted proteins | sample MGYA00511838_ERZ780083 | MGnify/ENA primary metagenome ERZ780083 (study PRJEB29588, sample SAMEA2152602) | human gut metagenome | biome: human gut; feature: human-associated habitat; material: faeces | place: Denmark | collected 2008/2010 ...
CTTGCTGTCGCCTGTTTCCTTGTACAGAACATCCATGATTGCAAGGCAGATATCCAGGCCCACGAAATCACCTAACTCAAGTGGTCCCATTGGGTGGTTTGCACCAAGCTTCATAGCTGCATCGATACCGGCGATATCAGAAACACCTTCCATCTTGATGAATGCTGCTTCGTTGATCATCGGGATAAGGATACGGTTTACAACGAAACCGGCAGCCTCATTTACCTGAACAGGTGTCTTGCCGATCTCTTCAGAGATCTTGATGATCTTATCAACAGTCTCCTGAGGAGTATTCACGCCTGCGATAACCTCAACAAGTTTCATTCTGTCAGCAGGATTGAAGAAATGCATACCGATCATAGGACGTGTAAGACCATTTCCAATCTCTGTGATAGAAAGTGAAGATGTATTAGAAGCGAAGATACACTCTGGCTTTGCAATCTTGTCAAGCTCAGCAAATGTTGTCTTCTTAACTCCCATATCCTCAAATGCAGCTTCTACGATCAGATCGCAGTCTGCACAGAGATTTTCCTTCAGACCAGGTGTGATGCTTGCAAGAATCGCATCTACCTTCTCCTGTGTCATCTTTCCTTTTTCTACAAGTCTAGCGTAGCCTTTCGCGATCTTATCCTTTCCGCCTTCAGCCCACTCCTGCTTGATGTCGCAAAGTGCAACTTCGTAGCCATCAACCATAGCAAATGCCTTTGCAATGCCCTGTCCCATGGTACCAGCACCAATAATGCCAACCTTCATGTTTATTTCCTCCTTAAAATTTTAATTACTTTTATTATTTGTTCTGGAATGGAACAACCTTTAACTTCTTCTCCTTGTCTTTCTCAAGGAAGTTGCCCATGCCAGCCTTCTGGTCTTCTGTCTCGAAGCAGTCACCGAAGAGCTTCTCTTCGATTACAATTGCTGTATCCATATCTACCTGAAGACCATCATTGATTGCCTTCTTGCAGTTTCTGACAGCGATCGGAGCATTTGCTGCGATGCCTGCTGCCATCTTCTTCGCTGCCGGAAGAAGCTCTTCCAATGGATATACAGCGTTTACAAGACCGATTCTGTATGCCTCATCAGCCTTAATATTTCTTGCTGTGTAGATCATCTGCTTTGCCATACCAGCACCTACCAGACGAGCGAGTCTCTGTGTTCCACCAAATCCAGGTGTGATACCAAGACCTGCCTCCGGCTGACCGAATACCGCATTCTCAGAACAGATACGGATGTCACAGCTCATAGAAATCTCACAACCACCGCCAAGTGCAAATCCGTTGATTGCAGCGATTACCGGGATTGGGAATGTCTCGATCTTACGGAATACATCATTTCCCTTCTTACCGAATGCTTCGCCCTCAGCCTTTGTAAGTGTAGACATCTCTCCGATATCAGCACCTGCAACAAAAGACTTGTCTCCTGCACCTGTCAGGATCACGCATCTTACAGTATCCAGATCGATTGCATCCAGTGTCTGATCCAGTTCATCAAGAACCTGGCTGTTCAGAGCATTGAGTGCCTTTGGACGATTGATCGTGATGGTTGCAACAGCACCATCTGCTTCATATAAAACGAAATCCATAGTAGTGTATCTCCTTTTTAATTATTTGTAAGCTTCAACGATTGTAGAGCAGCCCATACCACCACCGATACACAGTGTAGCAAGACCTGTCTTAGCGCCTCTTGCCTGCATCTCATGAAGCAATGTAACAAGGATACGGCATCCGGAAGCTCCAACCGGATGACCAAGTGCGATTGCACCACCGTTTGGATTAAGCTGCTTCTCTGTATCAATACCAAGATCCTTACCAACTGCGACTGACTGTGCAGCGAATGCCTCATTTGCCTCGATGATATCGAAATCTTCGATCTTCATGCCTGTCTTAGCCATAACCTTCTTTGTTGCAGCAACAGGTCCGATACCCATGATTGAAGGATCAACACCTGCAAGTGCACCTGCAACGAATGTAGCCATAGGCTTAACACCAAGCTCCTTCGCCTTCTCCTCAGACATAACAACGATTGCTGCTGCACCGTCGTTGATACCGGAAGCGTTACCAGCTGTAACGAATCCGCCTGGGTTGATTGTACGAAGCTTAGCCAGAGTCTCAACAGTTGTTCCAGGACGAGGGCCCTCATCCTTCTTGAACTCGATTGTCTCTTTCTTCTTCTTAACCATAACTGGAACGATCTCTGCGTCAAATGCACCAGACTCCTGAGCTGCTGCTGCCTTCTGCTGGCTGTTTGCTGCAAATACATCAAGCTCTTCACGAGTCAGTCCCCACTGCTCACAGATGTTATCAGCTGTCTTGATCATGTGGTAATCGTTGAATGCATCCCAAAGAGCATCGTTTACCATTGTATCAACAAGCTTGCCGTTGTTCATTCTGTAACCAAAACGAGCGTTCATGGCTGCATAAGGAGCCATAGACATGTTCTCCATACCACCTGCTACAACGATGTCAGCATCGCCAGCCTGAATCATCTGAGCTGCCATGTTAACACAGTTCAGACCAGAACCACAAACTACGTTTACTGTAACAGCAGGTGTCTCGATTGGAAGACCAGCCTTCAGAGATGCCTGACGAGCTACGTTCTGTCCAAGGCCTGCCTGGATAACGCAACCCATATATACATGATCGACCTGATCGGCAGGAACGCCTGCTCTGTTCAGATCCTCCTTTATTACGATAGAACCTAACACTGGTGCCGGTGTTGTCGAAAGTGCACCACCCATAGTACCGATTGCTGTACGACATGCGCCAGCTAAAACTACTTTCTTTGCCATGTTGAAAATTTCCTCCATTTCGTTTTATTGTTTCTATCTGTGCCGATCATGCATATGTCGACACGCCTAGATAGATAATATCATAATTTCTGTGGTTTCGCAATAAAAGAAACCTTTACTTTTGTTTCTTTTTATGTACATTGCGTATACTTTTTTTGTTTTTTGTATTCATTTGCTGCTTCTGGTTTTGCCCCTGCTTCTGTGCAGAATTTTTATGTTGCACATTCGAACGATTTCCAGATTGTTTATTCGATGCGCCATATTGAGATTTTTTCTCATTTGCAGCATTCTTCATCTTCCGCGGTTTGATCAGACAGTTCTTATCGAACCCGATCAGATCCGTCCGTCCTGCTTTCACAAGTGCCTCATGCACCAGATCGTAATTATCCGGATTCCGGTACTGGATCAGTGCACGCTGCATCGCCTTTTCATGTGGAGAATTTGGCACATATACCTTCTCCATCGTCCGCGGATCCACGCCAGTGTAATACATGCAGGTTGATATCGTCGAAGGTGTCGGATAGAAATCCTGCACCTGTTCTGGCATATAACCCAGATCCCGCAGATATTCCGCCAGTTCCACCGCTTCTTTCAGAGTGGAACCCGGATGTGACGACATGAGATATGGTACCATATACTGCTTCAATCCAAGTTCCTCATTGATCCGTTTGTATTTCTTGCAAAATGCCTGAAAGACTGCATTTTCCGGCTTACCAAGCTTCATCAGTACCTTGTCAGAGATATGTTCCGGCGCCACCTTCAGCTGCCCGCTGACATGGTATTTGCAAAGTTCCCGAAAGAATGTATCATCCTTGTCCGCCATCAGATAATCAAACCGGATACCCGAACGGATAAATACCTTCTTCACCTTCGGCAGACTTCGGAGCTCCCGCAGTAATTTCAGATAATCGGAATGATCCACAATCAGATTCGGACATGGCTTTGGGAACAGACACTGACGGTTCGCACAGACGCCGTATTTCTCCTGTTTCTTGCAGGCGCGCTGCCGGAAATTCGCCGTCGGGCCGCCCACATCATGAATATAGCCCTTAAAATCCGGATCCTTCGTCATCTCTTTCGCTTCTTCTATAATCGAAGCATGACTGCGTGTCTGCAATGTCCGCCCCTGATGAAATGTAAGCGCACAGAAGCTGCACCCGCCAAAGCACCCCCGGTTGCTGACCAGCGAGAATTTGATCTCCGATATCGCAGGGATTCCACCCTGTGCCTCATAAATCGGATGATAGGTCTTCGTATATGGAAGCGCATACACCTCGTCCATCTCCTGCTCCATCAGTGGTTCCGCCGGTGGATTCTGGATCACATATTGATAATCCTTATATTTTTCTACCAGAATCTTCGCGGTGATATGATCTGTGTTATCATATTGGATTTTAAAGCTTCGCGCGTAATTTAATTTGTCTTCCTGCAACGCGTCATACGACGGAAGCTCAATATAGTCTTCATACAGATGTTCCAGATTTCTTGCTTTGTAGACCGTTCCATGAATAAAACTTAAGTCTTTGATGTCGATGCCGCTTTGCAGCGCATCCGCGATCTCCACAATGGCATGCTCACCCATACCATAGATCACAATATCCGCCTGTGCATCAACGAGAATCGAATGTTTCAACTTATTGGACCAGTAATCATAATGTGCCAGCCGGCGCAGACTTGCTTCGATACCGCCTGCCACAATTGCCGCATCCTTGTATTTCTTCCGGATCAGATTGCAGTAAACGATTGTCGCATAATCTGGTCGTTTTCCCATCTCGCCACCCGGGGTGTATGCATCTGTATGCCGTCTTTTCTTGGAAACAGTATAATGGTTCACCATTGAATCCATATTTCCGGCGCACACCAAAAAGGCAAGCTTCGGCCTGCCATAAATCGCAATCGAATTTTCATCCTTCCAGTCTGGCTGTGAAATGATTGCCACTTTATATCCATGTGCCTCTAACACACGGCTGATGATCGCCGGTCCAAAAGATGGATGATCCACATAGGCATCTCCGATCACATAGACAAAGTCCGGCTGTTCCCAGCCCTTTAATTGCATTTCCTTCTGCGTGAGTGGGAGGAACCGCTCATCATATGTATATTCCACACCATGTTCACGCAATGTTTTCTTCTTATTTTCCACGTATTTCTATCCTGTCTCTTACTCTTCCAAGGTTCTTCCGTCCTTGATATAATAATGGGCTGTTCCTGCACCTGTCGCAACAACCTGATCCGGATTCTTGATGTTCACAACCGGGACACCAATCTTATCCATAATAAGCTTGTCCATACCAAATATCTTGCTTCCGCCTCCGGCAAGGATAATACCATGCTCGGATATATCGGAAACCAGTTCCGGTGGTGCCGCCTCCAACATCTCCCGAACGGAATCCAAGATCTGATCTGTCTCCTCCTGACACGCCTCGATCATCTCAGAGGATTTGACTGCCATCTTCGTTGGAAGTCCGCGCACCAGTTCCTTTCCACGTGCATACCCGATTGCATCCTGTTCCCGCGGATACACAGAACCAATGTCCTTCTTCAACTGTTCGGCAGAGCTTTCGCCCAGCAGCACATTATGACGTTTCCGCATATAACGGATGATTGCCTCATCGAAATCATCGCCACCAATCTTGATGGAACTGCTATGCTGCACACCGCCTCTTGCTACGATTGCAATATCCGTCGTTCCCGCACCGATATCCACAACCATCGCACCAACTGCCGACTCAATATCCACACCTGCACCGATGGCTGCCGCAAATGGTTCCTCAAGCACATACACATTCTTTGCACCGGTACGGTATACTGCATCACACGCTGCACGCCGCTGTACGTCCGTGACACCACTTGGCACACAGACGCAGATGTTTGGTTTGCCCCAGATCTTTCGTTTTGCAATCGCTGACTTCACATAGATCTTGAGCATACGCTCCGTCATAATATAATCGGAGATAACACCATTCCGGATCGGACGTGTCACCTCAATATCCTCCGGTGTCTTTCCAAGCATCTTTTTGGCTTTATTTCCAACCGCAATGATCTTTTTACTTTTAGCCTCATATGCAACCACCGATGGCTGGTTGACTACGATTCCTTTGTCTTTTATGTATATGACCGTATTCGATGTTCCAAGGTCTATACCGATATCTATATTTACCACGTTTTATACCTCTTATCTTCTGGTTTCTTATTTATCATCCCGTCTATTTGCTTATCACGTAAAAAGCCGATGCTTAAATTATAAGCATCGGCTCTGATTTTTTCAACGATTATTTAAAATCTTCACTTAGTAAATATTTCCGGCTGGAACCTTTTGCCTTCTCACGATCGTCACATTTGAGCATTGCCTCATCGCAAGCCTTGAGCATACGATCGATATTTCCAGACTCCATTGCCATCAGGAGATTCTTTACAGTGCCTTCTACAGAATCATCTGTCTTAAAGCCCTGCTGTTTGAAATATCCCTTTGCAATCGCAAGCATATCCTGTGTAGAAATGCCTTCCATATTGATCTGGTGTGTAAACTTATCCTTGGCATCTCCAGTCGCTCCAAACAAGCGGTTGATAGACTCAGTCGCACCTGTCAGAATCACAACAACATCGTTTACATCCTTGGCTGTAAGTTTCATCAGCTCTGTCATCTTATCTGGTGCGATCAGACCTGCATTTTCAACAACCATACATCCACCGGCAAGCTTTGACATTGCATCTGCAAGTTTAACCTTGTTCAATGCCTGTGCCTTGATCTTCGCGATCGTCTTCGCCTTGCAGATTCCCATATCGTAGAAGCTTCTTGCGAAATCTTCTCCGACACTGGTCAGACCAAATCCGTGATCACCCATCATACATACGTTACGATTCTCCTGATCAACAGTAATGGCATTGAATGTATCCACGAGACTCTTTCCGGATTTCTCCATCTTTGTATACTTTTCAAGGTAAGATGCAGCAAGTGGAAGTTTTCCTTCCTCCGCTGGCTGTGTCAGGTCGATCTGAATGCTGTCTGCCTGCTCTGCCGCCTTCAGCGCTTCCTCTTCGGCCTTCTTTGCAGCCTCTAAGATCTTGCGGGCTTCCTCAGCCCTCGCCTTTGCTTCCGCCTCTGCCTTTGCAGCTTCCTCGGCTGCCTTCTTGCGAGCCTCTTCTTCTGCCTTTGCAGCAAGTTCTTCCGCTGCCTTCTTCTTTGCTTCCTCTTCGGCTTTCTTCTTTGCTTCCGCCTCTGCCTTCTTCTTAGCTTCTTCTTCAGCCTTCTTGCGTTTCTCTTCCTCAGCCTTTGCCTTTGCGGCTTCTTCCGCTGCCTTCTTTGCATCTGCCTCTGCCTTCTTACGAGCTTCCTCAGCTGCCTTTAGTGCTGCCTCTTCCGCCTTCTTTGCTTCTTCTAAGATACGCATAGCCTCTTCGGCTTTCTTACGGGCTTCTTCGGCTGCTTTCTTTGCTTCTTCCTCAGCCTTCTTACGGGCTTCTGCTTCGGCTTTCTTCTTGGCTTCTTCCTCTGCCTTCTTCTTTGCTTCCGCCTCTGCCTTCTTCTTTGCTTCCGCCTCTGCCTTCTTCTTTGCCTCTGCTTCGGCTTTCTTCTTTGCTTCTTCCTCAGCTTTCTTCTTTGCTTCTGCTTCGGCTTTCTTCTTTGCTTCTTCCTCAGCACGCTTCCGATTCTCTTCTGCACGCTTTGTTGCTTCTTCTTCTGCCTTCTGTGCCTGTTCTAAGATACGCTTTGCTTCTTCGGCTTTCTTCTTTGCCTCTTCCGCCTTCTTCAAAGCTTCCTGCTTTGCCTTGGCTCTTGCCTCTTCCTCAGCCTTCTTGCGGGCTTCCTCGGCTGCTTTCAGACGTGCCTCTTCCGCTTTCTTACGTTTTTCTTCCTCTTCTGCCTTGAGGCGTGCCTCCTCGGCTGCACGTTTCTCAGCGGCTGCAGCTGCACGCTGTCTGGCTGCTGCTTCTGCGATTCTACGCTCCTGTGCAGCTGCCTTTTCTTCTGCCTCTTTCAGCTTCTTTCTTCTGGCTTCTTCTTTCCGCTCAGCTTCCTCAATAGCCGCCTTCTTCTTGGCTGCCTCTGCCTCCGCTGCCTTTTTCGCCATCTCTTCCTGCGCCTTTTTCTTTTCTTCCTCTGCCTTATTCTCAGCATCGCCATACTGCGCAAGCTTTGATATCTCTGCACCCAGAGCATCCTCATCCTCATCGCCAAGATCGTACATACTCTTCACATCATTGGTTGGAGTACTCCGGTTTGGCACAATGCTGATGATATCATCTGCATCATCCTTGGATGCTTTGTTCTCCTGTGCTTTCCACTCTACACCATCGGAAATAATCGTTGTATTTCCCTGTTTTGTAAAGGATGCTTTCTCTTCTGCATCATCCCCATTGATTACCTTTACATCGCCACTGCCACCGGATAATTTTGTAGGACGCAATCTTGCTTTTTCATCATCCTGGGCCTTTTTCTTCTCAGGTGCTTTCTCTTCCTGCTTGTTACCCATGTCAATATTGAGGCCAAGCCCTCCAGATGGCTCTGTAGCTCCAAGGCTACCGCCCAGTCCTCCAAGTCCTTTGCTCTCTGTCTTGCCACCTGACAGTCCGCCACCTACTGGTGCTCCAAGTCCGCCGCCAGCCGGCTTATCTAAGGATTTTCCAGACTTATCTGCCTGAATGCCAACACTCATGCCAAGTCCTTCATCACTTGCCTTCTTTGGCTCTTCCTTCGCAGGTTCTGCTGCCTTTGCAGGTACCTCTTCTGGTTCCTCGTCCTCCAATTTAATACCAAGTTCTGCAGCTTTCTTACGACGCTTCTTCTCTTCGATTTTCGCAAGTTCTTCTGCTGACAGAGTTTTGTATTTTGGCTTATTGTGGTCTGCAGCAGCTTCTCCCGCATCTGCAGCTCCAGACAATTGCATTGCTTCCTGCTCTTTTTTCAGTTTTGCAGCCTTGGCAGCCTTCTCTTTTTCTACCTGTGCTCTTACTGCAGCAATCAATGCTTCTCTTTGATCAATAGCCACTCCCATTGCCTCCTTTCAGTCATACCTTCTCTCGGTCATATCTTCTCGTCAAGAATTATCTGTATTCTTTTACACGTTTTAGCAAATTCTTCTTAACAGAATCTATCTTCAAAGATGCTTTTAACTCATCTCGTGAAGGTCCTTTTTGTACCGGCTGTTCCTCTTTCTTCTCAGCCTGCGGTGTTGTTGGAATCGCATCCATGCTGATACCAAGGGATGCAAGCAATGCTTCCGCCTCTCTCTGCATCTGCTCTTCCTTCTGCATGTTCTCCGTCATCTTATCCTGCGCTTCTTCCATGATCTCGTTGAAATTATTTTCAACAACTTTCACTTCTTTGTGATAATCCGGGAATAACGATGACTTGAATACCGGGAAGTCCAACTTCTTTTTTTCCGGTTTCGTTGTAAACGGAGCTACGTGGAATTCCTCTTTCGGTTCTTCCTCCAGCTCCTCGATTTCTTCCTCTGTCTCTGGTTCTTCTTCAACAGCTTCTTCTACTACTGCCTCCTCGATCTCCGGTTCTGACTCGGATTCCACCTCTGGCTCCGGTTCTACAACCTCTGGCTCCTCAATTTCTACCTCAACCTCCGGTTCTTCTTCGACAGTCTCTTCAATCTCCAGTTCTGTCTTCGGTTCTTCCTCCACAGTTTCTTCAATCTCAGGTTTCGGTTCCGGCATCTTCATCTCTCCGAATTCATCATCCACAGTTTCAGAGAAATCGTCAACCTCATATTCTTCCTCAAAATCTTCCGGCGCCAGTTCCACTGTCTGGAATTCAAACGTCGTTTTCTTGGCTGTTGTCACTTCTGCTTCCTTCGTCTCGGTCTCCTGCGTCACATGTTCCTTGGATGCAAGTTCCTCAATCGTATCCGCTTCTGCTTCAAAACCATCATCTTCATCTACTACGACTACATCTTTTGCAATTGTCCCTTTTCCATGTCTCATATCTTCCGCCTGCCCTGTTGTCTCTGCAATCTCTGATGAAATGTCACTATTTGATTCTTTCGGCTCTTCCGATGGTTTTACATCTTCCGATTCCGATGTTACTTCTTTTGTTTCTTCTATATCAGCATCCGTTGTCTCAGATTCTTCCTCGTGTTTCTTTCTCTTCCGTCTCTGGAAAAATCCCTTCTTTTTTTCTTTTTCCGGTTCTTCCGCTTCTGTCTCAGACGCTTCCTCTGCCGTTTTTTGTTCTGATGTTTCTGTCACAGATGCTTTCTCTGCTGTTTCTTGTTCTGTCACAGTTGTTTTCTCAGACGTCTTCTGTTCTGTCTCATCCGCAACTGTCTCAGGCACTTTCGTTTCGGTTTCCGTTTTTTCTTCGGTAGCAGGTTTCACTTCTGCCTCAGTCTTTTCAGCTTCCGCCGCTGCCGCAGCTTCTGCCTTTTCCTGCTGCTTTTGTTTTTTCAGCAGTTTCTTTTCTTTCCGTTGCTCCTCGCGTTCCTGCTTTTTGAGCATCTTCTGCACTTTCTTCTCCGAACCGGCAGGTGTATATGAATCCTCATACATGATCGTAATCTCTGCCTCTTTCGGATGCATCCGCAGATCATCGGTTGCAAGCAGCTCCTGTTCTTCTGCACGAAGTGCCTCCATATCTGGATCATCATCTACAGCTTCAGTGTCCGCATATATATCGAAATATGTATCTACCTTTACTTTTCCAGCTTCGATATCCAATATAATCTGGCTGTTATCGGAATTCTTGAACGATGCATGATATAACTCAGCCAGCGTCGCCGCCTCGTTCTGTTTTTCCTCTTTCTTGTAAAGCAGATATAACTCAAAGCTCCAGTCATAGTCCAGATTGTGTGCATACCCGGCAATCAATGGTTCCAGCGTCTTGTAATCGTCCGCATGTTCATGCTTATTCCAGACATATTCCATGTCCCGGCTGTCATATGCATTGGCATCAAACATATACATATCGTAATACGTCTTTGCCAGCTGGAAATATCCCATCCGCAAATACAGCTCCACAAACGTATACAAAACCCGCTTCGATTCCGGTCCCAGACGATGCGCCATGATCAGACATCGTCTGGCATCCTTATATCTATCATTTTTTATGTAAATCTCTCCACACAGTCTCAGGAACTGTGGGTTCAGGGATTTTGTCAAATCCTGATGTTCCACTAACTCAAGTGCCAGACTATATTCTCTGGAATTCGCCAACTCTTTAATTTTATTTACACTCGCCATGCTGAGTCCTGCGCCCATGCCCTGTCACCTCTGCCAGTTTCATTTTACTTAGTGTCCTTCAAAGACCTTTTCTACCTTCTCGATTACGGTGTCTTTCATGTTGCCTCTTGTCTTTTCATACTGCAATCCTGACTCCATAATCTCCAAAAGTTCCATTCTGTACTCGCTATCAATATCCTTGATGTATTCCATCAATACATCCTTCAGTTCAATGACATATTCCTTCGTCTGCATCTTTGCAAGCATCTCATCTGGATTGAACTTCGATGTACTCTTCATGTCTTCCTGCTTACGTCCACAGATCAGACATTCATCTGCACCAGCCTCGTTTACATAACCACAGTTACATGTCCAGATCATGCCATCGGTACGATACTTCTCGACTGCATCAATACCACGTTTCTCTTTAAGTGCAGATAATCTATGTAACGGCATGCTGACATCGATTGGCTGGTCGTTGCACGCGAATACACCACGGCTTGTCACATATTTGGAGATGCGTACCTTTGCATCCTTCAAAAGCAGAATATCCTTTGCAGGAAGCTTACACTCCATATCCTTGGATTCGATCAGAGAAACATTTCCTTTCTCAAATACAAAATCCAGATCCTTTAACAGCAATCGTTCTTCATACAGGTTTGTCAGCTCGACGTCTGCACGGATTGCACGAATATCATCTTTGTTATAATTAAAGAAATCTGTAGAAATTGTTACTCCATTCTTAGAACCACGTAACCATACACGTACCGGTCTTGGCACCAGACGATTATAGTAGTTGCTGACATACAGAGATTTTTCTGTAACTGGATTCTCCTCTGGCTTCTTCTTCAGGCGAACAGCTGTACCAGAAGCGATCGTTCCTACGGAATAGCTTGCAAACTGTGTATAATTCAGTTCCACGCCAATTACCGCATCCGCTTTCTTTCTTGCTGCGATTGTCTGCAGACGCTTCAGTGCTGTCTCATTTACCTGCTCCAGCTTGCCTGTCAGCTTCTCACTCTCGGAATCTGACATCTCACTCACACCGGCTGCAAACCCCTTGAAAAAGTTCGAGCTAAGTACCGACTGTACATTTACAAATCCCAAATACTCTACGATTTCGTAACCCTCAAAGCCCTGTCCGGACGTCAACATTACTTCTGTCATTTTTATTACCCTCCCAAAATAAAAATAATCGCTCAAATTTACCTTAAATGATACCATACTTCCATCATATTTGAAAGACTTTTTGTATGATTTATAACATTTTCATCAATTATTTTGTGCATTTTATGCAAAAATCACCAAATTTCTAAAATGCTAATGGATTTTTATTCTCATATTTGTGGAAATAAAACTCCAAATCAAAATAGGTATGCTCGTCGCTGTCCGCGATCATTTCCCAGTTCTCCAGTTCATCCAGATTCGGGAAATGTGTATCCGCTGCATAATCATAGTTGATCTTCGTCACATGCGCATACTTGCAATACGGAAGCAGCATCTCGTAGATCTGTCCGCCACCGATTACAAAAATTTCCTTATCCTCATATTTTTTCAGTTCCTCGAACAGTTCTTCCTTCGAGTGAACAACCGTACCCCCTCGCACGGTATAATTCGGATCAGTCGATAAAATGATATTATCTCTTCCCGCAAGCGGCAGGCCATTCGGGAATCCTGCCAGTGTCTTTCTTCCAAGTACAACGACATTTCCCATTGTCGTCTGTCGGAAGAATTTGTGATCCTCTGGTATTGATACGAGCAGATCGCCCTTGTTTCCAATCGCCCAGTTGTTATCTACTGCTACTATTAAGTCCATATTACCCTCCAAATATTTCGCTCTAAACCGCTATTGGTATGTTCTTGATCTGTGGTCCGGTCTGATAATCTTCGATTGTAAAATCATCAACCGTAAAATCATAAAAATCTTTGACATCTGGATTGAGTGTTACTTTCGGCGCCGGATACGTCGGCCGGCTGATCAGCTCTTCCACGATTGGAATGTGTCTGTCATAGATGTGTGCATCTGCGATCACATGTACCAGCTCTCCCGGTTCAAATCCAGTTACCTGTGCCATCATATACACAAGTGCCGCATACTGTACGACATTCCAGTTATTCGCTGCAAGCACATCCTGCGAACGCTGATTCAAAATGGCATTTAATTTGTTGCCTGTGACATTGAACGTCACGCTGTACGCACACGGATACAGGTTCATCTCGGACAGATCCTGATGCACATAAATGTTCGTCATGATACGGCGGCTGTATGGATTGTTCTTCAGATCATAGATCACACGATCGACCTGATCCATCATACCCTCTTTATATTTGTGCTTCACACCGAGCTGGTAACCATACGCCTTGCCGATCGAACCATCTTCGTCTGCCCACGCGTCCCAGATATGGCTGTGCAGGTCATGGACGTTATTTGATTTTTTCTGCCAGATCCAGAGCAATTCATCAATTGCGGATTTGATATAAGTTTTTCGAAGCGTGATCGCCGGAAATTCCTCCGCCAGATTATATCGGTTTACAACACCAAACCGTTTGATCGTATATGCCGAAGTCCCATCCTCCCATTTCGGACGCACCTTTTCGCCCTTCGTATCGTAACCGTTCTCAATAATATCCTTACACATCGCAATGAACAAATCATCTGCTTTACTCATGTTTTGTCTCCTTCTCCTATTTTGTGCAGTATTCACAGTCTCACTTGTGAATATGTGCCAATCTTATTTTTTCTGCTTGTATTTTTTTCTTTTTCTGTTAACATAATGCCCATGGAGGTACATTCTATGATTCCAAAAGAATTCGGGCCTCGTCTAAAAATTTCGCGTCGTCAAAAACATCACAACCAAACCGACATTTCCAAACGACTCAATATTACAAGACAAGCCTACAGTAACTATGAAACGGGAAGATGTGCGCCGCCAGTCGATGTTCTGGCTGAACTTACACTGCTTCTCGAATATGATTTCTTTTCTATTTTTCTGGAAGCGGCTGCTTCCAAATTATTTCATTCCAATTTTCAATTTTATCCAGAAAGCGAGGATCTATCATGTCAGACACAACCACCTTTGGAGCTATGCTCATTCGTCTCCGACTCCACTCCGGTTACACCCAGAAAGAAATAGCCGCATCGACCGGCATCTCACGTTCATCGTATTGTCATCTGGAAGCGGACTACCGAAAGCCAACGATGGAATTTTTTATTAAGCTTTGCATCTTCTATAAGCAAAATCCCGTGAAGCTCCTGCTTCCACTTTTCCCGGAAGAATCCATGGATTCCCAGAAGCATTATCTGCAATATTTAAATTCGTTATGTGAAATCCGATACAAATCAGACACGAAGCGCAATCGAAAGCGCAACGTCAAATGCTGGTCTAAGAAATAGCATCAAAGTTGTTCCCGATCAGAAATCCGGCTTCCGCCTGTTTCCGGTTCTTCTCGTATGGATTACTCTCTGAATACTGGATCTGTGTCGTCGTCTCTCCACCTGCAACATACGTTCTGCCGCATTCCGGACAGACCCCCATCTTCAATGTTACATTCGCCGATATCAGCTTCGCGCCCGGCTTGCTGCTTTTCTGAATCGCATTTGCCACGTGCTCCCGTTCATGCGCACTTACCTTCGCGTATGATTCTCCTGCCGCAATCTTGCCCGGTGTCTTAAACGATACGTCCGGTTCATTCGAACCATCGACATACTCGCGGTTCTTACACGTCTGACATTCGACCGGCTTCACCTTCGTAGAAGTATCGACCGTATTGTCCGCATTGACCGGTGTGACGCGGCTGACACCGCTATATGGAATTATATAGTTGTTACTCATCGAACCAATATTCATTCCATCACCTCAAAAAATAAAGGTAACCAGACAGATAATCTGCATGGTTACCTTTATTTTACTATATTTCGCTTATATCTACAAGAGAAAGATTGTGGCGGTCAGATGACTCTAAGCTTGTAAGAAGCGCATGTGCGGTATCTAAGCTCGTGAGGACTGTCACGCCTGTCTCGATTGCATTTCGACGGATCACGAAGCCGTCCTTGCTGTGTTCTACTCCCTGGGATGGTGTATCGATAACAAGATCGATCTCGTGCGACAGGATCAGATCCAGCAGGTTCGGAGAAGGCTCCTCCACCTTGTTGATCGGTTTTGCCGGAACACCATTCTCATTCAGGACACGGCAGGTACTTCTTGTCGAGTAGATCTCATAACCAAGCGCGGTAAACCGCTGTCCGATTTCTACTGCATCCAGCTTATCCGAATCCTTTACTGTAAGTATCATCTTCTTGTACTTCGGCAGATTCACGCCGTTTCCAAGGAACGCCTTGAACAACGCTTCGTTGTAATTCTTGGAGATACCAAGGCACTCACCGGTTGATTTCATCTCCGGTCCAAGGCTGATCTCGGCTCCACGGATCTTCTCGAAGGAGAATACCGGCATCTTGATTGCGAAGTATTCAGATTCCGGCTGTAATCCCGGTGTATAGCCCATATCCTTGATCTTCTCGCCTGTGATAACTCTCGTTGCAAGATCAACGATCGGAATACCGGTTACCTTACTGATATATGGAACGGTACGGCTTGACCGCGGGTTAACCTCGATGACATATACCTCATCCTGATATACAATAAACTGAATATTGATCAGTCCGATAACATGCAGGCTGTTCGCAAGCTTCTTCGTGTAGTCTTCCAGCACACGCTTGATCTTCGGTGTGATCGTCTGTGCCGGGTACACAGAGATACTATCTCCGGAATGGATACCTGCACGCTCGATATGCTCCATGATACCAGGAATCAGGATATCGTCGCCGTCACATACGGCATCGACCTCGATTTCCTTACCCATCAGATATTTGTCAACCAGAACCGGATGTTCCTGCTCATGCCGATTGATAATCTCCATGAACTCAATAATATCTTTATCCGAGATTGCAATCTGCATACCCTGTCCACCTAATACATAGGAAGGACGGACAAGAACCGGATAGCCAAGCTCGTTGGCAGCTTCTAATGCTTCCTTAACTGTAAATACAGTCTTACCGGCTGCTCTTGGGATACAGCACTTCTCCAGAATCTCATCGAACAACTCACGGTCTTCGGCTGCATCGACATTCTCAGCACTTGTACCAAGGATTGGCACGCCCATCTCCAAAAGTGCCTCAGTCAGCTTGATAGCTGTCTGTCCACCGAACTGTACAACCGCGCCATCCGGTTTCTCGATATTTACGATAGACTCTACATCTTCTGCCGTCAGCGGCTCGAAATACAGACGATCTGCGATATCGAAGTCTGTACTGACTGTCTCCGGATTATTATTTACGATGATTGTCTCATAACCCTTATTCTTCAAGGTCCATGTACTGTGTACCGAGCAGTAGTCAAACTCGATACCCTGTCCGATACGGATCGGACCGGAACCAAGCACCATGATCTTCTTCTTATTCTCATCCACCTCGACTTCGGATTCGCCATCGTAGCAGGAATAATAATATGGTGTCTCTGCTTCAAACTCAGCCGCACAGGTATCTACGATCTTGTAGGATGCATGGATACCATAGCCATAGCGAAGCTCCTTGATTTCCTTTTCCTTCTTGCCTGTAATCTGTGCGATTACCTTGTCCGGAAACTCCATGCGCTTTGCTTCCTGCATCATTTCCTTAGTGATCTCAGGTGTCTCACGCAGTAATTTTTCTTCCTGTACAATATTGTTGATCTTGTCAATAAACCAGATATCTACCTTCGTAATATCATGGATTTCCTCTGCGGAGATTCCACGGCGCAGTGCTTCTGCGATGACGAAGATTCGGCGATCATCAACGCGGTGCAGCATCTCATGGATTTCTTCCGTCGGAAGATCATTGTAATTCTCGTAGATCAGGCTGTCCACATGCTGTTCCAGGGAACGAAGTGCCTTCATAAGTGCACCCTCGAAGTTCGTACAGATACTCATAACCTCACCGGTTGCCTTCATCTGCG
>ERZ780083.423-NODE-423-length-16941-cov-2.344131_pt1 | contig 16941 bp, 18 predicted proteins | sample MGYA00511838_ERZ780083 | MGnify/ENA primary metagenome ERZ780083 (study PRJEB29588, sample SAMEA2152602) | human gut metagenome | biome: human gut; feature: human-associated habitat; material: faeces | place: Denmark | collected 2008/2010 ...
CCCAATCGGTCATCGTGGCACAATGTCCCATCATCAGCGGCACGATGTATGCCGTGCGCTTTGCCCAAGAATATAGCGGGGGACCCTTTGGGTGGGAAAACAATGTTTATTCTGTCCGGTATGATACGCAGAATGAACTGAACTCCGGCAATAAATTCTTACTGGACTATAATCTTGCCATTCCTCTCCGACCGGAACAAGACATTACGCTGAATCAATCTTATCAACTAACAATAAACGAAAGAACTTATCATGAAGGTTGACTTTGACAGCCTTCTCCCGTATCTGGAGAAACGGGAAAAGAAGAACTTGGATAACATCTATGCTTTCCGTGAAGCATACGATATTCTCAGGAATATGGAACCTGACGAGGATTATAAAGGGGACGTTACCGTTATAACAACGACAAGAGAAGACGGGACAAAAATCACGCAGGTAAACTTCTTGGACGATAATGTCTGGGAAAAGGAACTGGCCAAAGAACTTATTTTTCCGAAAGGCATGTTGCTCAGTCTGGAAGAGCTTGCCATGCGCTGCCTGTGGGAAATTACTTTCTATGGCTTTTCGCCCGCAGATCTTGAAGACACATTCTCCAAGATGTTCGGCAGGCGGAAGCCGATGAATCGTTACGAAGTGGCATTGGATAAGTTGGAAGAAAGCATGTGGAAGCATCAGACCCCTCGCAAGTTCCGTGCAAGGGATGAAGACGGCGCACGGCTGACCATTGCGCATTTCCCATTTAAGTTTTGTAACAAGCCGATGAACCGTGCCAAGAAAAAACGGAAATATCGTCAGGACAAGCGCGAAGAATATCTTGAGGTCATGGCAAAACGTGAAACGCTCATACAGATGCTTACCATTCCGGGTAGCAGCTTTAAGCGTAGTGATGTAGAATTTTTGTTCAACATTGCGTATGGCATCCGGTATGACTATTGTTCTGTTGTTCATGGAACAAACGGACGGCTGGACTATATCCTTGAATCTATGACAAAATATCAACAGCTTGATTCATGCCGATATGACCATGCGATTGTATTTATCCGCTATTCTTCCTGTTATCCGCCGGATGATGCTGAACTGGAAACATTCCGTCAAGCGGTGCATAACCGGTTGGGATATGAAAATATCTTGTTCGGTACTGCCGTAGAGAACAATGAATGTGAACAAATCAAAGTTATGCTGTTATTGAATAAAGCTGCATGAAGATAACAAGAAGAAAGTGCAGGTCCATTTTTAGCAGCTTCTTCTTCGTTGTATTTCCTTGAATTCCGCATTCTGCCAATATATACCCTCTGAGAACGAAAATATACTTCATCGGCCAACGAAGTATATCTTCATTTTTTAATGTAGTCGAGTTTGGCAAATTACGAACATTCATTTTTCCTTATATGGGATTTATAGAAGAAGGAAAAAAGGAGAAAAATTATCCGATACAGCGCATGACGATACTGACCATAATCTCTTTCTCCTCCATGCGTGATTCTGCAATCATAATTGTAAGTGCGACCAGCGTATAGTCGGCTATGCGTTTCTGACCTTTTCCGTCATACAGGATGCCGTTGCAGTTGAGAAAATATAAGAACAGGGCAGCCGCTATCCGCTTGTTTCCGTCATTGAAACTGTGGTTCTTGGTGACGAAATAAAGCAGGTTGGCGGCTTTCTCTTCTACTGAGGGATAAACGTCCTTCCCTGCAAAAGTCTGGTAAATGTTTCCAATGCTGCCCCTGAACGAATCATCCTTTTCATGGCCGAATAAGTCCGACTCGCTATAGAAACGCATCGTGTCGATCAAGCTTCGGCACTCTTCGTAGGTAAGAACGTATGCGCCTTTACGTCCCTGTGGTCGGGACATCCGTTGATGGTCATAATCATCGAGCATGGAAAGAGCCAAGCTATAGTCTTCAAATACATTGAGAATTTGTTGAAAGTCCATCATGTCTATTATTCCATTCATTTTCAATGAGTTTTCTTACTCCACCGCCTTAAAATTATACACTGGCTTGATGACATTCACCACTGATACAGTATCGCTGATATTGCGGATAATCTCGTCCTTTGGCTTATACACCATCGGTGACTCGTCCTTGGTCTCTTCGTTCACGCATTCCGTATAAATACCTTGCATGGAGCGGGCATAATCATCCAAACTGATGTTCTGGAACGCCTGGCTACGGCTCATGATGCGTCCGGCACCGTGTGGGGCGGAACAGTTCCAATCGGCGTTGCCCTTGCCGATGCAGATAAGCGACCCGTCACGCATGTTCAGTGGGATGATGCACTTTTCCCCCTCATAAGCGGCAATCGCCCCCTTGCGGATGATGTTGTCGTCGCCTATGTAGTTGTGCACACTCTCGAATGCCCAATCATTTTGCTTCAATTCGACATAGCCTTGGGAGACGAAATAATCCATGATGAGGTTGGCAATCAGACTACGATTCATCTTGGCCCAATGCTGGCAGAGGCGCATGTCGTGCAGGTAATCTACCCGATAAGCGCCTTCCAAATAGGACAGGTCGGGCGGTATCGCGGGTTTGCTCATCTTGAACGAATTATGCAGTTGGCGAATTGCATCCTGCAACTCGTCCTTACGCCCCGCCGCTTTGTATTCGGCAATCATGCGGTTTTGTTCTTCCATCAGTTCGGCCCATCCTGACTGGCACTTTACGGCCAGCTTCTGATAGATTTGCGCCACCTGTTTCCCCAAGTTGCGGCTTCCGGTGTGAACAACCAAGTAGGTCATGCCGCATTCATCCTTATCCAGTTCGATGAAATGGTTTCCTCCACCTAATGAACCGATGGAGGCGTTCACGAGGTTGGGTTCCTTCAGTTCTCGGTAGCAGCGCAACTGTTTGATGATGTCCTTGGCTTCTCGATATACATCCATATAATTTTGCGGGAGCGGCGCATATCGGTTGTCCCGGTAATTGCGGCACGACGGTATGTGGTGAAGAATAAACTCGTTGAGGGCATGATAATCTATGTCATTCACGCAGACGAACGGCTGCACCAAGATGCCACAGCCTATGTCCACGCCCACGATATTTGGAATCACCTAAACCACCTGTAAAGCCAATGACACAGCCTGCCCCTGCATGAACATCAGGCATGATGCGGATTTTGCAACCGCCGAATGCGGGGATAGTCAGCAACCGTTCTATCTGTTCGATGGCGGTTGTTTCGATATTGTCCGTGAATATCTTCACGTCGTGATTCTGAATGTTTCTCATTGTTTTCACCTATTTAGAGTTTACAAGTGCAAAAATAAGAGAAGGCGTGTGCCGAATTGAGGCATAAGCAAAAAAAATATCAACCCCGTGCTTTATTTTGGCACAGAAAAACACTTCCTTTGCGCAAAACTATTTGCTTATGACACTGAAAGAATTGGTAATGATGGTAGATTTCGACAGCCTTCGTCCCCACTTGGAGAAGTTTGAGCCGGAACATCTGGATAACATTTATGCTTTCCGCGAGGCATACGATATTTTGCGCCGCATGAATCCTATCAAAAATGGACAACATGAAATTCATGTAAGTTGGAGCGGTGGGGAAATGGAGGGTGAAAAGAAATGGATAAGCGTGCATCCCATGCATGAAGTCAGTTGGGAGGAAGATTTGGCTGCGGATGTTGTGGTTGCCGATGACATACACCTCACCAATGAAGAACTTGCTATGCACTGTTTGTGGGAAATCACTTATTGGGGTTTTTCCCCACAAGAACAATTAGAAACCTTTAATCGGAGGTTTAATCACCATAAGCCAGCCAACCAATATGAAATTGCTTTGGACAAGCTGGAAGAAAGCATTTGGAAGCATCAAACTCCACGGCGGCTTCGTTGCCGAGGAGAAAACGGAGAACGGTACACCACCCGGCAAAGCACTCGTTACTTGTTCAACGAGCGGAAGAACCGCTCCAAGCGGAAACGGGAATACCGTCAGGACAAACGGGAGGAATATTTGAAACGGATGGTTGCACGCGAGAACCTGATAACACAGCTTTCCGCCGAAGGAAGTAGTTTCAAGAGAAGTGATGTGGATTTCCTGCTTCACATTGAGTATGGAAGACAATACGATTACTTGTCCATCACAAGCGGAACAGATGGACGTTTGGACTATATTGTAGAGTCGATGACCAAATACCAACAACTCGTATTGGAGAAGTACAATAATGCTGTTGTTTTCATAATAGTTCCTACTTGTTATCCATTGACAAAGCCTGAACTCAATCGGTTCAATGAAGCGATACGCTTACATTTGGGTTATGACGATATCCTGTTTGGTACATCAACTTATGAAAGTAGCAGACAGGATGTTAAAGTTACGCTTTTGTTGAACAGACTGTAATACAATAATAGAGGCTGCTCTTCCAAATCGGTTTTGTAAGGGATGCCGGTAACATCGAAGAAATACCAGTTTTTTCTCATGTCATTATTTGCTCATACAAAAGGAATTACCTATATTCGTATTTATTATGTGGATTCTCTAATTCAATATAGAAATGAAAGATTTAGATAAACATATTCAGAAACAGCGCAATCTTACATACGAGCCTTTGTGTCGTATGTTTTTTGAGAAGTTAAATGAACTTCATGTCTCTGACGAATGCTTAAAAGCAATACCGGAACTGTTTGTTCCATCTTGTAGTAAATATTATGCCGATTCATTGGTTAAGATTGCAATAATGGGGAAAGAAACCTATGAGTGGGGAGATTCTTTGTATAAAAATCTAAAGGATTTCGAGAAGGGGAAAAGCATAATTTCTAATTCAGAAACCCGTTTTCGCACGGAAGGACCTTCTAAATGGCGCAATACATTTTGGCAATATTTCGCTGAAGTATTAGCTTTGATGTATGATGTTGACGTAAATAGTGTGCTTGAAAAAGATTCCCCTATCATCAATAGTATCGCATGGAATAATTGCCATGCTATTGAAACTTACGATTCAGGAGGTGTCGATCAAAGTAAAATAACTCCAGATGAAATGAATAGTATCCAAGAAATAGCTTTTGATGCTGGAATTACGAATTTAGACAATTTCATAGACGTGTTTAAACCACAGGTCATTTTATATTTATACCGAAATGAAAAGTCCTATGATAGTTATAGACCCGTTGAAGGTTTGAAGCTAATTAGCAAATGGGGTAAAGATGGATTCTTGCACGAATATATTCATAAAGACGTGGTTATTCTGCATTGCTGGCATTCAAGTTATATGGCAAGAGGTATTATAGACAAAAAAGATTTTGCACAAGCAGTTTGTGATGCTCTTGCAAGTCATAAGCTATTTAAACATTTCAGACATTTTCCTCATTATGACGAGACGACAGACTATTCACGCTTTTGTGATTTGGCTAATCAGATAGCCATGAATAAGCATCCACAATCCTCTGAAGAATATAACGAACTGGCTCAGGAAATCATAACAGGAATCGCATTAGAGCTTCGTAAATATGGGGCAACCATGACTGCCAGAGTACTTACCTCCTTGATATTGAATCAAGTTCCATGTTTTAGAGAAGGTAATTGGCAATATTCGCCAAATGGTCGTGGTTCATGCAGAGTCGTAACAGGGGTGTGGAATGCGTTAAGCCATCAAGGAAAAGACGATGAAGCTTCACATGTGGCTCATGCTTTTACAGGCATTAATGGTGATTTATGTTGGTAAAATTAAAGAGGTTGCCCTTACTAACCAGTCTTTGGGCAACCTCTTTGCGGAGTCAATTAACCGACATCAAGAGAGAATCTGTACTTTCAACCGTTTGGCTTCATCCTCAATCAACTTGTCCCACAGGCGAGAACGTTGCAAAGCGGAAGCAGGAATGCGATCTTGGTACTTCTCCAGAAATTCCGCGTTGTACAATTCATCCCTGCCATAACAGTCGATAATTTCACTCCAATCCCAATAATCGGCAAATTGCTCTAAAATGGCCGGTGTCAGTTCCAATGATGAATTGCGTGACAATTCCCGCCAATTCCAATAGTTCTTGTACTTCTCCAGGTTCTCTATCGTAAACAAATGTTCGTTATTTGAGCTGGAGATTTCTTCCCAGTCAATCCTGTTCTTGAATTTTTCAAGCATAGAAACTGTCCAAAGGATGCTGCTGTTTCCGGAAATCGTTTTCCACACTACTTTGTCTCTATATTTCTCCAATAATTGCTCGTTCCAAGCAAAATCACCCGACAGTTCTTTCCAAGCGGCATCTTCCAATACTTTCGCCATAAAGTCATTGCTTAAATTCTTTGTTACCATAATGCTTTAATGTTTAGAGGTGTCTATTATTAATTCTGCTGCAAAGTAAAGGGCGTTAAGTGCCAAAACGAGGCACAACATAAAAGAAATGCAGAAAAGAGCGATTTTTTTAAGGTTGGGCTACGATTTGGCACAGGGGAATATATAACTTTGTGGCATTACCATAAAATAATAGTAATATGGCAGCAAATCTTTTGGGACGATATGTCTGGCTGATGGATATTCTGCGAAGGTATAAACGTTTGACGTTTGAGGAAATCAACGAACTTTGGCAGGAAAGCGGACTGAGTTATGGCGAGAAATTGCCTTTGAAGACTTTTCATAACCATAAGAAGGCTATCAAAGACATATTCGATGTGTATATAGAATGTGACCGGAAAGATGGATACCGTTATTATATTGATGAGCCGGAACGCATCGAAGGAAACAATCTGCGCAGTTGGCTCATCAGTTCATACGCCACGTTGAACCAAATACAGGCAGACAATAAGTTGGAAGACCGAATTATTTTTGAAGAAATTCCTTCAGGACAGACTTGGCTAACCTGCATTGCGGATGCCATGCGGCGTAATCGAGTATTGAGCATTACGCACCAAGGTTTTGGCAAGCCGGAACCCAGCACATTTGAGATTGAACCATACTGCCTGAAAGTTGTGAAGCGCCGTTGGTACGTGGTGGCACGTAGCTCGTACTATTCGGAGCGGAATAAAGAGAAAAGCATTAAGCCCGCTGATGTTTACCGAGTGTATGCCCTCGACCGTATTTCAGACATTCAGGACACGGGCAAGACATTCAAGATGAAAAAGGACCTCGATATCAATCACTATTTTGAAGGATGCTGTGGAGTAATCACATCGGATGAACCCATCCAACGCATTGTTCTTTTGGCTTATGGTGGTTTTGCCGACTATCTACGTACCTTACCCTTGCACGAATCGCAACGGGAGATAGAAGGCGATGATGAGTCCACGATCTTTGAATATCACCTGAAGCCGACTTTTGACTTCTATCAGTTGGTTCTTGCCCAAGGCGACCAAGTAGAAGTGCTGGAGCCGGAATCCGTGCGCGACGAAATGCGCAACTTTGCAAAAAACATGTTGGACTATTACAATTGGGAGGAGGATAAACCATGCGGGAAATAAATTTCATAGCCATCGATTTTGAGACAGCCACAGGCAAACGCGCTTCCATCTGTGAGGCGGGCATCTGCGTGGTGCGTAACGGAGAAATTGTGGAAACCCGCTCGTGGCTCGTCCGTCCGCAAGGAAATAGTTACAGTTATTGGAACATGCAGATTCACGGTATCCGACCGAATAATACAGAAAACTCTCCGGAATTTCCGGAAGTATGGGCAGAGATAGCCGAATACCTTAAAGACATTCCCGTGCTTGTAGCTCACAATGCCGCTTTCGACATCGGTTGTATCCGCCATTCGTTGGAGCTATACGGTATGGAGAAGCCGGATATCACTTATTATTGTTCCCTGCGCGCGGCCCGTAAGCTCTATAATTTCGGTTGCAACAGTCTGGATTACCTTTGTGACCAGTTCAAAATACCTTGCGGGCAACACCACCGGGCAGGCGATGACGCGGAAATGTGCGCACGGCTGTTTCTGAGGGAGCTGGAATATGCAGGGTGCGGATTGGAAGAAATGAAGAATTGTAATGGAAAACTTTAAAATAATGAATAATTCAATTTATCATTATCCCACAATTAATTTGTTGGATTCAGCTAATGTCATTGCCCAAGATGTTGACTTGGCACAATTGGAAGAACAGCAAAAGCACATCATAGACGTTTTACGCACTTTTTGCATACCAATTAATGAAATCAAATATACATTAAGTCCTTCTGTTATATGTTATGAGATCAAGTTGGAAAGTGGACAACTTTATGCAAAAGTACGTAAAAATGAGAATGATATATCATTATGTCTTTCTCCAATGGGGGTTCGAATAATATCACCAATCCCGGGACAGAACGTCATGGCAATAGAAATGGCAAATCCAAGCCCAAGTACACTACAGCTGAAAGATGTTATCGGGTCGGATACTTTAAAAAATGATGCAATGAATTTACCTTGTACAATAGGTAAAACGATTAATGACGAAGTTTTCATGTTTGATTTGGCCCAAATGCCTCATTTGCTTATTGGTGGAGCCTCAGGTCAAGGGAAAACAGTGTGCTTACATGATATCATCATGTCTTTGCTGTTTAAAAAATCACCCCAAGAACTAAAGTTGGTACTTATCGATCCAAAAGAGGTGGAGTTTAAGATATATACTCCATTGGTAAATTCTTTTTTAATGAAAATACAAGGGTGCAAACATCCGATTATTACAGATGTTGATGACGCGATACTTGCACTTAATGCTTTATGTGAATTGATGGACAAAAGATTTGATTTGCTGAGACGTATTAATGTAAGAAACATCAACGAATACAATGAGAAAATCACAAATAGCACCATTGGCTGTGCTGATGGATATGAATACATGCCATACATAATGGTGATAATAGATGAATTTGCCGATTTAAAAATGATTGCTGAAGAAGATATAGAGATGCCTCTCGTAAGGCTGGCACAATTAGCACGTTCTGTAGGTATCCATCTTATTATTGCGACCCAACGCCCCACCTACAATATCATTACGGGTAACATTAGTGCAAATTTCCCAGCAAGCATTGCTTTCAGGGTTGCCACGCAACCTGACTCAAGAGTAATAATACACGATGCAGACGCAAGTAAACTCTTAGGCAAGGGGGATATGCTTTTCTCTCATATATCAGGTCTCACACGTGTTCAGTGTGCTTACGTTGATGAAAAGGAAATCAATCGGGTGGTTAGCTTTATTGCACAACAAGAAATAAATCAATAGGACATATTTTTATGAAAACAGAATGGACGTTGAAAGAAATGTCAAATTGGACAAGGACCGATTCAGAAGTAAGAATCCCGGCTATACAACGAGGGCTAGTATGGAAGCCGCATCAGGTGGAATTGTTGTGGGACTCTATCTTACGTCAATTCCCTATTGGTGCTTTTACTCTTTCACACTTGCACACAGAGGGTACAGATATATATAACCTGATTGATGGCCAACAGCGTTGGAATGCTGTGGGCTTGGGATATGGTACTTTCTCGCACGAAGATTGTATCTTATGGTTTGACCTAAAACCCGATGATAAAGTGTGGGGTAATAGTAAGACAACCAGAAAATATATCATTCGTGCCACCACAAAGGCACATCCCTGGGGCTATAAGGCAAACGATGACTGCAATACGCTTAATACGGCGCAAAAGAGAGTTGCACTTCAGGAATTTGGAGTAAACACAGACAACGAATACGAAGGCACAATCAGCCTGACTGAAACTTATCCTATAGAATCGGGATTACCCATTCCTCTGTGCTGGATGATAGTCGCAGGTGAGGAGCATGGTGAGGACAAAGATGGCTTTGCGAAATGTATCATGGACAAAATAGAAGAAAACAAAACATCCAGAAAGTTCAAGCTGAAACAAGTGGACGAAATAAATGATGGCTTGATAGTCAAGTACTATGAAGCATTCAAGAGACTGTCGCATTATAAGGTTCCGACCATTAACATACTCCAAGAGACCATCGAAAATGAAAGCGAAGATAAAGGTGAGGCCGGAGCACTCTCGGACATAGAGATACTTTTCAACCGTATCGGCACCGATGGTACACCGATCACCCAAAGCGAGTTGATGTACTCAGCAGTAAAGGCTTATTGGCCGGAACTGACGGAAGAGAACGATAGATTGGCAACACTCTACATGCCTCCGCATACACTGATATCATTGGCTTTCCAACTCGTACTCTCTACTACGGGGAAGGGACTTGAACGAGCACCGTCTGTGGCGAAAATCAGAAAGTTGGCTGGTGACGATGGTGTACGTAAAGCAATAAACGAACTGTATTGTACTGATGGGAAAGGCTCTATAATGAGCCACATATTAGTTACAGTAGACCATTGGCTGACCAATTATGATAAGATACCTAAAGTATTAAGAACCACAATTGCCCGTAAGTCGCCCGAAGTGTACCTGTTGCTGATGATATTTGCCAAGTGGAAAGAAGAGGGACAGATAGATCCGATATTAAAGGAAGAGGCACTATTTCGAGCAACGGCTTACTATCTTCACTGGATGGTCGGCGATAAGTTTGGTGTGGCAAATAGTATATACAAGGCTGTGGCAAACAATCCACTAAACGAATGGAGAACCATTATAAAGCGAGTGTTGTTGGTGTCGTGTGTGAAAGGGACGATTATCCCCTTGTTGTCGCCAGAAGCATTTAGGAGCTTGTTTATAATAGAGGGTGATAAGAACTGGCGACCTGATGGGAATGGGCGTGGCAGTATGCCGTGGTGGCCGCTGTGGGAAACCGTCTCTTACAACGAAGAAATGCTACTCTACGCGCAACGGGAATATATGTGTAAGAGATTTCCTAATTACGACCCAGCACGGCAAGATTTATGGGAAGACAAAAACAGACCTTGGGATTTCGACCATATCATACCTCAAGACTGGATACACAGACGAAGAAGTTGGAGACAGGCATACACTGATTATTGCAAGGCTTGGAAGGATAACAATGGGAACATGGCTGCAATACCATTCTGGGTGAACAGGGCAAAAAGTAATGAGGCAAACTGGGAGGAATATAAAGAGAATCCTATAGGCTTGTTGGCTGATGATGATATATCCGATTTCGACGAACTATTTAATGCAATGTTAAATAGTGATGCAAAGCAGGCAAAGTGCTTTGCAGAAAAGACTTTCACTCGTATGTGCAAGATATATAAGGAAGTATATGCTCTACTTGAGCCAGTAGATTTTAGGGTAGGAGAAATTACTTTCATCGAAAAAGGAGGAATAAAAAACCGTAATGAAAGAATGACGGCTATTCGCGATATATTGGTAAAGGAAGGTTTTACTGCAGGTATATACTACCTTTACGATAATATTGAGTATCCTCAAAACGATATTGATGACTGGACTAGGGAGTGGATGTCGTGCGGTTGCATTACCGAAAACAATTATTATGCAGCTTTTACGATGGTACTATATCAAGATGGAAAGCATTGGCGACCAAATAGAGATAGGGCTGAGACGGTTGCCCCAAAATGCTGAACGTTCCGGGAAAGTAGCAGAAGGGCAGTTGCAAAAGTTGAGAAGATACGAAACATACGAGTTGTATGAGGATAATAATTCATGGTGGCACATTTGTAAAGAGATTAGCATAAACACGGATAATGATATAATAATCAATGAACTAAAAGAATTAGCAAAATTCGCATCTAAGGAGTTGCAATAAGTATTCAATTTGAATAATGATGACCATCCTCCACCTCTCCGACACCCACAGTCAGCATCGGCGGCTCACGCAGCTGCCCGATGCTGACATCCTTGTACATTCAGGGGATTTTACCATGAACGGAAGTGAGCAAGAAGCTATTGACTTTATGAATTGGTTTTGTGACCTCTCTTATCCGCACAAGATTTTCATCTGTGGCAATCATGATGTCTGTCTGTATGGAGCCAAAATAGACGGGTTGGATAAGAATGTGCATTATCTATGCAATTCCGGCGTGGTAGCTGACGGAATTAAATTCTATGGAGTTCCCATGTTTATGGAAGATTGCATTTCTGACCGTCAGACCCGTAACTATGCAGCCATACCTGCCGACGTAGATGTATTGATTACCCATTGTCCGCTCTATGATATTCTTGATTTTGACGATGGGATAAACTATGGTTCGACAGAACTTTTGATGAAGGTAGAAGAAATAAAGCCTCGCTTGCATCTGTTTGGCCATATCCATAAACAGCATGGCGTAAAGAAAGATGGTTCAACTATTTTCTCAAATGGCGCGATCATGAATGGAGATTACACGAACTTCAACCTTCCGAACCTGATTGAAATATAATGAAAGCATTGATTATTCAGAAAGAGGCATTAGGTGAGATGGCGGCGAAGTTCAGCCGCTTTTCCGAACTTTGCTTTTTAATTTGCTGACAAGTTGTTGGTAAAGACTGGAGCATGTAAGAGGTGAAAAACAGCCCTATTGGATGGCATCGCACATGACCTCTATACAACCAATCCCAATACCATCCGTATAAACGAACAGAAATATCAGCAAGACTTTCATCCAAAAGTCAGAGAACCTAACTGAGCCTTTGTTTACGCAGATAAAGAAAAAAGCACTTGCGATTTCTCGTAAGTGCTTTTTTCTAACGTGGACCAGCCAGGGCTTGAACCTGGGACCTCCAGATTATGAGGAAAAATGGACTGAGTACCACGACCATTGCCATCGCACTTCGTAGCTTCAGAACAATCATCAATACGCGAGTTCGGGATAAGAAGAGTTGAGAAAAAGTTGGTAATCTCGCCGACATTTTGTATATTTATAGTTGAGAATCAAAATACTACAAAACGAACAAGCGATGATTACCAAGGACAAAGTTATAGAGATTTTTTGTATTATTGATGAATTTGATAAGAATTTGAGTGTCGAACTCTCAAAAAAACTTCGTCTGCCGTCCGTCGGGAAAGACGGCATAAGGCATCGGAACCGTCCGGGCAGGATGTCCGAAAGCGAGATAATGACCGTCTTGGTGTGCTACCATTTCGGCACATACCGCACCTTCAAAGACTACTATCTCAACGGTATCAGGGGGAGCCTGAAAGACTGTTTTCCGGATGCGGTTTCATACAACCGCTTTGTCGAACTGATGCCGAGGGTGTTCTTTCTGATGATGCTTTTCATGAAGCTGTACGCCTTCGGCAAATGTACCGGCATCACGTTTGTGGACAGCACCATGATTCCCGTGTGCCACAATATCAGGAGGTATATGAACAAGGTTTTCGCAGGTCTGGCCAAAGAAGGGAAAGGCACGATGGGATGGTGCCACGGCTTCAAGCTGCATCTGCTGTGCAACGATTCTGGAGACATCATAACCTTCTGCCTGACAGGGGTGAACGTGGACGAAAGGGACGAAAGGGGATGGCAGGTTTTCACCAAGGAACTCTACGGGAAGGTCTTCGCAGACAGGGGGTATATCAAGAGGGAACTTTTCGAATCACTCTTCGACCAAGGCATTCATCTCGTACACGGTCTCAAGGCCAATATGAAGAACAGGCTCATGCCCATGTGGGATAAAATCATGCTCAGGAAAAGGTATGTCATCGAATGCGTCAATGAACTGCTCAAGAACAAGGCGAACATCGTGCATTCAAGACATCGCTCTGTACACAACTTCATCATGAACATCTGTTCGGCACTCACCGCATACTGCTTCTTTGACAACAAGCCAGAGGCTTTGCCGGTACACCTTGAAAACAGCACGCAATTAGCACTGTTTTAACTGGAAATTATCCCGAACTCGCGTATCAATATGTGTATCTCAAATGGTTTGATGAAAGGTGATACTAAGGAAATGTTCAAGGACACAGGTTACAATAAATCCCAAAGCCGCAAGCATGAGTTTCTTGATGTGGCTACCATGCGTAAACTTTATGACTTCTGGAAAGCAGATGAAGCAAAAGACAAGGATGGGAACGAGTTGTTTCTTGGGCGAGAAAAGCATGCTATATTTCGCGACCTTGGATTATTCCTCTTTATGTATTTAGGCGATGGACAAAATCTTGCTGATACACTCCGTCTGACTTATGATGAACTATACTATGCCACTCATGGCAAACAGTTGCGTTTTCTTCGTCATAAGACCCGGGAACGAAACGAGAGTGCCAGTGAGGTAATATTTCCTGTTACACCTGAGATACAAGAGATACTCAACCGATATGGTAATGCTCCAAAACTTGGGCGAAGGGTATTTCCCATAATGAGCGAACTTATTACCCCTGAACAGGAGATATGGGTTATTCAACGTTATAATAGATATATACGTGAGCACATGGCAAAAGTCGCTAAACTCATAGGACTGGAACAAACACCATCACCAACATGGGCAAGACATAGCTTTGCTACCAATCTCAATAATTCTGGTGTTGTACCTTATAAATACATAAGTGACAGCATGGGGCATAGTGGTGGCGGTGACATCACTTCTAACTATATAGGTGCTTATCCTCTTGCGAAGATGTTGGAGTATAATTATTATTTGCTTAATGAGAAGCCTAAAGAGACTGCTCCAGTTGTAGATAAAAAAGCTTTATTGGAGATGTTGAAAGGCTTGAGCGAAGAGGAGAGGATGGAGTTGATAGTTGATTTATCTAACTGATGTAACCTTTACCGCAAGAATACCAAGCAAAACACCGCAAAAATACGGAACAATTCGCCACAAAAGTACCAAGTAAAATACCGCAAAAATACCAAGTGAACAATCGTATTTCAAATAAAATCAGTATCTTTGTACTAAAAATAGAGCAACCGTCATGAAATATTTATCAAGAGTCGCTGATAAAATGCTTCAAGAACGCTTGGAAACATTTGGAGCAGTACTAATAGAAGGTCCAAAATGGACTGGAAAAACAACCACAGCGGAACAACAAGCCAAGAGCGTAATCAAGTTGCAAGACCCAGATAAAGCGGAAGAGTATCTTACCACAGCAGCCACTAAGCCATCTTTATTATTAAAAGGAGAGCAACCGAGGTTGATAGATGAGTGGCAAGATGCCCCGATGATTTGGGATGCTGTACGTACAGCTGTCGATAATACAGGAGGTAAGCCTGGACAATTTATTCTGACGGGAAGCAACACCGTGGATAAAACAAAGATTCGGCATACTGGTACAGGGCGCATTACACGAATGAAGATTTACCCGATGAGTTTATGGGAATCTTTGGAATCATCAGGAGAAGTTTCTATTCAGGAACTTTTCAATAATCCTGATTACGATATTGATGGTGCATCAAGTAAATTAGATATTCCAGGGCTGATTATGGCAGCCTGCCGGGGAGGCTGGCCTGCCACATTGCAGATGCCACCAAAAGCAAGCATGTTCATCGCCAAGGATTATGTAAATAGCGTTTGCGAGAATGATATTTCGGCTGTAGATAACAAACAGCGAAATCCGAAAATTGCTCGACAAATCATGAAGTCGTATGCCCGAAATATCAGTACACTAGCCAAGAAAAGCAATATCCTTGCAGATGTCACTGCGTCAGAAGACATCAGTTTGTCCATGAACACCTTTGATGATTATATTGCTGCCTTGGAAAAATTGTTCGTTATCCAAGATATTGATGCGTGGTGTCCCGCTATCCGTAGTAAGACAGCCATCCGTAGCTCTCCCAAGCGTTGCTTCGTTGACCCTTCTATTGCTATGAATGTCAATGCAGAAGCATTAGAGACTCAGCTCAAAACCTTTGGCTTCATATTTGAACAGATGTGCATCAGAGACCTAAAGGCATATACAGCTGATTTCAATAGTCGTATTTCCTATTATAGAGATAGATATGGTCTGGAAGCTGATTTGGTGTTACATCTGGAAGATGGGCGTTACGCCTTGATAGAATGCAAACTTGGTAGCCGTGAAATAGATGACGGTGCAAAACATCTACTGGAACTCAAAAGGTTGATACAGGAACACAATAAGACGGAGAAGCAGGTGCCTATTCGGGAGCCAGACTTGCTTATTGTGATTACGGGTGGAACAATGGCATACTCTCGTCCTGATGGAGTTAAAGTGATTCCTTTGGCATGTCTCAAAGATTAACCATTTAGCAAAACTGTTTATATGGATGATGATATGAAGGAACTTCACCATGATAACTATCCCAGTCAATCGGAAATGCAGGAATGGCTTGAAGCGAATCGAGAAATCTATACAGACTTTAAGAGTAAGATTCAATCAATCTTAAAGAACCTGTTGTGCGATAACTACAGTAAACAGATAGATGATGAGACAAACAAGTTACAAAGCATAATCCTGGAGATAATGACCACAGAAGAAGGGGTTACTACCGATGAGTTGATTGACAAATTCTCCAATGCCATAAAAGATGGGAATGTGTCTGCCTGCTGCTTGTATTGCTATTTGGAATTGGACAATGGGTTTAAGGAAATAGAATATGCCATGAGCAAATTTGAGCAATCAGAGGATGCAAAATACATTAAAGAAGGCATTCATGCCTATTGGGAGGATAAGAAACGTGAAACTCAAGAAGCAGTTAACAAGGATTTGAATTTGCTCAGCCTGCGTCGCTGGCACTATGAACACCCCGGAGACTATCAAGAATTTACAAATCTTTTTGCCAAAGCATACGAAGGTGATATGACTTTCATTCTTAAAGGCATGTCTTACTTGGTAGAAATGCTGTCTCTCAATGGGATTAAGGGCATTACAGAATTACTTGAAAGCCTTTGTCCTGGGACTGAAAGCTACAATAAAGCTCAATTTGGAAGCAATTACCAGCAAGTCCATGAGAAACTGACAGCCTTGTTTGCTTCTACATTTAATCAAGAGGTTACGAAACAAAAACTCCTGCATAACAATCCTTTCATGTGTAGTACGTTCTACTGGATGATATTTGACGATGGTTTTGTGAAGATGGGAGATTTACTCTCCAAAACAATGATGGGAGAAAACTCGTCTGTCTGGCAGAAAGGTTTTGGTGGGCAATTTATACGCTCTTTAATGCTTACCAGTTTTGACAAAGCGGCTTATACCAAAAGGGTCAAAGTCGCGTGGCTTTTCCACAAG
>ERZ780083.424-NODE-424-length-16933-cov-3.236521_pt1 | contig 16933 bp, 14 predicted proteins | sample MGYA00511838_ERZ780083 | MGnify/ENA primary metagenome ERZ780083 (study PRJEB29588, sample SAMEA2152602) | human gut metagenome | biome: human gut; feature: human-associated habitat; material: faeces | place: Denmark | collected 2008/2010 ...
TCCGGATTTGGCACAGACATTAGTTGTTACCTGTGCCTTGCTGAATATCCCTTTCCGTTTCACCGGATTACAAAGCCTGAAAATAAAAGAGACTGACCGTATTGCCGCCCTGCGAGCCGAGCTTAAAAAACTGGGATATGTGATCGAGGAAGAAAATGACAGTATATTAATGTGGAATGGCGAACGATGTGAACCGGAAGAAACTCCGGTGATTGAAACCTACGAAGACCATCGGATGGCAATGGCATTTGCACCGGCAATTATCCGCCATCCCAATTTACTTATTGCCAATCCGCAAGTCGTTACCAAATCATATCCCGGATACTGGGAAGATTTGAAACAGGCTGGATTTCAGGTTATAAACGAAGGCTAATTTTCATACGCTGTGGAAGATTTCAACAAATATACTTCCCACATCAACTACTCCCCTATTGTAGATTTTGTATTACAACAGGGGAAGCAGACCTATTATAAAAAAGGAGACTACTTTTCCCGCCAAGGAGAAGTATGCAAAACAATGGGGTTCGTCAGTTCCGGTTCTTTCCGGTACTGTTGCACCAACAGTGTAGGCGAGAGCAGCATTGTAGGCTATACTTTCGATCATTCTTTTGTTGGCAACTATCCGGCTTTTCAGTTACAGGACAAATCAAATGTAGATATACAAGCCTTGTGTGACTGCTCGGTATACGTAATCAATTATCAGCAAATGGCAGACTTCTACGATACCAACGACGCTCACCAAAAGTTAGGACGCCGCATCGCAGAAACGTTATTGTGGGAAGTCTACGACCGGATGATTTCAATGTACAGCCTGACACCGGAAGAACGCTATCTTGAAATTATCAACCGTTGTCCCGACTTACTGAAACTGATAACTTTAAAAGAACTGGCTTCCTATCTTCTGATTCGTCCCGAAACATTAAGTCGTATCCGAAGAAAAGTCGTACAAAAATAAATTCTTGATTTCAATCAAGAGTTTATTTATTCTCTACCCTTACTTTTGCGGGCAAACAAAGTATATTGTATTTCATGAAAAAAATTATAATTATAGGTGCAACTTCCGGCATCGGTCGTGGATTGGCAGAAGACTATTCTCAAGAAGATTATCTTATCGGCATTACCGGTCGCAGGGAAAATCTATTAGAAGAGGTATGCGCCCGGGACAAAGACAAACTATTCTATCAAGTGTGCGACATCACCGATACACAAGCTACCATTTCATCCCTCGAAACTCTCACTCAAAAAATGGGTGGAATGGATATATTGATTATCTGTGTCGGGACCGGTGAAGTAAACCCCGAACTCTCCTACCAATTGGAAGAACCTACCTTACTAACGAACGTGATAGGATTCACCAACATCGCAGACTGGGGTTTCCGATATTTCGAACAGCAAAAAAGCGGGCATCTGGTTACTATTTCCTCTGTTGGAGGTACACGCGGCAGTGGCATCGCTCCCGCCTACAATGCGTCGAAAGCCTATCAAATCAACTATATGGAAGGATTACGACAAAAAGCAACTAAATCTCCTTATTCTATTTACACTACCGATATTCGTCCCGGATTTGTAGCCACCGATTTACTGAATGACGGAAAGCATTATCCACTGCTGATGGATGCCGCCGAAGTGGGCCGTCATATCTCTTGGTCGCTGAAGCGCAAACAACGGGTAGCAGTAATCGACTGGCGTTACCGGATTCTGGTGTTTTTCTGGAAAATGATTCCCCGCTGGATGTGGAAACGTCTGCCGGTAAAAACAAATTAACCCCAAAAGTGAACAAGCCGGGAAATGAACAGGTAATTAGCAAGATCAGATAACTCCTATTCCAATAATTCTACCTATATTTGTCCTGTAACATAAACTTATAATCTAACAAAAAAAGATGGAACAAAAAATTTGTCAGAGTTGCGGTATGCCGATAGACGACTCAACTTTTGGAAAAGAAGCAGACGGTAGCAAGAATCAGGATTATTGCCACTATTGCTATGCGGACGGACATTTCACGAAAGAGTGTACGATGGACGAAATGATCGAACTCAACCTGAATTACCTCGATGAGTTTAATAAAGACTCGGAAGTGAAATACACGGTGGAAGAAGCACGTAAAACGATGAAAGAGTTCTTCCCACAGTTGAAGAGATGGAAATAATCAATCATGAATATAGAAATGTGTCGAAAATAACCTAAAACCATATCTCGACACATTTTTACATTCTAAAGCTTTTTCACTGAAATCAATCACTATTGCCATTCAGTTCCGGATGGCGTTCCAGCCATTTTACCGCATAAGAACAGGTGGCTTTCGGTTTCATTCCGTTGGCTATTGCATAGTCGTACGCAGCTTTCACCAATGCAGCGGCTATTCCGCGACCTTCTATCGGGCGGGGCACGATGGTATGAATGATGTCGAGAGAATCACCTAAGAGGCGATATTGTACAAAGGCGGTACGACCGTCTACTTCTGTCTTAAACAAATGCTGTTCGGGCTGATGAATAATTTCGTAATCCATAATCTATATTGTTCTAAAGTTCATTATTATTTTAAGTACTCTTGCCTAATAATTATCTATTATCAGGCACGGATTTTACGTTTTTTTCAAAATGACGCATGGATAAAGCAACAGTGTTCATCAGCGTAATTCGTGCCTAGATTTATTATATAAACTAATTATGATGACATACTTATGTAGCAATTGTTGTTGGCGGATTTTCCTCTACAAGATAGTGACGCTATCCGATAGAAATAGTGACGGTATCATTATCATATACCGTCACTATCCTAAGCATATACCGTCACTATCTTTTTAACGTTCGAGTTACTTATTCAAAGCTTTCATAAGCTCTTTTTTCATGGTGTCTACTCCGGGAAATCCAGTTTGCTTGAAAGTAATATTACCCTCCGGATCAACAACAAAATAAGTGGGAACTCCCCGGATATTGAAGCTGGACATCAGAAAACTCCATTGTTCATTTGTCACACGGAAATGCTCACCATGAATGTCGGTAATCATATTTTCCCAAGTGCCTTTGGGTGAAGTTTCGCCTGTGATGTAGAGGTAGATAATATCCTTGTCTTTTAATTCCTCTTTCATTGGAGTAATGGCTTTATTGGCTGTGCGACAAGGGCCACACCAAGTTGCCCAAAAATCGACTAACAAGGTGTGTCCACGGAATTTAGAGATAATGGATGGGAATAAGTCCTCATTGGAGACTTGTCCCGTCTCGTTTACAGTGAAGCCTGTCTTTCTTTTGTTTAATTCTATTTTCTTTATTATTTCTTTGTTCGTTTGGGTAAGCATCTCTGCGTATGCTGGGGAAGAAAAAGTTTTTAGTTCGGCATTCTGCTCTACTGTTAACGGGGTAAAATCCTTTATGGATTGATACAGTTTATTAAATTTAATGTTATCGAATAAGGGGCCCTGTCCCGTTCCCAGTGTCTCTTTAAGTACATCTAAAGAATTTGGCAGAAAACTTATCAAGTATATTGTTGATGCGTAATATTTACCGTATAGCGCTTTCAGAGTGTTGATAGAAGTGAACTCTTTCAATATGTCATAGTATCCTGTAGGAATGTCAATGCGGGTATTGTAGAAATAGTCGTCAGTCTGTTCTTTATTCAGTTTATTAACAGCGATATATGCTGATTTTAGTTCTCTCTCCGTCATGGCGATTTTACCAGTCGCTGCCAGATCTACCTGAATATTTAATAGCTCTTTACACGCATTGCTGTATGTGGATTGTGCAATTTCTTTTCGAATGGATGGAAGACGCTCCAATACATAAGCCTTGTATTCATCTGCGCTTTTTCCGGCAATGTCGTTATACATATCCATGTAATAAACGCTTTTCAACACAATATCTATATCTACGGAAGCTAGTTCTTGTTGCAGACTAGCCAGATAACCATTAAAGTATACAGGTTCTCCATACGTTTTATCCTTTTTTTGCAGATGCGCCTGTCTGCGGCATAGTTCCTTTGTATTGATGATGAGCGATGTCTCTTCGTTGGGAGCTATCAGACACTCGATCCAGCCAAAAGGAAGTTCTAATGCTACACTTGTAACGGACGCTACTTTGACCTCCGCCTGAAAAGTGCCGTCTTCTTTGATCTTTATGATATTCTGTTCGTTGTGGACATTCAATGCAGGGCTTTCTATATGCATCTTCATTTGTTGCATCATCTCTTTCTGATAGTCCAGTATTTTTCCTTTGAGTGTAGCAGTTCCAAAAGCCAACTTTGGAGTAGGCAATATCGCTTTCTTATTTATTTTGTGTACGACTGCTTCTTTGGGGAGTTTTTGTTTATAGAATGTATCTTTGTCTAATTGTATTCCCCATATCTTATAGGCCCCGTCGAAGTCCCCTTCCGAGAAATCCAGACTGGTTACATTTTCAGGTATTGGGGGAAATAAGAGTTGAAACTCCGCTTCTCCCGATTCCGGCATCCAGAATTCCTTATCCAATGTGATTCCAACTCCCTTTCGGATAGGATAAAGCATTCCGTTATTATCTTTCAGAAAACTGCCTGTTGCTATTTTAATCCAGTATTTCGGACGATAAAAAGCCTTTATATACACTGTTGTTACGGTATCACTCATGACAATTTTATCAATCTCAATACTATTGGAGCTCCATGCTAGAAAAGGAGGCCGCTCGATAACTCTGTCTTTGGCTTGTATGGTGCAGATTGTGCAGAATATTAAACCGATAATCCATGCGAATCTTTTCATGTGAATAATGTTTTATTACACGAACAAATATAAGGATCTTTTTATAACTATCCTTGCGAAAAGCTGAAAAAGAAATGACTTTTTTCAGCACCGGGGAAAGATACGTCCGGCACCGGGAGGAGAGAGTTCCCCCCCGATGAACGCCCCGTTCCTCACCGATGAGGAAAGGGAGCGGTATCGGGGAAGTTATTTATTGTAACCGGAACGTGATAGGGAGGGTATACTTAACAGGGACAGCCTGTCCTTTTTGCATTCCCGGTTCCCATTTAGGCATGTTTCCCACTACACGGATGGCTTCTGCATCCAGTGACGGAGATACGCTGCGTAATACTTTTACGTTTGACAAACTACCGTCTGTTCCGATAATCATTTGTATGATTACCCTGCCTTGTTCTTTGTTTTTTTGAGCAATGACAGGATATTTGATACTTCTAGCAAGATAACGCATCAACCCGGCTTGTCCCTCCGGGAATTTGGGCATTGTTTCTACTACAGTGAAAGCCTGATCTACGTTTTCTCCTTTCACACCTACTGCACCGGGAGTTGAATCTTCCTGTGGACCGTATCTCACTACAACTACTTCGTCCAGATCAGACTGCTTGATCTCTTCCGCTTTGGGGGTGGGGGGATCGGATAGTCTGAAAGCAACGGGAACTGTAAATCTTACATTTACTGCTTCCCCTCTTTGTTTTCCAGGTTGCCATTTAGGCATGGCAGCAATGACACGCATGGCTTCTTTGTCGAGATACGGATTGACACTTCGTTCTACTTTTGTGTCGGCTATACTTCCGTCCTTTTTAACAGTAAAGCTTACAATTACACGTCCTTGTGCACCGATTGCATGTGCTTCAGCCGGATATTTGACATTTTTCGACAAGTAATCCATCAATGCCTTCATCCCTCCCGGAAAATCCGGCATTTCTTCTACAACCTGAAAAACAACAGAATCCGGTACACTCTTGATTTGTGTTTCCGTTACTTCCTTTTCTTTTGTACCTTGCGGAAGAGTGATTTCTTGCATTTCTCTTGTAGAAAGTTCGGGAATATTTGTGGTTTCAGCTTGCATGGCAACTTCTTCTGTTATTTGTCCCATCATTTCTTTTGCAAATTTTTCAGTAGTACGTGCTACCATTTCGATGTTACTGACAATCATCAAGATGGCAGCCAAGGGAAGAAACATCAGATATTTTGTTCTTCCTATTTCTTTCGTTCTTCGTTTATTCATCATTTTAATACGATTTTTGAGTGGTAAAACATTGAAACTATTTGATAAATTTGCTGCAGCCTTGTGATGTGCCAGTCCCAATAAGTGGTACTGGTATGATTTGCTATCATGTCCCGTCTCTAATACACGATGGTCTGCCATGTATTCGAGGTTTCCTCTGACTTCCCGTTTCATTAACCAGATAAATGGGGTGAACCAGCAGAATATGCACATTATTTCGCTGAAAAGTACATCCACCGAGTGGTATTGACGGGCATGTGTCTCTTCATGCGTAATGATTTCACTGATTTCAGATTCCGTATGTGATTGCGGGTGTATGAATATCCAGTGGAAGAAAGAAAAAGGACCTGTTTCTTTTTTTAATAGATGTACGCGTACTCCTTGTATATTGCTTTTTGAGCATTGGAAATGCAATCGGATGATGCTACCCAGTTGTACGAAGAAACGTGCGGTAAGTAATAACATTCCGCTCCAATAAATAATTTTAGCGAACTGCATGATAACCTCTTGCCAATTTATGACAGTCTCTTGTGTAGGAGTCACAACTTGCTCCGGCAGCAGGATGGTTGCATAAAGATCTGCCATTGCCACCATCGGTTCGTGAGCTTTTATCCATCCCTGAATATTCAATAGGGGATAAAGCATGGAGATGGCAAAGAAACATAGCAAAGCCATCCTACGCCAATGGAAGAAGGTGTCTTTATGGAAAAACAACCGATAGAATGCATAGAACAGAGCTATCGCTACATTTATCTTTAGAAAATAAGCTAGTTCCGGAGTCATGGTGATGAATGTTTTCTATTAATTTTCTTTTCCTTTTTCAATGAGTTCGATAATATCTTTGAGATCATCGGTCGAAATTTTCTGGTCTTTGGCAAAGAAAGAAACCATTTCTTTGTAAGAGTTCTCAAAGTAGTTACGAACTACGCCACTCATAAAATGGCGTTTATATTCATTTTCGCGAATGGCAGGAGTATATTGGTAGGTATTACCCACACGTTTCGGTGTGACATATCCTTTCCGCTCGAGGTTCTTTACGATAGATGCTACTGTGGTATAAGGAGGTGCCGGTTGCGTATACTTTGCAACAATGTCTTTTACGAAACAGCATTGTAACTCCCAAATGTAGATCATTACTTCTTCTTCTTGTATAGTTAACTTTTCCATGGAGATGTTGTTTAATTACGATTACTTCGCAAATCTACGAATATTTCGTAAACTAACATCAAACAGTGAGTTAATTAATCTAAATGCTCCTGCTGTGTGTATATTCTTTTGCCGGATTGAAAAGAACATGGCTGTTGATAATCTTCTTTTGGCTAAGATTGTCTATCTTTGCAGAAGAAGCGAAGACTGGCGGCACCTCAGCATAAAAAATGAACGGGTTCATTTTATCCTGCATTCGGTTTGCGCTGTCTTTGTTGCAATGAATTCTTTTACCTTAAATAAAGCAGAATATGGGAACAGTTAAATCGTTGTTGCTGGGAATGTGCTTCGTATTGGGTGCATGCACAAGCCAGACTTCTACTGTGCAAACCACAGAGAAGGGAACTCAATGGGAATGGCAGAATGGTACCATTGTTGTCAAAACTCCCGAGCGTCCGGCAGGACAGAAGAGTGTATTGGGACTGACTACTCCGAAGTTGGAGGCAGTCCGTGTGGGTTTTGTTGGTTTGGGGATGCGTGGCCCCGGAGCAGTGGAGCGTTTCACTTATATTCCGGGTACGCAGGTAGTGGCTCTTTGTGATTATGAAGAGGCCCGTGCAGATAAATGTCAGGAGCTCTTGAAGAAGGCATCCATGCCCAAAGCCGCCGTCTATTCCGGTGACAAAGGATACGAGGAACTCTGCAAACGTGATGATATAGATTTGGTTTATGTTGCTGCAGACTGGCTGCATCACTTCCCCGTTGCCAAGTGTGCGTTGGAGAACGGAAAGAATGTAGCGATAGAAGTACCTTCGGCCATGAACCTGCAGGAATGCTGGGATTTGATTAACTTGAGTGAATCTACCCGTAAGCATTGCTTCATTCTGGAGAACTGCTGCTATGACTGGTTCGAGATGAATACGCTGAACATGGCGCAGCATGGCGTGTTCGGTGAAGTTATCCGTGCGCAGGGTGCTTATATACATAATTTGAGCCCGTTTTGGGACCATTATTGGAAGAATGGAGAAAATGACAAGCTGGGCTGGCGTTTGGACTACAACATGAAGCATCGCGGTGACGTGTATGCCACCCACGGCCTTGGTCCGGTGGCGCAAGCACTGGATATTCACCGTGGTGACCGTATGGAAACGCTGGTAGCCATGGATACCAAGTCTGTGGTAGGCAAGGAGCTGGTAGAGAAAAGAACCGGTGAGGAGTGCAAGGAGTTCCGTAACGGTGACCATACCACGACCATGATTCGTACAGCCAATGGAAAGGTGATTGAGATTCAGCACAATGTGATGACGCCACAGCCTTATAACCGTTTGTATCAGCTTACGGGCACCAAGGGATTCGCCAACAAATATCCGGTAGAAGGGTATGCGCTTGACGCTGACCAGCTGAGTGCATCGGGCGTTCAGCCCAAAGTGGATGATTTGAATTCACACGGTTTCCTGCCGGAGACGGAGATGGAGGCACTCGTGGAGAAATACCAGCATCCCATTTTGAAGAAGTACGGTGAGATGGCGAAGGAAGTAGGAGGTCATGGTGGCATGGACTTCGTGATGGACAGCCGTCTGGTATATTGCCTGCAGAACGGTCTTCCGTTGGATATGGATGTATACGATCTTGCCGAGTGGTGCTGCCTTGCAGAATTGGGAGAACTTTCCATGGACAACGGTTGTGCGGCTGTGGCATTCCCTGATTTCACCCGTGGTGAATGGAATGTGGTGAAAGGCTACAAGCATGCGTATGCAAGTCCGGAAGAGGAAGCGGCTGCTATGGAGAAGGCAAGGGCATTTACTGCTAAACTGAAGGAGCAGGGAGCCAAGGAATGGGCTGAAAAGTAATGGCGGTATACTGATAAAACAAAAAAACAGCAGGTGATAAGCCTGCTGTTTTTTTTATCAGTTTGTCATTTAGTCACTTTCAGCAACTCTTCCTTCATCTTCTCCACTCCCGGAAAGCCGGTTTGTCTGAACGTGGTGTTTCCTTCGCGGTCTACAATCAGATAAGTCGGTACCCCTTCTATCTTGAATGCATCCGATAGGTATTTCCATTGGGCATCTGTCAGACGGAAATGTTCGCCGTGGATGTCGGGAATCATATTCTCCCAGGTCTTCAAGGGAGAGGTTTCGCCGGTGATGTACAGATATAGGATATCCTTGTCTTTCAGTTCCTCCTTCATGGGGGCCATCGTCTTGTTTGCCATACGGCATGGACCGCACCAAGTGGCCCAGAAATCTACTAACAATACTTTTCCTTTGAATTTGCTGATGATGGAAGTGAACAAATCTTCGTTGCTGACGTTGGTGTCCACTTGGTTGATGGTGTAGCCCGTCTTTTTCTTGTTGGCTTCGAGTTGTGCCAGCAGTTCGTCATTGGCGGCAGTCAGCATTTCACGGTATGCGGCGGGCATGGCGACAACGGTGGCCTTTTGCTCGTCGGTGAGCGGGGTGAAGTTCTTGATACCCCGGTAGAGGGTGACATTACGGGCTATATCGAAGAAGATACCTTTGTCGGTTCCCCAGGCTTTGGCCAATTCTCCACTCCGTTCGACATTCCTTGAAGCCATTTGTACATACTGGTTGGACAAGACTGCCTGCGGCACATTCAATATACTCATATCTTCGTCGGACACGTAGTTGGCGGGTACTTTCCGGGCAAGTTCCTGATAGTAGTTGTTTGCTTCCTCCCGTTTGATGAGATTGGCGTGTAGGGCAGCCGATGTCAAGATGCTGGCAACGGAAGACAGCATGGCATTTGTAATCAGTTTGTTATTGATAGTCAAAAGTTGTCGGGTAGAAGCACTATAAGGCAACTTGTCTATTGCTTCTTGTGTTTCGTCGGATATTTGAAGTACGTATGCTTTGGCTGCATCAATATCCTTGCCAGCCAGTGCAGCTATGTTTTGATAGAGCTTGTCTTGCATGTCGATGCCGAGGTGGTTTCCGTTCAATTCTTGTGCCACGGTTTCCAGCGGTCCGTTGATATATACCATTTCTCCATAGGGTTTCCCTTCGCTGTGGAATTTAGACTTGCGCCGGGAAGCTTCGCGTAGATTGACGTATATTTCTGTTGTCTTGCCGGGTTCCATGAAGAACTGGAGCATATGCTCTCTACCCAAATATATGGTACATGGGGTAGTGCCGGGCAATGTTACTTCTTTGGTGAAACTGCCGTCAGGCTGGATGTCGAGTGGTATGTCCGTGATGTCTCCTTTGACATTCTCCCACACGGCAATACTGATTGGCATTCCCATATTGGGGCGTGAATCCAGGAGTTTTCCTTTCAGCATGGCTTTTCCGTATTGGATGACCGGTTCGGGAAGTTCGGCATTAGGGTCGGCTTTGTGTACTACGGCGTTCTGGGGAAGTGCCAGTTCCGGCAGTTTCTTGCTTTTCAGTTGTATTCCCCAGATGCTGAATCCGTTTTCCACCTTTTCGCCTTCGGTGAAGTCGAAGGAGGTAGCATTGTCGGATAGGGGAGGAAAGACCAGCTGGAATTCCGCTTCGCCCGATTCGGGCATCCAAAATTCTTTACCTGGTATGATGCCTATACCGGAACGCAGTTGGTAGGTTTCTCCGTTATTGTCTGTCAGGTAGCTGTCGGGTGCAATCTGTATCCAGTACTTGGGACGATACTTGGCATAGATGTGGAGCACGGTTGCCGTGTCACTGATGACTACTTTACTCACTTCGATGGAAGTCGTGTTTCTTACGATAAACGGTGGTTGGTCAATCACACGGTTTTTGGCTTGCAGGGTACAGCAGATGCACAGTAGGAAGCCTGCTAAGAGTAAATGAATGTGTCTCATATAAATTGTTTTTTGCGAAATTACGAATGTTTCGTAAAGAAACAAGCATGTGGGAGTTAATTGATGTAAAATACTTCCATTTCTTCGTTTTTCAAAGAAACCTTGTATCTTTGCCATCTGATACTTAACACTTAATATCTTGTCATATGAGAACCAGAATTCTTTTGATGGGCTTGTTGTTGGCCGCTGTTGCCAATGCCCAGGCTATCTATCATGATGCTTCCGCCTTCCCCCTTCTGGGCAAAGCAACAGAATCTACCCTTACCCGCTATGAGCGTCTGCCGGACTCTCTGCAGAACATCTCCCGCAAGCCGTTGTGGGACTTAGGCCGCAACAGTGCCGGACTCGCCGTGCGCTTCCGTTCCAACTCTACAAGCATTTCTGCCAAATGGGAAGTAAGGAACAATATGAGTATGAACCACATGACACCGACCGGCATTAAAGGCCTCGACCTCTACTGCTTGCAAGACGGTAAGTGGATATTTGCCGGTAGCGGACGTCCGCAGGGCAAAATCAATAAGGCGACTATCGTAAGCAATATGTTGCCCGAGGAGCGCGAATACCTTTTGTACCTTTCTTTATATGATGGGGTTACCTCGCTTTCCATCGGCGTGGATTCTTTATCCGCCATTACCCCGCCGGCAGTAGACTTGCCGAAACGTGAGAAGCCGGTGGTATTCTATGGTACCAGCATCTTGCAGGGAGGCTGCGCTTCCCGTCCCGGCATGGCGCATACCAATATTCTGGAACGTTGGCTCAATCGTGAATGTATCAATCTGGGATTTAGCGGCAATGCCTTGCTCGACCTGGAGATTGCCGATGTCATAGCCGGTGTGGACGCTTCTATGTTTGTCCTCGACTTTGTGCCCAATGCTACCGTGGAGCAAATGAGAGAGCGTGCCGATAAATTCTATACCACTATCCGCAGCAAGCATCCCGATACGCCTGTCCTTTTCGTGGAAGACCCTCTCTTTACCCACTCTCCTTTTGACACCAGGATTGCCAAGGAGGTAAAGGACAAGAATGAGACATTGAATGCCTTTTTCCGTTCTTTGAAGCAACGTGGAGAGAAAAACATCTATTTCCTTGCTTCCCGTGACATCATCGGCCACGACGGGGAGGCTACAGTAGACGGCATTCATTTTACCGATTTGGGCTTTATGAGGTATGCTGAGATACTTTACCCGATATTGGAGAAACACATGCGACCGTAATTAGGTATTACAGCCCCGTTTGTCTGTTTGCTGCCTTGCCGATGCTGTAGGGCAACTATTTGTTTCCTTTAACAAAACAGTCTGTTTCCTATAAGGGAACAGACTGTTTCAATATGGCGAACAAACTGTTTTTATATATTGGAACAAATTGTTCTGATACGCTGAAACAAAGTGTTCAAACGCATGTGAACACTTTGTTTCGTAGGCTTGGAACAATGTGTTACGCTTCTATACTCTTATGCTTCTTATACTCTTCAATCACATGTTTCCTGCTCTGCAATATCTGCCAGCGATATACCAGGCACGTGGTGATGAAGTAGAAGCCCGTTTGTATCCATAGTGCTTGGTACTCGAAAGAGACTTCATTGAGTGTGGCTCCCATGCTGTTGATGCGTACGTAGCCGTTGATGCCGAAGGTAGAAGGGAAGATGTACGAGAAGTACTTCCAGAAAGCGGGCATAGCAGCTCCCGGCCATGAAATGCCGGAGAGGAACAGCAGCGGCACGGAGGTGAACACGAACAGCAGCATGCACGTTTCGCGGTTGCGGATGGCAATGGATGCTGTCATGGCAAAGAAAATACAAGCGGCCAGGTAGGGCAGGGTGAACAGAGTCAGGACACCGGGTATCGCTATTTGGTTGAGGCTGAAAAGCCATGGAACCACACACAGTATATATACCGATACCAGTGAATATACCATGAAGTAGCTCAGCCCTTTTCCCATCACAATGCGTAGTGTGCCGTTGTAGTGGCGGTTGATAGGCACCAGGTCGCGGAAGCGGTTCTGTTCGCGTGCCGTCCCGGCAGACAAGCCGATGCCGAGTAGCAGCGTTTGCTGGATAATCAATACCAATACTGCCGGAATCAGGAAAGCGGCAAATCCGTTGGTTGGATTATAGAGGGCGACATCCTCATACTCTATCGGGTAGGCGGTAATCTCGTCCTGGCGGTCGGTGGTATTGGCGCTTCGCTCCACTTTGATGTCTGCGTTCATGGCAAGCGACACGTTGGTGTTGGCAGTCAGCAAGGCTTTGTAATACAGCAGTCCGCTCATGTCGCAGAAGATGCTGACCTGCGTTTGCTTACCGCGTACAATGTCGTCGCTGAAGGTGGAGGGGATGTAGATAATACCGTATGCCCTGCGGTCCTTCAACATCAGTTTGGCTTCTTCCATATCAGCGCAGTAGCTCACGAGGCTCACTTCGGGACTGGAGTCCACTTTCCGCAGGTATTCGCGGCTCAACGAGGAGCGTGAGTCATCCACCACGACAGTGGGCACTTCGTGGATAGTTTCGTTGGTATAGATGAAAGCGTATATCAACGGATAGACCAACGGAACGAGCACGAAGAAGATGAGCACGCCCTGGTCGCGGAAGGTGGTGCCGAATTCCCGTTTCCATATATAGAACAAGTCATGAATGCCTTGTATCACTTTCTGTCTGAACGTCAGGTCTTTCATTAGGGCATGTATTTATAGTAAACCAACGCTCCTTTCAGCCTATGGGCTATAAGGAACGGGAGCATCATGAAAATAAGCAGCGCTACGTAGTTGACCCACGAGTAAATCATGGGGTATCCATTCAGTGCCTGGTCCACATAAATCAGGAAATAGTGGCGCAGGGGGAACAGATTTGCCAATGCCTGCAATACGGGGTGCATGCCCATGGCGGGGAATGACAATCCGCACATGGAGAAAGAGAGTACGCCCCATAGGGAAGCGAAACTGAGTCCCAGACGCAGGGTAGGCAGGGTTCCTATCATCAATATTCCCATGCCTTGCGATGCCAGCACCAGGCAAAGAGTGGCAAGCAGCATCGGCAGGATGCCGCTGTTGCAGGGAAAATGGAGGAAACCGTAGAGGTATACATTATATAATATTCCCATCAGGAAGAAGATGGCGGTATGCGGCAGCAGTTTGCCGGCAAGGGAAATCCAGATGGAGTTGTTGCCCATGCGCAGCCATTCGCGGGCGGTGCGGTCTTTTATCTCGACTCCGATGGAATAGACGGTTACCATGAAGATAAGCAGCATCAATACGCCCGGTGCAAAGGTGTTGCACAGATATACGGAGTAGTTCAGCCACGGGTTATTGAGTGGATGCGTATCTATGACGATGGGTTGGAGGAAGGCCATCGCTTGTTCCTCGGTAGCTCCTTTGGCATATAGGGTGCTACGTGCTGCGGCACCGGATGCCAATTCGCTCATCATCTTCATGTCCTTGAAGAGGAGTGAACCTGCGATGAGCAGGGTATTGTTTGTATAGAAAGAGAGTTTGGGCTGCCGTCCGGCCTGCGCTTTGGCAGAGGTACCTTCGGGAATGTAGAAGAAACCGTAAATCTCTCCGCGCTGCATGGCGGTACGGGCTTCGTTGATGGTAGGGTAGCGGGCGACGACGGCTGTCTGCTCAAAAGCGTCCAAGTTACGTATCAGCTGGCGTGAAGTGGCACTCATGTCTTGGTCCACCACACCTACGGGCATGTCCGTAGGAAGCCCGGAGTCCATCAGCGTGGTGAAGAATATGTAGCAGAACAACGGTGCTATCACCATACAGAACAGATAGAGCGGGCGGGAAACAAGACGGCGGCATTCGCGTCTTGCTACATTCCACAAAGCCGTATGTTTCTTATTTCTTTCCATCATCCTCTCCAATAACTCATAACTCCTTTACTTCTTCAATACAACACTCATTCCCGGACGCAGTCCTTCCACCTTCTCTTGCGGAGCGGCTTTTACTTCGAATGTTTTCAGGTCGAACTGGCCGGTAGTCTTGGTCGCTTTCCAGGCGGCATATGTGCCGAGGTCTTTCATATAGTACACTTTCAGGCGGATATTCTTATCGAGTGCAGGGATGAACGCCTCGAATTCGGTATTCATACCCAACCCTTGCAGCAAGTCCTCGCGTACATTGAAGGTTATCCACATATCGTCCAGAATGGCGATGTTCATAATGGGAGCACCCGTGCCCACGAGCTCGCCTACTTTGGGGAATATCTCGGATACCTCACCGGCAGTCTGTGCAATCAGGTAAGTTTCCTTGATGTACGATTCAACTTCGGCCACAGCTCCTTTGGCACGTTCCACCAAGGCAGCGGCAGCGGCTTTGTCCTCGCGTTCCGCACCGTTCTTGGCCATATCATACTGGGCTTTGGCGGCTTTCTCCGTAGCCCGGGCTGCATTGCGTTGGGCGGTAACTTCGTCAAGCTTTTGTGTAGACATCACGCCTTGGTCGTGCAGGTTCTTCACACGCGTGTAGGATTTTTCGGCAATCTCCAGTCCGGCCAGTGCCTTTTGCCACATTTCATAGGCAGCTTGTATCTGTTCCCGACGGGCGCCTTTTAGAGCTTTTTCGTTCTGGGCTTGGGCTGCCGATTCGGCGGCGCGTGCTTGTTCCAGTTTGGCCTGCACGTCCGGAGCCTCCAAAATGGCAAGGGTGTCTCCGGCTTGTACGCTTTGTCCCTCTTTTACACGAAATTCCAGAATACGTCCCGGCACTTTGCTCGATACTCGATACTCCGTTACTTCTGCTTGTCCTTGCACAATTTCCGGCCCTTTACGCAACATGAAGAAACCTACAAGGGCAACGATGGCAATCACTCCCGTCAGCGTGAGGAATGCCAACAACATGTTACTGTTTTGTGATTTTGTATCCAACATATTATTTACTATTTGACTGTTTACTATTTACGATTGAAGAAACTATCAATTATCAATTGTCAATTCCCCCGTTGCCTTTCTCAGATAGATTTCCGTCAGTTTTACGTCAATCTGTGCGTCTATCTTTTCCGATTGGGCAGAAAGCCATGCGGTGTGCGCTTCGAGCACATTGCTGGCAGGTATAACGCCTTCCTCAAAGCCAAGTGTGGCGTATCTCAGGTTCTCGTTGGCTTTTTCCAGGTTCTTTTCGGCCATGGTCAGTTTCTTGGCAGCTTCGTTCACTTGGAAAGCCGACTGGTTGACCTGCAGCTCTATCTTTTCTTTGGCGTCATCCAACTGGTATTGGGCGATGCGTGCTTCCGATTTGGCTGCTTTTACTTTATAGATGCCTTCGCCCCAGTGCCAGATGGGTACCGACACCATGACACCCACATTCCACATCCCCTTGAACTTTTTCTCGAAACTGTTGAAGACGGAAGGGTTGGTTGCCATATAGCTGCCCATTAGTGCTATGGAAGGAAGATATTCCGAACGGGTGACATTTACTTTCTGCTTATAAATCTGCGTGGCAAGTTCCAGGCTACGCACTTCGGGACGGGTAGCATAAACATTGTTGATGTCGATGGCACCGTTTTCCGGAGTAGTGGGAGCCAGGTCTTCCTTCTGTTCGTCTGTGAGCATGACGGGAGTGGAAAGGTCGAGACCACACAATTGGCACAGCAGCATCCGGGCAAGGCTCAGGCCATCGGTTACTTTGGTCAGGGTCATTTCGGCCTCATTCACTTTTACTTTGATGGAGAGTCCGTCTGCTTTGGTGGCAACGCCTTCGGCAATCATTTTGTCAACGTCGCTGTCGAGCTTCTGCAGTAGTTTCAGATAACCTTCTGCCAGCTTCTTTTTATGGGCAAGGGACACTACCTGCCAATATGCCTGGTCTGTACTCAGGATTACTTCCTGCATACCGGTGTTGTGCTGCTGGCGGGCCAGCTCTTCGGCGTATTTGGTAATTTTGTTGTAGGCACGTATCTTGCCGCCCATATAGAGGGGTTGGGTCAGCGTCAGCGCTCCGGCATACATATTGCGTGTGTCGGTGCGGAAAGCATCTACGAGCGATTGTCCCAATCCGTTGAGCGGAGTGGCAATGTCT
>ERZ780083.435-NODE-435-length-16682-cov-4.631804_pt1 | contig 16682 bp, 20 predicted proteins | sample MGYA00511838_ERZ780083 | MGnify/ENA primary metagenome ERZ780083 (study PRJEB29588, sample SAMEA2152602) | human gut metagenome | biome: human gut; feature: human-associated habitat; material: faeces | place: Denmark | collected 2008/2010 ...
AGAGACAGCGCAGGCAGGGACGCCTGCCGGGCAGAAGACCACGACCGGGATACAGCATGCCAATGCTGTGGAAATCCGGTCTATCCGTTTTTCCTACACCGGGGAGGAAGACGTGCTCCGTCATTTTTCCCTAGAAGTAAAAAAGGGGGAATGCGTCGCCATCACCGGTGCTTCCGGCTGCGGCAAGACGACCCTATCCAAGCTTCTGCTGGGACTGTATCCTTTAGGAGAAGGCGATATTCGTGTCAACGGAATGTCTATGCAGGAGAGTGACCTGGCAGACCTGCGCCGTCAGATCGCCTATGTCCCCCAGGAGCCGTACCTGTTCCAGGGCTCTATTGCGGAGAATATCCGTATGGGAAGACCGGATGCCACAGAGAAAGAGATCAGAGAAGCGGCAATGCAGGCGCATGCCCATGACTTTATCATGGAATTCCCGGAAGGGTATGATACCACGGTGGGCGAGCGGGGCAACAATCTCTCCGGCGGGCAGAGACAGCGGATTGCCATTGCCAGAGCAATCTTAAAAGATACTTCCATCATCCTGCTGGATGAGGCAACCTCGGCACTGGATAACGAGTCCGAACAGGCAGTCAACGAAGCTCTGCGTAACCTCCAGGGACAGAAGACGATCCTCATGATCGCCCACAGACCATCCACCATCGAACTGGCGGACCGGGTGTGCACGATGGTGCGGGCTGAACTTTAAAATAAGTTTTCCCTCTTGACAGAAAAATAGAATGTGTTTATATTTATAACAGTGTTATATAACGCTGTTATAAATTATTGGAGGAAAAAGTGACAAAACCAATCGAAGGAGTTTCAGAGAAAATTCTGGCATGTGCGAAAGAAGAATTTCTGGAAAAAGGATATTCTGAGGCATCCCTGCGGACTATTGCGGCGAAGGCAGACACTACCACCGGATCCATCTATTCCCGGTTCCGGGATAAGGAAGGACTGTTCAGTGCCATTGTGGAGCCGGCAGCAGAGGGACTGACCCGGATATTTCTGAAGACGCAGGAAGAATTTCATGCCAGGGAGGCAGAGGTTCAGCCGAAGGTGATGGAGACTTATGTGGTTTCCGGAATGGACGAAATGCTGGACTATGTCTACGATCACTTTGAGGATTTCCAGCTATTGCTGGATGCCTCTTACGGTACCAGGTATCAGGATTTCGTGGAACATCTGGTGGAGATAGAGACGGAGTACACCTACAAATACATGGAAGCGACGGCGTCCCTGCAGGACGGCAGCGAAATTACGGAGGAGTTCGTACACATCACAGCGAGAGCCATGTTCGACAGTATGTTCGAAGTCGTCAGACACCGCATGGACAGAGATACCGCCAGAAAATATCTGCATATGCTGGAGAAATATCATTATGGTGGCTGGGGTGCCATCATAAAGCTGGGGTAAGGGGAAGACTAAGACTTCGGAATACCCGGAAAACCTGAAATGAAAAGACTGCTTCTGAAAGCAGAGGCAGTCTTATAAAAACCGATGCGGTTAGTTACAACTAATTCAAAACAAGCAGTGTTATGACAAAAAGCATAAGGGGAAAGAGGGAAAAGATCATATGAAAAAAGAAAGTACTATGCAGAAGCTGTTTACCTATGCGGGCAGCTACAAGTATCTGACCATGGCATCATGGATCCTGTCTGCGGCCAGTGCCCTGATCGCATTATTGCCGTTTTATTACATATGGCGGATCATGCAGGAAGTGGTGCTGGCAGCACCGGATTACAGTAAGGCGCAGAATCTGTCGGGGTTAGGATGGAGTGCCGTAGGATTTGCACTGCTTTCCATGCTCATTTATATCTGCGCACTGCTGTGCTCCCACATTGCCGCCTTTCACGTACAGGCGAATATGCGGAGTACGCTGATGCGTCATATCCTGACGCTGCCCATGGGATTCATGGACAGTGAGGGCAGTGGTAAGATCCGCAAGATCGTCAATGAGTCCACCGCAGCCACTGAGACCTATCTGGCACACCAGATGCCGGATAAGGCAGGCGCCATAGCAACGCCCGTGGGACTGTTATTACTTTTGGTGATATTTGACTGGAAACTGGGATTGTTGAGTCTGGTGCCGGTGGTATTTGCATTTCTCATCATGGGTGCCATGACCGGACAGCGCATGAAGGATAAGATGGAAGAGTACCAGAATGCCCTGGAGGAGATGTCCAGCGAAGCTGTGGAATATGTCCGTGGTATTCCGGTAGTGAAGACCTTTGGACAGTCAGTATTTTCTTTCAAGCGGTTCCAGACATCTATTAAAAAATATGAAAAATGGACCATCGCCTATACCAAAGAACTGATGTGGCCCATGGTAGGCTTTACCACACTGATCAATGCGATCTTCGCCGTTCTGATCGGTGCTGCTTACTGGCTTGGCGGAGCAAGCGGGGATCCTGCGTTGCTGATCAACCTTCTGTTTTACATCATCATTACTCCGGTACTGACCGTTACATTAGGCAAGATCATGTACGGCGGAGAGAACCGGATGATCGTGGAGGATGCCCTGAAAAGAACCGATGGTATCTTAAGCCGCAAGCATTTGCCGGAAGCCGACAAAGAGCAGAACATCAAGGATCATTCCATTGCGTTGCAAAATGTATCCTTCCGTTATGAAAATGTGGGAAGAGATGCCCTGCATCAGATCAATCTCGATATCAAAGAAGGAGAGCATGTGGCATTTGTCGGTCCCTCCGGCGGCGGTAAGACCACGCTGGCAAGCCTTATTGCCCGTTTCTATGATACCACAGAAGGTAAGGTATGCATCGGCGGCGTGGATGTGAAGGATATTCCTTCCGCACAGTTGATGAATATGGTGTCCTTCGTATTTCAGGACAGCAAATTGCTTAAGATGTCCATTTACGATAATGTCCGCATGGGCAAAAAGGATGCCACCAGAGAAGAAGTCATGGAGGCTCTGAAAAATGCCCAGTGTGAGGATATCATTGCAAAACTGCCGGATGGTGTGGATACCGTCATCGGAAGTCAGGGTACTTATGTATCCGGAGGTGAGGCACAGCGCCTGTCCATTGCGAGAGCGATGTTAAAAAATGCACCGATCCTGATCCTGGATGAAGCTACCGCTTTTGCCGATCCGGATAATGAGGCGAAGGTACAGCAGGCGTTTACGAAGCTTTCCGCAGGCAAGACTGTGATCATGATCGCACACAGATTGTCCTCCATCGTGGATGCTGACAGTATCTGTGTCCTGAAAGACGGTGAGATCACAGAGAAGGGTACCCATAAGACATTGCTGGAACAAAACGGACTGTATGCCCATATGTGGGAAGAGTACAACCAATTCGTCAGCTGGAAGGTAGGTGCATAGTATGAAGAGTTTACAGGCTAAATTGCAGCATAAATACGCACTTTCCCAAAAAGGTGCGAAGGATATGATAAAGGCATTTGTATCCGTAACATGTTCCGATCTGGTGCTGATGTTTCCGGTATGGATGCTGTATTTTCTGGTAAGAGATTATTTACAGGGCACCATGGCAGGCAGAGGTGTGTTCTACATTGTGGGCTGTGTACTCTGTCTTCTTCTGATCGCCCTGACGACACTGGTGCAGTATCGTGCCACGTTCCTGGCAACCTATGTGGAGAGTGGCGTGCGCAGAATCGCCCTGGCAGAGCAGCTGCGTAAGATCCCGTTATCCTTCTTCGGGAAAAAGGATCTGTCCGATCTGACCAGCACCATTATGGCGGACTGTGCCACCATGGAGACTGCATCCTCCCATTTCATTCCGGAACTGGTTGGTTCCTGTATCTCCACCACACTGATCGCTGTGGGTACCTTTTTCATGAACTGGAGAATGGCAATCGCAGCACTGTGGGTACTGCCTGTGTCTTTCCTCATTGTGGGATGTTCCGGCAAGGTACAGAAGAGCTTAAGTAAGAAGCAGATGAAATTAAAAATGGACTGTGCTGACGGCATTCAGGAATGCCTAGAGACCGTACGTGACCTCCGGGCCAACAATGTCCAGGCTGAGTACATGGAAGGCTTAGAGGGCAAGATCCGTGCCGTGGAAAAACATGCACTGGTGACAGAACTTGGTACGGCAGTCTTTGTAGGCGGTGCCCAGATGATCTTAAAACTTGGTATCGCGACCGTGGCACTGATTGGCAGTGTATTATTGGTACAGGGGGAGATCGATATCCTGACCTTCTTCGTATTCCTCCTATTGGTATCCCGAATGTATGATCCCCTGCAGGTGGCACTGCAGAATCTGGCAGCTATTATCAGTACCAGTGTGCAGTGTGACCGTCTCGACGAGATCCTGTCCCATGAGATCCAGACCGGTGCCGACACCATGGATCCCAAGGGGTATGACATTGCATTTTCCCATGTGGGATTCTCCTATGACAGTCAGGATACCGTACTTCGGGATGTGACTTTCACGGCAAAACAGGGCGAAGTCACCGCACTGATCGGCCCTTCCGGCGGCGGTAAGACCACCGTATCGAGATTAGCCTCCCGTTTCTGGGACATCGAAAAGGGTAAGATCACGGTGGGCGGTATGGACATCTCCACCATCGATCCGGAGACCTTGATGTCTCTGTACGCTATTGTGTTCCAGGATGTGACGCTGTTTAATAATACGGTAATGGAAAACATCCGTATCGGCAAGCAGGATGCTACGGACGAAGAAGTGCTGGCAGCCGCAAAGCTGGCGCATTGTGATGAGTTTGCGGAAAAACTGCCGGACGGCTGGCAGACCATGATCGGTGAGAACGGTTCGGAACTGTCCGGGGGTGAGAGACAGCGGATCTCCATTGCCAGAGCCTTTTTAAAGGATGCTCCCATCATCCTCATGGATGAGGCAACCGCTTCTCTGGATGTAGATAACGAGACACTGATTCAGGAATCCCTTTCCAGGCTGATCCGCAATAAGACCGTTATGATCATTGCGCACCGCATGCGTACTGTGGCGGACGCAGACAAGATTATTGTATTGAAGGATGGCGTGGTGGCAGAGCAGGGAACGCCCGCCGAACTGGAAGCAAAAGACGGCATTTACCGGCATATGAAAGCCACTCAGATGGAGGCTGCCGGCTGGACATTATAATCAAACAGCCTTTTTAAAAGGAGCGGTCCGCTTGTTTACAGGCGGATCGCTTTTAGCATATTGCGTAATTCCTGCGAACGACATATAATACAATCCAACGGCAGAAAATTATCCAATGGAGAGGAACACAGAGGAATACCATGCAGATAACAGCAATGAAAAAAGACGATTTTTACAGGCAGATGTTCAAACTGACCATCCCGATCATTATACAGAATCTGCTCAGTGCAGCGGTGAATTCCGCGGATGTCATTATGTTAAACTATGTGGGACAGTCCGCAATATCCGCAGTATCCCTGGCGTCAAATTTTTCAAATGTCCTGTTTATGGTATATTACGGACTGGGGACGGGAGCCACTCTCTTGTGCGCCCAATATTATGGAAAGGGGAACCTGGAAGCAATTCATACTGTAGAAGGAATCACACTTCGTTTCTCTATGGCAATTTCAGGTATAGTTGCGCTGATTGCATTTTTCCTCCCTCAGAAGATGATGCTTCTCTTTACTCCTGATCAGGAGCTGATCACCATCGGTGCCTCTTATCTGCGGATCATGGGCATCACATACCTGTGCTGGGGCATCACGGAAGTGTATCTTGCCATCCTGCGAAGCGTAGGCCGTGTGACGGTCAGTATGGCGTTGAATATGCTGGCTTTCGTATTGAATGTCATTCTGAATGCCACATTTATCTTCGGACTGTTCGGCATGCCGAAGCTGGGAGCTACCGGTGTCGCCATTGCCACAGCCCTGTCCCGACTGGTGGAACTGGTGGCATGCGTCATTGTATCTTCCTTGAGCAAAAATGTAAAACTGCATCCGAAGTACCTGTTCGTTCACAGTAAGGTGCTGACACAAGATTTCATGCGTCTGTCTCTGCCCGCACTTTGCAACGATGTATCCTGGAGTGTGGCGTTTTCCATGTATTCCGTGATCCTTGGGCATCTGGGAACAGATGCGGTGGCTGCTAATTCACTGGTCGTCGTAGTGCGCAATATCGGCACGGTGTTCTGCTTTGCCATTGCCAGTGCAGGTGGCATATTGCTGGGAAATATGATGGGACAAGGCAATCTGGAGAAGTCGAAGAGTTACGCTTCCCGGATGTTGAAGATGACGGTAATCGCCGGAGCTATAGGCGGCCTGATCGTACTGGCAATTACACCCTTTGTGTTACGATTTGCTACATTGAATGAAACTGCCATGCATTATCTGAAATATATGCTGCTCATCAATACTTATTATATTATGGGCGCTGCCGTGAATACGGCGCTGATCGCCGGAGTATTCCGTGCCGGCGGGGATACGAAGTTCGGACTGATCTGCGATACGATCGATATGTGGTGCTATGCGATTCCTCTGGGATTCTTCGCCGCATTTGTACTGAAACTCCCGGTGCTGTGGGTCTATTTCCTGTTATGCACGGATGAATTCGTCAAATGGCCCTGGGTCATTAAGCATTACCGAGAGGGTAAATGGGCGAAGAATATTACCAGAGAAGAAGTATGATTCTAAGTTAAATTACATGGCCTTTTCCTGCTCTTCCTGAATTTCGGGGAAAATAGATAACATGGGCTTTACATCTTCTTTTTTAATGATACGTGCCACGTAATTTTTCGTGATCTTCATTACTACGGGAGACAGGGCTATGACACCGATCAGGTTGGGGATCGCCATCAGCCCGTTAAAGGTATCGGACAGATCCCAGGCAAGACCTAAGTTCATGGTGCAGCCGATGAAGATCATCAGTACGAATGCAATCTTGTAGACAATGGTGGATTTCGTACCGAATAAATATTCACATGCCTTGGATCCGTAGTGACTCCAGCCCAGTACAGTAGAGAAGGCGAACAGCAGGATCGCAATGGCGATGAAGGCGGGACCGAAGCTGCCGAATACGGTTGCAAAAGCCTGACCCACCAGAGCGGAACCGGACACATCCACCAGTACGGCACCGGTATCCAGATCGATCAGTCCGGAGGACAGAACTGCGAAAGCCGTCAGTGTACATACGACCATAGTGTCAGCGAATACCTCGAAGATGCCCCACATACCCTGGCGTACGGGCTCTTTTACGTTGGAACTGGAATGTACCATAACGGAGGAACCAAGGCCGGCTTCGTTGGAGAACACGCCGCGCTTCATGCCCCAGGTCAGAGCCAGCTTCACTCCGGAGCCCACGATACCGCCGCCCACGGCGCGCAGACCAAAAGCACCTTTGAAAATAGCGGTGAACACGGCACCCACGTGGCTGATATTCGCAAAAAAGATTACCAAAGCACCGATGACATAGGCAATCGCCATGAAAGGAACCAGCTTCTCAGTGACAGCTGCGATTCTTTTTAATCCGCCGACAATGACCAACGCACCTATGATCACCAGAACAATGCCGGTTACCGTAGCGGGAATGGAGAAGGCGGAAGTCATGTTGGCTGCAATGGAATTGACCTGACTCATGTTGCCGATACCAAAGGAGGCTAACAGACAGAAGGCAGAGAAGAGCACAGCCAGTACGGCACCGATCTGTTTGCAGCCCTTATAGGAGCCGAGACCGTCCTTTAAGTAGTACATGGCACCGCCACTCCATTCCCCTTTGGAGTTCCGGCGGCGGTAGTAGATACCAAGTACATTTTCTGAGTAGTTCGTCATCATGCCAAAGAAAGCCACGACCCACATCCAGAAGATGGCACCGGGACCGCCGGCTACCAGGGCACTTGCCACGCCGACGATATTACCGGTGCCGATCGTGGCAGCCAGTGCGGTGCACAGCGACTGGAACTGGGAGATGGACTGATCATCAGCATCCGTGTGCTTTGTTACGTGTTTGTCGTGAAAGATGCCGCCTACTGTATTTTTGAACCAGTGTCCGATGTGGGATAACTGGAAAAATTTTGTCAGGATCGTCATCAGGATACCGGTGCCCACCAACAGCACCAGCATGGGGACACCCCATACGAATCCATTGATGGCATTGTTCACATTGGCTATGAGCTCTACCATATTGTAACTTAACAGAATATCTGACAAAAAGGACATTCTAACGTGAGACCATCCGTGAAGAGGTGGGAAATGACGGGAAACCCCGTGAAATCAAGGTTTGTGGCGAATTTCATAGAGAAAAAATGAAGCATCTTTGACAGCGAATTTGAGAATAAGCTGTTTCGGATGCTTTTTTTGTGCCCTTGGAAGGGAGGGAAGTGGATAGAGTGCTTGGAAGCATTGGTTTTACTTGGTTTTTGAGCACTTGTTCTATCCACAACACCTCAAAGTTAGGTTGTAAGGACATTATACATCAGGCATCCTCTTCTGAAAATAGGTCAAGCGTTATAACGTGGCGTTATTGCGTTACTGATTAAGTGTTGTCAATGTGCGTGTTTGTTTCGTAAAGTCCCATAAAATAAGGGTTTTTTGAAAGTAACGCTTTGAAAAAAAGGCGTTACTCAATGCAATCAGTACACGGAACAGGAGAGCCGGGACTGGATGCAATCAAAGTGACAAATTGGAACCTTGCAAATAAAGTTGTCACTTTGGCTTATTTTCAAGGAAAAATGAACTTTTTCGGGAATTGCTTCCCTAAAAAGCAAAGTGACAATAAAAGGGTTACAAGTAACCCAAAAAAGCATAAAAAAATCAGCCAACCATGTCACCATTTTCTGTACCCATCAATCCGGATGATTTTGCAGTCACATCTCTTTCTTTTTTCACCTTCCGGAGCTTTAGTTGCAATAAGCCCATGAGTTCCTCTTTGTCATCTTCAGGAAGCTCCCGGAAACCATTCAACAGCTCCTCTTCCAATTTGCAGATATTGGACTTCTGCATATTGGAAGATATTCCGGTTGCCAACCAATTCATATCACACTCTAACACTTGTGAAAGCTTATAAAATGCAATAACGGAAGGCGTAGTTTTTCCGTTTTCGATTTTGCTCAATGCTCCTGAAGTGATGTCACATCTCTCATATATGTCTGTTTGAGAGAGTTTCAATTCTTTTCTTCTTGTTTTAATACGTTCACCAATTCCCATCATATCTAATTCCATGATGACCTCTCTTTCTGCAAATTGGAATATATATTCTTCCTGAAAGCAGAAAAAGTGTTGACATTCTGCAAATAGGAAGATATAATAAACCTTGCAAGGGTTACTTGTAACCCACTAATCCAAGATAAATCATATCAAAAAACTTAGTAAATCTCAATAGTCGGAGTTCTCCGGCACAAAGAAAGTCACCCGGTTCAGGGTATCAGAAAATGGAACTATGAAGGAATGAAGGAGGTGCAGGATGCAGAGCTTGAGCAGCTCCGGGAGAACCGGATGGAGCTTGAGGCAGAGATTGAGGGAAAGGAAAACGCTCTCAATATAATTGACAAAATTATAGAGGGGACGGAGGTGAGCTACTGATGAAGAACGGAAAGGCTCCCACAAGGGAACAGAAGAAGATAATGAAGGCTCATGGATTGGTGCCGGAGAATTGGCTTGTGGTCAAGAACCTTCCGGACTCATTGGAAGTAGTGAGCCGGGTATCTCTGAAGAAGGTTGGAGGAAAACCAAAGACAAGGACTATATCAAAGAGCCTGTAATTGGTTGGAAAGGTAGGCTGTAATGGAGAAATACAAGGATAGTGATGTGGAGTTGATGTCAATACTCCTGAAGCTTCAGGAACAGACAAGCCCCATCAGGATGTCCATAGGATACACAGTAGGCGGCACAGTCCGTCAGGGTATCATCCTGTATGAGGCGGCTCCAAAAGTCATTGAGACCCTTATAGAAAAAGGATACACCTGTGACCTGAATGGTTGCGGTATGAGGGTATACAAGCTGTGATGTGAGGTGAGCAGATGGCAACAAAGCAGACGAGACTGACACCCTTTGGGCGGAAGGTCAGGAAAAGGCTCATAGACAAGAATATGACACAGGTGGAGCTTGCTGCTTTGCTTGGATGCAATAAGCAGTACATCCATAAGATTTTAGTCGGTGAGCGTAGTGGAAAGAAATACATTGAGGCAATATCAAGGATACTGGATATTGAGGTAGCAGCATGAAGGAGGTGAGCTGATTGGCTGAAGTATATGTCACATTGGGAGAAGCTGCTGAACTGGAAAGAGTTAAGTACAACACAATGGTCAAGAGGGTATTAAGGAAGCAAGAGTCCTTTGTGACCAAGACCGAGAAGTCAGAGAATGGCGGAAAAGATGTGGTACTTGTGGCGGTCTCCTCACTTTCAAAGCAGGCAAGGAACGCATGGAAGGAACGGGAGAAGCTGAAATCTTTCACGGAAGAATTTCCGGACAAGAAAGAGGATGAGCAGAAGCCGGAAGTTCCATGGTATGTGAATACAGATGTTGATTGGTACATTGAAAACTACAAGGAGAGATACTACAAGGCTGTGGAGCTTGGGAACGTGGTCAGAAAGTTCCTTCAGTATGACGAAGGAGACCGGACAAAGTACGCTGAAGAGTTTGCACAGAAGTATCTTGGAAAAGGTCAGAGAACACTCTACCGATACACCAAGGCATACCTTGAAGCATCCGCATGGGCGGACAAGCTTGAGAAGGAAGACGGAGCAGGGCGTGAGTTCTTCAAGGTTCTCTGCCTGTGCCGGAAGCCAAAAGAAACCGGATGCTTTCCAAGTATCAAGCCGGAGGTCAAACAGGTTATCAAGAATATATGGTTCAATGAGGACTTTGCCCGAAACCAAGGAACCCGTGAGATGCTGTATGAGAAGCTGACAGCCATTGCCAATATCAACAAGTGGGAGAAGATACCATCCTATCAGACGGTGACAAGGTACATCAGTTACCTCATGGAGGATGAGGGGATGAGGAACGCTTGGTTCCTTGCATCCCGTGGTACCCGTGAGTACAAGAATAAGGTCATGGTGAAAGGAAGCAGAGACACCAAGGGGCTTCAGGTGATGCAGATTGTCATGGGTGATGAGCATACCTTTGACTGTTGGGTGAGCTACAAGCAGCCTAATGGCAAGGTTATAGCCATCAAGCCACACTTGGCTGCATGGGTAGACATGAGGAGCAGGGTCATCATGGGAGATGTGATGTGCAAGGATGCCAACTCTGACATCCTGAAGCAGAGCCTACTCAAAATGATATATTCAGAGCTGGGCGGAGTTCCGGAGTATCTCTACATAGACAATGGTAAGGACTACACAGCCAAGACCATGACAGGAAGAGACAGGAATGACCGGAGCGGCATGAACTTTGACAATGAGACAATGGGCTTCTACAAGAGTATAGGCATCAAGGATGACCACAGGGCTCTTCCTTATGAGCCATGGAGCAAAGGTCAGATTGAGAGGTTCTTCCGTACCGTGTGCAATAAGTTCACACGTTGGATGAAGTCATACACCGGAACACTGACAGGCTCAAAGACCTCTGACAAGGTGGATAAGGACATCAAGCGGATGCTTGAGAGAGGAGAACTCCTGACACTGGAAGAGTTCTATGAGAAGTGGCATGAATGGCTCACAACGGTCTACATGCACACGGAACACTCCGGACTGAAGAAGATGGGAGAGACTTATAAGAAGCCTTATGACTGCTTTATGAATGAGGACAGATACTTCAAGGCGGCACCGCCTAAGAGCTATGCAACCATGCTGATGATGAAGTCAGAGAACGTGCTTGTCCGTAACATTGGCATTACCAAGTGGGGATATGAGTACCGCTCTGATGAGCTTTGTGACTATATCGGGCGGAAGGTTGACATCAAGTATGACCCGGATGATATGGCTGTCCTGTATGTCTTTGACCAAAAGGGCAAGCGTATCTGTGAAGCATATTGTCAGGAGCTTCTTCAGATAGCTCCGAAGGTTACACAGAAAGCTCTTGAGGAGCACCTGAAGATGCAGAAGAGACAGCAGAAGCGTGACCGGGAAAGACTTGAAGAGGCAAGGAGACCGTTTGAGGAACTCAATGAGCAGTATGTTGGCTTCAATGAGACTACAGGTGGTATTGAGCTGATGATAGGTGGAAAGAAGCAGGAGAAGGCTGCAAAGGTCATCACGATACCTACAGACAGAACCTATCAGCAGGGCTTCAGAGCCGAGAAGAGAGAAGAGCCTGAAGCGGACAGCGAATACATGAGCAGGCAGGCAGAAAACGCCCTCAAGAAGCTTAGAGCTATAGGAGGATGATATGGTCAGGATGATATTGATTGGAGCTGCCCTTGTGGTTATGGCAGTTATAGCATTGGTTGAATTGGCGTGGTTGGCATTTTCGATTGCGGCGGCGTACTTGGAAAATATGAAATAAGGTTGAAGGAAAGGAAGGTTGTAAACATGGAAGCATTGAATACCTACAAAACAGAGAAGACATTGGCAGAGCAGATGAATGAGAGACTGGCGGAGATGAAGATGACGAAGGCAGAGGCAGCTCTCAAGATGAACTACTCAAGAGCAGCACTTAGTCAGTACCTCAATGGGAAGTATGCAAGTGACCCTACAGAGCTTGAGAAGAAGGTCAGAGAGTTTCTTGCCGCTACCGGAGGCGTTGCTGAAGGTCAGGAACCGGAGAACAGCGTACCTACAGGAGCAGGCACACTCAAGAAGAAGGTGGAGTTCTTTGAGAGCAGAGACTTTGTGCAGACCATTGGTGTGTGTCAGGCATGTCAGGAGTACATGGGGCTTGGGATAATCGTTGGAAAGTCCGGTCAGGGAAAGACACACGCCCTGAAGAAATATGCAGAGCTTCCAAGGGTGGCATACATTGAGTGTGATGACACAATGGCTTGCCGGGACTTGGTGGAAGCCATTGAGAACGGTATAGGACTCCCAAAGGGTTACGGTGGAACGATATGGAGCAGAGTCAACCGCATCCGTGAGTTTTTCAATACCAATGAAGGGTTCCTACTCATCATTGATGAGGCAGACAAGCTCATCAACAAGTACACACAGAAGAAGATGGAGATACTCCGTGGTATCTTTGACCAGTCGAATGTAGGCATTGTCATAGCAGGAGAGCCGAGACTTGAGACAGAGCTGAAGGGCAATCTTGCCCGGTTTGCTAACAGGATGGACTTCTACTACAAGCTGAAGGGACTGTCAAAGAATGAAGTAGTTGACTACCTTGAAGGATATGAGGTGGATGAGGCTGCCATGGGTGAGATGATAAGCCGGGCAACCAACACACAAAGCGGATGCTTCCGTCTGTTGGACAGAACGCTCAACAACGTGCTCCGTATCCTGAAGCAGAAGGGTGAGACCCGTATAACCATGAAGATTGTGAGTGAAGCATCCAACATGATGATGTTGTAGGAAGGAGAGAGTTCTATGAAGGAGATTAAGATTGCACTTAGTGGAGAGAAGGAAGAGCAGATTGCTCAACATATTATGAAGAGCGTATATGAAGCAATCAATGAGCATGGATACTGTGACATCAATCTGTGTGCAGATACTATCCCGGAGCCTAGAAAGGATATACAGATACCTACATTCCTGACGCAGTATGCAAGAGGCGGAGTCATTGAGAATGGGAACGATAAGAGAAAGAGAGGATAGTATGGCAGGAAATACATCACAGCCAAGTATCAAGAGGGTGTGGGGGATTGCCAAGAGTCCGGAGCTGAAGCTCACGGATGAGGAGCTGCATCTTCTTGTTCAGGCACATACAGGAAAGGACAGTATCAAGGCTCTCAACAAAAGGGAGCTTCAGACTGTCATCCGTGTACTTGGTAACATGAAGGACTCTGCTAAGAAGTCAGAGCGTGGAAGGAACCGATACAGCGGAAGTGAAGTCACAGAGAACCAACGGAAGAAGATATACAAGCTCACACAAGAGCTTGGATGGGACAAGCCTGCAAGGGTCAATGGAATGTGTCAGAAGATGTTTGGTGTCAGTGCGGTTGAGTGGCTGAACTATCAGCAATGCTCAAAGCTCATTGAAGCTCTGAAGAGTATGTTGAAGAGGCAGAAGGAGAAGGAGGAGCAGGATGAGGGATTGCAAGCTAATAGTGACAGTCAGGGATGACAAGGTCAACTTTGAGGGACAGGACATCAGTGTTGAGGAGTTGGCACAGATAGCAGGCTTCCTTCAGGTGTTCGTTGGCATGGAAGGTCTGAAGCGTGGACTGGATATGGATGATGTGAAGAACAACATGCTTGACATCCATCTTGCTGCAATGGAAACGCTAGAGGAACAGCTCCGGGCAGGAAAACTTGACCCGGATGACAGCTCATAAGAGGAAGGAGTGGTATATAGTGGCGAAGAATAAACGGTTGACCAATAAGGAGAAGCAGGCAAGGGCAGAGCTCAAGAAGAGGATGCAGGACAAAGGGGTGCTTCCTCCGGATAAGCCGAAGCTGAACCGGAAGAAGTTCATTGATGAAGCAAGGGAAGAGTGGAATGGCAGAAGTAGTGACTGCTTTATATGGGAGCATTACCTCATGGATGCCATCTCCTACATGCTTTGTCAGAGAGAAGGGATGAGCTCAAGAGCCTCACTTGAGGCTGTAGGAGCTGCCAAAGTTCTGAAGCTTGCCATCAGGCTCCGTGAGTTCTCTGAAGAGGTCAGGGAAAAGGGTGAGCATGAGTACAAGTTGGTTGACCAGTACAACTATATCAAGGACATCTTGGATGCCTAGAAAGGAGCAGACAAATGAGTACAGCTTACAAGAAGATGACAAGCCACGGGTCAATCAGTATCCCGGTGGCAATGAGGAGAGAACTTGGCATTGAGCCAAAAGACCCTATGATTGTGGAAGAGCATCAGGGTGAAATCAGAATAAAACCGTACACGCTCCGTTGTAATTTTTGCGGAACGACAGAGGATGTGCATGAGTTTCATGGGAAGGGTATCTGTGAAGCCTGTGCAACAAAAGCATTTGAGAAGTTAGGAGGAGGACAGTAATGGAACAGCAGACAGTGAAGAGCATGACCAATGAACAGCTCATTGGAGCATGTGTGTGGCTTGACCGTGAACAGAAGAAGAGCCGGGCTATGATGAACAGCTACAAGGCGGAGCTTCAGGCTAGAGGATTGGCTATCATGGAAGACCACAATGTGAAGTATGTGAAGTTTTACGGTGATGAGGGTAGTGCTGCCATCACAGACAGCATGAGCCTTGACATCCTGAACCCGGACAAGCTGAAGGAGCTTGTGGGTGAGGGAGTATACAAGATGAAGGTCAAAGAGGAGACCAAGACAACCTACAAATTTGACAGCAAATTTGAGAAGGCTATGAAGGCAATCTTCACAGGTGACTACACCTTTGAGACCACACTTGAGGAGTTCCTTGATGAAATGAGCATCAAGCCGGATGACAAGCAGAAGAAGCTCCTCCTGAAGAAACTGAAGGGAGAGTTTGAGAAGGACAAGGAGACTCTCATCTCTGTATTGGTTCCTGAAGGGGAAACAGTTCCGGACTTTGACGTGGAGCTGTGGTACATCTACCGTATCAAGAACGGGGAACTCATCAAAGCTTTTCTTCCGGAAGAGATGATTGATGCCATCATTGAGGGCATCCGGAAGAGCATCTTTGTGGAGACCAAGACATCCATCACATTAGACTATGATGACACGGAAAAGGAGGACTAATCATGGCAGAACAGAGCAAGGACATCCTTAGTGAATACACCAAGGACATAAATCCGGAGCAGAGAGCAGAGCTTCAGGAGAAAGTGAGCAACATGACGGAAGAGGAACTCAAAGAGTTCCGCAATAGTTTAGACCCTGACAGCATGGGATTTTTTGGAGAGGAGAGTGTGTAGAAATGGCAGCACCAAAGATTGAGAAGCTCCTGACCCCGTACAATTTCACAAATAAGGATAACGCAGGGCGTATCAAGTACATTGTTATCCATTATGTAGGGGCTCTTGGAGGAGCAGAGGCAAATTGTAAGTATTATGCAAGTAAGTATCTTGGAGCATCAGCACACTACTTTGTAGGCTTTAATGGAGAGGTATGGCAGAGTGTTGAGGATGAGGACATTGCATGGCACTGTGGAGCAAGCAGCTATAAACATGCAGAGTGCAGGAATAGCAACTCTATAGGCATTGAGATGTGTGTCCGCAACAAAGGAAGTCAGTCAGCGGAAAGCAAGGATTGGTACTTTGAAGAGGCAACTGTCAATGCTGCCATTGAACTGACTAAGTATCTGATGCAGAAGTATGGAGTTCCTGCTTCCAATGTTATCCGTCACCATGATGTGACCGGAAAGATATGTCCTAATCCGTATGTGTATAATTCGACAAAGCACACATGGGATGCCTTCAAGAAAGCTATTTCAGGAGGGACAGAGCAGAAGGACAGCATGACCAAGATAACCGGAAAATCTGAAGCTACAGCGGAGCAGATGACAGCATACATCAAGGCAAAGAATGGCAGCGTTGCACAGAGCGTACTTGATATGATACCTCTGTATCTGTCTGAAGGTGAAGCGGAGAATATCCGTGGTGACATTGCATTTGCACAGAGCTGTCTTGAGACAGGCAACTTCACCTTCTCCGGAAGTGCTGTGGAGCTCTCACAGAATAATTTCTGTGGTATGGGAGTGACACAGAACGGAGAGACAGGAAACAGTTTCAAAACGCCACAGCTTGGCATCCGGGCACAGATACAACACCTCAAGGCATACGCCAATACAACGAAGCTGAAGCAGG
>ERZ780083.461-NODE-461-length-16059-cov-7.919083_pt1 | contig 16059 bp, 17 predicted proteins | sample MGYA00511838_ERZ780083 | MGnify/ENA primary metagenome ERZ780083 (study PRJEB29588, sample SAMEA2152602) | human gut metagenome | biome: human gut; feature: human-associated habitat; material: faeces | place: Denmark | collected 2008/2010 ...
CTTTGATAACGAGTATAGCAGATATGTTTAATTTCGTCAAGAAAAATCTAAGCAAGTTTATTTAATATCTTCCTACAAACCGGCTTGACTTAAACTAGTATGTATAGTACAATAGCTGCAAGCTAAGCATTTTAGCTTAATTCATAGAAATTTTACAATTAGGATAGTCAATAAATGCAGAAAAAATGTCCGTTGTAAAGTGAGAGGGTGAAATCCAAATGCTGTGAAAAGAGCAGTGTGGAGGCACTGGAAAAGCGCGGCCGGAGCAAAGTCTTTTTTACGTTTCCGGAGTGGAAGCGGACAAACTGCAAGACAATGCTCACATTAAAAACGCCGAAAACAGCCAGCAGCGTCCGCACGGTCTTCCTTCCGAAAACCGTTGCACTGGCACTGATCGAGACGAAGAATCGGCAGGACGAAGAGAAGATGCTGCTTGGCTCTGACTACAAGGATTTTAATTTGGTTCTTGCACAGCCGGGTGTGGCCACCCGTATGAGCCGCGGCAGATCGACCAAATGCTGTCGACGTTTATTCAGGAAAACGAACTGCGGAGCGTTGTGTTTCACAGTCTGCGGCACAGCAGCACCTCTATCAAGCTCCAGATCAGCCGCGGCAACATCAAGGCGGTTCAGGGCGACACCGGTTACGCGCAGGCCCGCATGGTGACGGAGGTATATGCGCATACGAACAATGAGGAACGACTGCTTCTGGCGCAAAAAGTGGATGAAAACTTCTTTCAGACGCCGACACCGGGGGCATTTGCACCGACCAGTGAGATGCAAAAAGTTCTTCAGATTCTTGCTGAAAAACCGGAGCTTGTCAGGCTGCTTGCCGCCATGTAGCGGCTGCACGGGTTATTTTGTTGGAAGATTTGTTGGAAAACGTCAGAAATAAGCTGCTTACAAAAAATAGAAAAAATCCTCGAAACCGTGCGGTTTCAAGGATTTTTCTGGAGCTGCTGGGCAGATTCGAACTGCCGACCTCGTCATTACCAATGACGCGCTCTACCGACTGAGCTACAGCAGCATGCTTGTTTCTCAAACAGCTCGCTTATTATAGCATAATCTGACGAATTGTCAAGCCCGTTTTTGAAAAATTCAAAATTAAAAATGCAGCCGCAGGGGAGACGGCAGCTTTTCAAAAGAGATCCTGCTATTGGGCTTCTGATATGCGCGGTATCTGACATATTTTTGTATGTTCTTCCTGCGCCTGCCTTGAAGAAGCGGGATTTCAGTGCTGAAATATAATCAAAAAGTCCGGCCGTGCCATGGAAGCTGCGGAAGAGACCCGAAGCAAGAGGGAGACCAGTGAGATCGCCGCCTGAGAGCGGCTTTTCCATGACATAATGGTTAGAGCCAACTAACCAAGAGGCGAAAGAGCAAAGTATGAAGCAGCACATACCTCCCGGCGGCCGGTATAGGTGCGGGAATGCTCCTTCTCATTCTCAGCAGCGCCTTTGCCGTGCCGACAAGGAAAACGGTCCTGCCGCGCCGGATGTTCGTGTTTCATATGCCGACGTGGCAGATCATTTTTGTTTTGATCCCTGATATCCGGAAGCTGGCCGGAGCGGAGGTCTCGACAATGGATTTTGTACTGAGCCAGGACTCCGGCAATGCGGCGCTGCTGATCTGGATGACAGCGAACGCGATGTGGGCAGGCGCAGAGCATCCGGAAATGGACATGGAAATGGAGATGTGAGGAAGAATGACAGGAAAGGTAAAGCTCTCCGGCGATCCTGCTCCGGCCCGGCACCTGCTGCCACTGGAAGGGCAATTTCGGCCATGTGATCCCGCTGCTGGCCGAGGATTTCTGCGTGCTCTGCGTCCGCCTTGGCATGGAGCTTGCCGGAACGCGGCGCTTCGGCGATTTCGGCGCGCTCTATGAACTGATCCGATATCCGCAGTCCTGAATAGAGAAAACAAAGCGGCGGCGCATCCTGTGACGCGCCGCCGCTTTTGGGATGCGTGCGCTTACGATGCCGTGCCATGCTGCTTTTGTTTGGAAGAATGCGTATTTGGATATGTACAGATCGGGAAAAAGATGATAAAATAACATCAGACAACAGGAGAAGAAAAGAACAGAAGGAGAGAAACGTATGAACTGTCCTTATTGCGGCAGTGAGCTGCCGCAGAACAGCAAATTCTGCCGCTTTTGCGGCGCGAACGTTCAGACGGCACCGCGGCCGAAGCCCACGCCCGCGCCCAAGCCGAAGCCTGTACCGGACCCTGCACCGAAGCCTGTGCCGCAGCCAAAGCCTGCGCCAAAGCCCGGAACGGGAAGAAGTCCGGCATTGCTGATCGTGCTGGCGGTGCTGCTTGCGGCGGCACTCGGTCTGAACGCCTACCAGTATTTGCAGAGCCGCAAAAGCGCCGGTGAAAACGAGCAGCTGAGCAGCGAGGCCGCAGATTCGGCGCAGACGCTCCGCCAGTCGGAGAAGGAGCTTGAGAACGCACAGAAGCGCGCGGAAAACGCGGAGACCCGCGCCGAGCTTGCGGAAAGCCGCGCCGGCGAGCTGGAGCAGGAGCTTGCAGATACGACGGCACAGCTCGAGGATGTGTCCGCATCCTACGAAAATCTGGCTGCTTCGGAGGAATCGTGGAAGGAAATGGCCGACGCCTATGCATCGGAGCTGGAAGGCGAAAATGCAAAGAGCGAGGCGTTTGATGCGCTGGTCGATTTTGCAAACGGCCACAATCCGGGCGGCTCTTCGGATATTTTCCGCATCAGCGAGGCCGTGGTCGTGATGAAAACGTCGGACGCGCCGCGAAGCGTACTCCTGACGACCGATTTCAACCCCAATTCGATCGTCCGCAGAGAGCTGGATGGCGATTCGGCAGATGTTGCGTTCACCGAGGATAAATGGGGCTCCAGCACGCCGATGACCATAACGCCGAAGCATGCGGGCACGACCATTGCGACGTTCTCCAACACCAATAACAAGCAGACCTTCACAATGCTGGTCATTGTGTTCGACGGTTGACCGAAAGAACCCCAAAGGAGGAAGATTATGAATATTCAATACATCCATCCGGCAGACCAGCTGGTCATGTTCATGCAGCGCATTTATGATAAGCGGCTGACGACCATGTCCGGCGGCAACCTTTCCATCCGTGACGACGACGGCAACATCTGGATCACGCCCGCAGGCGTGGACAAGGGGACGCTGACCCGGCGCGACATCATCTGCGTCAAGCCGGACGGCACCGTGATCGGGCCGCACAAGCCCTCGTCCGAGCTGCCGTTCCACATCTCCGTGTATAAGATGCGCAGCGACCTGCACGCCGTGCTCCATGCGCACCCGCCCGCGCTGGTCGCGTTCTCCATCGTGCGCCAGTGCCCGAGCCTCGACCTGATCCCGACGGTGCGCCGCGTCTGCCCGGACGTCCGCATTGCGACCTATGCCGTACCCGGCAGCGAGGCGCTCGGCGCGAACGTCGGAGCGGTGTTTGCCGATGGCTGCGATATCGCCATTCTGGAAAACCACGGCGTCTGTGTCGGCGCGCCGGATATGTTCACGGCGTTCCAGCGCTTTGAGACCCTCAATTACACGGCCTCGCTCGAGGTGCTCGGCAGAAAGGTCGGCAATATCCACGAGCTTCCCGCCGATGCCTACCGCATGAGCGAGACAAATTTCCACACGAAGATGGACGACTTTATTCCCAACAGCCGTTCGTCCGAGGAGCTGGCCGCGCGGCGCGATATGATCACGCTGATCCACCGATCCTATCAGATGGGCCTGTTCACGGCGACCCACGGAACCTACTCCGTCCGTCTGGCCGACGGCAGCTTCGTCATCACGCCGTTCAATTACGACCGCGCCTACCTGGAGGAGGACGATCTTGTCCGCGTCAAGGCAGGCATGAAGGAGCTTGGTAAGACGCCGTCCCGCGCGGTGCATCTGCATGAGAAGATTTACGAGACGCACCCGGATATTCAGGCGATTTTGCTGGCGCATCCCGTCCACGCGATGGCCTTTGCCGTGACAGATGCGGCTTTCGACGCGCGCACCATTCCGGAGAGCTATATCCTTCTGCGTGATGTGAAGAAGATCCCGTATGAGGAGATCTACACGAATCCGGATCAGATGGCGAAGGAATTTGTGCCGAGCTGCCCGGCTGTGATGGTGGAAAACGACTGCGTGATCGTCACCGGCGGCTCACTGCTTCAGGCGTTTGACCGGCTGGAGGTCATGGAGTCCACCGCGCATTCGATCATCAGCGCACAGGAGATCGGGCCGATCGTCCATATCACCGACCCGGAGATCGAAGAGATCAAGGAAGCGTTCCATTTACAGGATTGATAAAATATTTGGAGGTAAAAAACAATGCTCAAGAAGATTCCCAAAATCCTTTCCCCGGAGCTTTTGAAGGTGCTCAGCGAGATGGGCCACGGCGACCGCCTGTGCATCGGAGACGGCAATTTCCCCGGCGCTTCGATGGCGAAGAGCGGCAATACGATTTTCCTGCGTGCCGACGGACACGGCGTGCCGGAGCTGCTTGACGCGATCCTCGAGGTGTTCCCGCTGGACAGCTACGTCGAAACGCCCGTCATGCTGATGGAAAAGATGGACTGCGACAAGGATAAGGAGATCCCGGTCTGGGAGGAATACAAGAAAATCGTCGCCAAGCATGACGAGCGCGGCGAGAAGGCCTTCGGCGCATATGAGCGCTTCGAGTTCTATGACCGCGCAAAGGAGTGCTACTGCATCCTTCAGTCCGGCGAGAGCGCCATCTACGCGAACATCATCCTTCAGAAGGGCCTTGTGCTTTGAGCATGAACGCAGCAAGCTGATGAATATGCGAAAGCCCGCAGTCTTTCGACTGCGGGCTTTTTCTATTCGGATAATCGGCGGTCAAGCCTTCTTCCGCTTCGGAAGCGGCGTCAGCTCCGCCAGGAGCGGAATGAGCCGCTCCAGCAGCGGGCGATTTTCGATATCGAGGATGTAATGCGGCTTCGCGCCTTCATACGGTGCGGCGCACGGCGCGCTGTCCAGCAGCTGCGCAAGCTTCGGATACATTTTGACGTATACGGTGTTGTCGCAGACGGTGAGAATGGGCCGGTCGGAGAGATAGACCATATATTCTCCGAACATCTTCCGGTATCGGAGCGGCTGAAAGCCCGCCAGCTGGTCGCAGACGTAGGTGATATAATCGGGAGAGGTCGCCATGGCGGTCTCCTTTCTATGGAAAGCTCAATCTGCGTTCTGCATACGCAGGACGGCGTCATAGAGCGCATTTTTTGGGAAGCCGGTTTCGCGGGAGACCTCGCGGACGGCGTCCTTTTTGGACGCGCCGGAGGCGATGCGCTCCAGCGCAAGCGAGACGGCGTCCTCCAGCGTCAATGCTTCCACGGAGGCCTCGGCCGCGCCCTCCAGAATCAGAACGTACTCGCCGCGCGGATCGTTTTCCGTGTAGTAGGCGAGGGCCTCGCCGAGCGTCATGCGAAAGATCTGCTCATGGAGCTTGGTAAGCTCCCGGCAGAGGCTGATGCGCCGCTCCGGCCCGAAGGCGTCGGTAAGATCCTTGAGTGTGTTTTGAAGCTTGTGCGGCGCTTCATAGAAAATCATAGTGCGCCGTTCGGATTTCAGGGAGTCCAGATGCTCCCGGCGGCTTTTTTTGTTGGTGGACAGAAAGCCCTCGAAGCAGAAGCGCCCGTTCGGCATGCCGGAGACCCTCAGCGCCGTGACTGCCGCGCAGGGGCCGGGAATGGCGCAGACGCAGACGCCCGCCTTTGCGCAGAGCGCGACCAGATCCTCGCCGGGATCGGAGATGGCGGGGGAACCGGCGTCGGTCACAAGCGCACAGCTCTCGCCGGCAAGCAGTCGCTCGACGATGCGCGGGCCGCTTTCATTTTTGTTGTGCTCATAATAGCTGACAAGCGGCTTTTTCAGCTCCAGATGGTTGAGAAGCTTCAAGGACACCCGCGTGTCCTCCGCAGCGATGAAATCCGCCTCCGCGAGCGTTTTTTTCGCACGCGGGGAGATATCGCCCAGATTGCCGATCGGCGTGGGAACAAGATAAAGCGTACCGGCCATGTCAAGCCTCCTGATGATAGATTCGGCGGAAATCCGCGCTTTCGGCTCCGCTTGCGTCATAAAGACAAAGATCCGGGTCAAATTGCAGCCCCGGACGGCCGTCCAGCCGCGCCTCCAGAAGAACGAGGGAAACGGGGCCTCCGGCCTGATGGCGCACCAGACGCAGGCGCTTCGGCTCCAGACGGCGGCGGCTCAGCGCACAGATCAGCTCCGCGAGACGCTCCGGCTTATGGACGACGAAAAAACGCCCTCCGCTTCTAAGCAGCCACGCCGCGCAGGCGCAGAGATCGTCCAGTGTGCAGAAAAGCTCCGTCCGCGCCGCAGCCAGCGCCGGGGAATCGGAGACGCTGCCGCTCCCGGCGGGATAATAGGGCGGATTGGAGACGACGGCGTCGAAGCTGCTGTGCGGAAGCAACGTCCGGTGCTCCCGGAGATCGCCGCAGAGGATGCGCAGACGGTCAGAAAGCCCGTTCTGCACGGCGTTTTCCTGCGCAAACGCGGCGGCCTCCTCCTGAAGCTCAATGCCTGTGAGCTGCGCCTGCGGATATTTTCCGCAGAGCAAAAGCGAGAGGCTCCCGCACCCGCAGCCGAGGTCGCAGACGGCGCTGCGCGGCGGAAGCGTACAGAAATCCGCCAGCACCATCGAATCTGTGCTCAGCTGGAACTGTCCGGCGCTGTACTGCATCCGGATGCCGCCCCAAAGCTCCTCGACCATAACGCCTCCTGAAAGTGAAATATTGAGAAAGAGCCTGTGCAAAATTGCACAGGCTCTTTGCCATGTACATGATTACTCCTCGGAAATAGCCTCGTTGGGGCATTCCGCAGCACAAGTGCCGCAGCTCACGCACTGATCGGCGTCGATGACGTACTTGTCCTCGCCCTCGGTGATGATGCCGAGCGGGCAAGCGTCTGCACAAGCGCCGCACTTGACGCAAGCGTCGCTGATAACATATGCCATAATAGCACCTCCATCTATTTTAATGCGCTTTTATTCTATCACGGTTTTTCAAAAAAGCAAATGTTAATTCTGCGCCGAAATGGAAAAAATGTTTTTTTCGTGGATACCGTATAAAAAAAGAAGGCCGCGGCGAAAATTTCTTGGAAATGAGGTGACGCAGATTGAAAAAACGGCCGCTTTCGGAGGACACGCAGAGCCTCCTGCGCGAGGCGTATGCGCTGGCGCGGGAGATGGGACACAGCTATGTCGGGACGGAGCATCTGATGCTGGCGATGCTCCGCCGAGAGCAGCTTGCGGCCTGCCGCGTGCTGACGCGCACGGGCTGGGAAGCGGAGAGCTTCCGCAGTCTCCTGCTGTCGCAGACCGGACGCGGGAGCAGGCGCGTACCGCTTTTGCAGGGGCTTTCGCCAAGGGCGAAAAAGACGCTCCGGCAGGCGGGCTGGGAGGCGGCCATGCTGAATATGGAACGCATCGAGCCGGAGCATCTGCTGCTCGCGCTGACGCGGGAGGAGCGGTGTACGGCGGCATGCATTCTGCTGGGCGGCGGGACGGATCTGAACTGTGTCTTTTCCGATGCCTACAGCAGTCTGCGGCTGCCGCGTCCGGTACAAAACGACAGGAGGGAAACCACTACGAAGCTGCTGGAGCTATACTGTGAAAATATGCTGGAAAAGGCGTCGCGCAGCGACCCTGTGATTGGGCGCGAGAAGGAGATATCTGCCGTCTTGCAGATCCTGTGCCGGAAAAACAAGAACAATCCTGCGCTGATCGGCGAACCGGGCGTCGGGAAAACGGCCATTGTGGAGGGACTCGCGCAACGGATCGCTGCCGGGAACGTCCCGGAGCCGCTGCGGACAAAGCGCCTGTTCTGCCTGAATATGGCGAGCGTGCTGGCGGGAACGAAATACCGCGGCGAATTTGAGGAGCGTGTCCGCGACATTCTGGCTGAGATCCGCCGCTGCGGGAATATTATCCTTTTTGTGGACGAGATGCACACGCTGGTCGGCGCCGGAAGCGCGGAGGGCGCGATCGACGCAGCGAATCTGCTCAAGCCTGCGCTGGGTCGGAGCGAGCTTCAGATGATCGGCGCGACGACGCTGGCAGAATACCGGAAGTATATCGAAAAGGACGCCGCGCTCGAGCGCCGCTTCCAGACCGTTCTGGTGCAGGAGCCGACCGTGGAGGACACCATCGCCATCCTGCGTGGTCTGGAGTCGCGGTACGAGGTCTTCCACGGCGTCAAGATCACCGACAACGCGATCATCGCCGCCGCGACGCTCTCGAACCGCTACATCACCGACCGTTACCTGCCGGACAAGGCCATCGACCTCATCGACGAGGCGTGCGCCATGATCCGCACCGAAATGGACTCCATGCCCACGGAGCTGGACGTCATCAACCGCAAGATCATCCAGATGGAGATCGAGGAGGCCGCCCTCAAGAACGAGGAGGACGAGCTGTCGAAGGGACGGCTCGCTGAGCTCCAGAAGGAGCTTGCCGACCAGCGCGAGAAGTTCAGCACCATGAAGGCGCAGTGGGAAAACGAGAAGAACGCCATCGGCCGCGTGCAGCAGCTCCGCGAGCGCATTGAGAGCCTGAATCGCGAGATCGAGGCCGCGCAGCAGAATTATGACCTGGAAAAAGCCGCAAAGCTGATGTACGGCGACCTGCCGGAGGCGAAAAAGCAGCTCGAGCACGAGGAAAAGCTTGCACAGAGCAGCAAGGAATCGAGCTTGCTCCGCAACAAGGTCACCGAGGAGGAGATCGCCAGGATCATCGAGCGCTGGACGGGCATTCCCACCAGCCGCCTGATGGAAGGCGAGCGCGAGAAGCTGCTGCGCCTGCCGGAGATCCTGCACAAGCGCGTCATCGGTCAGGACGAGGCCGTTCAGTGCGTGTCCGACGCCATTCTCAGAAGCCGCGCCGGCATTCAGGACCCGAACCGTCCGCTCGGCTCGTTCCTGTTCCTCGGCCCGACGGGCGTGGGCAAGACGGAGCTTGCCAAAACGCTTGCCGAGGCGCTGTTTGACGATGAAAAGAACCTCGTCCGCATCGACATGTCGGAGTACATGGAGAAATTCTCCGTCTCGCGTCTCATCGGCGCGCCTCCCGGATACGTCGGCTATGAGGAAGGCGGTCAGCTGACCGAGGCCGTCCGCCGCCGCCCGTACAGCGTCATCCTCTTTGACGAGATCGAAAAGGCGCATCCGGATGTGTTCAACGTCCTGCTTCAGGTGCTGGACGACGGCCGCATCACCGACTCGCAGGGCCGCACCGTTGATTTCAAGAACACCATCATCATCCTGACCTCCAACCTCGGCAGCCAGCAGCTGCTTGACGGCATCGGCCCGGACGGTGAGATCACCCAGAGTGCGAAGGACGCCGTGGAAGCGCTCCTGCATCACACCTTCCGTCCGGAATTTCTCAACCGTCTGGACGAGATCGTGTTCTACAAGCCGCTGACCAAGGAGAACATCACCGGCATCATCGATCTCCAGATCGCCGCGCTGAACAAGCGTCTGGCTGACAAGCAGCTGCGCTGCGAGCTGACGCCCGCCGCAAAGCAGTATGTCATCGATGCCGCCTACGATCCGCAGTTCGGCGCCCGTCCGCTGCGCCGCTATGTGCAGCACACGGTCGAGACACTTCTTGCCAAGAAGATCGTCGAGGGCAATATCCAGCCCGGCGCAAAGATCACCGTGGATGTGGAAAACGGCGAGCTTGCGCTTCGCTGATCATACCGGAAGCACAAAAGTGCCGCGTCGTAAGACGCGGCACTTTTTCTGTCTGGACACACAGATTTGACAACTCCGCCGCAACTGCCGGACATCGGCGGCACATCCGTGTGCTAGGATGCGTACAGAACCAAGGAAGGGAGCATCCAAAATGAAAAGCACACCAAGATTCCTGTGCGCGCTGCTGGCGATATCACTTATGCTGACGCTCTGCGCTTGCGGCCGGGAAGCGCAGAAGAAAAGCGCCGCAGATGTACCGCCGGCACAGGCCGATCCCGTTCCGGGGCAGGCAAGGGCCGTCTTTGCACCCAGCACCGATTTCATAAGCGCAGAGGACGCAGGCGCCTATGTCTATGCACAGCTGCCGCTTGCGGGATACCGGGTGCACGCTGTTCTGCCCGCAGACGGAGATCTCGTCTATGCGATAGCGACCCGATGCGACGCAAACGGGCTGTTCCTGATCGGCGAGGACGGCGTCATTCCGACGCAGATCGTCCAATACGATCTGGAAGCGCAGCAGAAAACCGATTTTTGTTATCAGCCCGCGCTTGATGGTGCGCGGGACGCCGCAATTTCCGCCGCGGCGCTTGGCGCGGACGGCAGTCTCTGGTGTCTTGTCTGCCGCTTCTGGCGGGATGGGGAAACGCTTGTCAAAGACTTCACGCTGGAAAGCGTGGACGCGGACGGGACGGTCTCCAAATCGATCCCGCTGGACTGCCCGGAGGTGCGCTCTGACCCGGAGCTTTTTGTGAACAGCGACGGAAGCTTCCTGCTCCATACGCCGGAGGACGGGATTCTCACCGTCTACGACGCTTCCGGGCATCAGACCGCGCAGCAGTCTGTGGAGCTGCTGACAGACCCCATCGCAGCCGACGCGGACGGTCAGGCGTGGCTCTGCACGGACACGGAGGACAGAGCGGCGCTGCAAGCCGTGGGAAGTGAAAAACAGATTCCCATCTCCGGCGTCACAAACGGCCTTCCCACGCTCTGCTACGGCACGGACGCGCCGGGCGTGCTTTACGCAGCGGATTCTACGGCGCTTTACCGCGTATCGTTAGAGAACGGAGCTACGGAAAAGCTTGCCGACCTCTCCGCCCTCGGCGTCCGGGGCGGTCAGCGCTTCAGCCGCACGGCAAATGGCTGCTTTGTCTTTACGGACACCTCCACCGACATTCCCTTTCTTGCCGCGCTCTGCCCCAGTTCGTCCGGCAGCAGGCAGAAAACCGTTTTGACGCTGGCGACTGTGACCCCCGATTCAGAGGTCCTCGCGCAGGTAAGGCGCTTCAACCGAAGCAGCGCCGACTATCATGTGGAACTGCTGGACTTTTCCTCGCTTCTCGACTCCGGCAGCTATGAGGATGTGTTCACCGTCTGGAATACGGCCATCATGGCGGGCGATACGCCGGATATGATCGATCTCTCGAACCTCCCGTGGCACAGCTTTGCCGACCGCGGGCTGCTGCTCGATCTCAATACGCTTTTGCCGCAGGAGGCGCTTCTGCCGTGGCTCTGGGACGCGCTCTCCTACCATGGAGGTAATTTCACCTTTCCGGGCTGCTTCACGGTCGAAACGCTGGTCGGGAAGCAGTCGCGGCTTGGAAATAAATCGAGCTGGAGCGTTGCGGAATTTCTCAAACTGGCCGAAGCGTCCGATATTCCCATGTTTTCCGGCATGAGCCGCGAGCTGTTCCTTTCCTATATGGAGCAGTACCTTCTCGACGCATTCTGGGACGAGGAGGCGGGAACGTGCAGCTTCGATTCGGAGGAATTTCAGGCGCTGCTGGACTATGCCAATACGCTGACCGCGCCGGAGGAGCTGAGCTATGATCTGGAGAATACCATGCTCCTGATCCGGCGGGATCTGGCGCTGGCGGAGCCGGTCACCCTGCGCAGCGTGTCGCAGCTGCATCAGATTGAGGCCTATACCGTCGGGGAGCCGGTCGCGTGGATCGGCTGGCCCGGAGAAAGCGGCACAAAGCTTCGCCCTGCCGCCGAGCTTGCCGCATTCAAAGATACGGCGCATCCGGACGGCATATCGGAATTCCTGCAATTTCTGCTCTCCGAGCCTTGCCAGGCAGCGTTCAGTCGGTTTGCGTTTCCGATGACGGTATCCGCATTTGAAAGCGAAATCACCGCAGCGATGGAACCGCGAAATACAAACGACTCAGATATTGCGACGGAGTTCACGGTAGACGGCACGGTCTATCCGATCGTTCCGCTCTCTGCGGAGGATGCCGCGCGGTATGAGGCGTTCTTCGAGCGTATCTCCGCACAGGTTTATTCCTCGCAGCAGGTCGAGGCCATTCTGGAAGCCGAGTGCGCCGCGCTCTGGGCGGGCGCAAAAACGCCGGAAGAGACTGCCGCGCAGATCCAGCGCCGCGTGGAGCTGTATCTTGCCGAGAACGCGCCGTAAGCCAGATCGCGGACGCACAGCCGCGCGGCGGCACCGCCCTACTCTGCCGTTTTCACTCCGCTGCGGGATAAAATTTTATGACACAGAAACGAACAAAGGCTCCTGCCGAAGCAGGAGCCTTTGAAAATATGCTCGATAGGAACTCAGCGCTTGCTGAACTGCGGAGCGCGACGAGCGGCTTTGAGACCGTACTTCTTTCTTTCCTTCATTCTCGGGTCACGGGTCAGGAAACCAGCGGCCTTGAGAGCGGTACGGAATTCGGGGTTGACGCCCAGCAGAGCGCGGGCGACGCCGTGGCGGATCGCGCCGGCCTGGCCGGAAACGCCGCCGCCTTCAACGGTGCAGACCAGATCGACCTTGCCGACCAGATCCAGAGCAGCCAGAGGCTGACGGACGACCATCTTCAGGGTGTCGAGACCGAAGTAATCGTCGATACCGCGGCCATTGATGGTGATGGAGCCGGTGCCTTCCTGATACAGGCGGACACGGGCAATGGAGGACTTACGACGGCCAGTGCCGTACTGATACTGTCTTTTGCTCTCGTACATAGTCTGTTACCTCCTGATTAGTCCAAAGTCCAGGCTTCGGGCTTCTGTGCGGCGTGCTTGTGCTCTTCGCCCTTGTACAGGTGCAGACGGGTCAAAGCGGTTCTGCCGATAACGTTCTTGGGAAGCATACCCTTGACGGCCAGCTCCATTGCGAACTCGGGGCGCTCAGCCATCAGCTTGTTGTACTTGACTTCCTTCAGGTTGCCGATCCATCCGGTGTGATGGTAGTAGGTCTTCTGATCGAGCTTACGGCCGGTCAGGATCGCCTTGTCCACGTTGACGATGATGACGAAATCGCCGCAGTCAACATTGGGCGTGAAGTCAACCTTATGCTTGCCGCGCAGAAGTCTGGCGGCGGTCACAGCGGTGCGGCCCAGAGGCTTGCCAGCTGCGTCGAGAACGTACCATTTTCTCTGGACATTCTCTTTTTTCACCATAGTGGTCATGTCTGTTTCCTCCGTTTGTTTGGAGCAACACCGCACCATTCCGGCGCGCCGGGCGTTTCTGGTCTCCGCCGCAGCCGCGCTGGGATCGTGCGGGGCTGCTCCGATTTGCATTCAAAAAATTTGACAAAAGTTCGGGGCGCGCATACAATAGCCTCATAAACGCGCCTATATTTTATATCACATGGAAAAACCAGTGTCAACCGGAATTTTTGATATTTTCAAGAAAACGCAGAAAGAACTTTCAAATTCTCTCGAATGCTCTTAAATACTCCCGTATTCTCGAAACGCAAATTACTTTTTGGAGGCGATGCGCCATGCAGAAGCTGATCGGCCAGCTCCGCCGCTGTGTGGAGGACTATCATATGATCTCGGAGGGCGACCGCATCGCGGTCGGCGTCTCCGGCGGAAAGGACTCGCTGACGCTGCTCGTCCTGCTGGCGGAGCTGCGGAAATACTACCCGAAGCGCTTCGAGCTGGAGGCGCTCACAGTGGACATGGGCCTCGACGGCATGGATTTTTCGCCCGTCGCGGCGCTTTGCGCGCAGCTCGATGTGCCGTACACCTGCAAGCACACGCAGATCGGCCCGATCATTTTCGATTACCGGAAGGAGAAAAATCCCTGCTCCATGTGCGCCAAAATGCGCCGCGGCGCGCTGAACGACCTGATCGCAGAGCACGGCTTCAACAAGGTCGCGCTGGGGCACCATTTTGACGACGCGGCGGAGACCTTTCTCATGAGCCTTCTGTACGAGGGCCGCATCGGCTGCTTTGAGCCGGTCACCTATCTTTCCCGGAGCGGTGTGACGCAGATCCGGCCGATGCTCTATATCGGCGAGAAGGCCATTGAGCACTTTGCACAGAGCCGGCAGCTCCCGGTTGTACACAATGTCTGTCCTGCGGACAAGCATACCAAGCGTCAGGAGGTCAAGGAGCTGATCGCGCAGCTCCAGACACAGTATCCGGATCTCAAATCGAAGATCTTCGGCGCGATGCAGCGTCTGCCGCTGCCGCAGTGGGGTCCTGACGCGCCAGAGGCGTCAAAGCACGGATAAAATGCCCGCGTTCCCGCAAAAGTTGTGCAAACCGCCGAAAAGCAGGCTTGCGCTATGCGTTTTCTTATGCTATACTGTAAAAAACGGTCGAAGGAGTGTGGCAATATGCGAAGATCCAGACGCCTCTGTGCGCTGCTGGCGGCGCTGCTGCTGAGTCTGCTGCTGGCAGGCTGCGGCGGGAGGATCGTCCACTGCGACGGCTGCGGCAAGGAGCTTCGCGTCAGCGACAGCTCCAATGTGGACGAAAGCTGGACGATCCTATGCAGGGACTGCGAAAAAAAGGCGCAGCTCGGTGAATAGCAAAATGTGCGTACCGTTTCCTGTACGCACATTTTATGTGTATTTTACGCGCCTTCCGGCGCGTGTTTCTATTTTGCCTACTGCTCCTGCGGCAGGCAGGCGAAGCTCTGTCCGAGCGGCAGCGCAAAACCCAGTGCACGGTACATGCCCTCGTCGCAGGGCGCGCAGCTGACGGTGAGGCTGGCCATACCGTTTTCACGGCACCATGCCTGAACGGCCTGCGCGAGCTTTCGCGCGATTCCCTTCCTCCGAAAGACCGGCTCGATGAAAAAGTCCTCAAATACGCCGATATCCCCGCAGGAAAAGGTCGAGAAGCAGCGCGCGACGCTGCACATTCCAACGGCGCGTGTGCCGCGCATGGCAAGGAAAAACGAGATTTTTTCCGCACGGATCGCTTCGGCAAGGCGCTTCTGCTTTTCTTCGGTCAGTGCTTCCTCGCCGACCTCCGTCAAAAAGCCGTTCTCCAGCTTTTTGAGCTGCCAGTCCTCCGGCTCCGTAAGACGCCGGACGGTCACAGGCACCTCATCCTCCGGCGGCAGGAGCATCAGCGGCTCGCCCCACTCGTCTGCGCCGTTTTTCCGAAAGCCGACGCTTTCCCAGAAGCGGCTCCGCCGCGCGTTGCCGCAATTCAGCTCGGCATACCGCGCACCGTTTTCCTTTGCCCAGTCCAGAAGCGCAGCGGCGCACTGTCTGCCGGTGCCGCCCCGGAATTCCGGGAATACGCAGAATTCCATGAGGAAGCACTTGCCATCCTCCGCAGGGAAGATCACGGGCATCGCCAGCCCGATATCCTGCCCGTCCCGGCTGAAAAACAGCCAGCTGCAGCGATTCTCCGCCCGATCGTGGATTCTCTGGATCTGCTCCCGGTATTCTCCGCCGAGGAAGTATTTCCTGTCCGGATCCTCCGGTTCCGGGAAAATGTCCCGCTTGAAATAGGCATAAAGCTGTTCCCAGAAGGCGGCGGTATCGCTGTCCGTGACCGCCTCGCGGATCATAATTTGAATTTTGTTTTCCATTTACATTCCTCCAATTAAATTTGGAGGGTCAGAAAGCGTGCGCCCTCCCTACACGATGCATCGTCATAAAAACCACCCTTTCTGTAGAAAAATTATATCCAGACGCCCTGCGGCGCAGATATCCGAACAGCCGGAGCGCGGCAGCACTCTTACAAATGCAGTTCCTCCGGCGGGAGCGGCGCATACTGTGCGCCCCGGAGCTTTTCGCCGAACACGGCGGCGACCGTCTCCGGCGCGGCAATGAGGCGAAGCTTTTCCTCGCGCGTCAGGCGCTTGATGAGCGCCTCCAGACGCAGCGCCTCCGGCCGTGCATGCGTCAGCCGCTCGAGCGCGGCGACGGGGTGGCTGCGTGTATAGCGCGCACAGGCCGCCGTCTGCTGTGTGTGCGCATGCATCCGGCGGCGGAGATCCGCAGCCGCCCCGGTATAGAGGCTTCCATCCCGGCAGCGCACGATATAGACGAAATACATTTAAGCCTCCGCCCGCGTGGAAAGCGCATTGGCGATCCGCGCGAACGCGGGAATATCCAGCGTTTCGCCGCGGGGGGGCGGCGCAAG
>ERZ780083.462-NODE-462-length-16032-cov-2.856293_pt1 | contig 16032 bp, 6 predicted proteins | sample MGYA00511838_ERZ780083 | MGnify/ENA primary metagenome ERZ780083 (study PRJEB29588, sample SAMEA2152602) | human gut metagenome | biome: human gut; feature: human-associated habitat; material: faeces | place: Denmark | collected 2008/2010 ...
AAAAAAAAAAAGAAAAAAAAGAAAAAAAAACACAAAAGCGGAAGCGAGGAGCCAGTACCATCAGCCAACAGACTGCAAAAAATGTATTTCTTTGGCCCCAATCTTCATGGACGCGAAAAGGACTTGAAGTTTACTTCACCTGGCTTATTGAACTCTGTTGGTCGAAAGAACGGATCATGGAAGTATATCTTAACTCTATCGAAATGGGAAAAGGTATTTATGGAGCAGAAGCTACCGCCAAATACAAGTTCCACACCACTGCTGCTAAACTAACAGCAGGTCAAAGTGCATTGATTGCAGCAACCCTTCCTAACCCCATACGCTTTGATTCCGCACACCCGTCAGCTTACATCCTGCGCAGACAGTCACAGATATTAAGGTTGATGAAGTTAGTTCCCAAATTCCCTCCGGTAGAAAAAGCAGAAAAGAAATGAAGAAAACCTTGCCATTGTTCTTAATTTGTATACTTATCTGTTGTGGAGCACATGCCCAACGTACAGAAGTTTATAACCCGCATATACATACGGGGCAGGTCATCGCCAACAACGACTATATGGCTCCTGCCGTCATCCGGTTAGGTGAAGGTGAAACTGTAGAAATCTCATTCGACCACCTCACGCACGATTACCATCGTTATCAGTATGTCCTCACACATTGCAATGCAGACTGGACCCCGTCCGACCTTTCCGAAACAGAATACCTGGATGGTTTCAATGATAATCCGATAGAGGATCACGATATTTCCGTCAACACTACTCTGCCCTACACACACTATCGCCTAACGTTTCCCAATGACCAGGTACGTCCCAAACTTTCCGGTAACTATCGTCTGTTGGTTTATGATGATGCAGAGGGCAAGAATAAACCCGCTTTCAGCACTTGCTTCCGGATATTGGAGAAAGAGGTAAACATATCAGCACAAGTCAGCAGTGATACAGAGATAGATCGTAACAAAAACCATCAGCAAGTCAGCTTCAGTATCCAGCATAAGGGGTATCCCATTCGTAACCCTCAGAATGAAATCAGAGTACACGTTTTACAGGATAATCGTACAGACAACGAAGTTACCAATCTTCAACCTTCTTACGTTGGCCCTGACCAGTTACGCTACGAACATAATCGTGCGCTAATATTTCCAGCAGGAAACGAATACCGCCGTTTCGAAATGGTGAGTACACGATATGCCTCACAAGGTGTGGAAAGTATCCGCTATCATGCCCCTTACTATCACGTCACGCTGCAACCGGATCTGCCTCGTCTACTCAATTATAGTTATGACCAGGATCAAAATGGACGTTTTGTAATACGGTATGATGAAGCGGTGGATAACAATACGGAAGCAGATTACTTCTTTGTGCATTTCTCTCTGTTATGGGAGAATCCGCTTACAGAGGGAAAGTTTTATCTGCAAGGAGCTTTCACGTATGATGATTTTAATGAAGAGAATCTGCTGAAATACAATCCGGAAACTCACGCTTATGAGTGTGCCCGATTGCTGAAGCAGGGAGCATATAATTATCAGTATCTGTATGTAACACCTGGAAGTACGGTAGGAAGCACCGCACAGGCAGAGGGGAATTTCTATGAAACGGAGAATGAATATCTGATACTTGTTTACCACCGGCCCTTTGGCGAAAGATATGACCGGCTGATCGGTATGCAACAGGTTAGTTATAAATAAGAAGCTACCTAAACAGGTATAAGAAGCAAGCTAAACAGGTATTTACCCAGCTCATTTTGCATCTAAACAGTAAGTCTTATAGAGTGTTGACCTTGGTTAACAGGCCTGTCAACCTTGGTTAACAGAACCGTCAACCAACGTTGACAGATCTGTTAACCAAGGTTGACACCCAATTATTCCTAAGAGCAAACGTTATATTCATTAGTCCTGAACAAAACAATCCCTTATATAAAACAAATGAATCAATAGTCTTTTAGTACGAATGCCCTCCGTCCTTCATCTCTTTCTCATCGATCTTATGTATATCAATGCTCCTCCAAGCATAGAAGATATACGCAAGAACAAATGGAACCAAGAAAGAAACATAGAACATCACCCTCAATGTAAACTCACTGGAACAACTGTTTGCCAAAGTCAATGAACTTTGCAGATCATTTGTAGAAGGATAATAAGCCGTATGATTGTAGCCCGCAACAAGCAGTAATGCCAACACTGCAAGTACCGTACCGATACCTGTAAACCAAATACCCTTATCAAATTTAGGCTTCAACAAACTCTTCCCAATACCAAAAAGCACTAGTACCACCCCAATAAGGAAAAGCACCAACACCACCGGCATTTCAATAAAGTTCGTCAGATACTTATAAGGCTCCATGAAGATTTCTCCCGTCTCCGGATTCACAGCATATCCATCCGCCAACAGTGTACGGATAACGAATGACAAAAAGAATACCAGGAACAACACCGAATTTCCTATCAGGGAACGAGGGCTACGTGCCACCAAATCTTTATCATCAATATTATTAATAAAGTACAATGCACCCAAAATACGTGCAAGGAAGAATACAGCCAATCCCAACACTACATTCCATGGGTTAGCCAATGCATCCAGTCCGTGCCAGCCATTTGCCCAATGGCTGATAACAGGCATCACCGTATTCGTCATACTGGCTTTATTGATATAAAACTCCGAACCTGTAAAGAACGTAGCCACCGCACCACCCAGCAGCACCGGACCTACTACACCGTTAATCACCAGGAAAGTACGATATGTATTTTTTCCCAGCAGATTACCCGCCTTGCTCTGGAATTCATAACTGACAGCCTGCAACACAAAGCTGAACAGAATAATCATCCACAGCCAATAGGCCCCTCCGAAACTGGTACTATAGAACAACGGAAACGAAGCAAAGAACGCACCTCCAAACGTGACGAGCGTTGTAAACGTGAACTCCCACTTCCGTCCCGTAGAATTAATCATCATCTTCTTCTGCTCCTCCGTCTTCCCCAGACAGAACAGAAGCGAATTACCTCCCTGCACAAACAATAAGAACACGAGTATGGCCCCCAGCAAGGAAACGACAAGCCACCAATATTGTTGCAAAAATATATACATAAAATTCAAGTATTAAGTAATAAGTGTTAAGTATTAACCTGGCGGATATATTTGGAAAACGACTACGGATAATACTTAATACTTATTACTTAATACTTAGTACTTATTACTTATTTCTAAATTACTCATTTTATCAGTAGTGCGGAAGGGGAAATCAGGATACTCGTAAAGACTGAAGCGAGGTTCGGTTTCTCCTTTCGTATAATTCCAGATAGAAGCATAATCTTCCGGATCTTCTCCCATCTTGGCTAATTGGCGCAGATAAGCGGCCAGTGATTTATTTTCTACAATATAAATCTGTCCCATCTGGTCGATAATCGGGCTATGATGACGAGTGCCGTCATGTTCGAAGCGTAGAATCCGTTTTCCTTCTTCCGTCAGTCCCACCAATTGGAAGGTCATACTCTTACCGATAGCCGGCAAATTCAATACACTGCGATCCGTAGCAAGGAAAGGCAAATGATGTTTTCTCATGAAATGTCTTAATTGCTTGGCAACATCTTCTTTCGTCTCCTCTTCCGTTCCGACTTTCGTCTCTAATATTTTGTATAATTCCTCCGCCTGTTCCAGTGTCATCCGACCATAAATCTTTTCCTCCTGTTGTTCCTGCATCGAACGGCTGTTGGGAGCAAATACTGCATAATTCTCATTGAATCCCTTCACCGAGAAAGTATAATAACATACCACGCCCAATGAATTGAGCACCTGGCGAAGCCGTGTCGTATGTCCCCGACGCGAAGCAGCCACTGTATATACCAACTGATTCGTGATAATCCATCCGGCAGAAAGAATCTTCCGAATCGCCTCTTTAGCTTCAGGCGTGACCTCCAGCGGTGTTTGAAAATGAGTCTGGATAATAAACTGTTTCACCCCGATAGCCGAAGCCTTTTCTTTGAATTCCCGCAGAATATCCACCAATCCGTCATTGATACGCATCGGCAAATAAGCCAACAACCGTGACCCCAGCCGTACCCGTTGTAATTCCGCATATTTCTCTCCTTCGGCGCGGTGCAGGTTTGCGTTTCGTTTGCGGACAGCCATTTTGTAGACGGCTTCCAATATATTGCGCAAGGTCTTGTTCTGGCTCATCAATGCATCGCCTCCCGTAATCAGGATATCCCTGAGCTGAGTGTCGTTCTCGAAATATTCCATCAGTTTTCTCAACCTCTTGTCCCAGCTCTCTTTCGGTTTCAATTCCTCGAAGTTGAAGTTCAGACGTTCACTTTGGAAGTCGTACATGCGCTGGCAGGATGCACACAGGCCGCCGCATGCACGTCCCATCGAGTCGGGGATAAGAATGGCCACATCGGGATAACGGCGGTGAATGTTGTGTCCGTCCGGCAGCAGCCATCCTGCAGCGTTAGGCTTTCCGTCCTCCACAGCATCTTCTTTTTCCCATGCGTGGATGTTACCGTATGTTTCCACCAGTTGGGGAGAGTACAGAATATAGCTTCGTATGGCTGTATCATCATATCCTTTCCCCGTAGGATTCAACAAAGACAGATAGTAAGGGGTGATAAAGACAGGCATTCCTTTCTTGCGTGCTTTGTGATAAAGCTGCAAGGTCTCTTCGGATAGGGAGTTGCCTAGCATTCGGTTCAGTTCGGTAGGGCTTTTTATGGCCATTGCCAGATGAAAACGGGCTTCGTTCCACCATTGGCAGACCAGCTGGCGTTTGTCCTCTTCCGTGCTTCCTTCGGGAAAAAGATAGCGGCTGGAGGGCGCGTGTCTGTTTTCTATTTTCTGGATAAGAAGGGAGATAATACGCTCTTTGTTTTGTCGGCGGATAGCCCGGACATCCTCATTCAGTCCGCTGGGCCAGCGTTTCATCCATTGTTGCACTTGTTTTTCATCAGGTAGTTCCTCCTCTTCGTGATAAAGCCGGTCAAACTGGTGATACAGGTCAATCCATAAATCAACGGAAATCTCTTCATTGATGATACTATTCGTTAAAAACTTCCAAAGCAGTGAGATGGTTTCTATTTTAATCTCCTGTTCTGTAGAGGCTTCGTAAATGGTTTTTCCATCGTTATCTATCAGTCTTTTAATTTGCCTTGCGGCAGCAGGATTGTAAATAGGACCAGATAATAGATAATCGTTCAGCTTGTTTTTGAAAGCTGTTTCATCCTGGCTTTCTGAAGCCAATGAAGTGAGTTGGGTTAATCGGGTTTCGAATAGTGTTTTAATGCCATGGGTGGATAACATCTTATTCTTTTGTTTCATAAGCAAACGGTTGTTAAAAAAGTGAATACTATAAATAACATATTTCTCGTAGAAAAGTTATCAAACTGTTAACTTCATGCTGCTAAGATAGTAAAAAAGCTTCTTTTATGCAAATTCCTTAACAAAAAGACGTTTTTTATAAATAGCATTATTTTATAGAGTACATTTGCTTTGTGCTTTCGTCTTTTTTTAAAGCCCGGAGCTTTTATCGGGAAACGAAGAAATTCGTAATTTTGTAGAGCTTTGCTTGTTTGCAGGCCAATCAAGCTGAAGAGAAACCTCATTTTAATAGATGGAAAAACAACATAGAAGTAAATAAATGGAACTGAAACAACTTTTTACCTTTGCAGCAGCCTGTTCGCTGGCACTTTCGGTGTCGGCTCAAGATAGAGTACACTATACAGGCACAGAGCTGTCTAACCCTACCTATCATGACGGACAATTATCACCTGTGGTAGGAGTACACAATATTCAGGTGATGCGCGCCAACCGGGAACATCCTGCACCCGATAACGGCAATGGATGGACATACAATCATCAGTCCATGTTGGCTTATTGGAACGGACAATTCTATATGCATTATCTTTCCGATCCATCAGACGAGCATATTCCTCCCTCACAGACTTTCCTGATGACTTCAAAAGATGGATACCACTGGACAAATCCGGTGACTCTTTTCCCTATCTACCGGGTTCCCGATGGCTATACCAAGCCCGGACGCACAGACAAGGCGAAAGATCTGGATGCCATCATGCATCAGCGTGTAGGCTTCTATGTATCAAAAAGCGGCAGATTGATAGCTATGGGAAACTATGGCGTAGCTCTGGACAAGAAAGATGACCCGAATGACGGGAACGGAATAGGCCGTGTGGTTCGCGAGATTAAGAAAGACGGTTCGTTCGGTCCCATTTATTTCATTTACTATAACCATGCGTTTAATGAAAAGAATACATCCTATCCTTATTTTAAACGCAGCAAAGACAAGGAATTTGTAAAAGCCTGTCAGGAGATTCTGGACAATCCTCGTTACCGTATGCAGTGGGTGGAGGAAGCTGATCGTAATGACCCGTTGATTCCTTTACACAAAGAATACAAAGCGTATTGTGACTATACTTTGCCCGACGGTCGTTTGGTAAGCTTGTGGAAACATGCCCTGACTTCCATCAGCGAGGATGGTGGGAATACGTGGGCGCAACCGGTGGAACGTGCGAAAGGCTTTGTTAACAGTAATGCGAAGATTTGGGGGCAGCGTTTGAGTGACGGTACATACGCCACGGTGTATAATCCTTCCGAGTTCCGTTGGCCGCTGGCTATCTCGCTCAGTAAGGACGGGCTGGAATATACGACCTTGAATTTGGTGCATGGCGAAATTACACCGATGCGTTACGGAGGTAATTATAAATCATTCGGGCCTCAGTATGTACGGGGTATTCAGGAAGGTAACGGAACTCCTCCCGATGGTGATTTGTGGGTGACTTACAGTGTGAACAAGGAGGACATGTGGGTTTCTCATATCCCTGTGCCCGTCCGCGCACATGCCAGTGCACATGCTGACGATAATTTTGCCAACTATAAAGATTTGAATGAACTGACCGACTGGAATTTGTATTCTTTGCAGTGGGCTCCCGTATCATTGGATGGAAAATGGTTGGTGCTGCAAGATAAGGATTTGTTCGATTATGCCCGTGTGGAGCGTAAGATACCTGCTACAAAAGAGCTTAAAGTTTCTTTCGAACTGATGGCGGAGCAGAACGATAAGGGCCTTTTGCAAATAGAATTCCTAGATGAAAACGGTATTGCCTGTTCCCGTCTGGAATTGACTTCCGACGGACTTTTCCGTGCCAAAGGAGGTGCGCGGTTTGGTAATTTGTTGAAGTATGAACCGGGCAAGACGTATAAGGTAGAAGTGGAACTTTCTGTTGCTAACCGTATGGTAACCGTTTACGTGGATGGAAAGAAAGCAGGACAACGTATGTTCTTTGCTCCCGTTCCGGCCATTGAAAGAGTGATGTTCCGCACCGGAGCGCAACGGACTTATCCTACGGTGGATACCCCGGCAGACTGGTATGGCATTCTGCCGAATGCAGGTGAGCAAGAACCTTTGTGCACCTACCGTATAGCCAATTTCAAGACGACTTCTGCTGATAAGGATGCCGGTGCGGCTTTCTTGAAATATAAGGATTTCAAGCCCTACGTGGATTATTTCAACAGCATGGAGGATGAGAATATAGCCCAGGCTATTCCCAATGCCCGCGCATCTCAATGGATGGAAGAAAATATACCTCTTTTCGAGTGCTCTCAAAAGAACTTCGAGGAAATGTATTATTATCGTTGGTGGACGCTGCGCAAACACATCAAGGAAACTCCGGTGGGCTATGGTATGACCGAATTCTTGGTAAACCGTTCGTATGCCGATAAATACAATCTGATAGCTTGTGCCATCGGTCATCATATTTATGAGAGCCGCTGGTTGCGTAACCCGGAATACTTGAATCAGATTATCCATACTTGGTATCGGGGTAACGAAGGAGGCCCGATGGCCAAAATGACCAAGTTCAGCTCGTGGAATGCGGATGCGGTACTGGGACGTTACATGGTCGATGGAAACAAGAAATTCTTGTTGGATATGGTAAAGGATTTGGAAGCGGAATATGCCCGTTGGGAAAAGACAAACCGCCTGTCCAATGGACTTTACTGGCAGGGAGATGTGCAGGATGGCATGGAAGAATCTATCAGTGGAGGTCGTCGTAAGCAATATGCCCGTCCTACTATCAACAGTTATATGTATGGCAACGCCAAAGCGCTCTCTCTTATCGGCATCATGACAGGAGATGAGGGCATGGCCATGAAATATGGATTGAAAGCCGACTCCATTAAAACGTTGGTACAGGATAAGTTGTGGAACACAGACCACCATTTCTTTGAAACGATGCGTGGAGATGCGTCCGCCGAGGTACGCGAGGCTATCGGCTATATCCCTTGGTATTTCAATTTGCCGGATGCTTCTTCCCAATACGATGTGGCATGGAAGGAAGTGATGGACGAGAAAGGTTTTTCCGCACCTTACGGACTTACCACTGCCGAGCGTCGTCATCCTGAGTTCCGTACGCATGGCGTAGGTAAGTGTGAATGGGATGGGGCTATCTGGCCGTTTGCATCTGCACAGACTTTGACTGCAATGGCCAATTTCATGAATAATTATCCTCAGACTGTATTGACAGACAGCGTGTATTTCCATCAAATGGAACGCTATGTGGAGTCGCAACATCATCGTGGGCGTCCCTACATCGGCGAGTATCTGGATGAGGTAACCGGTTATTGGTTGAAAGGGGATCAGGAACGCAGCCGTTATTACAATCATTCTACTTTTAATGATTTGATGATTACCGGTTTGATAGGACTCCGTCCGCGCATGGATAACACAGTGGAGGTGAATCCGTTGATTCCCGAAGGAAAATGGGATTATTTCTGTTTGGATAATGTGTTGTATCATGGCCGTAACCTCACTATTTTGTGGGATAAGGACGGTAGCCGTTACCAGCGTGGAAAAGGTCTGCATATCTATGTGGATGGAAAGGAAGTAGGACATGCCGATACATTGACCCGTGTTCTTTGTGAGAATGTGCTATAATTTTGAATAAAGGGGATGTCTTAAGATAATAAATAGACTGTTGAAAGAAAAATGAATTACAGAAAATTCTTAATAGCCGCTTTGTTAGTTATGTCTTTCTCCGTGCAGGCGAAAGACATAACTATTACCCGCCTGACGTGTGATATGCGCGAAGGAAGAGTGACCATCTCTGATGCCCCTCGTTTGGGATGGCAGATGAGTTCGCTGGAAAATGGCACGCGGCAGACTGCTTATGAGATAGAGGTTCGGGATGTATGGGCAGGAAAAGTAGTCTGGAACAGCGGCAAAGTAAAATCCGCTCGAAGCCAGTTGGTTTCCTGTGCGGATGCGGCCTTGGAGAAGGACAGGCATTATACTTGGCGTGTCCGTGTCTGGGATGAGGCTGATACGCCTTCGGCATGGAGTGCGCCCTCTGATTTCAGTATCCTGACTTCCGAAGCGGCTTTCGCCGGCAGTGAATGGATTGGGGCCATTACCCGTAAGGATGCCCGCATACCCGAAGGCCGGAAATATCATGGCAGTGAACTGAAAAAGCCTGAGGCAAAGGCCGCCTGGGCTGCTGTGGATACTTTGGCAAAGAAAAGTATTTATCTGCGTCGCGAGTTCCATGTGGCAAAGAAAGTGAAAGACGCCACAGCGTATGTATGTGGCTTGGGCTTTTATGAATTTTCGCTGAATGGAGAAAAAGTGGGAGACAGCGAATTTGCCCCCCTTTGGAGCGACTATGACAAAAGTGTCTATTATAATACTTATGATGTCACCTCGCAAGTGAAGAAAGGCGGTAACGCTATCGGAGTCCTGCTGGGAAATGGATTTTACAATGTACAAGGCGGCCGCTATCGTAAACTGCAAATCAGTTTCGGCGCTCCCACGCTTCGTTTCCGGATGGTGGTGAATTATGAAGACGGAACCAGTGAAACGATTGTTTCCGGAAAGGACTGGAAGTACGATTTCAGTCCCGTACTGTTCAATTGCATTTATGGCGGAGAAGATTATGACGCCCGCCGTGAGCAGAAAGGCTGGAACATGTTCGGTTTTAAAGAGCAGGATTGGCGTCCTGTCGTGATTCAGGAAGCCCCCAAAGGGGTGCTTCGTCCGCAGATAGCGCAACCGGTGAAGATTATGGAGCGTTATGATATCCGGAAAATGACCAAGCTCACCGCTGAACAGATAACAGCTGCCTGCAAGTCAACCAAACGGACAGTAGATCCGTCTGCCTTTGTGCTGGATATGGGACAGAACCTGGCCGGTTTCCCCGAAATTACCGTCCGTGGAAAGAAAGGGCAGAAAATAACTCTGCTTGTATCCGAATCCCTGACGGATGAAGGAGCTTGCAATCAGCGTCAGACCGGCAGACAACATTATTATGAATATACCCTGAAAGGGGAAGGAGTGGAAACTTGGCATCCTCGTTTTTCTTACTATGGTTTCCGGTATATTCAGGTGGAAGGCGCTGTGCTGAAAGGGCAAAAAAACACCTTGCATCTTCCGGTGATCCAGAAGATACAATCGTGCTTTGTTTATAATTCGGCTCCTAAGGTATCCACATTCCAATGTTCCAATCGTATATTCAATGAGGCCCATCGGCTGATAGAGAAGGCGGTGCGAAGTAATATGCAGTCCGTGTTTACCGATTGTCCTCATCGCGAGAAACTGGGTTGGTTGGAACAAGATCATTTGTGTGGTCCCGGTTTGCTTTACAATTATGATTTGACAGGCTTTGTCCCTCAGACTCTTCAGAACATAGCCGATGCACAGCATGCCAATGGCGCGGTTCCTACCACTGCTCCGGAATATGTGGTGTTCGAGGGTCCCGGTATGGATGCTTTTGCCGAATCTCCCGAATGGGGATGTACCTTTGTGGTATTGCCTTTCATGTATTATGAGACGTATGGGGATGATTCATTGATTAGAAAATACTATAACGGAATGCGTCGTTACATTGATTATATGACTACCCGTGCCAATGATGGAATCGTTTCTTTCGGACTGGGCGATTGGTATGATTATGGAGATTTCCGGGCCGGATTTTCTCGTAATACGCCTGTTCCTTTAGTAGCTACCGCCCATTATTATATGGTTGTTCGCTATTTGGTGGAGGCGGCACGTATGCTGGATAATAGGTATGATGTAGCATATTACACTCATTTGGGTGAAGAAATTAATAAAGCATTCCATCGGGAGTTTTATCATAAGGATACTCGTCAGTATGGTACGGGAAGTCAGTGCAGTAATGCCCTGCCGTTGTTTCTCGGAATGGTTCCTGCCGAAGATAAACAGGCGGTACTTGATAACTTGGTAGCGGATATAAAACGTCATGGTAACCGGCTGACTACTGGTGATGTGGGAAATCGTTATTTGTTCCAGACGCTAGCCCGTAACGGACTGAATGAGCTGATGTACACCATGCATAACCATGAAGAGGCCCCGGGGTATGGTTTCCAACTGAAATTTGGAGCTACCACGCTGACCGAGCAATGGGATCCGCGACAAGGTTCTTCGTGGAATCACTTTATGATGGGACAGATTGATGAATGGTTCTTTAATTCACTGGTGGGTATCCGCACCGTTGAGGGAAAACCGGGAAGGAAATAGAAATACGTCCCCGTCCGGTAGGCGATTTGACATACGTCCGGGCTTCGACTGAAACTCTCTATGGAAAGGTTGCAGTAGACTGGACACGCGAGAATGGAGTCTTTACATTGAAAGTAACGATACCTGTAGGGTGTACGGCACGCGTATTCCTTCCCAATGAGAAAGAGCCGAAGATAGTGGAAAGCGGAACTTATTCTTTTAAGAAATAAACGCAGCTTTCATAGGAAAAGCCCCCTGGGGGTGTTTGGTAAAACTAAAATCAATTAATGAACGATATGAATAAACGTACCTTTTTAAGTCTGTTGTTATGTGTTTGCAGTTTGTCTTTTCTGCATGCCGAGCGTGTGGATATGCAGCAAGCCGGTGCCGATATACAAGGCCGGAAATTAAACACGGCATTGATTAATTCTACCATCGACCGCTTGAATGCCAATGGTGGCGGAACACTCTTTTTCCCCGCAGGAACTTATCTCACCGGTTCCATCCACATGAAAAGTAATATTACATTAGAATTGGAAGCAGGAGCCACCTTGAAATTCTCGGAGAACTTTGACGACTTCCTCCCTTATGTGGAAGTGCGTCACGAGGGAATCATGATGAAAAGTTTCCAACCGTTGATTTACGCCGTGGATGCAGAAAATATTACCATCAAGGGAGAAGGAACTCTGGATGGACAGGGTAAGGCATGGTGGACTGAATTTTTCCGTGTACTGGTAGACCTTAGAGATAACGGCAAGAGAAACATCAACAAGTACCAGCCCATGTTCGAGAAGGAAAACGACCTGAAAGCCCTTTACGCTGAAACCAATGAAGACTGGCATGGCACACTGGACCGTCGCTTTTTCCGTCCTCCTTTCATACATCCCATCCGTTGTAAGAATGTACGGGTAGAGGGCGTGAAGATTATCAACTCTCCCTTCTGGACTGTAAATCCTGAATTTTGCGACAATGTGACCATTAAAGGCATTACCATCCACAATGTGCCTTCCCCCAACACGGACGGCATCAACCCCGAGTCTTGTAAGAATGTACACATCAGTGACTGCCACATTTCGGTAGGCGATGACTGCATCACCATCAAATCCGGACGTGACTTGCAAGCGCGTAAACTGGGTGTTCCTTGCGAGAATATCACCATTACCAATTGCACCATGTTGAGCGGACACGGTGGTGTGGTTATCGGCAGCGAGATGAGTGGGGGGGTGAAGAAAGTGGACAACAGCTATGGTGTCTTTTATGGTACAGACCGAGGGATTCGTCTGAAATCCACTCGTGGCCGCGGAGGCATTGTGGAGGATATCCGTGTAAGCAATATTGTGATGAGTAATATCAAGAAAGAAGCTATTGTTCTCAATCTGAAATATAGCAAGATGCCTGCCGAACCGAAGAGTGACCGCACTCCGGAATTTCGTAACATCTATGTTTCGGGTGTGACGGTCCGTGATGTGAATACCCCCATTATGGTGGTGGGCCTGCCCGAAGCGCCTATTACCGGTATTGTGATGCGTGATGTGTATATTCAGAATGCCAAGCAACGCTGTGTCTTTGAAGATTGTAAGGACTTGGTGCTGGATGATGTGTATGTGGATGGTAAAGAAATAAAATAGACTGCCCGATGAAAAAACAGATGCTTTTGTGCATGGCGGCACTCTCTTTTTCCGCTGTGTCTGCACAAACTTATGAAACCCGGTTCGCACGTCCGTTATCCGATGTGTTGAATGACGTTGCCGCCCGTTTCCAGGTCCGCTTGAAGTATGATATTGATACGGTGGGGCGTATCCTTCCGTATGCCGATTTCCGTATCCGTCCCTATTCATTGGAAGAAACCTTGACCAATGTGCTTTCTCCTTTCGATTATAAATTCGTGAAGCAAAGTGATACCGTGTACAAGTTGAAACCATACGAGTATGCACGCCGCACGGATGTTGATGGAGAAAAAATGTTGTCATATCTTAGTGGCTTGTATACTGATAAAGATCAGTGGGAACAGCGCAGGGAGATACTCCGAAAGGAAGTGCGCCAACGTCTGGGATTGGATGATATGCTGAAAGGAACAGTGAAGGATGCAAAGCCTATTCTCTCGAAAGTACGGAAATTCGATGGATATACCGTGCAGAATTTTGCATTGGAGACCTTGCCGGGGCTTTATGTTTGCGGTTCGGTTTATGCACCGCGTTCCAAAGGTAAACATGCACTTATTATTTGCCCCAATGGCCATTTTGGACAGGGACGTTACCGGAAGGACCAACAGCAACGTATGGCTACATTGGCGCGTATGGGGGCTATTTGTGTGGACTATGACTTGTATGGTTGGGGAGAATCCGCCTTGCAGGTAGGTGCGGAAGCGCACCATACCAGTGATGCGCACACCATTCAGGCTATGAACGGATTGCTGATACTGGATGATATGCTGGCAAACCGTAAAGATATAGATCCTGCACGCATCGGCGTGAACGGTGGTTCCGGCGGAGGAACGCAGACGGTGTTGCTTACCGTTTTGGACGACCGTTTTACAGCTGCTGCCCCTGTGGTCAGTCTGGCTTCTCACTTTGATGGCGGTTGCCCGTGTGAAAGTGGCAAGCCCATCCAGCTGGCAGGTGGAGGAACTTGCAATGCGGAACTGGCCGCCCTGTTTGCTCCGCGTCCCATGCTGGTGGTTTCCGACGGAGGAGACTGGACAGCCACGGTTCCTCGTTTGGAATATCCTTACTTGCAACGCATCTACGGTTTTTATGGTGCGACGGACAAGGTGAGCAATGTACATTTGCCGAAAGAACGTCATGATTTCGGTCCGAACAAGCGGAATGCGGTTTATGATTTCTTTATAGACGTGTTCGGCCTTGACCGGAGAATGCTGGATGAAAGTAAAGTAACCATTGAATCGGAAAACGCATTGAAGAGCTTTGGTGAGAAAGGTGAGAAACTGCCAGCCGGAGCCTTAAGATATAAAGAATGATTTTGTCGTTTATTTATTAGGTTAAGAGTTAGTGTAGAATCTCCCTCTTGCATAGCCTGTGAAGGTGAGCAAGGGGGAGTTTTTTTTAGGTATGGGGGATTAATACTTTTTGTCGGGTATATCAGGTCTTGTCATACGGACTGTTAAGTCTTTTTGTGCGGACTGTTACTATAGTCTTCGGCAGTGGGGCGTACAGTCTGCTATAGTGGGGTGTGTGGGCTGCCGTAGTGAAACATACGGACTACTGTCGTAGTCTGTAAAAGGTAACCGTAAGAAATGCTTTAATGGTACTGAAAAAAAGACTTAATGGAGCTGAAGCGATGAATTAACTCTGCATTTATGTTATAATCATCTTTAATTCTCCATCCTTGTGGCGCTTTCGGTTGTTTTCTTGTTTATAGTTGCGGATTCAAACCGGTTTCTACATCGGATTTCAGCCGGGTATAATGGAAAAAGCGGAGGTTATAATAAGATAATGCGTTTCTGTAATATGGCAGCAATCTGTTGTCTCAGTTGTGGGGCGCTGATGGGCTTGGCCATATAGCCGTCGAAGCCATTTTCCATAACCCGTTGTTCATCACTGGCATAGGCAAAAGCGGTAACGGCGATGATAGGCACATCCAAGGATAGCTTTCGTATTTCCCGGGTGGCCTCATAGCCATCCATCACCGGCATATTGATATCCATCAGAATTATCTGAGGATTATGGAGCTTATACAAATTGACCGCCTCTTTTCCATCCCAAGCATGAACCAGGTTATATTCTCGTTTCAAGATAGATTGGAACAGCCGGTAATTACTCTCATTGTCTTCGGCGATCAGAATGGTCAGCTTGTCTTTCTGCACGGAGATGGGCTGATGTTTGTCTTCCTTTTTGTTATCCGTATCAGCGGGCTGGTAGGGAATGGTGAACCAGAAAGTGGATCCTTTTCCTTCTTCAGATTCTACGCCGATGCGTCCTCCCATGTGCTCTACAATCGTCTGGCAAATGGATAATCCCAGTCCTGTACCCTGTACAAAAGAGTTCAGTTTGACGAAACGTCCGAATATGGAGTTCACTTTGTCGGCTGGAATGCCGCAACCGGTATCTTTAACATAGAAATAAAGTTCTCTGCCGCATAGTTCGTAGCCGAAGGTGATGCTTCCTTGTGAGGTAAACTTGCTGGCGTTGTTCAGCAAATTATTCAAAACTTGCATCAGGCGGTTCTTTTCTGTCTTTATGGGGCAAGAGGGGAGTCCTTTGTGTGCAATCAGTTGAATGCCGCTGGTTTCCGTCCGGTAACGGACCACGCTTTCTATTTCGGAAAGGATATCATTCAGTTCCACGTTGGAATAACTGAAATCCAGTGTGCCGGCCTCTATTTTTGATAAGTCCAGTATGTCGCTGATTAATTGCAGCAGTAACGTATTGTTACTTTCAATGATATTGATATATTCCTGCTTTTCCTGTTCCTCTTCTGCAGTAGCAAGGATGTTTGAGAAACCGATGATAGCATTTAGCGGAGTGCGTATTTCGTGGCTCATATTGGCAAGGAAAGCGGATTTCAGCC
>ERZ780083.467-NODE-467-length-15959-cov-7.220008_pt1 | contig 15959 bp, 12 predicted proteins | sample MGYA00511838_ERZ780083 | MGnify/ENA primary metagenome ERZ780083 (study PRJEB29588, sample SAMEA2152602) | human gut metagenome | biome: human gut; feature: human-associated habitat; material: faeces | place: Denmark | collected 2008/2010 ...
GCCCCAGTGGGGCGTTTTTAGAGCGCGGGAGAGTCCCCGATGGTGCACCAGAAAGCGCCTTGCTGCAAAGCAGGGCGCTTTTCTTATGTTGATCTATATTGGGAGAATCGACACTTAGTGTCGGGCCTCTCTTTTTTAGTTTATACCAGCGAATATAGTATATCAGGGCTTCGAATGTGTCTACAAAATGGAGGCAGCGCTGTATCATGAAAATCGGAACTAAAATCCGCCAAGCTGGACGGTGTTTTGCAGGCTGCCGAGAAGGGAAAACTGTGACAGCCAGGAAAATACAATGAACCAGCGCCGGAAATTGTGTGGTGAGCACAACTTCCGGCGCTGGTTATGGTGGTTGTAATAAAACGTTGGAGCGTGAAAAACGGCAAATAAAACCGGCTAGGGAGAAAAGAGTGGTCAGATGGTTGTCAAGAGGCATAGCACACATAGAACGCGTCAAAAAACACGCGCGCGTTAAGAATCGTACGCGTGCGTTTTTGTGATGTGTTATACTCTGTCCATTGGAATATACTTTGCCCTTGCGCCTTTTCCAGTTATTTCAGCACCTGGAATGATGAATCAAAACACAAGCTGTTACAAGAACTTTTGAAAATCGTAGATGGCTTCGAGGTTTCTCCTTACGACAACGAAAAGACCGAAGTAATTCTTGACTTCAAAAACTTGTACTTAATCTGCATCAAGTAAACTGCTAAAATAAAAACGCAAAGGCAGGTTATTTGTGTAAAGGTGTTGGTGTAGACTTGTTGTATGGTAATATGCAGTTGTAAAGGGAAGGCGCAAGCCTTCTCTTTTTTGTTTCAAAACAATTTGACCCAGAACGAAAAACCTGGCTGCCTAGCAGTTGGGAGCTTTATTGTGGGCCAAAGCGTAGCCTAAAAGGAGTGATTTCTGGTGTTGGTTCGTACCAAATCATCAATGCCCAATAATGCTGTCGGGGTCAGAAGTCAAGGGTGAAATGAACTATATTTTCCCCCCTTGACATCCACCCCCCTCGGTGTTATGATGCCAACGAGACGGCGGCCGGACAAGCTTGATGCCGCCTCGAATAATTTTTGCTCTATTTGCACCCTGAATGTGGATCACACAGAGTTTGGGATTGATCCGAGGATTACGCCATGAACAAGACAAAAGATATGACCGTAGGCAGCCCCACCAAAACCATCTTCTTTTTCTCCGTACCCGTCTTGCTTGGAACCCTATTCCAGCAAATATATAACATGGCCGATACGATCATTGTCGGGCAATTTTTGGGTGAAGACGCCCTTGCTGCCGTGGGGGCGACCGGAAGCACTGTATATCTTGTAATTGGCTTTGCTTCCGGCCTTACCCAGGGCTGCGGTATTTTAGTCTCACAGGCATTTGGCGGGCACCGTCTGAACGAACTAAAGAAGGTAGTTGGCACAGCACTCTTGCTCACAGTGGTGTTTTCAGTTATCCTCACGATTCCTACCGTTTCTTTTAGCCGTCAGATTCTGTTAGCGTTGCACACCCCTTCGAACGTACTCCTCTACGCACACGAATATCTTCGCGTCATCTTTGGCGGTATCCTGTGTACGATGGCCTACAATATTGCAGCCAGTATCCTTCGCTCTTTGGGTGACAGCCGCACACCTTTATATTTCCTCATTTTGTCGTCATTCTTGAATATTGTTTTGGATATATTTTTTATCGCGACACTACATATGGGAACTGCAGGCGCCGCTTGGGCAACGGTGTTGTCACAGGGAATTTCTGCACTGCTATGCTTTTGGTACATGTTTCACAACTACAACAATCTACGTCTCAGTATCCGCGATCTGTACCCCGATCCTTATCGGATTCTGTGTATGATACAAAGCGGCATTCCCATGGCTTTAAACCAAACCGTTACTGCGTTTGGAATTATGATTCTGCAGAGCGGCATCAATCAATTCGGTTCTTCCGTAATGGCGGCCTATACTGCCGCTTCTAAGCTTGAATCCTTGGTGATGCAACCTATGATCGCACTGGGCTCGGGCATTTCTACGTATTGCGCACAAAACATAGGAGCCAGGAAAACAAAACGCATTTTTGTTGGTGTACGCAGCACGATGCTCCTTTCCCTTGGTGCTGCAATTCTGGGTATGGCTTTGTATGGAATTGCCTCCAAAGCCATTCTGCGGATATTTTTGAGTGATCCCTCGCCCGAAATGGTACATTATGCACTGCAATATCTCTACACAAGCGTGTGGTTCCTTTTATTTTTGGCATGGATTTTTCTGTTCCGCAATGCTTTGGTTGGGCTCGGGAACGGCCTTATCACCATAATTGGTGGCGTGGCCGAGCTTCTTTGCCGTTTTTTGTGCATTCATTTTCTGCTTCAACCTTTTGGTTTCTGGTGTATTTGTCTAACCAATCCTATTACCTGGATCGTTGCGTGCAGCCTTTTCTGCGGATTTTATTTTCGTTGGGAACACCAGCAAAAACATTGCTCAAAAAGTGCGAGATGATCCATCTCAGAAGATTATCGGGGTCTCTGCCAGTGGATTCTGTCTGAAGGAACGTCTTGGCAATCTCCGCAATGTCATCGACCGAATTCCGACGAAATGCGAATCGCCATGATCGCCATGCGGGATGAACAGTTTGCCCATCAGACGTTTATGTCTGAACTGTGTAACCATAAACACTTCTTCTCGAATCAATTCCGGCCATGCCACAGGATCGATTTTAAGGCACCATACAGCACGTTTCAGTGCCAGATGACAAAGGGGTTTACAAGAAGCAAAAACGACGTTACACAGCCCTCCAGGCATCACGCAATGCATCGTATTCCCATGCAAGGTATATTGGATTGACCGGAGAAAATACCGACGTCTCTGTACAACTTTGAAAAAGATGAGTTGAAAACTATAAGCCTATTGTGTTGCGGAGCAATCAAGCGTTTCGTTTTGTAAATGAATCGTGCATATAAAAAGCAGACCCGTGAGTCCACGGGTCTGCTTTTTGTATTTGCGATAGGGAAGAGTATGGACGGGTTACGCAGGTATCGATCCGGGAGATTCGGTTTCCAAACACCCACATCCGCTGGGCTTTTCGCGGATTCGTATGGCTTTTTATTTGTGGGCGGGCTCCCCGCCGGCTGGACATTCTCTCCCCATTTGGCAGCCGCTACCGAATGATTCGTGAAGGATTAATTGGTGGGAAGTTCGCGATAGGTCATTCTTTCAAAATCAGAATAACCACCAGCGTCCTCTCCATTGCCGGAAGCGTATAACCCCAGTGTACAGCCGACAAAACCGCCGGCATGTTCCGTGCTTAAAGAGCGCAGATCAATGTCGGAGATAACCGGTTTCCATTCACTATTGCTTTGGTAAAGAACACTGGCCACAAGCCCTTCTACGCGCAACTTCAGTTTAATGGGGAGTGCAACCGGCAGATCCATTCGCGCCAAACAGCTGTCTTCACCATCTTTGCAAAGAGAAACAACAAGTTTGACCCCCGAATCCTGGGGATAGCACTCTGCCCGCAGATGGTTTTCGTTGCTTTGAACCATGGCAATACCGGCGCAATCACTCTCTTTGCAGAAATGCGGGATAAAGCTGGTTTCAAATTCGCAATTCCAGTGTTGCTGACGCAGCGCGAGGTATGCAGGCTCACCGCAATCCTTCAAGCTGTCGCAACGATGGAAAAGACGAACAATATGCTCTTCTGCGTGCAGTTCCAGTTCGTGATCGCGGTGATTGCGCAAAGTCAGCAATTCCAGCGGCAGAGAAGGTGTATCAAACGTATAGGTTTTACATTGGGGTGCGTCGTCAGAAGGCTGCCCCTCGTAAGGCAGCGTGACTACTTCTTCAAGATGACCGACCCCCGCATTTACAACCGGCCAACCATCTTCCCAGGTGACCTTTGCCAAAAAGGTTTCACGCCCCAACAACGTGTACCCCTGGTTCGGCCGGCAAGCCAATACAACCATATACCAGTTGCCGTTTCCGTCATCCACTAAGTCGGCATGACCGACGCAGGTAACAGGATATTGGGCTCCCAAATGGCGATGCGTCAGAATGGGGTTGCAGGGGCAGTACTCGTAGGGACCAAACACATTTTTGCTGCGCGCGATCATGACGCTGTGGTGGATGGAAGTACCGCTTTCCGCATGCAAAATGTAATAGTAACCGTCCTTTTTGTACAGGTGAGGTCCCTCCGGCCAAATGGCTTTGCGCTGGAATCCGGTAAGTACAATGGTGGCATCGGGCTTTAACTGCATCGTGTCCAGATCCAGAGTTTGAATCCAAATTTCGCAGTCGCCATTGTAGCGGTACCCGGCAGAACGCGGCCGTTGGCCGATATAATAGCAGGTACCGTCATCGTCAAAAAAGAGACTGGGATCAATGCCGCCGGTAGACTCACCCAAATAGTAAGGCTCGGACCAGGGGCCGCGCGGATCTTTTGCAGTGACGATAAAATTTCCTTGGTCGGACACGTTGGTGGTAATCATATACCAGGTGCCCTTATGGTAACGAATGGTAGGGGCAAAAATCCCCTCGGAATGCTGACAGCCGGACAAAGGAACCTGAGAATCACGATCGAGCACATTGCTGATCAAATTCCAGTGGACGAGATCTTCGCTCTCAAAAACCGGCACGCCGGGAAAATACGCAAATGTCGAATGAACCGTATAGAATTTGTTCCCTACCCGGCAAATCGAAGGGTCGGGAAAGAAGCCTGTCATGATAGGATTTTTAACGGAAAGCATAGAAAACCTCCAGGTATAAAGGTGTGATATTTTGCATGCAAAAATATAGAGTTATGGCCGCTGCATCCAAGAGGAAAAACAGATGCAACGGCCATAGCTATTGGATGGTGCCGCCGAACTGACTTTTCGGATTACAGGCACTGGAAAACAGGGGCGAATGGCAGGAAAAGGATTTTACTCTTTTACACTGCCAATGGTCATGCCGGATACAAAGTATCTTTGCAGGAAGGGATAAAGCAGAATGATGGGAAGCATCGTCACCACAGTAGCGGCGGAACGCACGGTAACCGGCGTGACGGCTGCGGTAGCGGTGTTGCCGCCGGTGGTGGCACTGCCGCTTTGCTGCATGACAGAGGAAAGAAGCTTCATCAACTCATATTGCAGGGTCGTATACTGGGTGTTCATCCGGTTGTACAACATAGCATCGAACCAGGAGTTCCACTGTCCGACAGCTACGAACAGGGCGACGGTGGCATACACCGGCTTGCACAGGGGCGAGATGATACGGGTAAAGATGGTGAAATCGTTGGCACCGTCAATCATGGCGGATTCTTCCAGCGCGCTGGGCAGACCTTCCATGAAAGTGCGCATAACCAGAACGTTAAATGCGCTGACCATGCCCGGAATGACGTATACCCAGAAAGAGTTGGTCAGGTTCATGTTGCGGTACAAAACCAAGGTGGGGATCATACCGCCGTTCACGTACATGGTGATGACCCAGAACAAAGACAGCTGGGAACGGAACAAAAAGCGTTTGCGGCTGATGATGTAGGCCAAAAGTGCGTTCGTTACCAGGGCGAAGATGGTTCCCAACACAGTTCTGGCCACCGAAACCACTGCACCGGTGAGGATGTTCTGCTGATGCAGAACCGTTTTATAGTTCGAGAGCGTAAAGATGCGCGGCCACAGATGGATGCCACCGCGTACGGCGTCGATACCATCGTTGAAAGAAAGCGCCACCGTGTTCAGAACAGGATACAGCGTAATGGTGACGAACAAAACCAGGAAAATGGTATTGCAGGTAACAAAGACTTTGTCCATGGTGGATGATTTGATTTTCATGTGTACCCTCCCCTTAGAACAATCTGTCTTCACCGGCACGTTTGGCAATCCAGTTTGCGCCGAGAATCAGAATAATTGCAACGACGCTCTTGAAGATACCGGCTGCAGTACCCAAAGAATAATCGTTCTGGCTGATGCCCCAAGTCAAGGTGTAGATATCAATGGTTTCCGAAACACTCTTGACCAGGCCGTTGCCAAGCAGATACTGGACTTCAAAGCCTGCATTCAATACGTTGCCAATATTCATGATCAGCAGAATCATAATGGTGGACTTGATGCCAGGAAGCGTGACGTGCCAGATTTTGCCCCACCGGCCGGCACCATCCAAAGTGGCTGCCTCATACAGGCTGGGATCGATGGAGGTAATGGCGGCCAGGTAGACAATGGCATTCCAGCCGGTTTCCTTCCAAACATTGGCAAATGCAACGATTGGCCAAAAATAACCCGGATTGGCGAAGAAGTTGATGGGCGAATCCACAATGCCCAGGTTCACCAGCAGCTCATTGATGATACCGGTGGAAGACAGCGCATCGTGCAGAATACCGGTGACAATGATCCAGGAAAGGAAGTGGGGCAGATAGGAAATCGTCTGAACAAGCTTTTTGCCGAACATGTTGCGTACTTCGTTCAGCAGGATGGCGAAGATAATGGCCATTAAAAAGGTGGTCACCAGATTGAGAACGCCCATGGCCAGAGTGTTACGGATATCACGCAAAAAGACGTCGTCAGAGAACAGGAATTTAAACTTTGCCAGTCCTACGAATTTAGATCCGAAGAGGCCGTCTTTGGGTTTGTAGTCCTGAAAGGCCATTACCCAGCCTGCCAGTGGAACATAATAAAATACGATGCCGTATACAAAAAAGATAGCCGCACAGACCATCAGAAATTTCTGGCGTGAAATCTCTTTCCATGTAATACGCTTTGATGGATTTTTCATTGGAGAGTCCTCCTAAGGAACGTGTATGGCGAATCATGTGTTGCAAACTAACGTTTAAGGAGCTTGCGGGTTGAATGCATTTCATAAAAAAGTGGCCACAGCTACACCGTGCAACCGTGGCCACTTGTATGTGTCAACGTCTATGTCGCCTGCAATAACGGGCATCAAAGACCGGCACGGCGCTCAAGCTCAGTTTGCATTTCTGCCAAGAAATCCTGCGGATTGGCTGCGTTGTACGCAGTCATGTATTCATTCCAGGTGCTTTCAAAATCAGGCGCCATAACAACTTTGGGCAGCCATTCGTGCTTGACTTCGCCCATCTTGACCCAGGCAACACCACCGGGGGTTTCGGTAGTCATTGCATTGGAGTAAGAATACATCGGGAACCAGGGGCCCTGTTCTTCTTCCACAGAACCGATCATATCAACGTAGCTGCCTACGCCGTAGGCATCAAACAGTTTCTGCAGGGGGGTGGACAGGCTGTCCAGGAATTCGCTTGCCTGCTGGTCGGGCTGCATGGCGTTCTTGCCGTCCCGGCTGGTGCCCAGCCACTGCGGCATGTAGGAATAGTTGCACAGGTGAGAGGCCTGATAGGCGGGATCCGCGCATTTCATCCGCATTTCTTCGGTGCGGTAATACAGGCCGTTTTCATCAACCAGGTAATCCTCACCTTCAACGCCCCAGAAGCGAAGATCGTGGATTTCCTGATCCAGCAGATCGTTCATAAACTTAAATGCACCGTCAATATCGGAGCAGCTGGTGGTAACGGCCACGCCGCTGGAATTGTTCAGGGTATCGGCGTAGTTGTGCCAGCGGTTTTCCATTCCTTCGTCAATGGTCAGGCCCAGCGGAACGTAGTTGCAGCCCTGCTCGTCCAAACCCTGCTGTTTGAAAACATCATTGACATTGTACGCGAAGTTCCACCACTGGTCGCACATGCCCAGCACAGCGCCGGTGGAAAGCTTGGCGATGTATTCATCGTAGGTCTGGGTGGCGAATTCTACGTCCACGTAGCCTTTCTGGTATTCTTCGTTCAATTTCTGGAAATACCTCTTGGCAGTAGGCGTGGTATTGTAGTCAACCACCTGCATCGTATCCTTGTCTACAATGACAGAGCCGTCGTTGGGATACCCATCAAGGAACTGGGGTGCATTCTCGATGCAGAAATAGCGCCAGTCTTCGCAAAGTGCCGTGAAGGGAATGTTTTTGGTACGCTTTGGCATGGTGGGGTTGGCATCGGCATAGCTTTCCAGCAGATCGAAATACTGGTCCAGGGTTTTGATTTCGGGGTAACCGGCCCATTCCAGAACACGCGCCTGAATCCAGAAGGCTTCATCGTTATGGGTGGTGGCACGATCTTCGCCATAGGTGTTCTGGAATACGTTGGCCCAATAGATTTTGCCGTCCTCCTGGCGGAAGTTGTCCCACTCTTCGTCGGTGTACATCTCTTTCAGGTTGGGATACTTTTCCAGGTAATCATCCCAAGGCACCAGGACGCCTGCATCGTAAAGAGACATCATGGCATCGCCGCCATTGATGAAGTCCGGATACTCACCGCCCGCGATGATTGTGCCGATGGCTTCTGCGTCGGTCTGGCCGGTCAGCCAGGTCTCTTTCAGTTTGGCACCGGTCTTTTCGGCAATGATGTTCATAACGTCGTTGTCATCATTGATTTCGGAACCGGGCATTGCGGTAAACATCGTAAATGTTTTGATCCCATCGGACGATTCGGTGGAATTAGAGCCGCCACATGCCGTTAAGCCCAGCAGCATGACCGCGGACATACTTGCCGCAAATGCGCGGCGCCACAATTTTACTTTCATAATTGGCCTCCTGTAGATAGATTTTCCGCCCTTGCGGGTTTCCCTGATTTAAGTATATATACCAAAAATGTTTTACACAACCGACAAATTCCAGTAAAAACCCCTGAAAATTATAGCTTTGCAAATTCAACGGAAGAGGAATCGCGCTAAACAGCGAAACAATGATACAAAAAAGACAGGCAGTTCCCCATCCTTGAAGTATTTTGGAAGGCAACATGCCTGCACTTTTGTTTGGCTTATCGTTGTTTTTTAAGAATGCAAAAAACGAAAAGCAAGTGTATGATTATTCTGGTGTGAATTATTTCCCGGGAAATTCAGAATGTGGTTTCTCGGTTTTGCTCTTCCGAAAATGGGAAGGCGTACAGCCTTTCAGCTCGATAAATTTGCAAAGGAAATAATCCACATCTTTATAGCCCACATCTTCGGCAATGCGGCCGATCTGCTTGTTTGTGTACAATAGCTGGCGGCACGCTTCGTTAATACGGTAAGAACACAAATAGTTTTTAAAGGACTGTCCGTATTTTTTGCGGAAGATTTGCCCTAAGTATGCACTGTTGATATAGTATTTTTTGCCCAAGCCCTGCAACGTCAGGTTTTCCGAGTAGTGTTCCTGGATTTCCTTGTCGATAGAATCCAAAATATCGATGGAGATATTTTTTCGCAGAAGGGAAAGGTAGTCTGCATACTCGCGTGCAAAGCGGAACAGATGCTGTCGGCTCCCGCGGGAAATTCCTTCCCGGAAAGACTGCGCGCTGATAAATTGCAGCATTTCCTTCTGGTTGGCTTCGTTGTCCAAATTGGATGCAAGATGCATAAGCCGGAACAAAAGATAATTTAAGTTCAGGTTGATATCTTTGTCATGTACGCCACGCTGCTGCATTTCGGCAAACAAATGGTCTATTTCGGAGCCGATGCGTTCCTGCTCATTCAGTTCAATGGCGGTAATCAACTGATCCAGGGTATTTTTGCACAAAACGGCTCTTTCTTGCGGAACCGATAACTCTTCCTCGTAATAATAGATCGATTTTTGCTGGCGGAAGGCGCAAAGGTTTTTCAGCCCGCAGACGGTATCATACGATTCAGAAACAGTGGTGATATCGTCCACTTTTTTGCCAACCAGAAATCGCAATTCGTGTTGTGTCGAAACACCCAATTTCTTATAAAAATCCTGGATATACTGTGTTTCGGAACAGCCGGCATTTCGGGCAAGCGCACCGCTGTAAACAAAAGCAATCCCATACCCAACGCGATCTAACGAAGCGTCACAGAAACACCGGCTCCGGTCCTCGCCTAAAATTTGCGCACAGCTTTGGTACAGGTCACGCTGCACCATACGGAAGTGGTTCTCATCATCGTCATCTTCGTTGTCCGAAGAATGGCAAGCGGAAATTTCAATGTAACGAACGCCGTCCGAAAAATCCAGATGCTTATGCAGATAATCCACGCCGTGGGGATCATATTTGCCGAACAGCAACGAGATCAAACACCGGGCCTGATAGGCCAGTTCGTACTGCTCCTCCATTTTGCTGTTTTGCGAGATGTTATTGTATTTGCTGAGAATGGATAACAGATCTTGCTTTTCCACCGGTTTGAGAAGATAGTCGATACACCCGTAGCGCAGCGCTTTTTGAGCATAGGAAAACTCACTGTATCCGCTCAGAATCACGAAACCGGCGTTGGAAAGATTCTCCCGGCGAACAGTTTCCAGTAATTCAAGTCCGGTCATTTTTGGCATCATAACGTCGGTGATGACAAGGTCAACGGGTAACTTTTTTATGTACTCCAAAGCCTCCTGTCCGTCGGACAAAACGGCAGCCACTTCATAGCCTGCGGCGTTCCAGTCAATCAACGCCTGCAAACCTTGCGCAATAAACTGCTCATCATCTACGATAATAACTTTTAACATGTCACTCCGCCCTTATTGCTTTGTTTAGAGGGAACCGAATCGAAACAAGTGTTCCAATGCCCGGCTCGCTTTCCACTGAGAACTGTGCAGTATCCTCCGTCATCATGCGGATGCGCAGGCAGGTGTTCACCATGCCTACGCGTCCTTTTTCTTTTAACATTTTCAGGCTGGCGTTGCGCATCCGGTCTTGAATACGTTCTACCTCGGCCTCGTCCATACCGCCACCGGTATCTTCAATTTCCATGCAAAGCGCATCGTCTTCTGTATACACGCGTACAAAAATCCAACCGGGAAAAGATTTTGCTTCAATACCGTGCACACAGGCATTTTCCACAAAGGTGGTAATGGTCAATTTCGGAACCAGGATGTTCTGGCAATCTTCCTGCGCATTGATTTGATACGAAAGGCGCTCCCCGAAGCGATATTTTTGCAAGGACAGGTACGCTTCAACAAACGCCAGCTCACGCTTAATGGTATTGGAATCCGAGGACCAATCCACGTTTTGGCGCACCATTATGGCCAATTTCTGTATCATATCGGCGGTTTCTTCTTCTTTTTTCAGGATGCTGTGCATACGGATGCTTTCCAGTGCGTTGAACAGAAAGTGGGGATTGATTTGGCTGTATAAAGCCATCAGCTCTGCGTTCTGCCGGGCAATATCCATCTTCTGCTCTTTCAGTCGGCATCGGTAGGCGGTGTCAATCAGGCTGTTCATCCGGTCAGCCATGCGGTTGTAGTTGTCCATCAGACGGCCGATCTCATCTTGACCGCTTGGCCCGGAAATCTTGATCAACACGTCGCTGTCTATCTGGTTGAAGACTTTTTCCAGACGGGAAAGACGAGAAGTAATGGAATTCTCCAGCAGATTCATCAAAAGCTGCGGGGGAATAATGTTCAGGATCAGCAGCAGGATCAGGATATGGATGTTTTGGCGAATCAGGGCTAAAACGTTGCCGCTTGGTTCCATCACATAGATGTCCAGATCTTCCCCGTAAAGGGTAAAATGCTGGGACAAGCCTACCGAATCAGACGGGGAGAATGTGTCATAAGGCTGCCAACGATAATTGGGCATTGCGTTCGTAAACAAAATCCGGTTACCGCTGCATACATAAACTGAATCGTTATACCCCATGTTCTGGAAATCGCGGTCCAGCGTGCTGTAATTGATTTCAATACACAAAAGGCACTCCGCCTTATCGCTGTAAAGGCCATTCATCCCACGTAAAAACAACACCTGGCGCCCATCTGTTTCATCATAAGAAAAAAGAAGCCGCGGGCTGTAGCCATCCGCAGTATACTGCTGATACCAGGGCTCCTGCGAAACGGTGGATAACCGTGCAAATTCACTGCCGTTTATCAGGGTTTCATTGTCTGCATACACCCGTATGACAGAATTTGTGATCCGGGAAACACCCTGCAGCAAAGAATTGTGGATGTATTCTCGGTAACTTGAAAAATAGTCCTGGGGACTGGCATATTGCCGGCTCACAAAATCCTGAAGGGAGTTATCCATATACAGGCTGGTAGAAATCAGCGCGGAATCTTCTGTGGCGGCGGAAAGCATCGACTGCACGGATTTGGCTATTTTTTCCATCTGGTGCAGCTGCTCGGCATGCTCGTTCTTGGCTAATGCATGTAAAATTACAATATCGGTCAAAAATATGGGAACCAGAATACATAAAAAATAAAGATATCTAAGTTTTTTCTTCAGGCTTAAGTTATTGAGAAAACTTTCCAGCTTGATTCTGACATGATGAAACCGGTTCATACAAAGCTCCTTACCGGTGAATGTTGCAAAATGACCTTGCTATTTTTAGCGGTGCAAAGTATAATGCCAATATTAGTATAATTCAGCCGCAGAACCATTGTCAATCAAATAATAGTGCACAATCTGAATCGCTGTTTTTTGTGAATATTTACATCCTGAAAAAAAGGAGGAGAACTCATTGAGAGGCGTTTTTAATCCGGACAGCCCCCTGATGCGCGCCCTGGGCGTTGTGTGGGATCTTATTGTCCTGAATCTGCTGTTCCTGGTTTGCTGCATTCCGGTGGTCACCATTGGCCCTGCCATCACGGCTTTACATTATGTCACCACAAAAATGGCGGGTGAAAAAGACGGCACTCCGGTGGTCGGCAATTTTTTCAAGTCATTCCGGGCAAATTTCCGCCAGGGCGTACTGATGGGAATTCTTTTTGGGGCCGCAGGGGGATTTCTGGGCTATGATATCTATCTTCTATGGCATTCCGGGAATTTCCAAAACAGCAGCTTTAAGATTTTGATTCCCGTGGCAGCAATCGCTTATATGATGACCTTCGTATATGCTTTCCCGCTGCTTGCAAGATTCAACAATACGGTTTTAGGTACCATACGGAATGCGTTTATCATGTCTGTGACCTCTTTGCCCAAAACCTTTTCCATGTTGTTGTTGATAGGCGCATGTGTAGCATTGACCCTGTATACACAGACCACATTGCGCTATGGATTGTTTTTGTGGTTTGCGCTGGGGTTCTCTTCGATCGCTTATGCAAATGCATTTGTTTTAAATGACGTTTTCATGAAGTGCTCAGAGCAGTACTCTTCTCAGATAAATCAGGAGCAGTCTCAGGATACTACGGAGAATTCAGACGGCCAAAAGTAACCGTTTGACGGCATAGAAAAAAGCAAAAGAGCGCGGAAGTCATCTTCGGCGCTCTTTTGCTTTGGTCTGGAAATCAGGCTTTCAGCGTAAAGGCAGCAACGCTGCATGCGGGCAAGAGGAAAGCAAAGCTGTTGGTACCAACAGTTATGTTTGTCAACGGCTTCGGCTCGACTTGATGGGGATTATCGAACGTATTGTAGGCAGCCGCGCCGGCACCATCACCGCTAAGCACCTGACCGGTGATGGAAGTAAACTTGCTCAGGCCATCCCAGTGAATTTCAACAGGCACAAGGGTACATTATACCGTTGCTTCTTGTGGGAACCAGATGCGGTAATGCCCGCTTAAAGCAAGCAGCGCAAAAAGATACAGGCAATTGTCATAATAACGCCGCGGTCCGGAACGGAGCGGAGTGCTAAAGAACCGGCGGAGCCATTCATCCGCGCAGGCGTCATCCAGAATCAGGGAACCCTGCGCAATGGTAGCCAGAAGCCCTACAGGATGCAGAGCATTTCCTTCAACGGGTGTGCCGTCGATCAGATAGATGCCGTTTGTTTGCCCGTGTTCCTTTTCTTCAAAAAATTGCTGAATATGTGCAGCTGTTTCTTGGGCCCAACCGTCTTTGTCCCCGAACCATTGGGCATCCAAAGCAATGTTGCCCAACGTGCGGTATGCATCGCTGAAGAACCAGTCGTGACGGTCCGGCTGATCACCCCGATGCGGGCGGCCGTCGTACTCGGCATATTCGGCACTCAATCCGGTACGGGCGTGGCAGGCTTTGCGCAGGTACTGGCGGGGTGCGGGTGGGGCGGGCGGCTGGCCGCTGCGGCTGCATGCCAGAAAGGACGGTCGCATTCGTCGCTCCACAGAGCAAAAAGTTCATAGAAATGCGGCAAATGATAAGAGGGATCGGTAAATTCACAGTTGGGAATGAATTTGATGAGATGGTTTTCGGGGTTCCACATGGGAAATCCGGAACCGGCTTCTTCGCCTTTGTGTACACATGCGTGCAAGATGCGCCGTGCCCAGGAAGCGTAATCCAGTACCCCTTCGCCGGAACCCCAGCGGTTGGCCGCAAAAAACAGGGACATGGCAAAAAATTCTTCGCCGTCAGGGGCGGGTCCATCGGAATTTTTGCTGCCGTCAGTATGACAGGACCAGGCAAAATAGCCGGCGTTTTCCCCTTCGGTGAGGTACATGTGGGTCACGACCCATCGCCACAGGCAGTCGAATTCCTTCTGGCGATTCATTTGTACGCAGAACATCATTGCGTAGGACATGCCCTCGGTACGGACGTCATGGTTCCCCGTATCCTCTATGTACATCATGTCAGGTCCGGCACAATGGCAAAGGCGAACCCCCTCCGGACCATAGAACATCTCCTCAAATGTGCTTTCCAGCTTGTTGTCAATTTCGGCCTGCGAATATCCAAGCCGTTCCAGTCTGTTCAAATATTGCCCGTTATAGTAGGCACCTTCCATAATAATTTCAGCTCCTTTTGAATCGTGTAAGGCGCAACCGATTTACTCGGTCTGCTGTTCTTGTAACTCACTATAGCAGTTTTTCGATTGCATGGCAAGCGCAAAAATGGTACGGGTATGGCGAAAAGCTGTCAGCCATTTGAAAACTCTCTGGAATACAGCAATAAATGAGGAAGACTGTTTCATCCTACATCTTTTTCAAGAATCAGAGGAACAAACAGAAACCGCAACATTCGCCTATCCTTATTTTTCATCATGGTTCTCTAAGGCAACACCGCACAATTCCCGCCTGACGGCTTAAGCACCGCTCCGGCGGCTGCGGCACGGCATCTGCGTTGCCAAAATGCTCGATAAGACATCCAGTATTATCTGCGCTTTTGGCTTAGCATCTGCCGCACCTCGCTCGCCGTATCGGCACTTAGAATTATGCGGTATTGCCTTAACTTTTCAAAAGTGAAATCAATGTAAAACACTTTCATCTTACCCAACCACAACAAAAAAGTCAACCGAATCAGAAATTCATGTGGATATATGGCAATATTTTTCGACTGCTTTTTGTTGGTTTTGATGATTGACAGTGATGTATACTTGCAGTATCTTGTGTAAAGAACTTATATAAATGTTCTTTACGAAAGAATGGCTGGGAAGGCAGCATTCTTATGTTGTATATCGGCGTGGATCTGGGTACCTCGGCGTGCAAATTTCTTCTGGTGGACGAAACCGGCAAGGTGTGCAACCAGGTTTCCCGGGAATATCCTCTAAGTATGCCTCATACGGGATGGAGCGAACAGAATCCTTCCTCCTGGTGGCAGGCATGCCTGGATGACATCCCGGCTCTGCTGGAAGGCTACGCCACCACCCTGCACTACGCCCCCTGCCACACCGACCCCGCCAACGGATTCAAGGTGCTGGTGGCTCTTCCCAAGGGAACCAACACCGACAAGCCGAATATGCCCATCAAGGGCGGGGACGATGCATACCTCTGGGCCTGCAGTGTGACAGCGAGGGCAACCTCCGCGCCTACATCGCCCAGGGCGAAGTTCTGCCTGTGGCCACCCGTTCTTTCGGCGGCATCGGCATCTTTGCCATCCCCGAGATGGGCCGCTTCTACCGCCATGTGCTGATCCAGAAGCGCTACCCCCACCACGGCGCCGTGGCCTTCGGCCATTACGGCAAGGCGCTGTTTGGGGTGTTCAAGTTCCTGGGCATCGGCGACATTGCCTACAACCAGCCCGACAGCCTGCCCTATCCCACCGAGAATCCCTGGGGTTGATTGATTAGAAAGGAAGTCTTTTGTTATGAAATTCTTTATTGATACCGCGAACGTCAACGAGATCCGCGCCGCAAACGACATGGGCGTCATCGCAGGCGTCACCACCAACCCCAG
>ERZ780083.469-NODE-469-length-15938-cov-3.341749_pt1 | contig 15938 bp, 10 predicted proteins | sample MGYA00511838_ERZ780083 | MGnify/ENA primary metagenome ERZ780083 (study PRJEB29588, sample SAMEA2152602) | human gut metagenome | biome: human gut; feature: human-associated habitat; material: faeces | place: Denmark | collected 2008/2010 ...
AGGTCAGCCGGACCGAATGTATGATCTTTGTCGGCGCATTTTTAGGTGTGCTCCTGCTTGGCACGATTAATGGTGTTTTGATTGGTATTTTGCTTTCCTTTGCGGAGGTGATCATCCGGACAGCGAAGCCATCCACCTGCTTTCTTGGGATTCAGCCGGGGCATAAGCATTTTCGTGATCTAAAGGAGAGCAGCCAGATCCACGCACTGTCCGGTGTGCTTGTTTACCGGTTTAGCAGCAATCTGTTCTTTGCAAATGTGCAGGTGCTGAAAAATGATATTGAGGATCATATAAAACCGGAGACGATAGCTGTGATCCTTGATGCGGGCGGAATCGGAAGTCTGGATATTACTGCGGCAGACTGCCTGAAGCGTCTGCATCAGTCATTGAAAGAAAAGGGCATCCGGTTCTATATGACGGAACATATTTCGGATGTGAACGAACAGTTAAGGAAGCTTGGACTCGGATATCTGATTGAGGAGGGGTGCGTGCGCAGAACCATCCATATCGCATTGAAGGATATGGGAATCAACCGCCCGTATCCACTGGAAGACGGTGTGGATAATGAGGATCGCAGTGCGTCCCGGAAACGTGCAGATAACCGTGTGCAGGAGTTTGTGTGGGCGTTCGGCTCCGATGCGGAAAAACAGATCGAGCGTCAGATTGAAAAGCAGATTGCACAGCTAAAAGGAAGTGGGGATATCGAGAATCTGCTGCATGGACGATGGGCGCATATGGAGGAGCTTGACGAAGATGAGTGGCTGGAACACTTGGAGGAACACCTGAAGGAGATTGTCAATATATCCGGTAAGGATGAACATACCCTTGCGATGCAGATTGAGGAACATAGAAAACAGGTGCATGACCGGATCGCAAAGAATCATCCGGAGCTTGCAGAACGTTTCAGGGAGCGCAGACATGTGCTTGATGCACATCTGAAAGAACGCCATCCAAAGGTGTATGAGCTTGTACTGCAGTCGCGCGAGAAGAATGAACGGAATCGTTAGTACATCTGCGATAGAAGTGAAAATTCCCCGTTTATGATTGCGCAAAACTGATTGAAACAAACAGGTAACTATGCTAAAATATATACGATTATGTGGCGTATAGAGAAAACTATGGCAGACAATGAATCTACATGCGTGAATGTCGTTTGTTGCTGCCGACAGCCCGAAAAACAGGAGGATTTATACAACATGGAACAGTATAAAGAGCAATTTATTGAATTTATGATCGATTGTAACGTATTGAAGTTTGGTGATTTCGTGACAAAGAGCGGAAGAAAGACACCATTTTTTGTAAATACAGGTTTTTACAGAACAGGTTCCCAGTTAGCACGTCTGGGTGAGTATTATGCGGAGGCAATCAAGGACAAGTTCGGCTTTGATTTTGATGTGCTGTTTGGACCGGCATATAAGGGAATCCCGCTTTCCGTAGCTACAACAATGGCGATTGCCAACAAGTATGATGCAGACATCCGTTACTGCTCAAACCGTAAGGAGATTAAGGACCACGGGGATAAGGGAATCCTGCTTGGAAGTCCGATCAACGATGGTGACAAGGTTGTGATCATCGAGGATGTAACAACTGCAGGTACTTCGATTCAGGAGACACTTCCGATCGTGAAGGCGCAGGGCGATGTCGATGTGCTTGGTCTTGTTGTATCGGTTGACCGTATGGAGCGTGGTCAGGGCGAGAAGAGTGCACTGATGGAGATCGAAGAAAACTATGGATTAAAGACAACTGCGATCGTAACGATGGCAGAGGTTGTAGAGCATCTGTACAACAAGCCTTATAAGGGAAAGGTTGTAATCGATGATACCCTGAAGGCAGCGATTGATGCATATTATGAGCAGTATGGAGTAAAATAGTTTTATTGCAAGTATGGGAGGTCTAAAGCATGGAGAAGTTATATCATAAGATCAATGCAATCGGAATCAGCAATCTGGTTATTGGAATTGTGACAATTCTTGTCGGAGTTGGTGCAGGTGTGACGATGATCGTGAATGGCGCCCGCCTGATCACAGGCAAGAAGGATATCACGTTCTAGTGGGATTGTGAAAAATAAGTGAACTTCGGAAATTGAATTGACAGGACTTTTAAGAGTATGGTACAGTTACCATACTCTTTTTTTAACAACAAAATTACATCTTTTTTCATTGACGGTAGACATAGAAGATGGAATCCATCAGATTTCTGCATATGGTAAGGTATGGAGGAATTAATATGTTTATTTCGTTATGTAAAAAAATCAAGCAGCAATTAAAGGAAAAGAAAGCATGGAGACAGGTGCTCGCATATGGGATACTTGCGTTTTTGATCATGCAGTGTTATGTGCTTCCGTTTGCATCGGAAAATACAGAAGCGTGGGAATCTGTCGCGACGATTGGCGATGCGACATGGACAAATGCGCTTCCGCAGGATATACAGGCGGACGCAGAGGAATCTGCATTCACAGAATCGGAAGAGACTGTACAGAGTGTATCTCCGAGTGCGTATTATCAGGCACCGGATACATCCAATGCATTTGTCGCATACGCGATGACGATTCCGAAGGGAAGCGGAAAAAACAGCGATAATATGTGTGCGATTTATGTAGCACAGGCGTTATCTGGTTTTTATGGAGACAAGGCATCGGTACAGGGAAGTACGCTCGTCTCGCAGATCTCGGATACATTTGAAGTAAGTGAGAATTGGGAGCGCGTCTATGCTGATGCAAACTGTTTTCCAAAGGATAAGACGGAGGCGGAATATGATGCAATTTACGACCAGCTGACAAATGCAGGCGATGTCATCTGTTTTGTAAATGGAAAACTGGACGGCTATGTCCATTGCGCAATTTCCGGTGGAGGAACCGCTTTGATCGGACATTTGTATAGCTCTGGCTGGGATTCCCTTCGCGCATGCTATTATCTGGATAACGCGGTGGACGTGCGGAAACAATGCTCCGGAATGATTGTATATCGTCCGAAAGAACGTCTGAAGACTGGAACCTTGCGGATTTGTAAAAGCTATAATGAGGACGTCTACAAGACGAATCCGAAGTTGTATGATGTGGCGGGAGCCAATTATGCAGTGTATGCTAGCTATGAGGATGCGAAACGAAGCCGGAATGTGAAGGGATATTGTTATATTGAGCCGGGGGAAAATGGTGCACTGGCAGAGGATAACGTCTCTTGTTCTGCACGCACAAAGCCGGATGAACAGGGTACGATTGTACAGTTTGCCGAGGGTACATATTATATCCGGGAATGGAATGTGCCAACAAATGGAGGCTGGAAGTTAGATCCGAATATTTATAGTACGAAAATCTATGCAGGAAGACGGACAACCCTTGGCTTGCCAAGAGATGCGGTGGCGAAGCCTCTGGAGCTGAAATCAGAGGGAGATTATTTTGATACGCGTGTGGTTGGACCGGAAGAGGAGTATCTTGGAAAACTCAGACTGACAAAGAAGGTGGAGGAAAATTATGAAGCCTTTCTTTTAGAACACCCGGAGTATAGCTTTGATGGGATTGAATACGCGGTCTATGCTGTTTCCGCAAACGGAAGTAAGGACACCACTAAGCGTGTGGGATTGTTTCGGATGGATAAAAAAGGTACGGGTTTTGTGCAGGAATGTGCGCACGATACAGACTGTGTGGGTGATACAGAAATGCAGCTTCGGATCGGCTGGTATATGATTCAGGAAGAAAAAGCAAACGACTATATGTTGTTAGATGATACGCCAGTCTGGGTACAGATCAAAAAAGATCAGACAACCCCAATGGAGGTTGTTGTAAAAGATGCAGTGAATATTCTTCATTTCCGTGGGGATCTCAGTTTTACAAAAGTGGATGAAAATGGAACCCCGCTTGCAAATATTGCGTTTTCTATTTCTGATACAAAGGGAGAATCCCACATCGTCTGGACAGATGAAAATGGGTATTACTCGACGGCAGCTTCCTATATTCCACATTCGTATCATACGAATCAGGAAGAGGCAGGTGCGGGTATCTGGTTTGGACAGGCAGACGTGGATGATACGAAGGGCGCATTGCCGTATGGAACGTATTACATCGAAGAGGTTCGCTGTGAGGCAAATAAAAATAAGTATCGAAATGCTGAGAAAATCGAAGTATCTATACAGGAGGATGGCGCGCATGTTGAGTTAGGAACGATTATAAATGAGCTATTTCCGCAGATTAAAACGAAGGCAGGCTTTGAAAATCCAATTGTTGATATACGTGCAAAGGGGACACTTGTGCCATGTAAGGATATTGTTTCATTTGAGAATCTGGAGATTGGACACACCTATACGATTTCAGGGGAAGCACGATGGAAAAAGGATGGTACGGTTTTGGAAAAACCATATATGGCAAAGAATGAGCCTGTGACATTTGTCGCGGAAAAGGTAAATATGGATATCGAAGTGAAGTATGAGATTCTGTTTCTGGATGCGCTGTGTGGACAGGAAGTGGTGTTCTATGAGACGGTAAAAGATACGGCATATCCGGGCGAGATCGTTGCTTCACATACAGATCTTTCGGATCTCACACAGACAATCTGTTTTCCCGAAGAGCCGTCGACCACAACGACCGAAACGACAGAAACCACCGAAACAACGGAGACAACCGAAACGACAGAAACGACAGAAACCACCGAAACATCGGAAACATCGGAAACGACTGTTGCCGGGACAAGCACACAGGTGATACCGACTAAGGAGCAGGCGGTAAAGACCGGAGATGAAGCAAATCTGTTTCTGACGATTCTTGTTCTGTGTACAAGTGCAGTTGGAATCGGGATGGGTTTGATAGGAAGAAAGAGGAGTCATAAACAGAAATAAAAAATGTCCCCATCTGTTTGATGGGGACGCCTTTTTAGTCATGTAAAGTTTTATGTTTGCTTAAAAGCTCAATAAAATCGGTAGAATTTAAAGGCTTGGAGAAGAGATAGCCCTGCAGGGTGTCACAGAACTGGTTCTGCAGAATCTGCAGCTGTTCATTATCCTCCACACCTTCTGCCACAACAGAGATATCCATCTTGTGTGCCAGATCAATGATGGAGTCTGCGATGCAGCGGTCTTTTTCGTTACTGCAGATACCATCGATAAAGGATTTGTCAATCTTTAACGTATCGATTGGAATCTGTGTCAGGTAGTTGAAGGAAGAGTAGCCAGTTCCGAAATCGTCTAAGGCGATGGAACAACCAAGCTCTTTCATCTGATTGATCAGCTTTAAGTTGTGTTCAAACGAATTCATCAGGACACTTTCTGTGATCTCGATTTCGAGATGTTTCAGATCCATACCTGTTTTTTCCGGAATGCTTTTAATGATATCGATCAGATGATCATCCTTTAACTGGGTGGTTGATACATTGACAGATACACGGAGTGGACCGAATCCGCTCTTGATCAGTACCTGATTGAAGTTGCAGGCTTCAATCAATGCCCATTCCCCAAGGATGTTGATAATACCGGTTTCTTCTGCGATCGGAATAAATTCTGCAGGAGAGATAAAACCAACCAGCTCAGACTCAATACGCATCAGCGCTTCATAGCCGGTAACCTGACCGCTTTCCACATTGACCTGTGGCTGGTACTGTAAGTAAATTTCGTTCTTATCAATAACATGAGATAGAATATCTGCAAGATCATTTTTCCGGTTGACATCGTCCTCCATGTAGCTGTCGAAGAAGCGGTAGCTGTTTTTGCCAGAGTTTTTCGCATTGTACATCGCGATGTCTGCGTTCTTGATCAACTCGCTTACCGTCAGACCGTTGTTTGGGAAGACTGCGATACCGACACTCATGGAAACCACAGCGGTTTCATCGTTTAAGATGAATGGATGATGTACGACATTGACAAGCTGGCTTGCAAAGTTTTCCAGATCATCCACGGTATCAAAGCGATTTTTTAAGATCAGGAACTCGTCACCGCCGTTACGTGCCAGAATATCATCGGAAGCGATACAGGAAAGCATCCGGTCGGAGACATCCTTTAACAGAAGGTCACCATAGTCGTGTCCGAGTGTATCGTTGATATTTTTAAAGTTATCTAAGTCGATAAAGAAAATGGCATGCTTGCTGGCACCGACGCTTGCGTCATGGAAGATCTTGTAAGCGTATTTCATGAAAGCAACACGGTTATAAAGTCCGGTTAAGCCATCGTGATAGGCAAGCTGCTCGATATGGGCATAGTTTTTTTTCAGTTCCTGTTCGCTGACCTCTAATGCAGCTTTGGAAGCAGATAATTCCTTGTAGTTGTTGGAGATGATATCCATCATGCTGTTGAACATGCGGGAGAGATCTCCGAATTCATCATCAGAGGCAACATCACATTTGACATCCAGATTACCAGAGGAGGCGTCCGTCATGTTGTCGCGCAGGGTAAAGATTGGTTCTGTGTATTTCGCGGATAAGATCCGGCTCACCCAGATAGCAATCATTAAAATGATGATGAGTGTGATACTCATGGTAATCGGGAGGGTTGCCAATATCTGCTGGTATTGAGTTCCCTGCTGTTTGATCAGATACAGCCAGTTGGAGTCGGAAAGCTTGCAAAATCCATAGATATTTTTGAAGGAGGAAGCTTTCAGATGTCCATAGTCCTTCGCGTTGTCCGCGCCGTTCAGACAATTAAACGCCTGTGTTTCCAGTTCCCGTTGTCCGGTTAGCCCGGTCGAAGTAAAGAGGTAGCCGCCATCATTTGTCATGATGAATGCAGAGCCATCTTCCGGGATAAAGGAGCCGAAATACCGGGAGGTGATATTGGCACGGATCAGACCAACGATCTGGCTTTTAATAATGATCGGGGATACAACATCAATGCTCTCGATTTCATCGAGTGGTGAACACTGTAAGATTTTTGTTTCTGTGATATCCTCGACCGGAATTGCCATATGTTCCTGCCAGTCATCCGTATTGGTGTTGTCAGAACTAGTAATGTAGTATCCGTTTACATCATAGAGATAGTAATTCACGTTGTTGCCGGCATAATCAGAAGCAGTTGCAAACAGATCTGTGACATTCGTATAATAAGGAGAATCATTTCCAAGCGTAACACCATTGTAATTCTCCAGTACAAGATTCTGGATGTTTGTACCATTTGCAAGTCCCTCTACTTCGGCGATCTGTGAGTTAAGCTGGGACTGGAAGCCCATGCCGTAGTTCTTCGCAAGTTCCACTGTGGACTGTGTTGCAAGATCCATGTATTTTTTATAAGATAAATTGTATGTAAAGATTGTCAGAAATATAAGTGGCAGACACGCCATTAAAACAAGCGACAATCGCAAAGACTTTTGTATAGACATAACCCGTTCACCTCAAAGTAAAGTATGTATCATAAATGTAATAAATATATTATATAGGAAAAGAATAGAATATTCAATCATGAAAGCTCATTTTTTGCATTTGCCCGACAGTTGCTTTTTGGCTGGAGATTGTGTATAATAATCAATAAATTATGACTTCTTGACTGAAGAGAAGAGTTACATGAAGGAGGGGCGTTATGTTTGGAGTTTATTTTGGAAAATATCTCGAAGATGTTGGTGTGTTGACACATGAGCAATATATGGAAATCGTAGAGGCGAGTCGTACAGCACGTGTGAAGATGGGATTGCTTGCAGTCAGCGAAGGACTTATGACGAAGGAACAGGCGGATGAAGTCAATCAGCTGCAGGCGATGAAGGATGCCAGATTCGGAGATATTGCTGTGGAGAAGGGTTATCTGACAGACGAGCAGGTTGGGAAGCTTCTGAAAAAACAGGGTGATTCCTATCTTTTATTCGTACAGGCACTTGTAGAGCGCAAGCTGCTTACTTTGGAGGATATTCAGAAGTATCTGAATCATTATAAAAAGTCAGAGCGATATACAGCACTTGAAATCGATGCGTTGAAGAGTTCGGATATTGACAAGATCATTCAGATCTTTTTAAAGGATAACCAGGTTCCGGCAGCCGTGAAGGATTATCTTGCATTGCTCGCCAGAAATATGGTTCGTTTTGTTGATAACAAGATTCGTTTTGAGCGGATTGAACGAATCCATACATATACAAGTAAATACATTGCCAGCCAGTGCTTTACCGGCGATTACAATTTGTTTATTGGTATCTGTAATGTTGGAATAAAGCCAATTGCAACCGAGTTTGCGAAGGAAGAGTTCGAAGTGATCGATGAGGACAGTCTCGATGCAGTTTGCGAGTTTATCAATGTATGTAACGGATTGTTTGCTTCGAAGGAATCTCTTGAAGGTGTGCATATTGATATGCTTCCTCCAGAGATGTATACCGATATCACAACCATCAGTTCAGAGGGTATGATGTTCCTGCTTCCATGTTATGTGCATGGCGAGCGTGCAGATATTGTAATCTGTATGGAGACAAAGTGGAATATCAGCTAATACAGGAAAGAATAAGATAAATAAGGAGAATGATTGATCATGGCAAATATATTGATTGTAGATGATTCCAGAACATCCCGTAAAATCTTAAGAGGACTTTTGGAAGCAAACGGATATGTAGTTGTTGGTGAGGCGAAAAATGGACAGGAAGGGTATGATATGTACGCACAGTACAAACCAGATCTTGTCACGATGGATATTACAATGCCAGTGATGTCTGGTGTCGACAGCCTGAAGAAAATCAAGGCTGATTTCCCAGACGCAAAGGTTGTTATGGTATCTGCAGCCGGTCAGCAGCACAATATGTTAGAGGCAGTACAGAGTGGTGCCGCAGAGTTTATTGCAAAGCCATTTGATGTAGAGACGATCAAGAACGTGTTAAAGACCGTACTCGAAGGTTAAATATAAATAAAAACAAGTATGAAATGGTCGTATATACCCGCTACGTATATATGACCATTTGTATTGTTTGAATCAAGTTAATGGAGTCGTTATAAATGATAGAGACAGTTGTATCCGTAGATCTGATGGTGGAAGAAGAACTGAAGGTGAAGAAAAATCATCTGGCACCGGATTTTCCTACGGGAGAAGAAAAGAGAATCTGTATCGTATCCGGATTGTACGGGGATGAGCTGCAGGGACAGTATATCTGCTATGAGGTAATTCGCCGGATCAAGCTGGAGTATGAAAATCTGATCGGAATTGTGGATGTGTATCCGGCATTAAATCCGATGGGACTGGATTCGAAAACAAGAGAGATTCCGGGTTCCGGTATTGACATGAATTCCATATTTCCAGGATCAAAGCTAGGCGCATTGGGGGAATATACGGCGTCCTGCATTTTCGATGATATCAAGGGTGCGGATGTGTGTATTGATCTGCATGCAAGTAACCTGTATGTACATGAGGTACCGCAGGTGCGTATGAATGATGACCGGGTGGATGAACTGATGCCAATCGCTAAATGTCTGAATGTTGACATGATCTGGATTCATCCAAGTAATTCTGTATTAAATGGCAGTCTTGCGTATTCCTTAAATGAAGTTGGCGTGCGCTCGGTTGTGATCGAGTCCGGCGTAGCCTATCGGATCAATCAGCAGTATTGCAATGCAATCGTGGACGGTTTGTTTGCACTGATGAAGGAGATGGGAATCTGGAAGGGAAACACGGTGACTCCAAAGAAGGTTCCGATCACAAACGATAAGGATATCCGGTATATCAATGCAGAGAGCAGTGGTATCTTTATTCCGGGAGTACAGTTATTTGCACAGGTAAAAAAGGGGGACGAGCTTGGAACGGTTGTCAACGTGATCACTGGAGCCGTGGAAGAGGTCGTGTATGCCACAGGAGATGGCATGATCTGTTCATTACGTGATTATCCGGTCATTGAGGAAGGTTCCCTGCTTGCAAGAATCGTGGGAGGAAACGCCTATGAATAAAGAAATTATCTTTTCCATGAACACAGCGTTTCGTGGAGAGTTTAACATTCATGGATATTCATATGGACGCGGAGATAAGGCAGCGTGTATTGTTGGATCTATGCGTGGAAATGAATACCAGCAGTTATATATGTGCTCACTTCTGGCACAGAGACTGGCAGAGATTGAAGCACAGGGGGATGTGGTAGCCGGAAAGGAAATCCTGCTGATCCCGACACTCAATTACAGTTCAATGAACGCAGAAAAGAAAAAATGGATCTCGGATGATTCGGATATCAACCGTTCATTTCCGGGAAATATCGAGGGTACTGCGACAAGCCGGATTGCGGCGACGCTGATGGACCGTGTCAAGGACTATACATACGGTATCCAGTTTGCAAGCTTTTATCTGCAGGGAATCTCAATCCCACATGTGCGGATGATGGAGACAGGAACAGAGAGTACAAGCCTTGCCAATCTGTTTGGTATGCCATATGTACTTACCGGGGATACGCGTTCGTTTGATACGGCAACGCTCAATTATAACTGGCAAAAGACGGGAACGCAGGCCTTTTCGGTTTATTCTGCGACCACCGACACGTTGGATGGCGAGAGTGCGAAGATGGCAGTCAGTGCAGTGCTCCGGTTCCTGACGCGAATGGGAATCATCCGCTATGAGAGCCATGGAGGATATATCTCAACGACATTAAAAGAGAAAGATCTCGTGTCGGTACGTGCCGATGAGGCGGGATTTTTCCGCTGCATCGTCGGGGTAAATCAGGAGGTAAAACGCGGGCAGGTGCTTGCGGAAATCATTAACCCGATGGATGGTAATATTAAGGCTGAAGTTTTGGCACCGACGGATGGAATTGTATTTTTTGTACAAAATTCTCCACTCGTGTTCCAAAATGTGGTAATATACAAAATTGTAAGACGTATGCACCAGTAAGATGCAGAAAGTAAATTACAAAATTCAGGAGGAAAGTCATGAGCAAGGTTAGACGAATCTATGTAGAAAAGAAAGATGCTTATGCGGTTAAGGCAAAGGACTTAAAGAAGCAGTTCAAGGATTACCTTGGAATCAAAGCTGACAATGTCCGCGTCCTGACACGGTATGACATGGAAGGTGTATCGGAGGATACCTACAACAAAGCGAAGGTTACAATCTTCTCAGAGCCACCGATCGATGTCGTATATGAAGAATCATTCCCTATGAATGAGAAGGAAAAATGCTTCTCGCAGGAATATCTTCCGGGACAGTTTGATCAGCGTGCGGATTCTGCAGAGCAGTGTGTCAAGCTTCTGAACGAGGAGGAGACACCGGTCATCAAGACAGCTACTACTTATGTGGTAGAGGGTGACGTGACAGAAGAGCAGATGCAGACAATCCGGGAGTATGTTGTAAACCCGGTGGATTCCCGTATCACAGATGAGACAAAGCCGGAGACGCTGGTTACAAACTTTGAGGAACCTGCAGATGTGAAGATCTTCGATGGTTTCAAGGATATGCCAGAGGCAGAATTAAAGGCACTGTATGATTCCCTCGGACTTGCTATGACAATCAAGGATTTTGAGCATATACAGAACTATTTCAAGAACGAAGAACACAGAGATCCATCTATGACAGAGATCCGTGTGCTTGATACATACTGGTCTGACCATTGCCGTCATACAACATTTTCAACAGAGCTTACAAATGTTGCATTCGACGATGGTTATTACAAGGATGTGATTGCCGAGACATATGATCGTTATGTTGGAGCAACAAAGGAAATGTACAAGGGCAGAGACGATAAGTTTGTCTGCCTGATGGATATCGCCCTTATGGCAATGAAGGAACTGAAGAAGGCTGGCAAGCTTGACGATCAGGAAGAGTCAGACGAGATCAATGCATGTTCGATCGTTGTTCCAGTTAAGGTCGATGGAGTCGAAGAAGAGTGGCTGGTAAGCTTTAAGAACGAGACACATAACCATCCAACAGAGATTGAGCCGTTTGGTGGTGCTGCAACTTGTCTGGGTGGTGCAATCCGTGATCCGCTGTCAGGACGTTCTTACGTATATCAGGCAATGCGTGTGACAGGAGCTGCAGATCCGACTGTATCTTTGAAGGATACGATGCATGGTAAGCTCCCACAGAGAAAGATTGTGAAGGTTGCTGCCGAAGGTTACAGCTCCTATGGTAACCAGATTGGACTTGCAACCGGACTTGTAAAGGAAGTATATCATCCAAATTACGTGGCAAAGCGTATGGAGATCGGCGCTGTTATGGGTGCTGCTCCAAGAAGATGTGTGAAGCGTCTGAATTCTGATCCGGGCGATATCATCATCCTGCTCGGTGGACGTACCGGACGTGATGGCTGTGGTGGAGCAACCGGTTCTTCCAAGGCACATACAGAAAGCTCCATCGAGACATGTGGTGCTGAGGTACAGAAGGGTAATGCACCAACGGAGCGTAAGATTCAGCGTCTGTTCCGTCGGGAAGAGGTTGCAAGCTTAATCAAGAAATGTAACGATTTCGGTGCAGGTGGTGTATCTGTTGCAATCGGTGAGCTTGCCGATGGTTTACAGATCGATCTGGATAAGGTTCCAAAGAAATATGCAGGTCTTGATGGTACAGAGCTTGCGATTTCCGAGTCTCAGGAGCGTATGGCAGTCGTTGTTGATCCAAAGGATGTTGACAAGATGATGCAGTACGTCGCTGAGGAGAACTTAGAGGCAGTTGCAGTTGCTGTTGTAACAGAAGAGAAGCGTCTCGTGCTTTCATGGAGAGGCAAGGAGATCGTGAATCTGTCCCGTGCATTCCTTGATACAAACGGTGCTCATCAGGAGACAGATGTCAAGGTTGCTATGCCAGATGCATCTGCAAAATATTTTGACAAGAAGAAGGATGCTTCTGATGTGAAGAAGCTCTGGTTAGATACACTTTCTGATCTGAATGTCGCTTCCCAGAAGGGACTTGTGGAGATGTTCGATTCATCCATCGGCGCAGGTACGGTTACAATGCCATATGGTGGTAAGTACCAGCTCTCCGAGACACAGACGATGATCGCAAAGCTCCCAGTACTGAAGGGAAAGACCGATACGGTTACAATGATGAGCTACGGCTTTGATCCATATCTGTCAAGCTGGAGCCCATATCATGGAGCCATCTATGCGGTACTGACTTCCGTTGCAAAGATTGCTGCAGCCGGTGGTGATGTAAGCAAGGTAAGACTGACATTCCAGGAGTATTTTGAGAGACTTGGTACCGATCCATATCGTTGGGGGCTGCCACTTTCCGCATTGCTTGGTGCGTATGATGTACAGATGGGACTTGGACTTCCTTCTATCGGAGGTAAGGATTCTATGTCTGGTTCCTTCAATGATATTGATGTTCCACCAACTCTGGTCAGCTTCGCAGTCGATGTTGCAAGCTATCAGGATGTAGTGACACCAGAATTGAAGAAGGCAGGTAATCAGCTTGTATGCTTCGATATCAAGCACGATGCTTACGACAAGCCGGATTATCAGGATGCAATGGATAAATACGAGAAGCTGCATCAGGCAATTACAGAGGGTAAGGTTGTATCTGCTTATGCAATCGGCTTTGGTGGTATGATCGAGGCAATCTCAAAGATGGCATTTGGTAATAAGCTTGGTGTAAAACTTGCGAAGACCGTTGATGCAGATGATCTTACAGCGAAGAAATATGGTTCTATCATTCTTGAAGTGGAGAAGGACAATGTGACAGAGCTTGGTATTCCATGTACAGTCATCGGTGAAGTACAGGATGCACCAGAGTTCGTATATGGCGATACTGTGATCACAATGGATGAGGCATTAGATGCATGGACAAAGAAGCTTGAGAAAGTATTCCCGACAGAGTCCGGCGTAGAACAGAATGATAAGATCAACGATACATTGAAGATTGTAGATGGAAAGGTAAGTACAGGACTGTATGATGCCGGTTCTATCTATGTGGCAAAGAATAAAGTAGCAAAACCAAAGGTATTTATTCCAGTATTCCCTGGTACAAACTGCGAATACGATTCAGCCAAGGCATTTGAGAATGCGGGTGCTGAGGTTCAGACAATCGTATTCCGTAATCTGGATGCACAGGGTATCCGTGATTCGGTAGATGCATTTACAAAGGCAATCAGTGAAAGTCAGATCATCATGTTCCCAGGTGGTTTCTCCGCTGGTGACGAGCCGGATGGTTCTGGTAAGTTCATCGCAACTGCATTCCGGAATGCAAAGATCGCAGATGAGGTTATGAAGCTTCTGCATGAGCGTGACGGACTGGCACTTGGTATCTGTAACGGATTCCAGGCACTCATCAAGCTCGGACTTGTTCCTTATGGCGAGATCCGTACACAGGAGAATGATTCACCGACACTGACAATCAACAGCATCGGTCGTCATCAGTCCAAGATGGTTTACACAAAGGTTGTTACAAACAAGAGCCCATGGTTGCAGAAGGCAAAGCTTGGCGGTGTGTATACCGTGCCAATCTCACATGGTGAGGGACGTTTTGTTGCAAGCAAGGAGTGGACAGAGAAGCTCTTCGCAAATGGACAGGTTGCAACCCAGTATGTTGATATGGATGGAAATCCAACAATGGATGAGTATTACAATGTCAATGGTTCTTACTACGCAATCGAGGGTATCACAAGTCCGGATGGCCGTGTACTTGGTAAGATGGCTCACTCAGAGCGTAAGGGAACAGCAGTGGCAGTCAATATCTACGGAGATCAGGATCAGAAGATCTTTGAGTCCGGTGTTGCTTATTTCTCATAAATAAAGGTTACGATTGCGGCATGGACACATGTCACGGAAAGGGGATGTGTGTTCATGCCACATTTTATTTCTATACAGAATTTACAGGATGCAGGTTTGGATATCTATGCCAGACTTTCAGAGGTACAGCTCCTTCGTTACCGGGAGCCGAAGCCGGGTATCTTTATCGCGGAAAGCCCGATCGTCGTGGAGCGGGCACTTGCTGCCGGATATCGTCCAATTTCTGTCCTGATGGATGAAGCGGGGGTACCAAAACAGCAGGGATTGCTTAAGGTGTGTGGAGAGATTCCGGTCTATACTGCAAGGTTTGATGTACTGACGCAGATTACCGGGTTTAAGCTGACGCGTGGAATGTTATGTGCGATGGAACGAAATGAGCTTCCACAGGCGGACATCTTATGCCGTGATATGTACCGGATTGCAGTGTTAGAAGACGTGATGAACCCGACGAATGTCGGAGCAATCTTTCGGTCTGCTGCGGCACTTGGCATGGATGCAGTGCTTCTGACACATGGATGCGCCGATCCGCTATACCGGAGAGCAATTCGGGTCAGTATGGGTACGGTATTCCAGATTCCGTGGACGTATCTGCCGAAGTCAGAAGAAGATACCGCGCAGGCGCTTCATACGCTGGGATTTCCGTGTGTAGCGATGGCTCTGCGGGATGATTCGTGCGAGATCTGTGATCCGCGGTTTGCGAAGTTTGATAAGCGCGCCTTGATCCTTGCAACGGAAGGAGAAGGGTTGCGGCAGGAGACGATCACGCACAGCGATTATACGGTGAAGATACCGATGACACATGGTGTGGATTCGCTGAATGTGGCGGCTGCGAGTGCAGTCGCGTTCTGGGAATTGTCAAAAAGAGAAACCGTTTAAGTGCGGTTTCTTTTTTTTTATAAAAAAATCAAAAAAGTGATTGACAAATGGTTATATCGTGTTATAATACACTCAAATCCCACTTAACGGGTAGGAATATAGGGAAATAGAAAAACGATAGAAAAATATAAGAAAATCTGGAGGTAGACATTATGAGTAAAGTAATTAAAAGTGCGTTGGAATTGATCGGTAATACACCATTGCTTCAGGCAGACCGTTATGCGAAGAAGGCAGGCGTGACAGATGCAAATCTGTATGTAAAGCTGGAGTACCTGAACCCATCCGGTTCTGTAAAGGATCGTATTGCACTTGCAATGATCGAGGATGCTGAGAAGAAGGGCATCTTAAAGGAAGGCTCCACCATCATCGAGCCCACCTCCGGCAACACCGGCATCGGTCTGGCCGCTGTGGCGGCGGCCAAGGGCTACCGCATCATCATCGTCATGCCGGAGACCATGAGCGTGGAACGCCGCCAGCTGATGAAGGCCT
>ERZ780083.476-NODE-476-length-15724-cov-7.876954_pt1 | contig 15724 bp, 10 predicted proteins | sample MGYA00511838_ERZ780083 | MGnify/ENA primary metagenome ERZ780083 (study PRJEB29588, sample SAMEA2152602) | human gut metagenome | biome: human gut; feature: human-associated habitat; material: faeces | place: Denmark | collected 2008/2010 ...
GCCAATGGGGCGGTTCGGGTTTTCAATGCCAGCGCGGGAGCGCAGGATAGCGTCCGAAACCTTCTGCACGGCTTCGTCCTGGCCGATCACGCGCTGATGCAGCACTTCGGGCAGGCGGAGCAGCTTTTCGCGCTCGCCCTCCACCAGCTTCTCCACAGGGATGCCGGTCCAGCGGGCCACAATGCGGCTGATCTCTTCGGCCGTCACGCGGTCACGCAGCAGGCTTTGCTCCTTCTTGTCGGCAGCAATCTTTTCTTCGGCTTCCAGCTGGCGCTGCAGGTCGGGCAGTTTGCCGTATTGCAGCTGACCAGCCTTGGCGTAATCGCCGTTGCGGGTCGCCTTTTCAATTTCGGCCTTGGTGGTTTCTACCTCGGCGCGCAGGCTCTGCACCTTATTGATGGCGTTCTTCTCGTTCTCCCACTGAGCTTTCTTGGAATTGAAGGAATCGCGCAGTTCGGCCATTTCTTTTTCGATGGCGGCAAGGCGCTGCTTGGACATTTCATCGGTTTCTTTCTGCAAAGAAGCCTGCTCGATCTGCAGCTGGGTGATCTTATGGTTCAGGTCATCCAGCTCTGCGGGCATGGAGTCCAGCTCGGTCTTGACCATTGCGCAGGCTTCATCCACCAGGTCGATGGCTTTATCCGGCAGGAAACGGTCGGTAATATAACGGTTAGACAGCGTTGCTGCCGCAATCAAAGCGCCATCCTGAATTTTAACGCCATGGTACACCTCATAGCGCTCTTTCAGGCCACGCAGGATGGAGATGGTATCCTCCACCGTGGGCTCCTGCACCATAACGGGCTGGAAACGGCGTTCCAGAGCGGGGTCTTTCTCGATATACTGGCGGTACTCGTCCAGCGTGGTCGCGCCGATGCAGTGCAGCTCGCCGCGCGCGAGCATCGGCTTGAGCAGATTGCCCGCGTCCATCGAGCCTTCGGTCTTGCCCGCGCCGACGATGGTGTGCAGCTCATCGATGAACAGGATGATGCGGCCCTCGGACTTTTTGACCTCGTTCAAGACGGCCTTCAGCCGCTCCTCAAATTCGCCGCGGTATTTTGCGCCCGCGATCAGCGCGCCCATGTCCAGCGAGAATACGCTCTTATCCTGCAGGCTCTTGGGCACCTCGTTTGCAACGATCCGCTGGGCAAGGCCCTCGACGATGGCGGTCTTGCCGACACCCGGCTCGCCGATCAGGACGGGGTTGTTCTTCGTTTTCCGCGACAGGATGCGGATGACGTTTCGGATCTCGTCGTCACGGCCGATGACGGGGTCCATCTTCTGCTCCCGCGCACGCTTGACAAGGTCGGTGCCGTATTTCTCTAGCGCCTCATACGTGTCCTCCGGCGAGTCGGTCGTGACGCGCTGGCTGCCGCGCACGGTTTGCAGCGCCTGCAGGCAGCTCTCCTTCGTGATGCGGTAGGTGCGGAACAGCTCCTTGAGGGTGCTGTCCGCCGTCTCGATCAGCGCGAGCAGCAGATGTTCGACGGAAACGTAGTCGTCCTTCATGTCGGCGGCAATCTTTTCGGCCTGATTCAACGCCGTATCGACCGCGCGCGATACATAGAACTTATCGGCCTCGCGGCCCGAACCGGTCACGCGCGGAAGCTTCTCCAGCTCTTTGCCGACGGCAGCGTCCAGACTTTCGACCGTAACGCCCATTTTTTTCAGCAGCTGCGGAACAAGTCCGCCGTCCTGCCGCAGCAGCGCGGCCAGCAGGTGGGCCTGCTCGATCTGCTGATTCTGATTCTGTATGGTCAGCTCCTGGGCGGCCTTGACCGCCTCCAGAGATTTCTGTGTATATTTCTCAGCATTCATGCTTCATGCCTCCTTTTAGCACTCTGCACACGAGAGTGCTAACTTCATTTGTCCACATGATAAGCCTATCCCCGTTTTTTGTCAATAGGGAATTGCGTCAGAACGGTAACATTTTTGTGAACAATTTATGTTTACATAATCCTGCGGCGAAAATTATTTCGGTATTTCATACTTATTTAATAACTTTTCACTAAGTTTTTTAATAACCCCTTGGTAAGATAATTATGCAAGAAGCGATATGCACTTTTTCATTTTCCCCTCATTTTTTATTTAGAAGCACCGCAGACGAACTGGTCACTCGCCTGCGGTGTTCTCTATTTCGCCGCCCTTCGCGCGGAGAAGCGCGGAAAAAGGGAGGGCGCGACAGCCTGAGAGCGAAAACGGCGCGGAAGCGCGCCGGGACGGGCTGTTGACATAATCGTACACAATTTGTTCTCAGATTTAATAGATATTTCATATCTTCCCGCTATGTTTTTTAATAACCCCTTGATACTATAAGGATGCAAGAAGCGATATGCACTTTTTCATTTTCCCCTCATTTTGATTTAAGAAAAGCCGTAAGCGAACTGGTCACTCGCTTACGGCCTTTTCTTTGTTGGGAGCAACACCGCACAATTGCATCTGCGCGCTTTACCGAATCTGCTTGCCGAATTGTACGGTGCCTTAGAGGTATTCGTCAAAGATCGTCCGCGTCCTGCACGGGTTCGTCCAGCTCGTCGGCGGGCTTGCCTGTCCAGCTGCCCTGCGGGTCGGTAAAGCTCGGGCCTTCCTCCATGATCTCGCGGACGGCCTCCGGCTCCTGCTTTCTGCGTTTTTTCATACGTTCGCCTCCCTTTGCGCACTATTCTGCGCAGAAGGGAGGCGATTATTCACCGTTTTCCGTCGTGATTGCAGGTCTCCTTCACGAACTGCATCTCTTCGCCCAACGAAAGCTCCGGCGCATCGCGACGCAGTCCCTCTGCGAACGCGGCGTAGTCCGGGTGCTCTGCGGGAATGTAGACCTCGTGCTTTGCGCCGAGCAGATCGTCTGAGCAGACAAAGCGCAGCGCGTCGCATTTTTCGCCCGCATAGGGCGTCCCATGGACGGTTTGCGCGGACTCGATCTGCGCGGCGTCGAAATAGATCACGCTCCGCCCGCAGAATACCTCGATCACGGCGCTCCCGCCGGTCTCCGGCAAAAAGCAGCGGACGCGGTCGTCTGGAGCCAGAATGTAACGATTCATATTCTTTTCCTCCCTGTTCTGCCTCAAAGGCCCAGTGCATTGCTTCCGACGCAGCGCCGCAGCGCTCCGGAGTATTCCAGAATTGCCTGCAATACGCCGCCGCCGATGGCGATGGCCTTATCAGATGCCGTATAGCAGGCCGAAACGTCCCCGCGCGGATCGACGTCGCCGGATTTCATGCCCTTGACCACCGCCGTGCCGTCCGGAAGAATGCCGCGCAGAACGCCGGAGATGGTGCAGCGCATCGGCTGACCGTTCACCTCGCCCATGGTCTCGCCCGAGACGACCAGATCGCCGATCTCGCGGAGCTGATGAAAAATGCCCGTATCCGGCGCGCGCAGGACGCGCTCTCCGGCAAAGCCGCCGATCAGGCCGGGGATATTGGTGTTGGGGATGGGCTCGCCGTTTCGGATGACGCGCCCGAGCGTATGGCCGCGCATCGTTTCCACGACCGCGTGGCAGTCCCGTCCGGCGCAGAAGCCCGGCCCCACGCCGATCACGACCGGTGCGTCCGTGATCTTTGTTCCAAGATTTTTCTTTGCAAGGATCGCGTCAACCAGCGCGTCCGGCCGCAGCCACGCGCGGCAGCGCGCCTCCGGGTCGGCCAGCACGGGAATTTTTCCGCCCAGCAGCGCCTTTTTCACATCTTCCGGCGTCTTTGCCAGAACGGCCGTCACATCCTCCACCGTCGTTTCGCCGAAGCGGATGGCCTGTGAGAAGCAGACCGTCCGACGAATGGCGGTCGGCTGCGGCAGGTCGGTCATAACGACCGCGAGGCCCGCGCGCCAGAGGCGCAGCGCCACGCCGGAGGCGAGGTCGCCCGCGCCGCGGATCAATACAAGCATTTGAGAATCCCCCTTTGCAGCGAGCCGATGCAGACCGGGCAGCCCAGCATCGCCGCCATGTTTTCTCCCAGCTGCGCACGCTCCGGCGTGTCCGCCTGATTGAGCAGCACGCGCGTGAAACCGCCCTCCAGCCGGAGCAGCTGTGCAGCCAGCTCCGGCGTCAGGAGCGCAGACTCCGAAACGCCGAGCTTCTGCGCGCAGAGCTGCGGCCGGTGTACCGTTTCCAAAATGGGCCGCCCCAGTGCGGAGAGGCCGAAAACGCAGATCGTCTGACCGGCCTCCGGCGGAATGACCGGTTCATGCGGCGCATGGGCCTTTGCCGGCAGGCCGTGCGAGCCGTCGGCCTCCGTAAGGACGAAGTCCGCGCAGCTTGTCAGCACAGAAAACGGCGTCCCCGGCGGGAGCAGCTTTCCGCGCTCCATCCCGCTGCTGACGCAGAGCGTATTTCCCTTATGGAAGGCGTCTTGCAGCGCATCCCGGTCGGGCGACCACAGGATCGGAAGCCCGTCCGGGGGGTAAATGTGCGTCGTCGTGCAGACGATCACGCGCGCTTCGGCGGAAAGCTCCCGCGCCAGCGCATAGAGCAGCGTCGTTTTTCCGCCGCTGCCGGTGATCGCCGTTAGGCCTCTTTGAATGTTCAGCAGCTCTGCCAGCGCCATGACCGTCCTCCGTTTTTCGGCGGACGATCCCGCGCCGCCGCTGTGCTATCCTTATAAAATAAGGATAGCACAGCCACCGTGCCCGGTCAAGCCCGCCGCGCAGCGGACAGCGCTGCCGGAGGCTCCGGCGGCGTGCATCCCGATTTTGCAAAAGATGTCTTTTGTTTTTTTCAAAGGTGTGGTATACTGATGCCAGAAATTAACGCGGAGGCGATAGCGATGAATGAATTTGCACAAAAGGAATACGAACGCTGGCTTGCACACGCAGACGGCGAAATTCTGGAGGAGCTGAAACGCATTCAAAACGATCCTGCGGAGATCGAAGCGCACTTCGGCCATAAGCAGACCTTCGGCACCGGCGGTATCCGCAGCGTGATGGGCGTCGGCATTGCCAACCTCAACACCTATACCGTCCGCCAGACGGCGCGCGGTCTCGCGGCCTATCTCGCCGGAGAGCCGGGGGAGAAGAGCTGCGCCATCGGCTATGACTGCCGTCACAATTCCCGCCGCTTTGCGGAGATCTGCGCGGCGGCGCTGGCGGAATCCGGCATCCATGTCCATCTCTACGACCGCCTGTGCCCCACGCCGATGCTGTCGTATGCGGTGCGCCATCTGCATTGCAGCGCCGGTATCGTGATCTCCGCCAGCCACAACACGCAGGAGTATAACGGCATCAAGTGCTATGGCGCCGACGGCGGCCAGATGGTGCAGGAGCCGGCGGCAAAGGTCAGCGCCGCGATCGAGACCATCAATCTGTTCGAGCCGGAAAAGCTCACGTTTGAGGAGGCCATGCGGCAGGGCCTTGTGACCTATATCCCGGACAGCCTCTGGCAGGATTATTATGCGCGCATCGCGCAGGAGGCCATCCATCCCGAAAATGTGAAGAAGGCTGCGCTGCGGGTCGTTTATTCGCCGCTGTGCGGTGCGGGCGGCGAGCCTGTCACCGAGATGCTGACCCGCCTTGGCGCGGAGCTGCATGTTCCGGAGAGCCAGCGCCGTCCATCGGGCGATTTCCCCACCTGCCCGATCCCGAATCCCGAGAACGACGTGTCCTTCACGGAGAACTATAAGCTGGCGGAGCAGGTCCATCCGGACATCGTTCTGGCCACCGACCCGGACTCCGACCGCATCGCGGCCGCCATTCCCGTCGCCGGAGGCTATCGGAAATTCTCCGGCAATGAAATGGGCTGCCTGCTGCTCGACTATATTCTGCGCAGCCTCAAGGAAGCCGGGAAGCTCCCGGAGAAGCCTGTCGCAGTGGAGAGCATCGTCTCGACCCCGCTGGCCGCGCGGATCGCTGCGTCATACGGCTGTGAAATGCGCATCGTCCTGACCGGCTTCAAGTATATCGGCGGTCAGATCCTCGCGCTGGAGCAGGAGGGCCACCCGGAGCGCTTCGTGCTCGGCTTTGAGGAGAGCTGCGGCTATCTCAAGGGCGATTACGCCAGAGACAAGGACGCCGTCGTGACGGCGACGCTGATCGCGGAAATGACCGCGACGTACAAGCTCGAGGGAAAGACGCTCGGCGAGGTCATGGACGGCCTGTACGAGACCTACGGCCACTTTGCGACCGGCCTTCAGAACGTGAATTTCACCTCGGAGGAGCAGAAGGCGCACTGCATGGCGCTTATGGAGGAGCTTCGTGCGCAGCCGCCCGAGACGCTGGCCGGTTTCCCGGTCACGGCGGTGACCGATTTCCGCGCGGGCTTTGAGACCGTGCGCGCGACCGGCGAGCAGCGTCCGACCGGCCTTCCGACGGAGAACATGATCCTCATGACGCTCGGCGAGCATGGCCGCGTCATTCTGCGCCCGTCCGGCACGGAGCCGAAGATCAAGTTCTACTATACCGCCCGCGCGGACAGCATGGCGCGCGCGGAGGAAATGGTGCAGGAAATGACCGCCGCCATGACGGCCATGCTTTAAGCAACCATATCAGGAGATACCGAAGGCGCCGCCCGAAAGAGCGGCGCTTTTGCGCATCAAAGGCGACGCGGCTGCATCCTACCGTCGGAGAGGCGCAAAGACTCTCTCTCGGGCCTGATTTTCTTCCATAGTTTTTGCAAGGGTTCCTCCATTTACGGCGACTTTTCCGATTGCTATAATCAAAATGAGAAAAAGAACGTACCTTTCAGAAAACGGAGGATATTTTATGAAGCTCAGAGCACCTGCGGTTCCCCTGATCACAGTCGATCCCTATTTCAGCGTCTGGTCCTGCCGGGATACACTCAACGAGGCGGCAACGTGTCATTGGACGGGCCACTGCAACACCATCAACGGCATGCTGTGGATCGACGGCGAGCAATACCGCTTCATGGGCGGCGAAGAGGCCGGAGGCATCCCGATGCGTCAGATTTCCATGGAAATAACGGCGCTTGCCACGCAGTATGTTTTTGAGGCGCATGGCGTCCGCCTGACGGCGCGCTTCTTTACGCCCGTTTTTGCAGACGATCTGCTGCTGTGCAGCCGCCCGGTCTCCTATCTGGCGCTCCGGACGGAGGCGCTGGACGGGAACGCGCACGCGCTTCGCGCGGAGCTCAGCGCGTCGGAGGAGCTTTGCCTCGATACGGCGCGGCAGGAGCCGGTCACGGTGGAGACCGTGTCCTGCGGCAGCGGGATCGAAGCCGTGAAGATCGGCGGCACGACGCAGCCGATCCTGAAAAACGCGGGCGACGATACGCGCATCGACTGGGGCTATTTCTACCTCTGCGTGCAGAACGGCAAAGCCGGCTGGCGCAAGGTCAAGGGCGAGACGTTTGTGACGGCGGAGGCTGCGCTTTCGGACGGAAGCGCGCTGTTCGCGTTTGCCTACGACGATATCGACAGCATTGAATACTTCAAAAAGCCGCTGAAGGCCTATTGGAAGCGCAGCGGAAAGACCATCGAAGAGGCAATTGCGGATGCATTCGCCGAGTATCCTGCGCTCTGCGCGCGGGAGCGGGAATTTTCGCAGACGCTCACGCGCAAGGCCACGGAGGCTGGCGGCGAGATCTACGCGGATATGCTGACGCTTGCATACCGGCAGGTCATGGCGGCACATAAGCTGGTGGAGGACGAGCAGGACGGACTTCTGTATATCTCGAAGGAGTGCCTGTCCAACGGCTGCGCCGCGACGGCGGATGTCAGCTATCCCAGTATGCCGATGTACCTCCTTTATAACCCGGAGCTTGTAAACGGCATGCTCCGGCCGATCCTGCACTACGCGAAAAGCGCCGACTGGCCGTTTGAATTTGCGCCGCATGATGTGGGCTGCTATCCGCAGGTCAACGGGCAGGTCTACTGCGCACACAGCGACCCCAGCCACCAGATGCCGATCGAGGAATGCGGCAATATGCTGGTCATGGCGGCTGCCGCCGTCACGGCGGGCGCGGGTACGGAGCTGTTTGCGGAAAACCGCGCGCTGTTTGCGCAGTGGGCAGACTATCTGATCGCGCACGGCGAGGACCCCGCCGACCAGATCTGCACCGACGATTTCTTCCGCCATCTGGCGCATAACTGCAACCTCGGCCTGAAGGCCATCATGGGCATTGCGTCCATGGCGATCCTGCTGACGCGAACCGGAGACAGCGAAGCGGCGGCACGTTATCGGGATACTGCGCGCACCATGGCGCGCAGCTGGGTCAGCCGCGCGGCAAAGGGCGACGGAAGCTTCCGCCTGGCCTTCGACCAGCCGGACACGTTCAGCCTGAAATACAACATCGTCTGGGATAAGCTGTTCGGCACCGGACTGTTTACCGAGCAGGAGCTTGCGGACGAATTCGCGTCCTATCATCAGTATACGAACCGCTACGGTACGCCGCTGGACAGCCGCGGCAGCACGTCCAAGTCGGACTGGCAGGCGTGGACGGGCGTTCTGGCAAAGGACAGTGCGGAATTTGAGGCGTTCATGACGCCGGTGTGGCGCTATTTCAACGAAATGGAAAGCCGCGTGCCGATGGCCGACTGGTACAGCACAAAGACCGCGAAGTACTTCTATATGATGCACCGCTCGGTGCAGGGCGGCCTTTTCATCCGCCTGCTTGCGCAGGAAGGCACTTGCCGTATCTGAAAAGGAGAGAAGCGATGGATCTGAAACTGGGACTGAATCGAGTCGTACAGCCGGGCGAAAAGAAAGCGCTTTCTGCGACGGCCGCCGCAGGCATGGAGGATGCGGTCCTGCGCGGAATTCTGGAGCAGACGGCGTCTCTTGCAGGCGAGGGTGCGGACAGCTGGACGGAGCTTGCTTTGAAAGAGGGACTTTCTCCTGCAATCCGCGCGCAGCTGCTGGAAGCCGGCATGGAGGAAAAGACGCTTGAGAACGAGGATGCGTTTGCGGTGCTGGGCGAGGGGAGCGCGCTTACGATCTGGGCCAATACGCGAAACGGCTGGCTTTATGCCGCGTGTGAGCTGCTGCATGACGCGCAGACGGGCGGCGGTAAAATTTCCGGCGGACTGCGCTTTGCCGCGCCGCAGTGCCCGTTCCGCGGATTGAAGCTCTATCTGCCGCCGAAGGACGGCCTGAACGCGTTTTACCGGATCGTGGACATGCTGCTGTACTACCGCTACAATACCGTGATCTTAGAGGTCGGCGGCGCGATGGAATACAAGCGCCATCCGGAGATCAACGAAAGCTGGGAGAGCTATTGCCGTGAAATGGCGCGCTATCCCGAGCGCGCCGACGAGGTGCAGAATATGTTCGGATGGGTGAAAAACTCCATCCACTTTGAAAACGGCGGCGGGAGCTGGCTGACGCAGGATACCGTGCGGGAGCTAATCGCCTACTGCCGCGCGCGCGGCATGGAGGTCATTCCGGAGGTGCCGTCGCTGAGTCACGCCGATTACCTGCTCAATGCGCACCCGGAGCTTGCCGAGCGCAGCTACGACCCGTTCCCCGACACCTACTGCCCGTCGAATCCAGACAGCTACAAGCTGCTGTTCGACGTGATGGACGAGGTCATCGACGTGTTCCAGCCGCGCGTCATGCAGGTCGGCCACGATGAAATTTACAGCATCTGCGTCTGCGAAACCTGCCGCAAGCGCGACGCGGGCGAGCTTCTGGCGGAGGACCTGACGAAAATTCATGATTATCTCGCGCAGCGCGGCATCCGCCTCATGTATTGGTCGGAGAAAATGCTCAACCACATCACGAGCTGGGGCGAGGGGCTTGGCGGCGCGCAGCACGGTAGACCATATTCCCGCGACGTGGACGGCGCTCGACCGCATCCCGCGCGACTGCATCGCGCACAACTGGTACTGGGCGCTGCGCGAATCGCACGATCAGCGGTTCCTTTCGCGCGGAATGGATATGACCTACGGCAACTGGGACCCGCGCGGGATGGTCAACTGGCAGGCGCGTGTGGAGGCCGGTGCGCTGGGCGGCGCGCCGTCGCACTGGACGACGACAGAGCCGGTCACGATGCAGCGGAACGGCGTTCTGCTGTCGATCGTCTATGGCGCATATCTGCTCTGGCGGACGGATTACACGGACGACTGCTTCGACGTGCTGCAAAGGGCCGCCATGGAGGAGCTGTACCGCTATCACAACGCGCATACGCTCCGCGTGCCGCATTTGGAATTTACGCACATGACGACCGTCTGGCGCGAGCACGTCTATATCACCAGCGCGCCGATGCAGGCGGAAAAAGATCAGATCGGAAAGTATGTGATCTCGTTCCAAAGCGGCCGCACGCTGGAGATCCCGCTGGTCTACGGCGTCAACATCATGAATCAGGCGCGTGAATGGGATCGTGTGCGCGACGGCGAGTGGGACTGCTACGATCTGGACACGGCGCTGGCCGAGGTCACGGCGACGACGCTTCCGCTTTTGCAGCCCGACGGCACGACGCAGTTCCGCATGGTCGTGGAAAACCCGTGGCCGGACGACCCGGTCATCGGTGTGCGGACAGAAAAAACATGCGCCGACGCGGGTGAAATTTACCTGACCGGCTTCCGCGTGTGCCAGTCTCTGGCGGACAGCCCGACCGTAAAAACCTGCACCGATCCGGACCGGAAAGCCAAAACGCCGCTGGTCTGACGCATAAAACGGCGGCGTATCCCGCCCGATATAAAAATGTGCCGCAGAGCATTGCTCTGCGGCACGTCGTTTATTCATCATCCAGCTCGTCGTCCTCGTCCGGCAGCTCGCCCGCCGCGACATCCTCTGCGGGGTAGCCGTGACGGTACTGCTTCGGCGTCAGGCCGGTCACGCGCTTGAAGGTTTTGAGAAAATAGAAGTAGTCGTTGAAGCCGAGCGCGGCGGCGGTGTCGCTGATGGAGTAATCGCCGGAGTCGAGCAGCTCCTTGGCCTTTTCGATGCGAAGCCCGGTGATATACTTCAAAAACGTCTTGCCTGTCTCCTTTTTGAACACCTGGCTGAGATAATTCGCGTTCAGATTCATTTCCTTTGCAAGATCGCTCAGCGACAGGCGGCGGTCATAGTGCGTGTCGATGTAGCGCATCATCTGCAAAAAACCCGCGTTGGAAAGCCCCTCGCCGCTGGAGATCGGCGCGCCGGCGCAGATGCGCTCGCGCAGTGTGGTCAGCAGCTCCGGAAAGCTTTGATACCGGAACACCAGTTGCTCCGGGCTGTAGATATCGTCCGGCGCAAGCGACGCACCAAAGGCGTCGCAGGAAAACAGGATCGAATACAGCCGCCAGACCGAATGCAGCGTGAAGGACTGGCCTGCGGGGCCGTGCAGCTTGTCGAGAAGGGACACTGTGCGCACGGCGTCGCCCAGCGCGGCGGCACGTGCGATCTCGCGCAGATAGGGGGCTGCATGATCCTCCTGCTTCTCCGGCGCGAGCTTGCGGCCGGGAGTGATGAAGAAGCGGAAGGCGGCGCTGCTGAGATTTTTGATGGTGCGGGGAAGAACGGCAGCGTTCACCGCGCTGATGGTATAGCTCAGACCGCAGCTTGCGGGGTCGGAAAGGTAGGCACGGACGCCCTGCTGGGAAAACGGCTCCGCGCTGATATACGCATCCTTCCGATAGCCCAGATGAAGCGTGATGCAGCCGGACGGCAGCATGGGGAAGGCCGCCTTGCCGACGCAGACGGCGGCATAGAACGCATCGCCCGGAAGCCCCAGCTCATGCAGCGTCGCGCGCAGCTCGGGAACGTCGCCGTTTTGCAGCGCGTCGAGCAGATCGTCGTGGTCGGGCAGATGCGACGCCTCGCGCAGGCGATGCACCGCACGCTGCAAATGCCGCTTAAGCTCGTCGTATTCCAGCGGCTTGAGGCAGTAGGCAAGCGCGCCCTAGCTCAGCGCCTTCTGCGCGTAGGAGAACTCGGCAAAGCCGCTGATAATGATCGTCTGAATGCCGCGATTCATGCGGGAGATCTGCTGGCAGAGGGAAAGCCCATCGGTGTTTGCCATGCGGATATCGGTAATGACGATGTGGATCGGACGCTCATTGATGCAGGCGAGGGCTTCCTCTCCGCTGGTCACGACGGCCGCGACCTCCAGCCCGCAGGCGGCCCAGTTGATCGAGCGCCGGAGCGCGTCGGTCACGGACGGCTCGTCGTCGGCAAGAAGAACTTGAAACATATGGCTTACTCCTTTCCGGGGCGTTTGGAGAGAGGAATGCAGATGCTCACGCATGTGCCGTCGCCTGGCGCGCCGGTGATGTGCAGTCCGGCGGCGTCGCCGTATTGCAGGCGCAGCCGTGCGGAAATATTGACCAGGCCGAGATGCTCGGACGTGTCGTACTCGCTTGCGGAAAAGCGCGCTTCCAGCTCCGCGAGCTTTTCCGGCGTGATGCCGGCGCCGTTGTCGCGGACGGTGATGGAAAGCATATTGCCCTCCACCTTTGCGCCGAGATAGAGCGTGCCGTCCGACGGGCGGGACTCCAGCCCGTGGATAAATGCGTTTTCCACCAGCGGCTGAAGCAGCATCTTGAACACGGGGACCTGCGCCGCTTCCGGCGAGATGCTGTAAAGCGTGGTGATGCGCCCTTCAAAGCGCGCCTGCTGGATGCTGATATAGGATTTGACGATCTCGACCTCCTGCGCAAGTGGGACGAGGGAGTCCCCCTTGGCCGTGTAGCGGTAGATCTTGCCCATGGCGCTCGTAATCATGGAGACATGATCGATGTCGCCCTTGATGGCCATCGCGCGGATCAGCTCCAGTGTGTTATAGAGAAAATGCGGATTGATCTGGCTGCGGAGCATATCCAGCTCCGCGCTCTGGCGCAGCACCTCCGCCTCATAGAGCGCATTGGATTTCTGTAAGATCTCGCCGGTCAGCGTATTGATGGAGACCAGAAGCTCGGAAAAATCGCGGCCGACGGCCTGAAGCTCCGAGCAGCCGCTGAGAACGAGCGGCTCGTCCAGCTTGCGCAGCTTCTTTTCACGGATCACGGCGATGGTGCGGCTGAATTCGTTGAGCGGCGAAATGACGCTGCGGTAGAACATCCCGATGCCGAACACCAGAAGCCCCGCGAATACCAGCAGGAAAATCACCGTGATCAGATAGGAAATGCTCATGGACGGCTGATTCTGCCACCGGTCTACGACACACAGAAGCGTACACCCGATCTGCGGCAGCTCCGTGCACTGCACCAGCCAGTGACTCGTGCGGACCAGCCCGCCGTCTGCGGCGGCAGCCTTCTCCTGAAGCCCGCCGAGACGCACCGGAAGCTCCCGGTCATCCGTGCCGAACAGGCAGGCGTCCTGCTTGGCGTCCGTCAGAATGAAGCGGCAGCCCGGGATCTGCGAAATAGGAAGCTGCGAGCCGGCGCCCGTAAGCTCAACGGAGAGGAAAAGCGCCGCATCCCGGTCACGGCCGATATAATAACGATAACCGAATACGAAATACGAAGCGCTCCTCGGCTTGCCGGGCGTGTAGATGCCGAGCGGAACCAGCTCCCGTTTCTCCGGCATTGCCTGCTGCATTTCGGCAAGCTGCGACGGAAGAAAGAGACTCGACCAGTTGACAAGGTCGCTGACGAATGCGATCTCCGCCAGCATGCTGTCGCCAAGCTGCGCCGCGCCGATCGCTGCGTTGACCTCGCGGATGAGCGAGGGAGAGATTTGATTCCACTGTGTGGCGGACAGGAACGTCCGGCATGCGGTATCGTACTGGATGCGCTTGGCGGCGGTCGCGGCCTGACTGGACATCTCGTTCAGCGCGGTCTGGAATTCCGTCTGATCCTCCTGAATGTATTGCAGATTTTCAGACAGCATGGCCTGCGTGGCCGTGTAGATCAGAAGAATGCAGAAGATCAGCAGAAAGACGAACAGCGTCACCAGAAAGATCAGAAATTGTGTTTTTACGCTTCGCGCGGCGCACTCCGTTTTTCTCATTGCATATTCCATCCGTTCCTGCGCAGTTTTGCCATAATGTATTGTTTATTTTAAGGCAAAACGGCAAAACTTGCAACGGCCTGCGCGACGATTTGTGAAAAGCAACTGAAAAGGCCGCCGGAGCGCTTGTGAAAAATTTTTGTCCATTTCTCAGAAATATGGACGTTTTTCAGTGCGTATGCAAAAAATGAAAAAAAGAAAGAATGCGCGGAGAAAACTCACACAAAATGCTCATTTTGCGCAGGCGCAGGTTTCTGCTATAATGACAGCGTACAAGGGCGGATGAATGCGCACGCCGCGCCGCCCGCAGATCAAAACGCAGGCCGCGCAGAGCACGCGGCAGAAAGGCAGGAGGAAATGAAAAAAAGTACAAGAGCGCTTGCGCTGCTGCTGAGTCTTCTGATGCTGCTTGCAGCACTGGCCGGCTGCGCAAAGCAGGGCGAGACGCCCGCGGCTGACACCCCCGCGGCGGATACTCCGGCATCGGATACCCCCGCAGCGGACACGCCCGCCGCAGACACGGAAAAGAACAGTGAGCACCTGACCATCACGGTGGGCTACTGGGATGTGGACGCCGCGCTTGCGAACCGCGAGAACGACACCGTCCTCAAGACCATCGAGGAAAAATTCAACGTGACCTTTGAGCCGGTCAACGTAACGTGGGATGACTACAACCAGAAATTCCAGCTGTGGGCCTCCAGCGATTCACTGCCCGACATCTTCGCGTCCGACGTGCGTACCACGGCGACGTTCGCCGAATGGGCAAACGACGGGCTGCTGCATGAGATCCCGTCTGATTTGTCCGCATATCCGAATCTTGCCAAGTATCTGGACAGCCCTGAGTCTGACACCTGCATGGTCGGCGACAAGATGTACTGCATTTTCCGTCAGACCTATGTAGAGCAGGCAGAAACGGTCGATGACCGTTCCATCGTCTACCGCTGGGATCTTGCCCAGAAGGCCGGCATCACCGAGGAGCCGAAAACATGGGACGAATTCCGCGAAATGATTCAGGCGATTATCAAGGCCGACCCTGAGGGCAAGAATATTCAGGGTATGACGGCCTGCGGCCCGGAGTATCTGGTCGGCGTGTTCTTCACCTACAGCATGCCTGCGGCAGTCGTTGGCGGCAATACGTTCCGTTGGGTCGACAATGGCGACGGCACCTATGTCCCGGCCTATTTCGCGGGCAAGAACCTGGGCGACGACGCGGTCGCAACGTGGCAGCTGCTGCGCGACATGTATCAGGAAAGCACCATCGAGGCTGATATCGCGCTTGCGACCAACGATCAGGCATACAACAAGTTCCTCAACGGCCAGTGCGCCGCGATGCTGGCTACCGGCTATGCAGGTCCGTGGGACGGCATGATTCAGTACTGGAAAGAGGTCAACGGCACGAACTACACCGATGTTGTCAAGTGCCTCGATCTGATGCCCAGCGTTGACGGCAACGCCTACTACTGGATGTGGGACTATGCATGGAGCGAATCCTACTTCTCCTCGAAGGTTGATGATGAGAAGTTCGACCGCATCCTTCAGATCTACGACTACCTGCTCTCCGACGAGGGTGTCATGCTCAGCCGTTACGGCGTAGAGGGCGAGACTTATGAGATCGTGGACGGCAAGTATGTTCAGGAAAGTCCGGACGCCAGAACGGTCTTCCCGAGCATCAACCTGTTCCACGACCTGGTGGCATGGACGCCTGTCGAGCCGTATGAGTACATCTCTCTGATTCCCGAGGACATTCTGGCAGTTACGGAGGCCCGCATCGAGAATGCGCGCAATGCGCCCGTTCCCGAGTTTGACAGCCGCTACACCGATATCTTCGTCTCGATGGGCACGGACTTTGGCCTGTCTCTCGGCGACGATATGCTGACGATCATGACGGGCGCGCGTCCGGTCGAG
>ERZ780083.477-NODE-477-length-15718-cov-6.759242_pt1 | contig 15718 bp, 15 predicted proteins | sample MGYA00511838_ERZ780083 | MGnify/ENA primary metagenome ERZ780083 (study PRJEB29588, sample SAMEA2152602) | human gut metagenome | biome: human gut; feature: human-associated habitat; material: faeces | place: Denmark | collected 2008/2010 ...
TGGAGAGCACGGTGACGCTGCTCGTCAGAGCGACGGCGTAGTGCCACAGCGGTACGGGTGAGATGCTGAACAGATGTGCCAGCAGCACGCATTCCACGCCAAAGTGGCAGAACAGGACCAGGTTGTCATGGTTGGGGCGCTCCGCGCGGTACAGCCGCCCGTCGCGGACGTAGCCGTGCTTCGCCAGAAGCGCGTCGAGACCGTGTCCAACGGCGTCAAAAGCGGTGCGGACGGTGGTATCCCGGTACAGCGGGCCGTCCGACCAGCGCTCCGGGTCATAGTAGACCGGCTCCTGCGCCCAGTCTGCGGGAAGAACGTCCCATGCAAGGCCGGAGGCGTGCCCGCGCTGCACGACGCGGTAGCCGTGGTCAAATTCGCGCAGCCAGTCCATTTCCTCAGCGGACGCGCCGGCGGCGCGCAGGGTGAACGAGGCCGTATCCTTGGCGCGGCCAAGCGGCGAAACGTAATAATATGCGGGCGTGATCTTTTCCAGACGCTTTCCCAGCAGCGCGGCCTCGCGCCAGCCCTTTTCCGTCAGGGAGTCGATGGAATAGTCCGGCTCCGCGTGGCGGACGATATAGATGTTCATAAAATGCCTCCTGCGGTATTGCAGATTCGGCGCACGCGCTGCGCCGCTTTGATTCTAGCAGATTTTTTGCGGAATTGGAAGTGGGAAGCTGCGCGGTTTGCAGAAGTGGTCAACGCAAAATGGAGCAGGGAAGCCCTGCTCCATGGTTTTCATTTGGCTGTGCGGCGCGGCTCAGGCCAGCGCCTTTCTGCGGGCGGAGATGCCCTTGGTCATCGCATCGTGGACGCGGCTGCCGATCTGGGCGGTCGTAACGCCGTTCAGCTCGTCGGCGGGAATGATGTCCAGCACGTCGAGATACACGTCCGTGTGGCGGCGGAACATATTTTTCAGGATGGCCGGGGTGTTGGACAGAACGCAGACCACGATGGGAACGCCCGCCTTCTGCGCGATCTTGAACGCGCCGTTGCGGAAGCTGTTCAGCTCGCCGGTCTTGCTCGTGTAGCCCTCCGGGAACACGGCAATAGAGGTTTTGTCCTCCTTCAGGAACTGGATGGCCTTGAGGATAGTGCGCAGCGCCGCGCGGTCGTTTTCGCGGTCGATCGGCAGGCAGAGCAGCTCACGCATGATCTCGGCGACCATGAAGAGGGAGAAATTCTCCTTCTTGGAGATGAAGGCCAGCTCGTCATGCGGGATGGCGTAATAATAGATCAGCGGGTCGAAGGCGAAAAGATGGTTGGAGACGAGCAGAAAACGGTGGTCATGCGGAAGCTTCTCCAGACCGGTCACATGAACGTGAACGCCGCCGAGGAAAAACGCCAGACGGCAGAACTGATTGAGCATGAAGCGGAAATAGCGGCTCGGCTTTTCCAGCAGCTTTTTCGGATCGACAAAGCGCGTGGAAACGAACAGGAGCAGCAGAAACAGGATCACGAAGCCGAGAAAGATCCCGGCGAAGGTGAGCGGAAGCTGCCAGAGCGCGTTCCAGGAGGAAAACCACCCGGAAAGCCAGCCGGTCAGCCCGGAGAGCACAAAACTGAGCGCAAGAAAGACATAAACCATGAGAGCACCTGCTTGTTGAAAGGATCAGCGCGGAAAGCGCCGTATTCTGAATACGAGATATTCTTTGATTTATTATAGCGCATGGCGCGTTGAAATTGGAGCGGCTTTTTAGAATTTAACAAAAAATTCACGGATAAAGCAAATCTTAAGAATTTTACGGATTGTTTCTTCATCGGCTTTGCGGTATGATAGGGCAACATTCTGACGAAGGCAGGCGAATGCCCATGCATATGGTCGAGTTTCTGAAGCATATCAGCACGGCGCTGCTGCTCCTGACAGGGCTGTGCTTTTTCTATCAAACAGTGTATCTGGTCGTTTCTCTGTTCTGGCGCGAGCCGAAGCACAAGCCGGAGAAGCCGGCGCGCTACGCCATTCTGATCGCGGCGCGCAATGAGGAGGCGGTTTTGCCATACCTCCTGCAAAGCATCCGCGCACAGGATTATCCCTCCGAGCGCATCACGACCTATGTCGTGGCCGATAACTGCACCGACCGCACGGCGGAGGCTGCGGAGGCCAACGGCGCGCGCGTCTACCGGCGCTTCGACCGCAGCCGGATCGGAAAGGGCTACGCGCTGCACGATCTGCTCGACTGGATCCGGCGCGGCGACGGATTGGAGCAGTACGATGCGTTTTTGATCTTCGACGCGGACAACCTGCTCTGCCCGGACTACATCTCCAAGATCAACCGTACCTACAGCGACGGCTTCGAAGCGTTCCATGGCTACCGCAACACGAAAAATTTCGGCGACAGCTGGATATCCTCGGCCTACGCGGTGTGGTATCTGCATGATTCCGTCCACCTCAACGCGGCGCGGATGATGCTCGGAACGACCTGCGCTGTGACCGGCACGGGCTTCGGCTTCACGCGGGCGCTGCTCGAACGCATCGATGGGTGGAGCTTCTTCACGCTGACGGAGGACGTTGAATTCGACAACTGGTGCGCAGTGAACGGTGTGCGCATCGGCTTTTGCCGTGAGGCGATGCTCTATGACGAGCAGGCGTCCACGTTCGCGCAGTCCTGGAAGCAGCGCATCCGCTGGACGCAGGGCGGATTGCAGGTCTCGCTGCTCTATGCCGGACGGCAGCTGCGCGGGATGCTTCGCGGAGGGCGCACCGGCTGGGCCAGTTTCGAGGCTGCGACGCTGTCCCTCGGCGGCTATCTGCTGTCGGCCCTTTCCGGCCTCTCCGTCGCGGTGACGGGGCTTGCGCAAAGCGGCCTGCGCGGCCTGCTGGCAGCGGTGGGATGCGCCGTCGGCGGACTGTATGTGGGCATGGCGGTGATCGGCGCGCTGGTGCTGCTGACGGAGTGGAGGCGCATCGCGGCCCCGGCATATAAAAAGCTGCTGTCCGTGCTGACCTTCCCGCTGTTCATGCTGACCTTCATCCCGGCGGCGGTCTGCGCCGTCTTTGCCAAGCGCGGCTGGGAGCCGACGCGGCATACGGTCGCGATCGGGATCGGCAGCCTTGCGGCGGCACCGCGTGAATAAAAAATGCGCGGCCGAGACCTTCGAGGTCTCAGCCGCTTTTTTGTTTACAGGGGTCTTGGCCTTGTGCTATGATAAAAAAAGATACAGTTTTTGCCCGAAAAATACGAAATGCAACCGCCGGTTGACAGATTTGACGGCTGAATTTCTGGTATGCAACCGCGAAATGCGGTAGGATACGGGCAACAGAGCGCGGGAACGCGCCCGGATAACTGGAGGAAACGATATGATCTTAGCGGACAAAATAATCACCCTGCGCAAGAAGGCAGGCTGGTCGCAGGAGGAGCTGGCGCAGAAGCTGGATGTCTCCCGGCAGTCGGTCTCCAAATGGGAGGGCGCGCAGTCCATTCCCGATATCTCGAAGATTTTGCAGATGAGCCGCCTGTTCGGCGTCACGACGGATTTCCGTCTGAAGGATGAGCTGGAGGAGGCGGAATACGCTCCCGAAACCGCGCAGCCCGCGCTGCGGCGCGTAACGATGGAACAGGCGTCGCGCTATCTGGAGCTTCGCCGTCAGGCCGCGCCGCGGATGGCGCTGGCGACGTTTCTGAGCGTGCTTTCGCCGGTGCCGTTGCTGTCCTTCAGCGAGATGAGCCAGTCTGCGCGCTTCGGCATCACGGAAAACGCGGCAGCGGGCCTCGGGCTGTGCGCGATGCTGGTGCTGGTCGCGGCGGCGGTCGCACTGTTCCTGACCTGCGGTGCGCGGACGAAGGAATTCGATTTTCTAGATAAGGAGCCGTTTGAGACAGAGTACGGCGTGAGCGGCATGGTTCGAGAGCGTCAGAGCGCCTATGCGCCGCAGTGCGCGCGGAGAAGGCTCCTTGCAACGATGCTCTGCATCCTTTCCGTGCTGCCGCTGTTCGCGGCGCTCTGTATCGGCTCGGAGCCGGTCGTTATGGCGGCGGTGTGGGGGGGGGCCCTGGTGGCAAAATGGGAGAAGAGATCGCGGGCGCGGGTGCGTCGCTGTTTGTCTGCGTGGGCGTCTATGAGGGAGCGATGGAGCGGCTTTTGGAGGAGGGCGACTTCTCGCGCGAGGAGAAGGTACACGCGCCCGTGCAGGGCGCAGTCTCCGTCTGCTACTGGCTGGTCGTGACGGCGGTGTTCCTGTTCTATACCTTCGGGCCGAATGGAAACGGCCAGCCGCAATACAGCTGGGTGATCTGGGCCATCGGCGGCGTACTCTATGCGGCTCTGCTCACCGCTTTGCGCCTGTTCCGGAAACGATAACGCGGATGCCGCAGCAGAATATCAGACAGAGATCGAGCCGCCGGCATTCGCCGGCGGCTCCGTATATTATAGTTCCGGTGTTTCCCGGAGCGTGCAGCCCGGAAAAGCGGCCTGTGCCGCCGCGTACACAAGGTCCGCGTCCTGCGGAGAAAGCGCCTCCCAGAGCGTGAGGTGGATGGACGCGCCCTTCCGCCGCCAGATGCCGCATACGCGGCCATGGAGCAGAAGCACCGGCGCGACCTGCCCGGCGAGGCTGAAAACGCTGCGCATCCGCTCCGGCGGCAGAAAAAGACTCTCCTTTTTCTCATAGCCCAGCATCAGCGGGTCGAATCCGGCAAGGAAACGGCATTCCGGCGGAGAAGCCGGAGCGGCGTCCTCGCCATCCAGCCAGAAATACTCCCGTCCGCTGCAATGCGCGGAATGCACGGGCAGCTCCGCCAGCCAGCCGCGCACAGCTTTGGCGGAGGCATGGAAGAAATACATCGCGTCGTGGATGGTCGCGGGCGCGTAATGCGTGAAGTAACGCCGCGCAAGCGTCAGCTGCGCGGTGTGCGCCGAAAGCGGCTCCAGCGGCGGGCACAGCCGGAGCGCCTTTTCCGGGCCTGCGGTGTAGCACACGAAGCCACGCTCGCACAGTTCCCGCAGCCCACCGCCCCAAGAGTCGAACATACTGGCGGCCTCGTCCTCGGTCATGCCGCGTGCGCGGCAGTGCTCCCGCAGGGTGTCGCGCGTCAGCGGCCCGCGCGAGAGCGCTTCGACAATTACATCCGTGAAATAAGCCTGCCGCGCGGGCGTGAGCGCCCAGCCCGGACGCTGATTCCAGAAGCTCGGCGCGCTCCATTCGTTGCAGCGGAAGCGGTCTCCCGCCGTCAGACCGAGATAGACCGGCAGATCGTCTTCCGAAAAGAGATGGATCGTCCCGCGCAGCGTCCAGCTCTTGACAAGCCGCGCCTGCGCGGGGCCTTCTCCGTCCGTTCGGAGGGACAGCGCATGGAGCGCATTCTGCGGATACTGCGCCTGAAAGCCGCAGAGCGCCCGCGCGACAGTGTGCGCGGGCGCGGGTGCGGAAAGATACTGTCCAGTGAGACGCCGGAGGCGGATATTCTGTTCCGTCATGACGGCTGCTCGGAGGCGCAGAGCGTGTCCAGCTCCTGCTGCCAGACGGCGGCGCAGGCATCGCTCGGCATCCGCCAGTCGCCTCTGGGCGAGAGCGTGACCGAGCCGACCTTCGGCCCATCGGGCAGGCAGCTGCGCTTGAACTGCTGCTGGAAGAAGCGGCGGTAGAAGTTCTTCAGCCAGTGCAGAAGCACCTCGTCCGGGTAGCGCCCCTCCATCGCGGCCCGCGCCAGACAGAAAATTTTCGCGGGCGGGAAGCCATAGCGAAGAACATAATAGAGATAGAAGTCGTGCAGCTCATACGGGCCGACGAGGGATTCCGTCTGCTGCGCGATCTCGCCGTTTTCGGCGGCAGGAAGCAGCTCCGGGCTGACGGGCGTGTCGAGAATGTCGAGAAGGACGCTCCGCAGCGCGGCGGAAGCGGCGCTGTCGGCCTCGTAGCGGACAATGTGACGCACCAGCGTCTTGGGAATGCCGGCGTTGACGCCGTACATGCTCATATGGTCGCCGTTGTAGGTGGCCCAGCCGAGGGCCAGCTCGCTGAGGTCGCCCGTGCCGATCACGAGACCGCCGGTGCGGTTGGCGAGATCCATCAGTTCGAGCGTGCGCACGCGCGCCTGCCCGTTTTCATAGGTCACATCCCGCACGGCCTCGTCCTGACCGATGTCGCGGAAGTGGCTGCGGACGGTGTCCGCGATCGGAATTTCCCGGAAGGAGACGCCAAGCTCCTGACACAGGATCTCCGCATTGGAGCGCGTCCGGTGCGTGGTGCCGAAGCAGGGCATGGTCACGGCGAGGATGTCCGTCATGGGACGGCCAAGCTTTTTCATCGCACGGACGGCGGCCAGCAGCGCAAGGCAGCTGTCCAGACCTCCGGAAATGCCGATGACGGCGGTTTTTGCGTGGGCGTGCTCGAGACGCTTTGCAAGGCCGTCGGCCTGAATCTCCAGGATCAGCTCGCAGCGTTCCGCGCGCGCAGTGTCGCCGCTCGGGACGAAGGGCGTCGGCGAAAACCGGCGCGTCAGCGTGACCGGGCGGAGCGGCAGATCAAATTCGACGCTCGTGTAGCTGTCCGCAGACGGCTCAAAGCTGGTGCTGCGGCAGCGTTCCGCTGCCAGCCGCCCAAGATCCAGCTCCGTGCAGGCGCGTCCATCGCCGAAGGGGCGGCTTTCCGCCAGCAGCGCACCGTTTTCGCAGATGAGATCGTGCGCGGCAAAGACCATGTCGGTGGTGGATTCGCCGTGGCCGGCGTCGGAATAGAGATAGGCGCACAGGAGCCGCGCGGACTGCTGCGCGACGAGCTGACGGCGGTATTCGGCCTTTCCGGCGGTCTCGTCGCTGGCGGAGAGATTCACAACGACGGTCGCGCCGGCCAGTGCGTGCGCCGTGCTCGGAGTCAGCGGCGCCCAGAGATCCTCGCAGATCTCCGCCGCCAGCACGAATTCCGGCATGGAGCCGCAGCGGAACAGCAGCTTCGTGCCGAACAGCGTCTCCTGCCCGGCGAAGCGGACGCTCCGGACGCCGGATGGCGCGGGGGAGAAGTGGCGGCGCTCATAGAATTCGCCGTAGTTCGGAATGTAGGTTTTCGGAACGAGGCCGAGCAGCCGCCCGCGGCAGACGATGGCCGCGCAGTTGTAGAGCTTGCCGTCCACATTGACCGGCAGGCCGACGGCGGTGACCAGCGCCAGCGTCTCGCTGGTCTCCAGAACGGTGCGGAGCGCTTCTTCGGCGGCCCTTTGCAGCGGCTGCTGCAAAAACAGGTCGCTGCATGTGTAGCCGGTGAGGCCAAGCTCGGGGAAAACGGCGAGCTGCGCGCCGTCCGCAGCGGCCTGACGCATGGCTTCGACGGTCATTTTTGCGTTATAGGGACAGTCTGCGACCCGCAGCGACGGCGAGAGCGTGCAGACCCTGAGAAATCCGTGTATCATGGATGCTCCATCCTTTTCCTTTGTTTGTGGCGGCGTGCAGAGCCTCTGCCGCCGGACAGCTTTATCATAACATAACCCGCCCCTGCGAACAAGGGCGGGTTTGGGAGAATGCGGAAAGAAATCTGCCGGAGAGGCGAAAATATCCGGCCAGATACACCCTAGAGATATGCCGCGACGGCCTGCCACTGCTCCGCCAGACGGTCAAGAGAGAACGAGGCGTTGGCGGGACTGGTGGAGGGCAGGCGGACGGCCTGCATCCCGGTCACGGGCAGAAGATAGCGCTCGTAGAGACGGGAGGCGGTCGTGCCGTTGCAGAATACGGCCTGAATTTTCGCGGCGTTCAGGATCGGCGAGAGGTCGTTCGGGACGGCGTTCTTATTGAGCGTGATATGGACGCTGTCGAGGCGGTCTTGAAGCTCCTTGCCGGTGAGGCCCTCGCCGCGCAGGTCGAGCAGCATCAGATGGTTGTCCGTGCCGCCGGAGACGAGGCGGAAGCCGCAGCGAAGCAGCGCGTCCGCCAGCGCGGAGGCGTTCTTGACGATGTTCTCCGCGTAGGTGCGGAATTCCGGCTGCATGGCCTCGCGCAGGCAGACCGCCTTTGCGGCAATGATGTGCATGAGCGGGCCGCCCTGCGTGCCGGGAAAGACGGCCTTGTTGATGGCTTTGCCGAACTCCTCGCGGGCGAGGATCATGCTGCCGCGCGGGCCGCGAAGCGTCTTATGCGTGGTCGTGGTGACGACATCGGCATAGGGTACGGGATTCATATGCTGTCCGCCGGCAACGAGACCTGCGATGTGCGCCATATCGACCATGAAGAGCGCACCATTCCGGTGCGCGATCTCGCCCATGATCTTGAAATCGATGGCGCGGGGATAGGCGGAGGCGCCGGCGATGAGCAGTTTGGGGTGATGCTGCTTTACGAGGTCTTCCACATGGTCATAGTCGATGCGGCCGGTGCCGGGATCGACGCCGTAGCTGACGCTGCGGTAGATCTGGCCGGAGAGATTGACGGGCGCGCCGTGGCTCAGGTGGCCGCCGTTGGCAAGATCCATGCCCATGAGCGTATCGCCCGGCTGGAGCAGGGCGGCGTAGACCTCCAGATTGGCCTGTGCGCCGGAATGCGGCTGGACGTTGGCAAACTCCGCGCCGAAAAGCGCCTTGGCGCGCTCGATGGCCAGCGCTTCCAGCTCGTCGGCGTAGACGCAGCCGCCGTAGTAGCGCTTGCCAGGGTAGCCCTCGGCGTATTTGTTGGTCAGGACGGAGCCCATGGCGGCGATGACGGCGGCGGAGGCGATGTTCTCCGAGGCGATCAGCTCGATGTTCTGGTTCTGACGGTCGTATTCGCGCTCGATCATGGAGGCGACCTCCGGGTCGAAGCTGTGGAGATAGGCTGTGTTCTGCTGAAGAATATTCATGGCGCGATTCCTTTCTTGAATAAAAAATGAGCGAACCGGCTGGTTCGCTCATTGTCATGTACAGTTAAAATATGCTGCACTCTGTCCTTTTGCCTGAGAGATTCGGCGTTCGCCTTGCACCTTCGGCACCCAATTCAATGAGTTCTCCAGAGATTCCTTCTGCATCCAGTCCGAATGTTCTGAATGCGATCAACGGAATACTTATTCACTTGGCCTGTATTATAGCACCGATTCCGCGAAAGTCAAGCAAAAGAGGCCGCGTACGGACGATTTTTCCCGCCGGACGGCGGGATTTTTTTCGCAAACGGCGGCTTTTGCGTCCGCGTTGCCGGAAAAAAGGCAACTTCCGGCGGGACGGAGGGTATGGGTGAAGGCGGTTTGAAAGGGGATGGGGTAATTTGCCGGAACAAAACAAGGGCAGAGCGAAAAAATCGTCTGAGATGGAACGGATCAAAAGAGAGCTTCGGAAGCTGGCGTTCGGAAAGGCCAACGACTGCGTGAAGCTGGCGCTGTGCGAGGATGTGGATATCGCGTCGCTCGATCTGTCGCTGCTGACGGAGATCCGAAAAAGCGAGAAGGGCTCCGTCGAGATCAAGCTCATGGATCGCAGCAAGGTACTCGAACAGCTGGCGGGCATGGCGGATCAGGGCGACGAGCGGGCGGAGCGCTTCCTCGAAGCGCTGCTGAAGGGCATGGAAGATGGAGCTTGACGGGTTTTCCCCCAAGCAGCTGCGGGCTATGACGTGGTGGATGCCGCGCAGCCCGGACAGAGACTGCGAGGCGATTGTCTGCGACGGCGCGGTGCGGTCGGGAAAGACGCTCAGCATGGGACTGGGCTTTTTCCTGTGGGCGATGTGCCGCTTTGACGGGCGGCAGTTCGGGCTGTGCGGCAAGACGATGGGAAGCCTGCGGCGGAACGTTTTGCAGGAGCTGACGCCGTGGCTCGAAATGCTCGGGATGCAGGTCACGGAGCGCTATTCGGAACATCTGCTGCGGGTGCGCTTCGCGGGCCGCGAAAACCGCTTTTATGTGTTCGGCGGCAGAGACGAGAGCGCGGCGGGGCTGATCCAGGGCATCACGTTCGCGGGAATTTTGATGGACGAGGTGGTGTTGATGCCGCGCTCCTTCGTCGAGCAGGCTTGCGCGCGATGCTCCGTCGCGGGAAGCAGGCTGTGGTTCAACTGCAATCCCGAGGGGCCGCAGCACTGGTTTTACCGCGAATGGATCAAGGGTGCGCGGCGGAAAAAATGCCTGCATCTGCATTTTACGATGGAGGACAATCCGTCGCTGACGCCGGAGATCCGAAGGCGCTACCGGCGGCTTTACAGCGGTGTGTTCTACCGGCGGTTTGTGCTCGGACTGTGGACGGCGGCGGAGGGCCGCGTTTACGACTTCTTCGACACGGCGAAGGCGCCGCCTGTGCCGGAGGGGCCGTGGGAGCAGTGGTACATTTCCTGCGATTACGGGACGGTCAATCCGGCGTCATTTGGGCTTTGGGGCCGGAAAGGCGGCGTGTGGTACCGGACAGAGGAGTTTTACTTCGACTCCCGGCGCGAGGGACGGCAGATGACGGACGCGGAATACGCGCAGGCGCTGAGGGAACTGGCCGGACAGAGACGGATCGAGGAGGTGATCGTCGATCCGTCGGCGGCGGGCTTTCTGGGGGTGCTCCGGCGGGAGGGCTGGAACGTCCGGAAGGCGGACAACGACGTTCTGGCGGGCATCCGCAGGACGGCGGATGCACTCAAGAGCGGGAAGATCGTGATCTGCGACCGCTGCACCGACTGCCTGCGGGAGATGGAGCTTTATGTTTGGGACACGAAGGCGGGACATGACCGGGTGAAAAAGGAACACGATCACGCCATGGACGACATGCGCTACTTCGTGACGGGCGTACTGGGCACGGACGGAGGCGGCTTTGCGGCGCGGTCTGTGGCGCGGACGGGATATTGAAAATGAGGTGAAGAAATGAAGAAAAAAGAACAGAGCGGCGCGGGGCTGGCGACACAGCTGCGCGAGAGCGCGCCGGGGGCGTTCGGGCTGACGGGCGCGGCGGCACTCGGCGGGAGCGAGGCGGAGATCTACCGGGCGATGCGCGAAAATGTGCCCATTCTCGACGCGGCCATCGGGAAGCTTGTACGGCTGACGGGCGGCTTCACGGTGACATGCGGCGACAGAGCAGCGGAAAGGGGCCTGCGGCAGTTTCTGAAAACCGTGCCGGTGGGGCATGCGCAGTATGGGCTGGAATGCTTTTTGCAGACGTATCTGGACTGTATGCTCACCTATGGACGGGCCGTCGGCGAGATGATCGTGGCGGACGGCCGTCTGGCGGCGGTCTGCTGGGGCGATGTGACGAGGATCCATGTCCGGCAGGGCGCATCCGCGCTGGAAATGGAGCTGTGCGTCTGCGAAAACGGGGCGCTTCGCGCACTGCCGTATCAGAATCTGCTGCTGTTTTCCACATGGAAGCCGGAGCCGGGGAATCCCTACGGCGTGTCGCTCCTGCGCGGGATGCCGTTTTTGACGGAGATTTTGATGAAAATTTACCGGACGGTCGGCGTGAACTGGGAGCGGGCGGGCAATGTGCGCTACGCTGTGGTCTACCGGCCGAAGGAGGAACGGAGCGACCATGCGGCAGCAGCCGAGCAGATGGCGCGCGAATGGACGGCAGCGATGCAGGACGGGCGCTCCGGGTCGGTGCGTGATTTTGTGGCGGTCGGCGACGTGGAGATCAAGGTCATCGGCGCGGACGGACAGATCCTCGACTCCGAGGTGCCGGTGCGGCAGATCCTGGAGCAGCTGGTGGCAAAGACCGGCCTGCCGCCGTTCATGCTGGGGCTGAGCTGGGCCTCGACCGAGCGTATGTCCAAGCAGCAGGCAGATCTGCTGACCTCGGAGCTTTGGAGCATCCGGCGGTGCGTGGAGCCGATTTTGTACCGCATCTGCCGGACGTGGCTGCGGCTGGAGGGCTATGGCTGCGAGCCGGAGATCGTCTGGGACGACATTTCTCTACAGGATCTGGTGGAGGAAGCGCACGCGGAGCTTTACCGCAGACAGGCGGAAAAAATCAGAAAGGAAACGGAGGAAGAAGCATGAAGATCCAGAAGCAGGCAAGCGTCCTGACGGCGGGAACGCCGGATGCGGAGCAGCTCGAAAAGATCAACCGGCAGGCCAAGTCGCCGCTTAAGGCGGAGGAGGTCTATGTGTTCTCGGTGCGGCTCTGCGACGACCAACCCGACCGCGACCATGAGCGCTTCTCGACGGAGGCGCTGAAGGCGCTTGCGCCGATGTTCGTCGGAAAGACGGGCATTGTCGATCACGCATGGTCGAGCGAGAAGCAGGTCGCGCGTATTTTTGAGGCGGGCGTCGAATATGGGGATGGCTGTGCGTTCCTCAAGGCGTGGGCCTACATCCTGCGCGGCGAGAAAACGCAGGAGATCATCCGCGAGATCGAAGCGGGCATCAAGAAGGAGGTCTCCGTCGGCTGCGCGATGCGGCGGAGCATCTGCTCCATCTGTGGGGCGGATTATGGAAGCTGCGAGCACCGGAAGGGCGAAAGCTACGGCGGTCAGACATGCGTGGCGGTGCTGTGCGAGCCGGAGGATGCGTATGAATTCTCCTTTGTGGCCGTCCCGGCGCAGAAGCAGGCGGGCGTGCTCAAAAGGCTCGGCGGAGGCGGCGAAATGCCCGCCGCGGAGCTGGAAAGGCTGAAAAAGGAGGCGGCGCTCGGAAGAGAATACCGGAAGGAGCTGGAGGAGCGGTTCGTGAGGGCCGCGATGCTGCTGGAGCTGGGGCTGAAGGAACCGGTGCTGCGCGAAATGGCGGCGGCGTTGGAGGCGGCACAGCTCAAGCAGGCGGGCTGCGCGCTCGAAAAGAAAACGGCGAAGCTCTATCCGCCGCAGACGCAGCTTTCATCTGTAAAGGAAACCGCGCTGAAAACCGACAGCGCGTTTCTCATTTAATTTCTAAGGAGGCAGACAAATGAAAATCAGTTTTGATGCGATCGGTGAAAAGTATGTGACCTTCCTCGCAGGAAGCGGTGCGGCAAAGGGGCAGGTATGCAAGGTATCGGCCAACGACACCGTTTCCGGCTGCGCGGCGGGCGAAGCCTTCTGCGGCGTGGTCGCGGAGGTCCGCGACGGCTGCGCGGCCGTCGTGATGGGCGGCTATGCGGAGGTCCCGTTCAGCGACGAGACGGCCCCATCGGTCGGCTACGCGACGCTGGGCGCCGACGGCGACGGCGGCGTCAAGAGCGTCACGAGCGGCGGCAGAGGCTGCCTGATCGTGCATGTGGACGCGGCGGCAAAAACACTGGGACTGTTCCTGTAAGAGAAGAAAGGAGAAATATCATGGGTTTTGATACGATCAAGCTGGAAAAGGGCATGTACCGCGAGAGCGGCAAGTCCTTCACGCAGGTGCTGGAGCAGCTCGACCCCAGCGAAAGCTACAAGGGCACGGCACTGGAGGGCACCGACGCTTTCCAGCGTCAGCTTAAGCGCTTCGACATCCGCGCCAAGGGCGCGTATTCCGATCCGGTGGAGAAATTCTTCCGCACGATGGAATCGAGCGTCCTGTTCCCGGAGTATATCGCGCGCGCCGTCCGTCAGGGCATGGAGGAGAACAACGTCCTGCCGAAGATCACCGCGACGACCACGACCATCGACTCCATGGACTATCGCAGCGTCTATTCCGTCCCGTCCGAGGAGGACAAGAAGCTGATGCAGGTCGCGGAGGGCGCAAGCATCCCCGCAACGGAGGTCAAGACCAAGAGCAATCTTGTCCAGCTGCACAAGCGCGGCAGAATGCTGGTGGCGTCCTACGAGGCCATCCGCTTCCAGAAGCTCGACCTGTTCTCGGTCACACTGCGCCAGATCGGCGCGTACATCCAGAAGATGCACCTGCAGGACGCGGTGGACGTGCTGGTGAACGGCGACGGCAACGCAAACGCGGCGGAAAAGCTGAAGATCGGCACGTCGCCGATGAGCGGTACGAAGGGCACGCTCACCTATGCGCAGCTGGTCGAATTCTGGTCGCAGTTCGATCCGTACACGCTCAACACCATGCTGGTTCCCGGCGGCACCATGGTCAAGCTGCTGAGTCTGAGCGAGCTTCAGGACGCGGCGGCGGGACTCAACTTCCAGGGCACCGGCGCGCTGGCCACGCCGCTCGGCGCGGAGCTTGTCCGCAGCGGCTGCGTGACGGACGGCACGATCATCGGTCTTGACCGCCGCTATGCGCTGGAAATGGTGCAGGCGGGCGAGGTCAGCGTCGAATACGACAAGCTGATCGACCGTCAGCTGGAGCGCGCCGCCATCACCTCCATCTCCGGCTTCGGCAAGATCATGCCGGAGGCAGCAAAGGTTCTGGTGATCTGATTGGCGATGCTCGACGAGATCTACAAGGTCGCGGCGGTATTTGCCTCCCCCGGCGAGGACGACCGGGAGACGCTGCGGACGCTCTGTACGGCGGCGGAAACGGAGCTTTCGGCAAGCCTGCGGAAGGACGTCCGGCCAGAGGACTGCCGGGGAAGCTTTCTCTGCGCGGCGGCGATGCTGGCGGCAAGCCACTATATCGCGGCGCGGTCGGCGACGCCGTATAAGTCCTTCACGGTGGGCGAGGTGACGGTCACGTCCGGAGGCGAAAACCGCTCCGCGTCGGAGCTGCGGACGCAGGCGGAGCTGCTGATGCGGCCGTTCTGCACGGGCGGCCGTTTCTTCCTGGGGGTAAGGTCATGAGGGAAATGATCGCGGAGATCCTTGCGGACTACGGAAGCGAGGCGGAGATCGAAAACGCGGACGGCACCTGCGCCGTCCGCGCATTTCTCCAACCGGTCACGGCAAAGAGCTGGGACAATATGCGCCGGACGATCCAGATGCTCGGCGAGCTTCCGCAGGGGCGCTATCTTTACATCGGCCCGGCGGACAGGCCGCTGACGGATACGGATCGGATCGTCTGCCGCGGCGTGCGCTACCGGGTCTGCCGGGCGGAGGAAATGGTGCTGGCGGGAGAGCCGGTATACATCTGGGGACTTTTGCAGAAGGACGGAGGTGACGATCCGTGGAGCTGCTGATCGAGGCGCTGATCGCCGCGCTGGAGCAGGCGGGACTGCGGGCGGTCAAGGCGTTCCCGCAGGGGCTGATGCCGCATCTGGAAAAGCCGGTGACGGCGGTTGGGATCGCAGAGGCAAAAAGCGTGGATGGGCCGTATGCCTATCTTGGAATGCAGGAGGACAAAAACGGCGCGCTGCGGGCGCTCTATGGAAGGACGCCCAAAACGGAGGCGGTTTTGGAGGTCTACTGCCCGCGCAGCCTCGGCGGAAGGGCGTGCATGGAGGAGGCGGAGCGTGTGGCGGCGCTGCTCGGCGCACCGCTCGGCGCGGTGCAGATCGGGTCGTTCACGGTGGGGCCGTGCGCCTACGACGCGCTCAGCGACTGCTTCCGATGCGCTCTGACTGCGAAAAGCCGGGCGTACCTCTACGCTGCGGCCAATGAGGACGAGACGGAATTTACGGATTTCATTCTGAAGGGAGTACTGAAATGAGCATTACTTATCACGAGCGCCCGGGCGTCTATTCGGATTACGACGCGTCCAGCGTGACCGCGACGGGCAGCACGGAGCGTGTGATCGCGCTGGCGGGCGTTTCCGAGGCCAAGAGCGGCCTCTATACGGTGACGTCCTACGCCTCCGGCAGGGATACGTTCGGCGAAAGCAGCCAGCTGGGAAGAATGCTGAAGCTGGCGTATCAGAACGGCGCGGGCACCGTTCTGGCCTGCCCGGTGGCGGAGGACACGGAGGCGGCGTATCAGGCGGCGCTGACGCTGCTCCTTGCGGAGAAGCGCGCAAGCTTCTGCGTCGTCGGCAGCGCACAGGAAAAGGTACACATTGCGCTGCGCGACGCGGTCGAGGCGGCGCAGGGTTTCCTCTTTTCCTTTGAAAGCCGAGATGTCGAACACGTGGGGG
>ERZ780083.503-NODE-503-length-15384-cov-3.060147_pt1 | contig 15384 bp, 6 predicted proteins | sample MGYA00511838_ERZ780083 | MGnify/ENA primary metagenome ERZ780083 (study PRJEB29588, sample SAMEA2152602) | human gut metagenome | biome: human gut; feature: human-associated habitat; material: faeces | place: Denmark | collected 2008/2010 ...
GTTCATAAAGGAAATGCGCATCAAGCGTGCTGCACAGTTAATTGAAACAGGAGAGTTTAATATGACTCAGATTTCTTATATGGTCGGTATTAATGATCCGCGTTATTTCAGTAAGTGCTTTAAACAGAAGATGGGAATGACACCTACTGAGTATAGAGATAAGGGGAAAAAATAAACAACAGAGAGGGCGTAAAGCCCCCTCTTCCTTGCAAAGAATGTCTACTTTAAAATCTCCCGATCTTACTCATAGACTCGTTTCTTTGTATGGATAATCTATGAGAATCTCATTTACTTATTTAATATCCCGGATTTTGATCGTCGGAAGTCAAATCGTCATTTGCATCAATAGCTGCTTGTGGGATAGGCCATAATGTTTTTTGACCGATGATTGATGCTGCGTTGCCCTTCAAATGGGGATTATGTAGGTTATTATATTCAATAAGTTTGCCGGTGCGGCGGAGATCCATACGGCGATAACCGTTTCCGTACATTTCACAAGCTGATTCTTTCAGAATAACATCAATATCAATACTTGTTGCGTCAGCAAGACCTGCACGTTTGCGTACAGTATTCAAGCGTTTGAGGGCTGTTCCATCATTGCCTGCCTTGAAATAAGCTTCAGCGGCAACAAAGAAGATTTCCGGCAATGTAATGACATGTAGGTCACGGAAACTTCTTCCGGCACTGTATTGTGCAGTCTTACTGTCGTCGAACTTGCGGCAAGGATGCACTGCCCAACTCTTCTTTTGTGATTCTTCAAAGTCATACTTTGTAATGATACCGTTGGGATATTCTTTGAGATCTTCCATATAGGTTGACATGGGTTCCATTTGGGCTGTCATTTCATTTTGCGGAATAATGAATGTTTCGGCACGGTTTGCCGGATCTTTGGCACGCCATGCGGCAACTGATGCTGCGTCACATTCCCAATATGCAGGATAATATACACCAACCATTTTTCCTTGTGCGGTATTTCCGTTACTATAAAAAGAGAAGTAGTCTCCCAATGGTGATCCGTTTTCTTTAAATCCTTGAGCTGGATCCCATGCCTTTTTCACTAATAATGTTTTCAGGAAAGTTGCATCATAGCGTTTATCACCTTTTTCAAAACATCTCAGTGTATGCATGAGGGGAATGCATAGTGAGGAACCATTCTTCATTCCTTCTTCGGCACCACCGTAGTAATTGGAGTAGAATGATTGCCAGCGGTTACCTGCATTTTGATCGTGGGTACTGTTATAATCGTATTCTATGTCGAAGATAAATTCGGCATCATCGTCACCTGAACTGTCGGCTGCCCATAAATCGGCAAATTCAGTAGTTAATGAGCGCCCATTGATAACCTCGTCGGCATATTTGGCAGCTTCGGTGAAGTAAGATTGGTTATTTAAATCCCATGCAGCAGAAAGATAAGTCTTTGCCAGCAATGCTTTAGCAGCTTCAATACTGGCTTCACCCCCGCCTTTTGTAGCACTGGAACTTGTCAGTCTGTTGTTGGAAATGATACTTTTCAACTCATCTATAATATAAGTATATACTTGTTCAGCTGTTGCACGCGGATAACCTTTGATAGCTGTGCTGGCATACTCTGTGACTAACGGTACACCACCATAATTATTAACCAACAGATAATAGAACAAGGCCTGTACAAAGCGACCTTCGTCAATGGCTTTTTGCTTTACAGCATCGCTGACGTTCGCTGCCGGTGCATAGTATTGGATGGAAAGGCAAGAACGGATACCATCATAACAATCGGTATAAAAAGTCTTAACCTTACCATGTTCTGGTGTAAAGTTTGACCAACGGTGAAGTGCGGCATCAATATCATTACGTCCATCTTGATAGAGGTCGGTACCGGCATTGAAATATACCGGTGCATCTGCACTGTTATATATATCAATCAGTTGGGCGTATGCATCATAAACGAGAGATTGGAACCCTGACGCTGTACTGAAATAGTCGGTATCCGTCACAGAACTCTTATTATCCGGTGTGAGAAAGTCATCGCAACCAGTCAATGTCATGGAACCAATCATGAACATTGCATATAGTAATTTTTTATAAATCTTCATAGCTCTTATAAATTTATATTGTTAGAATTTAATGTTCGCACCAATCTGGTAAGTAACAGACGCAGGTCCGCCGTTTGTCAGGTTTGCGCTGGCCCATTCAGGATCGAAACCTTCATAGTCGGTGAAACAGAAAGGATTGATTACATTTACATAGAGGCGCAGATGTTTTACGGCAATTTTGCTTAGCCATGCTTTCGGGAAAGTGTAACCTAATGTGATATTTTTCACTTTCACAAAGGATGTTTTGTGATAACGCACTGCTGCACTACTGCTGCTGAAGTAACCGCCTCCTGTTTTTTCTGTATTGTTTGGATAAGGATATTTGCCTATGTGTGCTTCTGACAGATAGGTTACATCTCCTGTGTTTTTGTCCAGAACAGGGGTTCCTGCAGGGATGTAATAATCAAAATTCACTTTTTGACGTCCGCGATCACCATAGTTCATATATTGTTCGTGGAAATAACTGCGTGACCATTGTCCTTGTTTCGTGTAGAGCATAAAGGAGAAGTCGAATCCCTTGTAAGTCATAGTAGAGCTTAAACTACCTGTCCACTTAGGATCTGTACAGCCGAAGATTTGTTTATCTTCATCATTAATCTTGCCGTCATTATTCCAATCGTTTACAGCCATCTGACCTTCATACCATTTTAATCCTTGTCCGCCAGGACCAAAGGTATCGTATACTTCTTGAAGGGTATAATGACGGTCTCCATCTTTTGTGCGCATGGTGATACCATCGGTAGTGATGATTCCAGCACTTGTGTAATCGCGCAAAACGTTCAGACGTTCGCCGATGAACCAATTGTTGCTGACATCGTCTCCATTAGGAAGCTCGGTAATTTTACTCCAGTTACGAGCGAATGCAAGATTTACGTCCCATGTGAAATTTTTGTTACGGATAACTCCAAGATTCAATCCTAATTCGATACCGGTATTACGTACAGCACCAATGTTGGTTGTAATAGAACCTTCACCTGTTTCCAAAGGAACAGTGGCCTTCATGATTTGTCCGTCGGATAAACGGCGATAAGTATCTGCAGTTAAGTTAATGCGATTTTGAAGAACAGAGAAGTCAACACCGAAATTGAATTCTTTAATCTTTTCCCAAATTAGGTTTCTGTCAATTAACCCGTTGGCATAATAGCCTTGATATTCCTGTCCGCCAATAACGGAATAATTAGGACCTGAAGCAGAAGATGCAGTAGCATAGTCACCCACATTGTTGTTACCCGTGATACCGTAAGATACACGCAGTTTCAAGTTGTCCAGCCATTCTACGTCTTTCAGGAAATCTTCTTCCGAAGCGCGCCATGCTACAGCAGCAGAGGGGAACCATCCCCAACGATTGTCTTTGGCAAAGCGTGAAGAACCATCGGTACGCATGGTAACGGTAGCCATGTAGCGTTCTTTGTAGGCATAGTTTAAACGGGCAGCTACAGACACCAAAGAGGATTCTGTATAAGTGGATTTAATAGTTTTCGTACCCGAACCTTTCTCCATGGAATGGTATGAGAGTTTATCATCTGAAATATCAGTTACAGTCTGAGTATAGGTTTCCCTATTGCTGGCATACATGGAGAATAATCCCATTGCATTTAATCTATGTTGTCCCCATGTTTTGCTGAAGTCAATTTGGTTGTCCCATGTCCAGTCTAAGCGTTCTGTATTGATTACGGAAGCCTGATTGTGTTTCTGGTTCTGATAATAAGCTGTTCCCAAAGGATACTTTTCGGAAACGCCGGTACCCATAAAGATACCTTGACGGCCATGATAATAATTAGGGGATAGGGTGGTTGTGAATTTCAAACCATCCATAATGTTAAAACGCATATAAACGTTACCGAAGACGTGGAATTTACGAGTTTCATTCTCGTAAGCGTCAAGTTCGAAGTCTACCAACGGAGAAGGTGTAGAAGTTAAGGACATATTGCCTACTTTTGCCGGGATAGCCAGCAAATTACCGTCTTCATCCCACGGTGAAACCACCGGAGCAAACCAGAATGCATTGTTGTAAGGAGAATAAGCATTCGAAGTATCGGTAATCCAGTCGTTCTGCACATCGTGCACTAAGTTGACAGCTATACCTGCTTCTACAACCTTTGACAGTTTGCTGTCGAATGATCCTTTGATATTGATACGATTATAATCATTCTTTTTAAATACATTTTCTTCACCTTGATAACCGATACCTAAACGATAATTTGTTTTTTCAGTTGCACCGCTTGCACTGATAAAGTGGTTTTGTTGAGATGCCGTTCGCAGTACCATGTCCGCCCAATCATAGCCTTCATTGTTTAGCCAGCTATTATATAAAGGAGAACCTTTCCATTCAGTACCATTTTGAAATACGGATTGCAGGTCGCTATCAGTAATCTTGTATGCACCACGTCCTGTTTCGTCGGAACTTCCCGTTGTGTAGCGTGCAAAACGATAGTTCATCCATTCAGTTGCATCCATGAAATCCGGCATGCGTGCTACTTTACGGATGCCGTAGTAGCCGTCATAAGTAATTTCCACTGGTTGGGCCTTATTTTGTCCTGCTCCGGTTCCTTTTGTAGAAATAATAACTACTCCTTCTGAGGCGCGTGAACCATAAATTGCTGTAGAGGAAGCATCTTTCAGAACGTCAATACGTTCAATGTCTTCGGGATTCAGGAAGTCAATAGAAGATACGACCATGCCATCTACTACATAAAGCGGACCGCTTGTATTATTGATGGAGGCTTGACCACGGATTTGAATATTGAAACTACCGTTGGCACGGCTGTTTGACTGAGTAATGTTGACACCTGGTACTGAGCCTTGCAATGCATCTTCTATACGGAGAGCACCGCGTGCAGCCAATTTATCAGCAGATACTGAGGATAAAGAACCTGTCACGTCATTTTTCTTCATAGAACCGTAACCTACAACAACCACCTCGTCGAGTGCCTGTGCATCATCTTTTAAAGTTACTTTAATGTTGTTCTGGTTACCTACCGTAATGACTTGTGTAATATAACCGATAAAAGAAATTTGGAGTTTTGCATTGGGCTGCACCATCAGGCGGAAATTACCGTCAATGTCAGTTATTACTCCGTTGGTAGTACCAACTTCCAATACATTTGCGCCTATCACGGGGTCGCCTGTACTATCTATAATAGTACCTGTAACTTGGCGACCTTGTGCAAGAGCGACTAAACACAACATACTCAATGATAGAGTAGCTAATGCCCTTTTGGCAAGTCTTTTTAAATCCATAATGATGTTTTTTATAGTTATTAAAAAATGAGGTCAACAATGTGCCTTATCTTTCCGTTATCGAACACAAAAGTATAGGTTAACAAAATTAAGCATGGGTAAAAATTTGTTGTTTTATGGGAAATATTGTGTTTTTTGTAGATTTGAAGGCTATAAATAGGGGAAAAGATGATAAAAGAGGCTATCTCAAATTTTATTTTGGGATAGCCTCTTTATTTAAATTTAATTCTGATATTCTGTTTGCGAAGGTATTATTATTTCATGTACCATTTTGGGTCACCACAGTTTGTTTTACCTGCAAAACTTCCATCGATAATGGTAAAGTCATATTGACTGGGATCTTTGAAAAGGTCAGTCTCACCACCGTCATAAGTAATCAAGTCGTTTATTTTGTTACCTGTGATTTTCATGTCATTCGTAATATAACTATTGGTAACTTCTACAGGTTTATCATTAGCACGAATTCCCTTGCCTTCAGCCAGTGTACTACCAAAGATACAATTGGTGATTGTTACTCCCTGTGACGGACCGTTACCATTTTTGTCACAATCCAATAGATAGTCACCGCTACCTAAAAGTTTACTGAATGTACAATCAGACAATATTAAGGACGTAAAGTCTGTGTTTCTACTGTACACTAAACATTTTCCGCTATAGACAATGGTTGTTTTACTGAATTCGATATTTTCAATCTTTCCTTTGCCTTTACTTGCGTCTACATGTATAAGACTGTAAGTTCTTGCATCTGCTCCATATACTATACAGTTTTCAAATTTTACGAGATTGATAATTTTCTCATCTGACCCCTGCAATCTTACTGGAGTGTTTTTGAAGCCATGGATGAAACTATTGCTGAATTCAATAGCCCCAACAGTAGCAGCTTTTGACTGGTTGAAGAGATAATCATTGGTTGTATTATTACCGTCTGCTTTTCTACCGGAACCTGTAATTTCTACATTCTCAAATTTGATGAAGCTGTGAGTTCCTGCAATATCAATACCCTTGACACCAATGATGGCTTGTGTTTCTCCTGGTAAACCGAAGAATGTTACAGACATGCCGTCAGGGATGTTTATATTGTTTTCGTTGTAATAAGAACTTCCGGCAGGCAATGCAATGTTTACAGTCTGGTAGCCTGCTTCAGCCATTGTAGTGAACAGGTCATTGTTCAGGGAATCACCTGCTTGCAAGAAAGCTGTATGGTCAGCATCAGGTACTTTGGCTGTTGTTGTAAAATCTATGACACCGCGTTTTGATTCCTTATTATAAAGAATTGCAGTATAAGATGTAAGAGGGGTCAGACCATCTATAACAATGGTGCCATCTTCCAGATTAGCAGAAGTCAAAATAATACTCTTTACTACAGTTCCGTTAGTGTCTATAATTTCGATGCGGTCAGCAGTGGAATTTGCAGGCCAGTATAGCGTTATCTTGTCATGGCTAACTGAGAATTTCTCAAAGATTTGCTCGGTACGAGTCTTGAATGAGAAATCGCTCATATATCCCCATTTAGATTCCGGAGTATTGGAAGAAAATGCCTTCATACGAATAAAATACTTGCTGTCACTGTATAAACCTTCCAAAGTGTAGGGAGATTTAGTGATAGATTTGTCTTCGCCGTATATAATTGATCCTTTGCCAGTTCCCATAGCTACATCATCGTATAAACTATCCAAACTGATTTCAATAATATAATATTCAGTTCCTGGAGTGGTAGACCATGTGAGTTCAGCATCTGTAGCATTAGCTGATACACTCATTTTGGGTACACTGAACAGTCTGTTATAAGATGAATCAGTAGTCCAGTCGTTTGCATCGTCACAAGATATAGTGGCGAATGCTGTCAGGAGCATGAATGCTCCTGATAAGGCTATATATTTTAGTTTATTTGCTTTCATAACCGTTGTTTTTATGATGTTAGAATCCATAAGAGTTCTGTAACGTTCCATTAGAGTCGGATATTGTAGTGGCTCCGATCGGGAATACGTGTCTGTTGATAACCGGAGTGTTCAAACCTGCACTGATGTATGGCAGATTATCCACAACATTGCTACCGGTTTCTTCGTTCTCAGAGCCCCAGAAGTTTACGCTTTTATAGTCAGTAGTGACTTGTGGCTCTTCGTACCAGCAGATACTTTCGGGATCAATTTCTCCCGGTTTGTCAGCTTTCATTTTATAGTATAACTTTTTAGGGGCTACCTTGATGAGTTCTTTATAAGCAGCTTTAGCCTCTTCTATTTTTTGTGAGAGTAATCCCCAACGTATCAAGTCCCATTTACGGATAGCTTCACCTGCAAATTCCCAGGCACGTTCGTCAACGAGTGCATTGAAAAATTCATCACCACTACTTAAACTATTGACATAGCTGATTGCTTCAGCTTTGTGTGTTTCGGCAAATGCGCGGCTGCGTACTTCTTCAAAAGCTTTTCTTGCGCTTAAGCCACATGTAGGTCCAACAGCATCAGCACCTTGAAGCTCATTCAGTGCTTCTGCATATAGTAATAATACGTCAGAATATCTCATGATAACATTGTTGATACCTGTAGCTACTTTGTCAGCGGATGCTCTTGCTGCATTCAGCCATTTGTCTGTCATCTTGCGGGGATCCCATTTTGCTAAGTATATACCAAATGGAGAATTTCCCTGCATTGTTTCAATAGTATTGCCATTATCTCCTTCTCTGATATCGAAATTGGCAAAAGTTAAATCACGGCGTTGGTCATTTTTATTAAAGCTCCAGAAGAAGGGAGCTGTAACTTTTACTTTACCACTTGAGTTACCTTTTGCTCCGTAGTAAGTTGTTTTTCCGTTGATGCGGACACCGATGGTATATCCCATTTCTCCGGAGAAACTTACGCCATGTGCTACTTCATATAAATTCTCCTGATAAGTCTGATCTAAAGTTAGCTGGTTCAGTAGATACCATTCGTTTTCATAAGAAGGGTTAAGCTTGTGATAACCGCTGGCAATAATGGCATCTAAGTGTTTCACAGCAAGAGTATAGAGCTCTCTACGTTTTTCTGTGCCCGGACGTTGTGTTGGATAAGTTGCATCGCAATCAGGCATATTTTCATAACCGGATTTAGAACTTTCGCGGATAGAATATCCGGCGTATGTCATGGCGATGCGGGCTAACAAGCCATGGGCAAATCCTTTAGTCATTTTCTCTGTAGTATAGCCGGAAGTTCCTGCCCAAGGCAGATATCCGATTGCTTCTTCCAGATCCGTAATTAGGCGTTCCATGATAACATCACGGTCTGTTTTGCCTAAATAGATGTTAGAGCCGTCGGTATTGGTGGTTTCAAACTTCATAGGTACATCTCCGTAAGTACGGATTAAATCCAGATAAAGCATGGCACGCAATGTCAGTGCTTCTCCTTTGAACATCAACATCTTGCTTCTGGAAGCATTGCCTTCGGCAATCAGTGCACTACCTTCTATACCTTCAACTACAATGTTGGCATTTTCAATGGCTTCGTACATACCTTTCCAGTTATTATTGAGTTTTGACCAACTCAACTGCGGATTGTAGTTGCATGTACCTCGTTCATTATTAGAATTAGAGTTGGTTGCACCCAATCCGTCTACCAATTCAATATCTGAGTTCATTCCGAAATGGATAGGTACTGACTGTACATAGGTTTCATCTTTGGTGAGACCGGCATATACCTTATTTAAGGCTTGTTGGGTGTAGGTGGTTGAATTGAATACAGCATCTCCGGTCATTTCAGAAGGAGAGGTTTGATCTAGGAAGTCGGAACAAGAAGTGAGAATTATCGCACCTATTCCTACTATTGCAAATGATTTAAATATTTTTTTCATAATTCTTCTCTGTCTTTAAAATTAGAATGTAACATTGATACCTCCTACGAATGAACGGCTCTTAGGATATGCAGCATAATCGATACCCGGGGTCATAGGGGTGCTTGTACAACAATCTACTTCAGGATCGGTGCCTGAGTACTTGGTAAAGCAATGTAGATTGTATCCTGTAACATAAATACGGATATTTTGTATATTCAGTTTGCTTACAAACAGTTTAGGTAATGTATAACCGATTGTAATGTTATTGACGCGCAGGAAAGAACCATCTTCTACAGCCCAGTCAACGAGTGGCATAACCGTAGCGGCAGCAGGATTCCAAATGCTTGATCCTGTATTTACTTCGTTCAGACGGTTGATAGTCCATGCTTCACCATTTGCTTTGATAGAAGCGCTGCTCAGCAAGTTGGTACCTGTTGAAGGATCAATCCAGGAATAGCGATTGGCTGAAGTAAAATGATCATTGATATTCCAGTTCTTGGATGAACCACTATAAAAACTTGATCCCAGTTTGGTTGCATTCACAATCTTGTTTCCGAGTGAGTAGTTAAAGAAAGCTGTAAAGTCAAAACCTTTCCAACGGGCATTCAGACCAAAACCTCCGGATACGGTAGGTACGGTATTTCCTAAACGTTCTTTCTTATATTCACCATCCTCATTCGCTTTCAGCTTAATGGAACCGGGATATACTTTGCCACCAATAAGAGAGCTACAGTCGTTAACTCCTGCTTTCAGGGCGTAGGTTCCTTTTTCTGCGTCGAAGGTAAAATCATCAGCGGTATAGAAACCATCTGTCTTGTAACCGTATACTTCGCCTAAACGTCCGCCTTCTTCCACTAAGAAGTCCTCGATACCTGCTGCGGCTGGGCTACACCACCCCACGCCTGCTGCGGCTGTTCCGCCCCAGCTACTGCTTTGCCAGAATGAACTGCCATTTAATTTGTCAATCTTGCCGCGGTTGTATGAGATGTTGAAATTGAAATTCAAGCCGAAATCTTTGGCATCCACTAATACAGCATCCAATTGGAGTTCTACACCTTTGTTAGATGTCTGACCCATGTTCTTGTATTGGTAAGAATAACCGGAACTGGAAGCAATAGTCGTTTTCATCAACAAGTCTTTCGTTGTATTCCAATATACATCAATAGCACCGGACAGGCGATTATTGAAGAAGCCAAAGTCAATACCAGCATTGCGTGAGACGGTTGTTTCCCACTTTAATCCGGGATTGGAGAGTACATTACCGTGTTTCAATACGACTGCTGTTGTTTCATCAAAATAGATACCTTTTTCGGAAGTTCCGGCAACCGAATAAGTGGTGTACATAGAACCACTTGGGATACGATTGTTACCTGCTGTACCATAACTTACGCGAACCTTCAGATTGGATAACCATTCTTTGGCATTATTCATGAAAGCCTCATCGTAGATGCGCCATGCGATAGCTCCTGAGGGGAAATAGCCCCATTGGCTGCCTTTGGCAAATTTACTGGAACCATCGGCACGCATTGTGAATGTGAACAAATATTTATCCATCAGTGTGTAGTTGGCACGTCCGAAGAATGAAAGCAAGTTATCTTTAATGCCAATATAAGTGCTGGTAGGGAGCGCTGTTCCGTTACCGAGAGCAGCAAGAATTTCTTTAGTTGTTGCATCTTTACTGAAATCTACGGAGGTTACATATTTTTTTGTATCCTGAGAAGTAGAGACTTCATGTCCGATCATGACATTGAGCCGGTCACGTCCATTAAATAACTTCTTGTTTTCGTATGTCAATGTATTGGCATTTCTCCAGTTTTTATTGTCTGAATTTGTCAGATATGCTTGTGGAAGACCACCATGACCGAATTTGGAGTTTGCTGTCGCTTTATATCCCCATACTTGGTCTGTATCATCAAATTTCCAGCCATATCCGAATTCACTTCTGAACTTTAATCCTTTCAACGGTTCCCAGTTTATACCTACGTTGTAGTCCTGACGGAATCTTCTTTGCTGTTTATAGGTTGCATCTACGCGCTCCAATGGGGTGTAACGCGCATTCGTACTGTTTTCATCATCCTCGGAATCTTCATTTAATGCCTTTACCGGTGCATGAGTGATGGCACGGGCTACTAATGAGTATGCTTTACTGCTTTCATTATCGGCACCCCCGCTCAGACCGTCTATTTTCTGTTGTATCAGACGGGCATTGAAATCAAGGCTTAACCATTTGTTGATTTCCGTATTGATTTTAGCATTGATGTTGTTTTTGGAGTATCCGGAGCCTCTCATGATACTCTTTTCATCATTACGTGCGTAGCTGATGTTGAATTTGGTAGATTTAGTACCGCCGCTTACGCTGATGTTGTATTGCTGTTGATTACCTGTACGACCAAATAATTGATCTTGCCAATTTGAACCTTCTTTGGATTTGTAGATTTCCAGATCTTTATATGCACCGTAAGATGTACCTGACTGATCCAATTCGTATTGATAAAGGCTGAATTCATACGGGTCCAATACACCTACTTGTTTGATTACGTTGCGGAAGCCATAAGATGCACCGAAGTTAACTTGTGTTTTTCCTTCTGCACCGGATTTAGTAGTTATAATAATAACACCGTTGGCACCACGTGCACCGTAGATTGCTGTGGAAGAAGCATCTTTTAGTACGTCTACAGATTGGATATCTGTGGGAGCAATATCACTGATACTGGACACCGGAAAACCATCTACGATATAAAGAGGCGAGTTATCTTGTGAAAGAGAACCACCACCGCGTACACGGATTTTGATATCTGCATCAGGTGAACCTTCAGTTGTTGTAATCTGAACACCGGCCATCTTACCTTGTAATGCTTCTGATGCGCTTGATACAGGTATAGATTCCAATTGTTTGGCACTGACAGAGGCGACCGATCCGGTCAAGTCTTTCTTTTGTACTGTACCATAGCCGATAACCACAACCTCTTCCAAAGCTTGTGCATCATCTTCCATAACAATGTCAACTTTAGTTTTACCTTTTAAGGCTATTTCCTGAGATTTCATTCCCACATAAGAAAATACTAATGTGGCATTGGCGGGAACATTAAGGGAAAAATTACCATCAATATCGGTAATAGTACCATTACCGGCATTTCCTTTCTCTACTACGGAAGCACCGATAACGGTTTCTCCCGTCTTGTCTGTCACAGTACCTGTTACGGCTACATTTTGCGCTGATACGCTAAGCGATATCACGGCTACTAAAAAGAATAGTAACGCGGCGCGCATGTTTTTCATCTTGTTAGACATTCTTTGCATGTTATTAATTTAGTATGATTTTTTTCGTTAGTGTGTTCGTGCACACTGTTAATTCTTTGCTGCAAATGTATAGGGATGTAAAAAGATAAATGTGTAATATCTGTTTTTAGGGTAGTATTTTTTGTTATTTGCTGTCTAATATGCTTTTGTGAATAACCTATATGATGTTATATAACAGAAAAGAGGGGAATTTATTGTTCCCCTCTTGACACTTTAACATATGAACGGCTCACTTAAGTCGTTGTCTCTATGTTTTTAATAACTATTTATTTTGTTGCTCTTTTGATGTTAGGATGTACTCTTTGCCTGCACTTGTTTCAATATCATAGACGTAAGTCTGTGCATATTCCGGTATGCAAATTGGAGCATTAGCGGCAATTAATGGCTTGCGGATGCCCTGTGGTTGCAAAAGCGGGTTGTCGGACACTTTTTGCGTAGTTGGGCTCAATTTTTTCCCATTCAAATACAAGGGAGTCTGAGTGCGGATACGGAGTGTACCACCAATATTGGAGGCTATAACGGCGGTTTGTAACTTACCGTTTTCCCACTTCATTTCATTCACAGTAAATCCACCACGGCAACGGATACCTTTCAGAGTTCCTTCTTTCCATACGTCGGGCAAAGCAGGAAGAAGATGGATGGCACCGTCATGGCTCTGAACTAACATTTCGGCAATACCGGCAGCACAGCCAAAGTTACCATCAATTTGGAAAGGCGGGTGGGCATCGAACAGGTTTGGATAGGTGCCTCCATTTTGCCCCTTTTCGTCAGTGGTGGGGTGAAGTTGGTCTGTAATCAGTTTATAAGCATGGTTACCATCCAGCAGACGAGCCCATAAGCAAACTTTCCATCCCATCGACCAGCCCGTAGAATGGTCACCACGTCCAATCAAAGACTTCTTGGCAGCTTCAAACAGGACAGGGGAATGGTAGGCGCTGATCTGGCGTCCTGGATACAGTCCCCAGAGGTGAGAAATATGACGGTGACGATCTTTGGGGTTATCCCAGTCGTGCATCCACTCCTGTAACTGCCCCCAACGGCCTACTTGCATCGGTGCTAAATTGTTGACAACAGTTTGCAGGCTGTCGGTGAAAGCGGTTGTTTCGTTCATTAGTTTGGCTGCGGAAATGGTGTTGTAGAAAAGATCGTAAACCATTTGGTTGTCCATAGTGGTGCCGGCAACAACGACAAATGTGCGTTGTCCATTTACTGCAGGACTATTTTCAGGAGAATAGGAGGGAGCAACTACTAACCAATTGTTCTCCGGTTCACGTACCAAAAAGTCGAGATAGAACTCACAGGCACCACGCATCAAAGGATATGCTTCGGAGAGGTAGTTCTTATCACCGGAGAATAGATACCGATCCCAAAGATGCTGGCAGAACCAGGCATTGCAGGTAGGCCATACGCCATAACTGGATCCATCGACAGCACCTGTACTACGCCAAATGTCTGTGTTGTGATGTAATGTCCAGCCGCGACAGCCGTACATGGCTGCGCTTTCACGTCCTTGTATGGCTACTTCTTTCACTAATTGCAGGAAAGGTTCGTGCATTTCGGGCAGAGAAGTGCTTTCGGCTGGCCAATAGTTCATTTCAACGTTGATGTCAGTGGTATACTTGCCATCCCAAGGAGCACGCAGTTGGTAGTTCCAGATACCTTGCAGATTGGCAGCCTGCCCACCCGGTTGAGAACTGCATATTAAGAGGTAACGTCCGAATTGGAAGTACAAGGTAGCCATCTGTGGGTCGAAACTACTACTGAACTCTTTTACACGTACATCCGTCGGCTTATTGATCTGAGCATTACTTCCCAAATTCAGAGATACACGGTTGAAGTATTTCTGATATGCATTGATATGTGAAGCCTTACTCTTTGGGTAGTTCTTATTAACCAGTTTCAGGTACTGTTGTGCGCTATTGAGGGCATCACCCGAAACGTCTTTATAATTCACGAAGTTGGTTCCGATGGAAACATACAGTATAACACTGTTTGCGTCTTTTACCTGTAGAGTGCTGTCTGATAGTATTTCCAACTTTCCACCATTATTTTCTATACGGGTAAGTGCGGTAAATTCTACTTTTCCTTCAATACCTTCATGGTCGTTGGCTTTTCCATTCAATTGCAATTCCTTGCGGGGGGAGATGCAACGTATCACGCTACTTTTATAAGGAGTACTATATTTGGCTGTGAATGAGATGCTTTTCTTTTGTGAAGCCGTCAGCCGGATCACTAATACCTGATCGGGGAAGGAGGTGTAGGCTTCTCGAGTATAAGTCACACCATTGGCTGTGAAGCGAGTAGTAGCAATTGCCTTTTCTAGATCTAGATCGCGGTAATAGTCATTGTATTCATTGATACCGTCGAAGTCCAGATGCAGTGATCCTACGGTCTGATAAGGCATTCCATTGGCTGATTGCGAGCAAATGGTAGGACCGCAAAGCTCCTGTGCTTCTTTGTTCTTACCTTCGAAGATGAGCTGGCGGATACGAGGCAGGGCATCTTTGGCTTTGGGGTTGGTATTGTTGTGGGGAGAACCGCCCCATACGGTTTCTTCGTTCAACTGGAACTGTTCGTGTACCGGGTCGCCGAAAACCATGGTGCCTATACGTCCGTTACCTAATGGCAGAGCTTCCACCCATTGCGTGGCGGGTTTGTCGTACCATAATTTGAGGGTTTGATCTTCCTGTTGTGCTTGTAAATTAGTTCCGGCACAAACAACTGTGAAGCATGCTAATAACCATTTCTTTATCATTGTTTTTCATTTTTGGTATTTCGATTGCAATGTTAGGCAGTTTAAGGCATTCTGAGGGGTAATAATTGGCTAAAAAGGAGTAAAAATGACGCAATACCAATTAGGAAGGAATAAAAGAGTGATAAGGTGGTAAGGTGATAAAGTAGCTGCGCTATATATCAAAGAGTCTTATCCCGCTATCACCTTATCACCCTACCACTCTATCACACTTTA
>ERZ780083.509-NODE-509-length-15262-cov-3.480765_pt1 | contig 15262 bp, 10 predicted proteins | sample MGYA00511838_ERZ780083 | MGnify/ENA primary metagenome ERZ780083 (study PRJEB29588, sample SAMEA2152602) | human gut metagenome | biome: human gut; feature: human-associated habitat; material: faeces | place: Denmark | collected 2008/2010 ...
AAGCGGTGATAAAGTAAAAAATAAAAAGGTGATAAATATAACCGATATTCTCATCACCTATTACTTTTCTCCTACCATTTCATCTATCTTCTTGCACAAAGAAGAGAACTCCTCTTCATTATACAAACGAGTCAGCATCACAATCTTTCCCGTCTTGTCAATCAACACATTACGGGTGATACCTGCCTTGCGATCCGCATACTTGGCAAAAATATCAGCACCCGGATCAAGACCCAAGGGATACGTCACACCAGTACGTTTGGCAAACGCTACTACGGTTTCCAAAGGTTCATCACGATCTATACCATAAAGGGCAAAGGCTTTATTATCCTTATGCTTCAACCAGATATCTTTTTCAATAAAAGGCATCTCCTTACGGCATACCCCACACCAGCTCGCGGTAAACTGAAGCATCACTACTTTACCACGCAAATCAGAGAGTTTTACTTTTTGTCCTTCTGTCAACTCCATCTCAAAATCAGGAGCCATATCCCCCACCTTCACTATATAACCGGCTGCATCAGGAGTAACCTGCTGCGCCTTCACCGGCTGGTTCAACAAACACGCGCAAACCAGCAACATAAGACTCATAAACTTCTTCATCGTTATTCTCTATTTTTATATATTCGCTACAAAGATAGGCTATTCCATCATTTTTTCGTAATTTTGCCGCCCAAATTAATGACCAATCTATCAAGAAGATGAATATTTTTTGGGATACAATCGCTCATTACAATGCCGGTACATGGATTTACCAAGTCATCATCACCCTTACCGGCATCTTTTTAACTTATTCTCTGTTTAAAAGCCCCACTAAAAAGATAAAGGTAGCGATGAAGCTATATCTTATCTTTCTGAACGTGTGGATAGCTGCCGTATACTACATGATCTATTGTGAGCCAAGAAGTTACAATTCCTCATTGGCAGGATTTTGGGGAATCATGGCCCTTTTTTGGATTTATGACCTAAAGGTGAACTATACCCCTTTTGAACGGACCCATAAACATACCACACTGGCCGTCCTGCTCTGCACTCTGCCACTGGCCTATCCGCTGTTCTCTATCATAAGGGGGATGAGTTTTCCCATGATGACCTCACCCGTAATGCCCTGTTCGATAGCGGTGTTCACCATCGGACTGCTGCTGGCATTTTCCAAACGAGTCAATATCTTTCTTGTCATGTTCCTCTGTCACTGGGCATTAATAGGTTTTACCAAGACCTATTTTTTCCATATTCCCGAAGATTTTCTGCTAGCAAGTTCGGCTGTACCGGGACTCTATCTGTTCTTTAAAGAGTACACTGCCTCCCATCTGCATACCTCCACTCATTTCCGAGCCCGCATGATTAATCTCGCCTTAATTATTGCTTGCGGTGCAATCGGTGTGCTGTTCATGATATCTATGGTGTGCGAACTAGCTCAAGAACAGGCTTTATCGAAATAAAAACACGTCTTAATGAGGTACTTTGCAAAATCTTTCGTACTTTTGCCAACAAATTGAGTTAATGTTTTAACAGGATGAACGTATTAGAACTAAGTGAACAGGAGATTATCAGACGAAACAGTCTGAATGAATTGCGCGCTATGGGCATCGAGCCATACCCCGCAGCTGAGTATGTAACCAATGCATTTTCTACAGATATAAAAGCTGAGTTCAAAGATGATGAGGAACCTCGCAAAGTATCGGTAGCCGGACGTATGATGAGCCGCCGTGTGATGGGTAAAGCTTCATTCATCGAATTACAAGACTCAAAAGGCCGTATCCAGGTATATATCACTCGTGACGACATCTGTCCGGATGAAAATAAAGAATTGTACAACACAGTGTTCAAACGTCTGCTGGACCTTGGTGACTTCGTTGGTATAGAAGGATTCGTATTCAGAACCCAGATGGGTGAAATCAGTATCCACGCTAAAAAACTGACCGTACTGTCCAAGTCTATCAAACCACTTCCTATTGTAAAATATAAGGATGGAGTCGCTTACGATAAGTTTGAAGATCCCGAACTGCGTTACCGCCAGCGTTATGTGGATTTAGCCGTAAACGAGGAGGTAAAAGACATCTTCATCAAACGCAGCAAGGTATTCAGCTCTATGCGTGAATATTTCAACTCAAAAGGTTATATGGAAATGGAAACTCCGATTCTGCAATCCATTGCCGGCGGAGCAGCCGCACGTCCGTTCATTACTCATCACAACGCACTGGACATGCCGCTGTATATGCGCATCGCCAGCGAATTGTACTTGAAAAGACTTATCGTAGGTGGTTTCGAAGGTGTGTATGAAATAGGCAAGAACTTCCGTAACGAAGGAATGGACCGCACACACAATCCGGAATTCACCTGCATGGAAATATATGTTGCCTACAAAGACTATAACTGGATGATGGAGTTTACAGAAAAGATGATTGAAAAAATCTGTCTGGATGTAAATGGAACCACTCAGGTAAAGGTAGGCGACAACATTATTGATTTCAAAGCCCCGTACAAGCGTGTCACTATGCTGGATTCCATCAAGGAACACACCGGCTATGACCTGACAGGCATGAACGAAGAACAGATACGCGAAGTTTGTCAGAAACTGAACATGGAAATTGACGATACAATGGGTAAAGGCAAGCTGATTGATGAAATCTTCGGAGAATTCTGTGAAGGTACTTACATCCAGCCTACTTTCATCACCGACTATCCGAAAGAAATGTCTCCGCTGACAAAAATACACCGCAGCAATCCGGATTTGACAGAGCGCTTCGAACTGATGGTAAACGGCAAGGAATTGTGTAACGCATACTCTGAACTGAATGACCCGATTGATCAGTTAGAACGCTTCGAAGAACAAATGAGACTGAGCGAAAAGGGAGATGACGAAGCGATGATTATTGACAAGGACTTTGTCCGTGCGTTGGAATATGGTATGCCTCCCACTTCGGGGATGGGCATCGGTATGGACCGTCTGACTATGCTAATGACCGGACAGTCTACTATTCAGGAAGTTTTGTTCTTCCCCCAGATGCGTCCCGAAAAGGTTACTCCGAAAGACACTCCCGCCAAATTTATAGAATTGGGCATTTCAGAAGACTGGGTTCCTGTCATTCAAAAGGCAGGCTATAACTTGGTGAGCGATATGAAAGAAGTGAACCCGCAGAAGTTACACATGGACATCTGTGGCATCAATAAAAAATATAAATTGGAACTGACCAATCCTACGGTGGACGAAGTTGCCGGATGGATTGCGAAAATTGAGAATTGAGAATTAAAAATTGAGAATTATTCCAATTGTCAATTATCCATCATAAATAATAAGCATGAAATTGCCCGGTAAAATAGCGATAATGGGTGGTGGCAGCTGGGCCACGGCTATTGCAAAAATAGTCCTGGCTCAGGCTGACTCAATCAACTGGTATATGCGCCGCGACGACAGAATCGAAGAATTCAAGCGTTTGGGACATAATCCGGCTTATCTGACAAGTGTGCGCTTTGATATAAAGAACATCAACTTTTCATCAGATATTAATAAGGTGGTAAAGGAATCAGATACTCTGATATTTGTTACCCCCTCTCCTTATCTGAAAAGCCACCTGAAAAAGCTGAAAACCAAAATAAAGGACAAGTTCATTGTCACTGCTATCAAAGGTATCGTTCCTGACGAGAACCTGATTGTTTCCGATTATTTTCACCAGGTATACGGTGTTCCCGAAGAGAATATAGCCGTCATCGCCGGTCCGTGCCATGCAGAGGAAGTAGCCTTGGAGCGTCTTTCTTACCTTACTATCGGATGTAAAGACATTGACAAGGCGAAAATATTTGCCCGCCAACTGGCCGGACATTATATAAAAACTTCTGTAAGCCCGGATGTGGCAGGTATAGAATATGCTTCTGTGTTGAAGAATATTTATGCCATCGCCGCCGGAATTTGCAGCGGTCTGAAATATGGAGACAACTTCCAGGCCGTATTAATATCGAATGCCATTCAGGAAATGAACCGCTTCCTGAATACCGTACATCCCGTAGAACGTTCTATTGACGATTCCGCCTATCTGGGTGACCTGTTGGTAACGTCTTATTCCAATTTCAGCCGGAACCGCGTATTCGGGACCATGATTGGTAAAGGTTATTCCGTAAAAAGCGCACAGATAGAAATGGAAATGATTGCCGAAGGATACTACGGAACGAAATGTATCAAGGAGTTAAACAAGCACTTGCACGTGAACATGCCTATCGTAGATGCCGTATATAATATTTTATATGAGCGCATCTCGCCCATGATTGAGATTAAATTATTAACTGATTCATTCAGATAAAATATCAGATACAATGAAGAATATTAGTTTAAACATCGACAAAGTAGCCGGTTTTGCTTCTAAGGAAACAATCGCTGCTTACGAACCTCAGGTGAAAGCCTGCATGGAAACATTGGAAAACGGTACAGGTAAAGGTAATGACTTCTTGGGTTGGTTGCACTTGCCATCGTCTATAACAGCCGAACATTTGGCTGACTTGAAAGCTACTGCCCAGGTTCTGCGCGACAACTGTGAAGTAGTAGTAGTAGCAGGTATCGGTGGAAGCTATCTGGGAGCACGGGCCGTAATCGAAGCTTTATCCAATAGTTTCCAATGGTTGAAAGCAAAACAAGACGGACCCGTCATCGTATTTGCAGGCCACAATATCGGCGAAGATTATTTGTTCGAATTAACTGAATACCTGAAAGGTAAAAAGTTCGGTGTAATTAATATTTCCAAATCTGGTACTACTACGGAAACCGCTTTGGCTTTCCGTTTGCTGAAAAAACAGTGTGAAGACCAGCTTGGAAAGGAAATGGCGAAGAAAGTGATTGTTGCCGTTACAGATGCCAAGAAAGGTGCTGCACGTGTTACAGCAGATAAAGAAGGATATCAGACTTTCATTATCCCCGATAATGTAGGTGGCCGTTTCTCTGTCTTGACTCCGGTAGGTTTGTTGCCTATCGCAGTGGCAGGTTTCGACATCGAAAAATTAGTGGAAGGCGCACGCACAATGGAAACAGTATGTGGGCCGGCTACTCCGTTTGCCGAAAACCCTGCTGCCGTTTATGCCGCTACCCGCAATGAATTGTATAAAAACGGCAAGAAGATTGAGATTTTGGTAAACTTCAATCCCAAACTGCACTATATGAACGAATGGTGGAAACAATTGTACGGTGAATCCGAAGGCAAGGACGGTAAAGGTATTTATCCGTCTGCCGTCGACTTCTCTACCGACCTCCATTCTATGGGACAGTGGATTCAGGAAGGTGAACGTACTATCTTCGAAACAGTTATCTCTATCGAAAAGCCGGAACATACACTTCAAGTTCCTTCGGACAGCGAAAATTTGGATGGCTTGAATTTCCTGGCAGGAAAGCGTGTGGACGAAGTGAACAAGATGGCAGAACTGGGAACTCAGCTGGCACACGTTGACGGTGGTGTACCCAATATGCGACTGATTGTGCCCGAGCTGAATGAATACTATCTGGGAGAAATCATCTATTTCTTTGAAAAAGCTTGTGGTATCAGCGGTTATTTGCTGGGAGTAAATCCGTTCAACCAACCGGGCGTGGAAGCATACAAGAAAAATATGTTTGCTTTGTTGAACAAACCGGGATACGAAGAAGAGTCTAAAGCCATCCAAGCTAGATTATAATCGTCAAGAACCTATAAAGAATGCCATTTATCAATGTCATTCTGAATGACAGTGAAGAATCTGAAAGCATCCACCAAGTGCTTGCAGATTCTTCACTTTGTTCCAATCCAACGGTCACAACCGTTGGAAGTAATAATTATACATTTATTCTATGTTTAAAGAAGCGATAAATAACTATCTTCATGCTCATGGATACGAATCCATCGACCTGAAAGCCGTATTATTCGATATGGACGGAGTGCTGTTCGACTCCATGCCCAACCATGCTGAAGCATGGCATAAAATAATGAAACGCTTCGGTTTCGGCCTCAGCCGAGAAGAAGCTTATATGCACGAAGGGCGTACCGGTGCATCTACGATCAATATAGTAAGTCGCCGGGAGCGTGGGCATGATGCTACAGAAGAAGAAATAAAAGCCATCTACCAAGCCAAAACTGAAGAATTCAACAAATGCCCCAAAGCAGAACGAATGCCCGGCGCACTGGAAGTATTGACTAAAATAAAGAGCGAAGGACTGACTCCGATGGTAGTGACCGGTTCGGGACAAACTTCGTTATTAGACCGGTTAAATCATAATTTTCCGGGCATCTTCCAAGCAGACTTAATGGTTACCGCCTTTGATGTGAAATATGGGAAACCAAATCCGGAACCGTATCTGATAGCCCTAAAGAAAGGCGGCTTCAAACCCAATGAAGCGTTAGTAATAGAAAATGCACCACTAGTTGTACAGGCGGGAGTTGCCGCCGGTATTTTTACTATCGCCGTGAATACAGGACCATTGCACGACAATGTATTACTGAATGAAGGAGCGAATTTACTTTTTCATTCCATGCCCGACTTCAATAAAAATTGGGAAACACTACAATCTGCATTAAAACAAGATTAAATTTTGCAAGAATTCTTCACAATCAATAAAAAAGAGCTCCTTGCTTTCACCTAGATGAAAAACAAGGAGCCCATATTATATAAAAAATCACAGCCTATCAAAATACCTGAACCTACTTTAAAACTTTGCGTAACCAAGGAATAACCAGTTCGTTTTTAAAATAATGAGAAGGGGGATCTACATTGACCGTTTCGAAATAGGTCTTTGAATCCAGTCCTTCATCAAGGTGCTCCACATCTTTTCTAACTGCCTTATCAGCAAACTTCGGATAATGATGAAACTCCGCATTTTCCGGTTTTCCACTAGCAGCATAAGCAGATTGCACCAAACGGAAATCACGGTCCAACCCTCCCTCTGTAAAAATGATAGGACGAGGAGCTAATGACGCAACAACATCTGGAAAATTAAAATACCTCCAATAACCAGGTATCAGATGACGGATAGAATTTGGAAAAGGACGCCTGTTTTCCTTGTCAGGTTTAGTCATCACAACGGCACGTTCTTGAGTCTGGCATAGAAAATCATTGTACACAAAAGCATAAATGTCCTTATCCAACACCCCCAAGACCATCATCGGTTCTGTACCTAATGAGAATCCGCTAATCACAATCCTGTCCTTTCGGATATAAGACTGGTCTTTCATCCAATTCAGCACTTGCATATCCAGATAAGAAGTATACCCTAGCCAACTCCATCCCAGTTCAAGCAAAAAACGGGAAACAACATCATAGTCATAATTCCATCCTTTATCATAACATTCCAAATCGGAGGCTTCTCCGGCAGCGGCATTATCCACCGCTACCGCCACATAACCTTCTTTAACCATATTCAAAGCCATACTTACTTTGGGATTATTATAATCCTCAGTTAACTTATCACAGATGCCGGGCTCACCGGCCAATCCTTCTTTGGTCCTTCCGGAACCCGGAATGCACAAGACTCCGGGTACTGCACCCTTCAAATGTTCCGGTTTCAAAACCAGAAAAGTGGAAACTGACTTTGGAAAAGGATAGAACTCCCATTTCTCTAAAATATATCCCTCTTTTTTTTCCGTTTTCACACAGACAGGAGACGGTTGTCCCTTTATCTCGGGAAACTTCATGATCTCCACCATTGCAGCACGCACTCCATCCTGCCATTGCGTAAAATCCTGTGCGGACATACCGGAACGGTAAGCATATTGGGGATGTGTATCTTTCAACATCTCATGCACAATGGCATAAGTACTTAGTAACCGTCCATCCCCACGATCTGATTTCACAACTGCATGCTTCTCAGGTTGGTAATTCTGAGAATTACCAACCATACATAAGCTGCATACAGATACTAAAAAGAGCAATCTTTTCATTATCATCATATTATCTCACTATTATTCATACCCCGGAGTCTGCTTGATTTCCGGATCTCCATTCAAAACTTCCACATTAACAGGCCACAACATCATATACGCCTTATCCTCTGTTAATATAGGCAATGAACTTCCATAATGCGCTTTAACAGAAAAGACAAAAGGTTTTCCGTTGGAATCACGTAAACGCAATAAATCAAACCAGCGGCTTCCCTCACCTACAAACTCTTTATCACGTTCCTGCAAAATAGCCCACTCATTATCCGCATAATCTCCTGCGATATATTTATGTTGTTCAAATTTATCACCATAAGCACGCTTACGTACCTCATTTATATATGCAGCACATTTATCCGGAGCTCCCAACCCGTTTTCACACTCGGCCAGCATCAACAAAACATCAGCATATCTATATACCGGTACATCTGAATCATAATAATGAGTTCCTCCATCCGTATGTCCTATCAGTTTTTTCCAACAAGCGCCACGAGTCTTTCCTTCGAACATATATTGAAAGAAAGTAGCATCCAAACGAGTATCTTCCTTATCATAAATCTCGATAAACGGCACTTTATACTCATAACGTAATGGTCCGGCTGTCAATAGCTTCAACGGATCCGGACCATATTTATTTCCATCCAAGTCCGTAGCATTGGTAAACAAGGCTACATTATAGAACCAGTTCGCCCCCCAATTGGTCAATTCATTCTTATTAAAACACAGAGCGAAAATAATCTCTTTATTCTTCTTCCCTTCCGGAGTCCATAAATCCGCAAAGTTTGGAAGCAGTTCGAATTGTTGGTTCACCAAATTCAATAAAGCCTTCTTTGCTGTCAACAAGTCACTGTTATTAGGATCTACGGCAGTCAGAGTAGCTATATGATCCCCTGCAATATCATCATCGGGTAATCCTGTAGTGACTTTGGCAGACCACATATATATCTTGGCCTTCAAAAGTTCCGTTGCATAATAAGACCATTCATATTGGTCGGACATCTTCTTATCCGACTCATTGAAGAAAGCTTCGGATTTATTAATATCTTCTTTGATAAACTCTAACGTTTCCTCCGGAGTAGAACGAGCCTTATATAATTGCGTAATATCAATGCTACCCTCGGTAACTTTCGGTTCCGTCTCTAACGGCACACCACCAAATGTTCGATAAAGATAGAAATAGTAATATGCACGCAAGCCATAAGCCTGTCCCAAATAAAATGATTTCTCCATTCCAGTCATATAATCAATTTCTTTATCTACATTTCTGATAAACAAATTTATATGCATGATATTTGGGTACACCTCATACCAATCATCGACACCGGTATTATCTTTCGTAAGCAGATTATTAGTCATAGGCGGACCATATACCCCCTCACCCATAGAAGTAACATCACTTATCAGAATCTCACTTCTGAACTCTCCCAATGTGACAGGCATCTGATATTTATCTCTTAAATCGGCATGAATACCAGTCATAAACATTTCTACCTGAGATTTCTGATTCCAAAAATCATTAGAGCCATAATAATCTTCAGGAGACAGGTCCAACGCATCACAAGCAGACAATACCATCATCCCACTCAACAATATGCTATAAAATATTTTCTTCATAATCCTTCCTATTTATTAGAATGTAACATTTAAACCCAAAACAACTGTTCTAGGGAGGGGATATCCTCCATTCTGACTGACACCATATTCGGGGGTCGCCATATTTTTGGCTGCTGTAATATATCCCAAATTCTGTGCTGTTACAGAAACATCCACCTTGCTCAAACCGGATTTATGAATCCAACTCTGAGGCAAGGAATACGACAGGCTTATTTCACGAAAAGCCAAATAATCGCCACGATAACAATTAATGTCTGATATTCTGTCATAATTACGTTTGCCTAAAAAGTCAGCCCATCCATACACCGGATATTTTCCATTCGGATTACTTTCCGACCAGGAATCTTTAACCAAAGATATGGTATTAAATGTTCCCTGCATATTACCCATAATCCAAGGAGTTTTCCAATCATGCACCCAATAGCCTAAAGCATAATCCAGACGGCAGTTCAAAGTTAATCCTTTCCATGAAGTATTAATGTTAAAGCCTCCGGTCCAATGAGGTATCGTATTACCCAATTTCACCCGGTCATAATCATCAATTACACCATCCCCATTCACATCCTGCCATTTCACATCACCAGCCTGTATAGGCAGTCCTTTCTCCTTTTCGGCATCCGACAATTTAGCCCAAGCTTCAGGTCCATAGAGCACTTTGGCATCTGCTCCATTTTCCGTATAAGTGGATCTGTCTATCAGATTACCTGGAATCTCACTCTCACTCTTATAAATACCAAGAGATTTAAAGGCGTAAATCACACCATATTCCTGTCCTTCCTGATAACCACCCACCCATTGTCTTTCATAGGTACCATCTGCCAGCTTGCGTCCCGTATAAACCTGATAGGCATCCTGCATATTATTCGGCAATCCATTGTACGGTAATGAGATAATCTTATTCTTATTATAAGCGGTATTCATACTAACTGTAAATTTCCAATCTTTGGTACGCAAAACATTGGCAGTCAGTTCTAACTCCATACCTTGGTTTTGTACTTCTCCATTGTTAGAAAGGAAAGAAGAAACTCCGCTATGGGAAGGCAGGGTGATTTCTGCAAATTTATCCTGTGTACGTCTATTATAATAGGTGAAGTTCAAGATATATTTGTTATTCAGAAAACCAATATCGAAACCTGTCTCAAATGTGTACGATTTTTCCCATCTCATGGTGGGATTAGGCAAATCGTTTATCATCAAAGGAACTTTGCCATTATAGTTGGGTACTATTTTACCATCTTTATCTTTCATAATACCATAAGAGCCTTGAACCGTATAATAATCAAGTCCTGTCACTACATTACCATTAGCATCCAGTACACCAGACACATTTCCATTGGCACCGTAACTAGCACGAATTTTAGCATAAGAAAGTACATTGCTACAAGACTCCATAAAATTCTCTCTACTCAATACCCAACCGGCTGATATACCGGGAAAGGTTCCCCAACGGTTATCTTTTGGCAGCTTGGAGTATCCATCGCGACGTAAAACAAGGCTCAGCAAATACTTGGACTTATAATCATAATTCACTCTACCAAAGAATGAAAGAATGCGTTGTCTGTAATGCCAGGAATCTATTTGCCGCACTCCGGCAGCAGTCGAAGTATAATTCAAATCCTGAAAATCAGATAATGGAGATCCATAACCGGACGCCGAAAAACCTTTCTTGTATGAGTCATAATATTCTACGCCTGCCATCGCATCTATAGAATGATCTTGCCGGAATGTAGTCTGATAATTCAAGATTCCATTGTAAGTCTGGTCCAAAAGTCGTTCATGCTTGTTGGAAGTACTATGATTAGTGTCATACACCGGTCCTGTAGCTACAATATAGTCCCCTTTGAAGAACTCTCTGCTGTCATCAAAATAAAACCAAGTTCCTGTGGTCTTGAATGTCAACCCTTTCATTATATTAAAGGTAAAAGACTGGCTCAAATTAAACTTGTCTGTATTATTATCATAGTTCAATGCATCCTCATACACTTTCACTGTGGTCCAGCCACGGGCATAAGAAGCCACGGCAGGGCCTGCCAACCAATCGCCATCCGGACTTTTCACACGGAATGTAGGAGGAACGGACAAGGTAGTACTGAAAAAATCACCTTCACCGGCATATCCTGCACCACCATCGTCCCATTTTGCATCGGTAAATGTCAAAGAAGAATTAGAAGTAAGCCAAGGCTTAATTTTATAATCTGCATTGATCGTGAAATTCAAACGGTGATACCAGTTGTTCATCGCATTTCCTTCGCTGCGATTATAGCCTAGGCTTGCATAATAATGTCCCTTATCATTGCCGCCGGATACGCTCAAGTTATAATCCTGAGTAATAGCCGGAGATTTGATATTATAATCTTTCAGCTGATTATCACAATAAATCAATTTTTGTCCCGGATTCACCGGGTCATCCATTGTCTGCCAACCCTGTTTTAACAGGAAAGCCAGATCATCTGTATAATTCATAACACCCCATACGGCTGTATTGTCTTTATTGCCATTAAGTACATTCCCTTTTTCATCAAAATATCTGTTTCCTGTTCCGTAAGGCTGTGTTCCGGATAAAGTCGCATCACTGGCAAATCCATGCCAAGCGCCCGATTTATCCTGCCATATATGCGAAGACCGATAAAATGCTGAACGCATATAATACAAATAATCATGAGCATTCAAAAACTCATACTGGCTATGGAAAAAATTGAAACCGACTTTCGCACTCAAATTTATTTCCGTATGTCCTTCCGAACCTCTTTTAGTAGTAACAAGAATTACACCATTGGAAGCACGCGCACCGTAAATAGCTGTAGCACCAGCATCTTTCATGACCTCCAAAGACTCGATATCCTCCGGATTCACATCACTCAACGACTCGCGTACAGCACCATCGATAATAACCAAAGGTGAACCGCTACCATCCAGATTGGTACCACCACGAAGTACCAAAGTAGGAGTGGAATTCGGATTACCACTAGTTTGCTGCACCCTTAATCCTGCCACTGCACCAGACAGTGCTTGCGCCGGATTAGTATGGGCACCCGTACTTAAAGTAGAATTATCAACTTTAGCAATAGAATTAGTCATCTTGGAACGAAGTTGTGTGCCCCCATAACCTGTTATCACCACTTCATCCAAAGTCTTATTGTCTTCCTGCAGTTGAACATTCAAAAACGGCTTTTTCCCTACAACCATTTCTTGAGTCAGATAACCGATATAAGAAAAGACCAAAGACGCTTTTTCACTTACCATTAACGTAAACTGGCCGTCTATATCAGTTATGGTACCATTGGTAGTACCTTTCTCTATAATATTAGCCCCAATAATTGCTTCTCCTTTGGCATCGGTCACTATACCTTTGACAGTCACTTTCTCTTGTTGCATAACAATGGGAGGCGTTTTTTCTCTAGAAATGGCCTTACGAATTATTACTTGTCTGTCACGGATATGATATTCCAAATCAGTACCGGCAAACATTTGTTTCAGTACCTCCTCTATTGTCTTATTCCGTACATCCACATTGACACGACGAGACAAATCAATATCTGTACGATATATAAAAATAAATTGACTATTCTTTTCTACCCAATTAATCACACTCTTCAAAGTCTGGTTCTCCATAGAAACGGTAAAGCTAGTTTGTTCCGCATAACTCATTTCCGCAAAAGCCTCTTCATAACTTGTAAATGTTAAAATCATGGCTAAACTCATACATTTTGTGAATTTAGGCATGAGTTTTATTCTATTCGTGTATTTTTTCATATATTTGATTGTTTTTTCTATTTATTTCAAGGTAAATAATTAAACAACGATTCAGTGACCAGATAGTACGGCAAATACTGTCTGGTTTTCTTTTTTTTACATTCTTCTTTTATTCCATAGGCTAAAGTGTTTTAAGGTTCAACAATTCTCATTTAAGGCTCACATAGATTTCATCTTTATCATTTATTGTATAATGCAATGATAATGAAAGACATAAATTATCCATAACATCGGTAATGTCTGTTTGAAGATCCAGTTTTCCTGACAATGACAAGGTAGTAATCTCCGCATCATACCGTATTTTACACCCATAATACCGCTCAAGTTTCTTCAAAACATCTCCTACGGGTCTTTGATGAAGCAGCAATAAATTATCCTTCCAACTGATGTATTCGGACACATCAACCTTACGTACCTGCGTTTTATTACCTTTAATATCCACCAATTGATTAGGTGCTAATCTTACTTTGCTCTTATTCTCAGTAGTTACTTCCACGCTTCCATGTACTAAAACAACAGATGAAGCCTCATCTTCCCTATAGGCACAGACATTAAACGAAGTACCCAGTACGCGTATATCAAACTCTCTTGTTTTGACAACAAATGGGCAATCCTTCCTTTTGGCTACATCCAGATAAACCTCCCCCTCTACCAGGATTTCACGTTTCTGTTCTTCAAAAATATCCGGATATATCACTTTACTACCTGAATTTATATAAATTCTAGTACCATCAGAAAAAGTAATATCAGCTCTTTTCCCATTAGGAACCATTATCTGGTGCATTTCATTCTTTACAGATGAAGCCTGGGATATTTTAGTATTTAATGCATACTGCTGAATATTCGAACTTCCTAAAGTATCATATTTTAAAGAAGCATCATTTTTCAGATTCATAGCTTGGTTATCTGTTATCAGAATCACCTCATCACCGCAAATGGAAGTCGTGTCATTCAGCAATGCTATATCAAGCTCCGTACCCTCATCAGCATTGGTACTCCACCAGTTCATAGCTAAAATCAAACCAATCGCTGCCGCTATCGACAAAGACCACCTATAAATATGACGTCTGTAGGAAACCCTCTTTTCCCTTTCTACTCGTTTCATCACGTCCTGAAAAGATTTTTCCACATCAACAAATTCCAATTCATCTGCTTCCCGAATCTTCTCAGTCAGGCATCGAACTGTTTTACGAAATTCATCTGAATTATATATTGTTTTTTTTTTTTCATCGAAATACCTTTTTATTAAGAAAACGGCACTCGATAAAAAAGGTACTCATAAAAAAGAAAAGAAATCACACTTTTCTTTGCATGAGTCTTCGTAAGACCAATAGATAAACCTTATATGACAAATAAAAAAACTTATTCATCACACAAATATCACTTCATGAAAACATGCCCAAATGATAAAACAACAACAATTAACTACTCGCTAAATCAAGAGAAGTGAAAAGCCCAAACACTACGCACAGGCACATGAACACAATGCACCAAGATACTGAAAATCCAAATGGTTGAAACAGAGAAAAAGAATTCACGCAAACGTGCCAATGTACGCGACAAAAGATTCTTGCTTGATTGAGGATTCATACCTAAGATAGCGGATATTTCCTGATGGCTCAATTCCTTTACATAATATAAATACAGAATTTCACGCTGACGACCAGAAAGACGTGAAATTGCCTTAGCCAGCCTCCTTTCATTCTTCACATCCACATCATCTTTCTTAAATAAAGAATTTATTATTTCTTCACCCATCGGAAAAAACTCATGGCATTCTTCAATCACTTCCATTGGACGTAAAGACTGAAACGCATCCAGCAATTTATTTCTAAAAGAACAAAGCAAATACGCCTTTACATTATCAGTATAATGCAAATTCCTACAATTTAAAATCAACTTGACGAACAGATTCTGTATGGTATCGGCAACCAGCTCTCTGTCACCTACCATACGAATTCCATAGGAATACAATAACGAATAATAGCGTCGATAAACTTCTTCAAATG
>ERZ780083.512-NODE-512-length-15251-cov-2.674980_pt1 | contig 15251 bp, 10 predicted proteins | sample MGYA00511838_ERZ780083 | MGnify/ENA primary metagenome ERZ780083 (study PRJEB29588, sample SAMEA2152602) | human gut metagenome | biome: human gut; feature: human-associated habitat; material: faeces | place: Denmark | collected 2008/2010 ...
GCACGACAATATATTATTATGTCATTGTGCTACGGTAAAGCTCGACTCGCTGCAACGTGCTTATATCAAGGAGCATTTCCCGGACTGTTTGTGTCACGATTGCCTAAAGAAAATACAAGAAGGGGAATTGGCCTGTAAGGCAAATCTTTCTTGTACGGATGGTGTGGGTGAAGTAACTGATCGACTCTCCGGGGATATGTAAACAAGTATTCAATCAACATAACTTTTTATACTATGGAACTTTTAAGAAACCTGTTTGAGGGATACCCCAACCTTTGGGGTGGAGGAGTGGCACATTCCGTGCTTATCCTGTCGCTGGTCATTGCGTTTGGCATTATGCTGGGTAAAATAAAAATATCCGGCATCTCACTTGGTGTCACATGGATTCTTTTTGTCGGTATCGTATTCGGCCATTTCAATCTGAATCTGGATGAACACCTGCTACATTTTCTAAAAGAATTCGGTCTTATTTTGTTCGTCTATTCCATTGGTTTGCAGGTGGGTCCCGGTTTCTTCTCAGCCTTTAAGAAAGGAGGATTTACGCTGAACATGTTGGCTATGGGGGCTATTTTTATCAGTGTAGTCATTACTATCATTTTACATTTTACTACCGGAACTCCCATAACCACCATGGTCGGCATTCTCTCTGGTGCTGTTACCAATACTCCCGGCCTTGGTGCCGCCCAACAGGCAAATAGTGATTTAAATGGCATAGATGCACCGGAGATTGCGATGGGATATGCTGTTGCCTATCCCTTGGGGGTGGTTGGTGCCATTCTCTCATTGCTTGCACTGAAATACATTCTTAATATCAAAACATCACAAGAAGAAGCCGATGCCGAAAAAGGATTGGGACATTTACAGGAACTGACCGTACGCCCCGTTACATTAGAGATAAAAAATGAAGCAATACATGGGAAGACCATTAAGGAAATACGTCCTTTGGTAAACCGCAACTTCGTCATTTCGCGCATACGCCATCATGACGGACAGCAGGAAGTGGAACTAGTAAATTCAGAAACGATATTACATATTGATGACAAGATTCTGGTTATCTCGAACCCTATTGACATTGAAGCGATTACAGTATTTTTTGGCAAACAGGTAGAAATGGAATGGGAACAGTTAAACAAGAAACTTATCTCACGCCGCATTTTGATAACAAAGCCTGAGTTAAATGGAAAAATGCTCTCACAACTTAAGATACGAAATAACTTCGGTGCCTGCATCACCCGTATCAACCGTTCAGGAGTAGACTTGGTAGCCTCCCCACATTTACAGTTGCAAATGGGCGACCGTGTAACTATAGTTGGTAGTGAACTTGCTGTCACTCATGCCGAAAAGGTTTTGGGAAACTCCATGAAGAGACTGAATCATCCCAATCTTATCCCCATTTTTTTCGGCATCGCATTAGGATGTATCTTGGGAAGTATTCCATTTATGTTTCCAGGTATTCCACAACCAGTAAAACTTGGTCTAGCAGGTGGACCGCTTATTGTATCCATTCTTATCAGTCGTTTCGGTCCTCAATATAAAATGATTACATACACCACGATGAGTGCTAACTTGATGATAAGAGAAATCGGGATTTCCTTATTCCTAGCTTGTGTAGGGTTGGGAGCCGGGAAAGATTTTATAGAGACAATTGTAAATGAAGGTGGATATATTTGGATTATGTATGGAGCTATTATTACGACCGTACCATTAATCATAACGGGGCTCATTGGGCGTTATGCCTGTAAATTAAACTATTATACCCTTATTGGTGTATTATCAGGAGCAAATACTAATCCGCCTGCCCTCGCCTATTCCAATGATCTGACTTCATGTGACGCTCCGGCCGTGGGATATGCCACCGTATATCCGCTTGCTATGTTCCTACGCGTACTTACGGCTCAATTATTGATACTCTCATTAGGTTAAACTTTAAAATTCTTTAAATATGTACCAACAAGAAACGATTACCAAAGAACTACATTTACAGTTAAGTGATGAAGATTTGGCACAGTTCGAACTTGATGCCAAAGAAACGGAACGCCTCGGACACATCGGCACCCACATGGATTGCTATATGGAAGCTCCCCGCTATAAAGAATATGTAACAGATGCCGTCGTGGTAGATTGTCGGAACGGACTACCAGCCGACGAATACTTTAATAACTTGGACATAGAAGGTAAAGCATTGGTTTTATATACCGGCAATATGGCAACCAACGACTATGCAACCAAAGACTTCTTTATGTTTGACATGAAGCTTAATTGGGACTCTCTGGCTGCATTACTTTATAACCATCCAAAGTTTATTCTTATTGACTCACATGGGTTAGGCATGTTTTCACAACACCGGTTATTCGATATGGAATGTGAGAAAAACGGTTGTTTTCTTATTATGTGCCTGATGCTTGAAGGAGAAGAAATATTGAATATAAAAAAATTAAAGATTGAAATTGACAAGGAAATGCCTTCCACTGGAAAGCCATGTCGTGTCTATGGATTCTAAAAAAAGAAAAACATAACTTCATTTAAATGGATAAGACAGCCGAAACTTTGATAGATGTCAGTGGATTTATTTCTGAATATTCCGCTCACATGATGGGATGTGGTGTACATACTTCACGAGTGATACGCAGTGCCAATCGCATTGGGGAATCATTCGGTTATATGGTAAAAATCAGTGTCATTCAGAAAAAGAAAAAACGAGATCGAAAAGCAAGTATATCAATTGGTTACTCATAACAATAGTAGCTGTGCTGCTTGGAAGCATGGTAGTAGAACTTGTCCAAAATGTTTAATACCATCCAACTTTTATAAATCATTTCTGATTTTTAAACTAACTCAATGCTGTAATAATTCCAATTTCCATTATCTTTGTTCCCGAATCGGTTCCGAATAGATGTCCTCTATCCGGATTAAAAGGGAATCGGGTGTAAATCCCGGACAGTCCCGCTGCTGTGAAACTCCGATAAAATTTCCGATATGTACCTATTGCCACTGCCTGACTCCACATAACGAGAACGCGGGAAGGCATCGGAAATGAGGAGCCAGTCAGAAGACCTGCCATTCATCAAAGGCCGTTTCTACTCGTGGGGTTAGGGAAGCGGTACGAAAAGATACAATAATTCATACCAACAGCATCTCATGCAAATAATTAAAAGGAATGGGGCAACAGAATCCTACGACAGAGAAAAAATAGCCGTTGCCATACGGAAAAGCTTTGCCAGTACCCAAAAAGAAATAACAGATGAAGCTGTCTACACCATAGTAGACGAAGTGGAACTATTTCTGCATCAAAACGAAGCAAATCGTAGTGTAGAACGCATTCAGGACGAAGTGGAACGTAGTTTGATGGAACATGGCTTTTATGCAGAAGCCAAAAACTATATACTTTACCGTTGGCAACGCACAGAAAGAAGAAAAGCTCTTAGCCAAATCATTACTGGAACCGGTGATGATACTATATCAAATATACTAAAAGAGATACAAAAAGACTTCTCCGGGAAGGAATATAGTCTAACCCTTCTCGCAGAGAAATTCACAAGTTTCTGTAAACCGGATATGACACCCGGGGAACGGTTGGCGGCACTTGTCAAAGCGGCTGTAGAACTGACGACACAAGAAACTCCCGATTGGGAATTCATTGCGGCGCGTCTGCTGAATTTCCGATTAACAAAAAAACTGGCCGAGCAGGCGGAAGCTGCCGGCATCTTTTCATTTTATGATAAATTACGTTACCTCACCGATGAGGGTTTGTATGGTAATTATATCTTAGCCTCCTATACTCCACAAGAGATAGAAACGGCAGCTGGCTTCATGTGTCCTGAACGTGACAAGCTTTTCAATTATTCAGGACTGGATCTGCTTGCCAAGCGTTATCTGATCCGTACCCGTTCACACGAGCCTATAGAATCTGTGCAGGAAATGTATTTAGGGATTGCCCTTCATCTCGCTATGCCCGAAAAACAGGACAGACTGCAATGGGTAAAAAAGTTCTATGATATATTAAGTCGTTTGGAAGTCACAATGGCCACCCCTACCCTGGCAAATGCCCGAAAACCTTATCACCAGTTATCCAGTTGCTTCATTGATACAGTGCCCGATAGTCTGGAAGGCATTTACCGCAGTTTAGACAATTTTGCGATGGTAAGCAAATTTGGAGGAGGAATGGGAATGTATTTTGGCAAAGTTCGTGCCGCAGGTGGAAACATACGCGGATTCAAAGGTGTGGCCGGAGGTGTAATCCGATGGATGAAACTGGTGAATGACACTGCTGTAGCCGTTGACCAGTTAGGTATGCGTCAGGGAGCCGTAGCCGTCTATCTGGATGTATGGCACAAAGACTTGCCTGAGTTTCTGCAACTCCGGACCAATAATGGAGATGACCGGATGAAAGCGCACGACATCTTCCCTGCCGTATGCTATCCGGACTTATTCTGGCGTATGGCGAAACAGGATTTAAACCAGCAATGGTATTTATTCTGTCCCAATGAAATAATGACCGTCAAAGGATACTGTCTGGAAGACTACTACGGAAAGGAATGGGAACAGAAATACATGGATTGCGTAAATGACTCCCGACTCTCCAAGCGCTGTATGAGCATCAAAGATATCGTCAGACTGGTACTACGTTCGGCTGTAGAAACAGGTACTCCCTTTACATTCAATCGTGACACCGTGAACCGTGCCAATCCCAATGCACACCGGGGGATCATTTATTGCTCCAATCTTTGCACGGAAATAGCACAAAACATGTCCTCCATTGAAACAGTCTCTACAGAGATATGTACGGAAGATGGTGATACAGTGGTAGTCAAAACTATCCGGCCCGGAGACTTTGTGGTATGTAATCTTGCCAGCCTTTCATTAGGACATTTGCCCTTGGAAGATGAAAAACAAATGAAAGAAAAGGTGGCAACTTTAGTACGGGCATTGGATAATGTGATTGAACTGAACTTTTATCCGATTCCTTTCGCTCAGATTACCAATCATCGCTACCGCAGTATCGGCTTGGGAGTCAGCGGTTATCATCATGCTCTTGCTGTTCGCGGTATTCGTTGGGAAAGCGAGGAACATCTCAATTTTATGGATAAAGTTTTCGAACGTATCAACTATGCTGCTATAGCAGCAAGTAGCGAACTGGCAAAAGAAAAAGGATCCTATCATTATTTTGAAGGTAGCGACTGGCAGACCGGAGTTTATTTTATAAAACGGGGCTACAATTCGCCAGAATGGAAAGCATTGGCTGTAAAAGTTTCCACACAAGGAATGAGAAATGCCTATCTTCTTGCCATTGCCCCCACCAGCAGCACCAGTATCATTGCCGGAACCACTGCCGGAACAGATCCGGTAATGAAACGTTTCTTCTTGGAAGAAAAGAAAGGAGCCATGCTGCCACGTGTTGCACCGGCATTGTCCGATAAGACCTATTGGATATATAAAAGTGCTTATCTGATAGATCAGACATGGAGTATCCGTGCCGCAGGGATCCGGCAGTTACATATAGACCAGGCGCAAAGTCTGAATCTATACATTATCAATGAAGTTACCCTGAGACAAGTATTAAACCTGTATTTGCTGGCATGGGAATGTGGCGTAAAAACAATATATTATGTCCGTAGCAAATCGTTGGAAGTAGAAGAATGTGAAAGCTGTGCCTCCTGATCTTTTCGTAAACACTCCAGTACTGAATTGTCATGCTAAAACATTCCTTGTAGGGGCGCAATACTTGCGCCCCTACAAGGAATGAATAACAAATTTATTTTTAATATACAGCCTTGAGTTAGCAGTAAAACAAGAAGACAGAATATAAAACAACAATAAATCATGAATACAATAAAATTAAAAAAGAATGCCCTTTTCAATCCTGAGGGAGATACCGACCTCCGGCACAGAAGAATGATTGGAGGAAACACCACCAATTTGAATGATTTCAATAATATGCGCTATAAATGGGTTAGTGACTGGTATCGTCAGGCTATGAATAATTTTTGGATTCCCGAAGAAATCAATCTCACCCAAGATACCAAGGATTATCCTCACCTGGACCAAGCAGAACGCACCGCCTATGATAAAATCCTGAGTTTTTTAGTGTTCCTTGATTCTTTACAAAGCAATAATCTGCCCACCATCAGCGAATACATCACAGCCAATGAAGTTAATCTATGCCTCCATATCCAAGCCTTTCAGGAATGTGTACACAGCCAAAGCTACAGTTACATGCTGGATTCTATCTGTAGCCCCGAAAAGCGTAACGAGATCCTTTACCAATGGAAAACAGACGAACACCTGCTGAAAAGAAATACTTTTATAGGCAATTGCTATAACGAATTCCAGGAAAGTCAGGATGGATTCACATTGATGAAAACCCTTATCGCCAATTATATATTGGAAGGAATCTATTTCTATAGCGGATTCATGTTTTTCTATAACTTGAGCCGTAATGGAAAAATGTCAGGTTCCGCACAAGAAATCCGATATATCAATCGAGATGAAAACACGCATCTGTGGTTATTCCGCAACATTATTCTGGAATTAAAGAAAGAAGAACCGGATTTATTCACTCCCGATAAAGTAAAAATATATGAATACATGATGCGTGAGGGGGTCAAGCAGGAAATAGAATGGGGACAATATGTGATAGGAGACAATATACAGGGACTCAACCGGAAAATGATAGAAGATTATATTCAATATTTAGGCAATCTCCGTTGGAGTAGTTTAGGTTTTGGCCCTCTGTACGAAGAAAACCATAAAGAGCCGGAAAGCATGCACTGGGTATCTCAATATTCTAATGCCAATATGGTAAAGACTGATTTTTTTGAAGCAAAGAGTACGGCTTATGCCAAAAGTACAGCTTTGGAAGATGACTTATAACCCATTTACAAAATATATTTTGCTCCGCATCTTAAACCCATTAAGATACGGAGCAATAAATGGCCTGACAGAAACATTTCCATTAAAGACTATCAATAAACAGCTGCCGCCACCTCTTTCACATTCTCCACCGCACCCACTGTATAAAAATGTATTCCCGGAACTCCATATGCTATCAGTTCCCGGCATTGATTGACACACCACTCTATGCCTAATGCACGCGCTTCTTTATCATCCTTGCATTTTATTGCTTCCACGACCAGTTCCTGTGGTAAATCCACATTGAACGTTTTGGGAATAACGCTAAGCTGTGATAGTTTGGAAAAAGGTTTGATACCCGGTACGATAGGAACATTAATCCCCTCTTTTCTTGCACGCTCCACGAAGGCAACGTATTTTTGGTTATCATAAAACATTTGTGTCACTACATAATCGGCTCCGGCTTCCACTTTCTTTTTTAACCAATATAAATCTTGTTCTATATTAGGAGATTCCTCATGCTTCTCCGGATAACCTGCCACACCATAACGAAAAGGAGTTAAAGGAGCCTGAATAGGTGTTCCATCAATAAATTTTCCTTCATTAAAAGCATTAATCTGCTCTTCCAACTCCAAAGCATGGGCATAACCGTTTTTCTCGGGAACAAAAGAAGATTCATCTTTTGCCTTGTCTCCCCGGAGTACCAACAGATTAGTAATACCTAAAAATTGCAAATCAAGCAATATATATTCCGTGTCTTCACGTGAAAACCCACTGCACAAAATATGCGGCACAACAGTGATATCATATTTATTATGTATAGCCGCAGCCACCGCCACCGTACCCGGACGCCGCCGATAACGATTACGTTCATATAAACCACCCCCCAACTCGCGATACACATATTCGCTGCGATGAGTGGTAATGTTGACATAAAGAGGATCAAATTCCCGTAATGTATCTATTGTAGCATATAGTTTTTCAATTCCAGTACCTTTCAACGGTGGAAGAACCTCGAAAGAAAATGCTGTTTTCTTTTCCTTATTTATCAACTCAGCAATACCCATCTTTTTTGACCTTTTTACTTATTAATTCCGATAAATCCATATAGCGGATAGTTATATAGGAGATTTATCTTTATATTAATCACATTTCAGATTTATTTCTCCACAAAGATAGGAATAGCAGATTTTACATCCAATAAAGCATTCCAATTTAGATAATTATTCTAAATAAAGTGTATCAAAAGAATTATTATCTAAAATAACCTGTTCGAAAGCCCTATAATAGGTTATTTATTCTATGACGCAAATTGCCGGGAGAGGAGCGCTATCCGTCCTCTCCCGGCAATGATATATACAAATTAAAAACTCAATTTCACTCCGGCAAAGTAAGAACGTGGCATACCCGGCCCATAAATATAACCGGAATCACGTTTTGCCCCCCGGTCAAAATCACTTTGATACGCATTAAAAATATTATGTACTCCGGCATTTACTTGCATGGTTATGCCTTTATACAAATTGAAGTCATAACCGGCTTTCAGATTCAATTCAAAGAAATCAGGTGTATTCACTGCAATGTCCTTATCAATAAAACCAGCTTTATGCTCTACCATCATACTACCGGTATAAGTACCGGACAATGCAATAGTCATCGGTACGAAAGGATTGTATGACAAAGTGAAATATCCATAAGTATCCGGAGTACGGAACATTTTTTTCTCCATCGGCACCGTTTCATCATCACTCCATGCACGTGCCTGCTTGTATTCAGCCTTCTGCATGGTAACGCCGGCCTGCAATTGAAGTAAGGAACGATAAGCAATCTTTCCTTCCAAAGTCAAACCATACACTTTGGCTCCCTTCTCGTTATACCGTTCATTGATAATAATACCGTCACGCTCCCCTATCTGGCGTAAGGCAAATACATCGGAAAGCAAAGTATAAAAACCTTCTATAAGCAAGTTTCCTTGGAAATCTCCCCAACGATGATACAAATCTCCCGATATGCTCAGACTTTGTGATTTTTCTTCTGTCAAGTCTTTTGCCAGTTCAATCATAGACACTGTCCCACCTACATTTTCTATATGTAAATCTTCATCAAAAGCCTGAGGCGCACGGAATCCGAAAGAATAACTGGCACGCAGATTCATATTCTCAGTCGGATTGTAACGAAGATTAGCACGCGGACTAAAGATCACATGATCCACCATATTATGTTTGTCCAAACGTCCTCCAAGTAAAAAACTCCATTGCTTATTCTTCCATTCATTTTGGAAAAATGCACTGGCTATACGGACTTCTTGTCTGGTATAACGGTTATATCCCCACATATCATCCGTCAAGTTATCCTGGTTATATTCCAAACCTCCGGTAAAATCGGCAGGCATAAAAAAGCATTTATCAAAACTATAGATATACTGCGATCCTGTGACCCAGGTAAAATCCGTGGTCGCGCCATACGCATTCACATCTTGTCCTCCACCATAATAACTGTCACGTCCTGTATGCTGTGCAGAGGCATATACACTCAGCCGCTGTTTCTCATCAGGAGAGAAATAATCAAATTTCGCTCCCCCGCTATTGATAGTATGCTGCAATTGTTCGGCTATATCCGCTTCATGGGGAGGACGGTTCAACTTATTCCCGCCACGACGGAACTCACTGAGATGATGATATTCAAAAGTCAGTTTTGAATACGTGCTTGTTTTAATAAAAGAACGAAAACCTACTGTCTGATTTTTCAGTTTTGGCAATTCGGTATATCCATCTCCGTCACTGTCATAACCGCTTCTTTCTCTGTTCTGTCCAAAAATATACAATCCTGCTTTATGATTATCAGTCACTAATGAAGCGTTCAGTGTCGTATTATTGTCCCAAGAAGAAGTACCTCCTATACCTGTCAGAGTATGTGTCAATTGTCCTGAATTCCGTACAGGCTCCTTGGTGATAATATTAATGGTTCCCGCAATGGCTGAAGAGCCGAACAATGCCGAACCTCCTCCGCGCATCACTTCTACACGCTCAATCATATTGGCAGGTATCTGTTCCAATCCATATACACCGGCCAAAGCACTGAATATAGGACGCGAGTCGATCAATATCTGCGTATAAGGGCCATCCAACCCATTGATACGTACTTGTTGGAAACCACAGTTCTGACAATTATTTTCCACACGCACTCCGGGTTGGAAATTCAGCCCTTGCGACAATGTAGAGGAATTTGTATTCTCAAATACTTTCACATCCATTACGTTTACCAAAGTAGGTGCCATACGGCGGGTGGTCTCACTACGATTGGCAGACACCACTACTCCATCCAACGCTATCAGATCCTCTTCTATCTCGAAGTTCTCCTCCAAAGTTTTCCCTTTTCTTAAAGTTACTTTCCGGCTGACTGTCTTATAACCGACAGCACTTACCTCCATGGTAAATTCTCCTTCAGGCAGATTTTTAAGAAAATAGTGTCCACTGGCGTCAGTCATAGTCCCTATGGTAGTTCCTTTCAGCGATACACTGATAAAAGAGAGGTGTTCTTTCGTACTCTTATCTAATACATGTCCTATAATATTTGCATCAGACTTATTCAATTCATTGGCGTGCACAGCCAGTGACGAGAGTAAAAAGCATACTACTCCCATCAAGAAAAAAATGTATTTCTTCATGTGTTCTTGTTCTGTTTATTTATGAATAAAAGGATAGCGGTCAGAAGAACGAATCCGTATGCACATAATGGCAACGGAAAACATTCTACTAACGTGAAAATTCTTTATTTAATAAACAACAGGAGGCGCACGCAAATAAATGCCGCAACAAGCTTTTGCCGGTTTAATGTGTTCTACAATCGGAGTAGCCAGCAAGCATAGCAATACTAATAAGATTGATGCGGAAAATGGTGTGAGCAAACTATCGGAAGCAGCGAAAGAAGAGAGGAAGAAAATTGTTTCCAATTCCACCTCCGTATGTTGATGCTCCCCTTTAAACGGATGCGAATGTACGATGATTACCCCATTTACCACATGCGAGTGAGTAAAAAGGGTGATCCCTCCCAAATAGGCAATAAATATCAGCGGAAGGAAGAGCTTTAGAATATGAATCAAATATTTCTTCATCGTAACGGGGACAAAGATAGAACTATTTCCAATAGCAGTCAATACCTATTAATAGTAGTTATGGATTTAAAACCGGAAACAAGCCTCTCATCCTGCCAAAGAAAATGCCCATTCGTCCTTAGTTGTCCCTTCCTTATATATTAAGAAGCCTATAAATCAGTATCAAACATCACAAAAATGTTTCTTTTATTTTCAGAATCCCAAAAGATTTTAAAATAAAACCCTACCTTTGCATCAGATTTGGTGATGTAAGTACTTTCCGTATTTGCATAAAAGGGAATTCGGTTGTGGAATCCGAAGCAGTGCCCGCTACTGTGAAGCCCGTCCAATGAAAAGCAACTCTCGCCATGCCACTGTTTCCTTTGTAAGAAATGGGAAGGCGCTTTTCAGGGTGAAGCCAGGAAACCTGCCAAATCTGAACATAGATAATTCACGCTTTCCCGGGGCCAGGAAAGCTAATTATTAATTCTTAAATTATTTCGATGAAAAAGAAATGTTTACTGACAGCCTTATTCGGCAGCATGGTGGTGTGTGCATCCGCCCAGATATCGTTAAGTGGAAAAGTAGTGGATGCCCGTACAGGAAAGCCGGTGGAAGGCGCTAACGTACGTTTGGAACAAACTACAATAGGATGTGCTACCAATCCTAAAGGAGAATTTTTGTTGAAAGACATCAAAGAGGGGACGTATACCCTGCGTACCAGTTGCCTGAATTATGCTCCTGTTACTCAGAAAGTCAGTCAAAGTCAAAAAGAAATGGTGATAAGGCTGAAAGGTACCACTTTCAACATGGATCAGGTAGTGGTAACCGGAACCGGAACTCACCACAAGCTGAAAGACAGCCCTGTACCCGTAGAGGTCATTTCCCAACGTGACCTGCAAAATGCCAATCCATCCAGTTTCCAGGATGCTTTGGTGAAACTGGTTCCCTCTATCTCGGTGCAAACCACCGCTATGGGAACAACCCTATACGTAAACGGACTGCCTGATAAATACCTCCTCGTATTAATTAACGGTAAAAAAGTAGCCGGAGATATTTCGGGGTCTATAGATTACGACCGGATCAATATGGATGCCGTAAAACGTATTGAAGTATTAAAAGGAGCATCTTCCGCCCTTTATGGCAGTGACGCCATCGCAGGAGTAATCAATATCATTACCGATGATCCTAAATCTGCATTGAATGTATCTTCCAATACCCGTGTAAGTTCTCACGGACGAATTTCAGAATCAGTCAACGCAGACGCCAATGATGGAAAATTATCCGCACACTTGAACTATAATTACCGCACTTCGGATGGATGGCAACTGAATCCGTATGAGGAAAGCAAGGGAGAACTGGTGGAAACCACAAAGAAACCGGTCTATAAAAATCATTCGCATAATGTGAGCCAAACCTTGAGCTACGCAGCCACAGAGCGTTTAAGTCTTCATTTAAACGGTAATCTTTTTATCAGCGAAAACGACCGTACCGGAGCTTACGATTACAACAACCGGCATCAGTCCTATACAGTGGGTGGAACAGCCAAATATCTGTTGGCTAAGCGGGCTTCATATATAGAAGGGAATATAAGCACCACCAATTTCCGTTCTTTTTATGACTATATAAATGATGCAAAAACGCATAAAACCGGTGATGAAGTCCTCAGTAAAGACCAGACTTACACCAATGCCAATCTAAAAGGTGTATTCAAGACTCACGAGAACAATACACTTTTTACCGGACTGGACTATGTATTCGAAGGCTTGGAGCCGACTGAAACCAGCAAGATGCTGAATAATGAATACCAAAGTGTTTATACACTGGCAGCATACGTACAGGACGAAGTAAAACTACTGGATGCAATCAGCGTAGTGGCAGGTATACGGTATGCCTATAATGAAAAGTTTAAAAGCCAGTTCACGCCCAAACTATCCTTGATGTACCAATATTCAGGACTGAATGTACGTGCATCCTACGCTGCCGGATTCCGTTCACCTACCTTGCAACAAATGTATGCCGTTTCTGAAAGCCGTGGACAAATCACGGTCGGAGACCCTGGCCTGGACCCGGAAAAGAGCAATTTCTATAATTTGAATATAGAATACAATCATCGTTTGTTCTCCATTGCCGCGTCCATTTATCAGAATGACCTGAAAGACAAGATCGAAGCGGAAGATATAGGAACAACGCCCGAAGATATTGAAAACGGCATCACTCGCAGACGCCAGTACCGCAATATAGAAAAGGCACGTGTGAAAGGCTTTGACATAGGTTTTTCAGTCCGTCCCTTCACAGGCTTCATGTTCGGAGCAAACTATATTTACACGGACGGGCGCAACCGTACGGAAGACATCCGTTTGGAAAGAACAGTACGTCACTCGGGTAATTTCAATGCCAGTTGGCGAAAAACATGGAATGATTATACATTCAATATTGCAATCAACGGACGCTATCAAGGTACACGCTGGTCTAAAACTTACGGTGACGCCCCCGCCCACCAGCTTTGGGATATCAACACACGCCATTCATTCAATTTAAAATCTGTTGCTCTGGAACCCGCCGTCGGAGTTGAAAACATTTTCAATTACACAGATGACCGTCCTTATAACAGTAATTATGCAACTCTGACACCGGGACGCTCTTTCTATGTCAGTCTGCTGGTTCGTTTCAAGCAATAAAACTATTTTTAGCATGGCCTCTAAAACCAGACTTGTCTATCTGCTCATAACAACTTTCTGCCTGGCAGGTTGCGGCTATAAAAGCCGCAACCCAGTGAGTGAAAACGGGCTATCTTCCGCAGATACCATACAAACAGCCTTGGCCCCCCGTTATGCCAAAGGCTTCAAAATAACTGTTCGTCCGGATGGAGTAAAGCTTCTGTCCATCTCGGAGCCGAACAATAACCATGCAATACCCGAACTTTTCGCCTTAGTTCCTAAAGGAACAAAAGCCGAGATACCCGATGGCTATACCGTTATTCCGACTCCGACAGACAGAGTAATCTGCATGACCACGCCGCAACTGGCAGGTTTTACCGGTCTGAATGCTTATGACAAAGTGGTAGCGACAAGTACCACCCGCCGGATGCAAAATAAGGAATGGCTTGCCCGATTAAAAGACGGACGGGTGAAAAAGATAGGAATGGAAGGAAACTTTGATACGGAAATTATCATTGCATCCCAACCCGATATCATTTTCGTACCCCCCAACCGCCGGGGAGGGTATGAAGTGATGAAAGAGCTGAACATCCCTCTGGTCCCCTATTGGGCATTCAAGGAAACATCACCATTGGGGCTGTCCGAATGGATCAAGGTAGCAGGTATGTTTATCGGTAAAGAGGAAGAGGCATGCCAATTATTTGCACAAATGGAACAACGCTATAACCTATTGAAAGCCAAAGTTTCCAATGTAAAACAGCGTCCCAGTGTATTCAGCGGAGAAATGAGAAGAGGTACCTGGTATGTACCCGGAGGACAAAGTTTCTATGCCCGCTTGTTCGCCGACGCAGGGGCCGATTACTTTATGAAGGATAATCCTGAAACAGGAGGTGTACTCATGGATTTTGAAACCGTATACGCCAAAGGATATAATGCCGGCTACTGGAGAGTGATGAATGGTTATAAAGGAGAGTTCTCTTATGAAGCATTAAAAGCTTCCAATCCACAATATGCTGATTTTCGGGCTTTTAAAGAAAAGAAAGTTATTTATTGCAATCTGGAATGGATACCTTTGTATGAGAATCTTCCCCTCTCACCCGATGTTCTTCTGAGTGACATGATAAAAGCTTTTCACCCGGAACTACTTCCCGATTATCATCCTGTGTTTTATTCGCTTCTGGAAAAAGAATAAGTATTCCAGTTCTCATACTTATGGTAACAAACAGTTTTAATCCGGCTTATCTATTTCACTATTACAAAAATGGCTGAAGTCTTGGACTTCAGCCATTCCGTAAAACGGTTATCCTAATATACCGGCAATATCCTCCGCTATCTGCTTGTCAGTCAACCTGTTGGCTTTCATCAGCTCATCCAGATTATAGCGGTCTGCAAATTCTTTACGAAGTCCGTAATTCAGCACCCGCATTTCAGAATTACCATAATAACGCGCTATCTTCTCGCCGAATCCTCCATCCAGCACCCCGTCTTCCAACGTTACGACAATACGATGCCCCACTTTCAACTCTTCCAGCATCGGTTCGTCAAGCCCTGTTATGTAACGGGGATTAATCAAAGTAGCCTCAACACCCGACTCTTCCCGGAGCTTATTCTTCAAAGCCTGTCCCAAATCATAGAAAGCACCCAATGCA
>ERZ780083.521-NODE-521-length-15153-cov-3.564114_pt1 | contig 15153 bp, 15 predicted proteins | sample MGYA00511838_ERZ780083 | MGnify/ENA primary metagenome ERZ780083 (study PRJEB29588, sample SAMEA2152602) | human gut metagenome | biome: human gut; feature: human-associated habitat; material: faeces | place: Denmark | collected 2008/2010 ...
GAGGGCATAAAACCTTGCCGAATGGTTCTTTTCCTTAATGTGCGCAAGCTCGTGCACAACAACGTAATCAACGGCTTCCGGCGGATAAAGCATAAGCCTGTATGAAAAGCATATTGAATTTTTACCGCTGCACGAACCGAATCTTGTCGCTGCGGAGGTTATTTTTACGCTTGTCGGGTAAAGTCCCATTTTCTCGCTGTAATATTCCACGCGGCGCGGCAATTCCGCGGCGGCAAGTGCGCGAAGCTCCGACACTCTCTTTTCGTCAAGTGTTTTTTCAAGAGAAAGACGGCTCTTTTGCTTTTCTATATGCTCGTTTATCCACTTTTCATGCGATAAAACAAAGTCGTCTATCGTTTTTTGCAGGCAACCGACAGGCGCCTTTACGCTTACTTTTAAATCCTTTGTCACGGTGAGCGACAGAGTTTTTCTCTTTGACCTTTTCAACTCATAATCTGTTTTCATAAAGTTCATAATATTAAAACAATTATAATCTATATTTTAAGTGTTCCGTTTTTTCGGGCAAACATAAGTATAGCATTTTCTCTGTAAAAATCAAATATTTCGGGAGGACTTAATATGTGTACCGCAGCAACATACAAAACAAACGATTTTTATTTCGGCCGCACGCTCGACTATGAATTTTCATACGGAGACGAAATTACCGTGACGCCGCGTAATTACCCGTTTAAATTCAAATTCGCGGAGCCTCTAAAGAGCCACTATGCCATAATAGGTATGGCATATGTTGCGGATAATTATCCGCTCTATTACGACGCAGCAAACGAAAAGGGACTTGCCGCGGCAGGACTTAATTTTGTCGGCAACGCATATTACGGTAACGAAAAAAGCGGTAAATGCAACGTTGCGCAATGCGAATTTATACCGTGGCTCTTATGTCGATGCGCAAGCGTTGACGAAGCGAAAAAATTGCTCTCAAATGTAAATATCACAAATACGCCGTTTAACGAGTCGCTCCCCGCCGCACAGCTTCACTGGCTACTAGGCGACACAAGGGGCTGGGTCGACGTCGAGTCCGTAAAGGACGGACTTAAAGTTTACGAAAATCCCGTAGGCGTTCTTACAAACAATCCGCCGTTTGATATGCAGCTTCAAAATTTAAACAACTATATGAGCCTCAGCGCGGCCGACCCGAAAAACACATTTGCTCCCGATATAAATCTCTCGACTTATTCTCGCGGTATGGGCGCGCTCGGACTTCCCGGAGATCTCTCTTCGCAGTCGAGGTTTGTCAGAGCGGCGTTCGTCAAGGCAAATTCTCTGTCCGAGGACGGCGAAGAAAAAAGCGTAAGTCAGTTTTTCCATATTCTCAATTCGGTAAGCCAGCCAAGGGGTTGCTGCAAGCTTGAAAGCGGCAAATACGAGATTACGCTTTACACATCTTGTTGCAATACAGATAAGGGAATTTACTATTACACAACGTATGACAATCATCAAATTTCGGCTGTTGATATGCATCGCGAAAATCTCGATTCTTCCGCTTTGATACGTTATTCGCCCGCAAAAGACGAGCAGATAAATTTTCAAAACTGAAAAATTACAAAGTGCGGCGGCTCTTATTTTGAGATGTCGCCGCCTTTTTAATCGCTGTAAAACCGAAACATACCGAAAAATATAAAATACAAATAAAACACTTGACAAACGCATATAATGATAATATAATAGTTAGGCACTCTGAAAGAGGGCACAACTTAATATCGCGGGGTAGAGCAGTTGGTAGCTCGTCGGGCTCATAACCCGGAGGTCGCAGGTTCAAGTCCTGTCCCCGCAACCATTTAGGAACTGTCTTTTATGACAGTTCTTTTTTTGTCGGGTTATGAGCACGATGAGCGGTGCTCGTTGGGGCGAAGCGGTGCGCCGCTGCAATCGGTGATCAAACGATAGAGATTCCGTTTTCCGATTTCGTTTTGCACCAGAAGAACGATAGAATATCCGCCCTTATCCCGGGATTCCGGCGTGGGACGCAGGAGACAAGTCTCCATCCCATAGATGACCTTGAAAAAGTCCTGTTCAGCGCCCGGATCTATTCCGGTTGCCCGGCACTCCTTGGCTGTTGCGCTCCACAGCGATTTGCAGGCCTCCGCTGCCTCCGGAAAAGCATAGGCAACACCAACGTCGGTGATGGCCACGGCGGCCATAGCTTCTTCTATGGCCGCTTTTATAATTTCTGCCGCACTGTTGACGGCTCCGACACTGCCAAGCTTCGTATGGCAGTGCAGTTCTACCCGTGTCCCGGTAGCCGTATTGCTGTGATCCATCCTGTATGCACATCCCTTCTCTTTATTTCGTATAAATATTACCTCATGACATCTCCCGTTTTTGTCCCATGTCATGGGGTATTCTTTTTGCAGAATGGAGTGAACAACATATCGTGAAAGATAAACATCAGCCGGCATATATTTTATCCCGCTCTGCTGCCGAAAAGCTGCTGCAGGACGGATTTCCGCGCAACACGTTCGTCATCAGCTTCTATGATCCCCCATCCAAGCGAACCGGTCAGGTATCCAAGCCGCCGGATTACAGGGGAATGCCTTTGGATGTATTTTATGTGCCTCTACATGACATTGACCTTGAAATTCTGGAGGAATACGGCCTTCCCTACGACACTTATTTTCCGGAAGCGCCCGCTCTTGCCGCATTCATTTATGACGCCATGGAGAACGGAGGGAACATTGTCTGTCAGTGCGAGTATGGGCAAAGCCGCAGCGCCGCCTGTGCCGCAGCAATCCGGGAGCATTTTTATGGGGATGGCATCGAGATTTTTGCGGATTACCGTTACTACCCCAACCAACTGGTTTACAACAAGCTGAAAGCGGCGCTGGATGCGGAAATGCTTCGCAGGGACGGTGATGGATATGGGCTACGGCAGACGGCAGGAGACACAGCGGAGACTGAAAAAAGTGTACAAAGTAGGCAAGTATGGGATTGACTATATGACATTGGGGATGCGTGCTGCCTGAATGTGAACGGAGATGTCTTGTGCTGCGGTGACACCATGGCAAGAGGTTATACCATGGGGATATCATCGCAAGACACAATCCCCTATTTGTATCGCGACGATTTCCCCTTCTGCAATTATTGGGAGCCGGAGTATTACCCCAAGCCCCTCAGCGGCGCCCAGCGCCTTTTGCGGCCGGTCAGCAACTACCTAAAGGGCAACCACGATATCGAGTTTCCGGTCAATACCTACTCGGTGCGTCCTCAGCAGGTAATCCGGGAAACGCAGCTAAGCGCCTTGTAATATGTGTACACAAATGAAACCCTATCCCTCGTTTCACAGCTTCAAATCACAAAGCACCTCGTCGACTTTATCGCCGTAGCCGGGGTCTGCATGGATTTTTTCCGAAAGCAGCTTCATGAAGCTGCAATTCTCCGGCAGCTCACCGGTGAACAGCTCCGCCCGGTACAGCGGAGAAATCAGGCGATAGAAATCAAACCGATATTCCGTGGCATAGTAGTGCCCGTGCAGCAAGGCACCCTGACCAATGCTGCCATTCAAATTGGGAAACAAACACCACAGACCGCAGCAGCCACTGCGCACCTGAATCAGCAGGCAGTAAAACGGCAGCGGTGTGTAGGGACGGCAGTCGATGCGCAGAATATCCCCCGGCTTATATGGCGTGGGAAGGATGAGATCGTTGCCGCCAAAAGCCCGTGCACAGCGGGGATTGATACCCGACATTTTCGGCCGCTGTATAAAATACTGCGGCTCTCCCTCCGGCGAAAGAATGTAGGTGTGTACCGCAATGGGAAACCCATCTGAGAGTGGTTTTGCATTCCAGTCATACAGCTCCATGGTCCAGAACTGCGTTGTCCAGTTATCGTCGTATTCAGCGCGATAGGCACGGATGGACTGCTGCGCCTCCGCCAGACTCCGCACGGCGAACGGCCCGTCCAGCGTGTCTACGCTGCGCTCTTTCTCATTATATCCAAGGAGCTCCACGATGAACCGGATGCCGGGAAGTTCTGCGCTTTCCAGCGGTTTTCGTGCCGTATCCAAAGCATACAGCATTTCCTCCACGTCATGTCTCTCTTCTTCGGATGCTTCCGCCTTCAGCCGGAGCAGCAGCTCCCGCTTCCGGTACAGGCTCACCGGTGCGCCGCAGATGATCTCGGCATACTGCGTGCAGTTGAGCTTCTCCGGCGGTGCCATCAGGTACTCCCGCAGCTCCGGGGACTCCAACAGGGATAGGATTTCTTTTTTCAGTTCATCGTTCATTTGTCTCGCCTCCTGACAGAGAGTCTATCAAAGCAGGTGAGATAAAAAGAGGACACCGGGAAGAAAATTCCCGATGTCCTAATATGGCCATCTTATTTCTTTTTGTTCTCAACAAAATATGCGTAACTCTTGTGGTTATCCGCACGGTGCTTCTTTGCAATTTCTCCCCAGTCAGCGAGTTCATCTTCCAGCGTCTTCCCACCTGTTCGGGCGCAGCATTCTGCGTACTGCTTGTCGTTCAGTTTACTCCACGGCCCAAAGCTGCCGATATTATACGCTTCCATGATATATCTATCCAACGGTATATGGAGTTTTTTAATATTAGCGGCATTCCAGAAGAACTCCGGGATTTTGCTCAAACCTTCGTCATCATCTATGCTCTTAAAAATAACAGCAAAGACTTGCAGATACTTTGTGGTCATATTTACCCATTTCTGCGCTTGACCATAAGACAATCTCTTTTCGGTATAGACTTTCTGCAATTTCCCACATAGCTCGCAATGCCAACTGGTATAATCGCTTTCTGCGTCAAGAAGGTCCAACGCTTTTTTTATTTTTGATGATGCCTCAAACCGAAGTTCCCATTTTTCTTGATATTGATGCTCTGCAAATCCTTTCAGCGTGTGGGATGCCATATCTACATAAGCACGATCAATTGCGGCATCAATTGGGTTCTCCATATCGCCAAAATAGCACTGTAAAATGAAATTATGGCATTTTCTTTCAAGATCATTCATTTTTTACATTTCCTCCCGTTATTGATATTTCTCCAGTGCTTGTTGCAACTGTTTTTTTACATTTACCCGCAGATTTTTCGGTTCCAGTACCGTCATATCCGGGACGAAGCGGGCGACGGACATCTCGTTGGTGTAGACCGAAACGGTCACCGATTCCTCTGTTTCGTCAGAAAACACCACATCCTTGCCGAACAGGTCGATCACATCGCAGATCATCGCCAGACAAACCCGGAACACCGCCCGGCAGTTGCCGCCGGAATACATATAAACGTGCTTTTTCACCAGCTCCCGCACCGGCTGTACGGAATGTGCTGAGAAAACAGCAAGCTGTCGATCAGCAGCCTCAGCTCCCCATCGGTGAATTCCCGGCTGAGGTAAAAATCCGAAAGGATGTAGCTCTCCTCCAATTCTCCGGTCTTGCTGTTGGTCACCCTTTTTAATTCTATCAGACTCTCCTTGATTTTACAAGCAGGCGTGGGACAAAAACAGGGCATACCGCTTGCTATCATGAGGCCGTGCATACAGTGGGTTGAAAATCGGTATTCTTTTGATGTAAAGGATAAGCAACATGAAAAAGAAAATTTTTTGGTGCATGGATTTCGATACGAACCATCCCAAGCTCATAATCGCAACGGTTGCATGCGACAGAAACGGTTTGACGAATGAGGCGGCAGCATTCAGCGTAAGGCTGAGTGCTTTTTTATTCGGCGCACCTCGGCGGTGCATAAAACGGTGGCGTTTCGGCTTACACGGTCCAGGCGGTTCGCTTTGTTGATACAAAATCGCAAGTTTCATTTTTCTCGCTTCCGAATTTTTTATTTCAGCGTTATTTTATCGCCGATACCGTGGTTTTTCAATGGTATCGTCCTTACGGCAGGCAAGCAAAGTCACACTCGCGTGCTATTTAAAATATAATGCATTGAGGCTTTAAGCACGAGAAAGGCTGTGATTTTTTTATGAAGCGGGCAAAACGAATACTATCTTTTCTTTTAATGCTCCTTGTTGCGATTTCGGCATCTGTGCTGCATGTTTCGGCAATTTCCGCCGACACCGACGAGGTTTTTTCGGGAATAGACGTCAGCGTTTATCAGGGAGATATAGATTTTGAACAGGTTAAAAGCAGCGGAATCGAAGTTGTATATATAAGAGCGGGATACGGTTTTTCCGTAACCGACCCGAAATTCGAGGAAAATTACACCAACGCGACAAAGGCCGGTCTTAAATGCGGCGCGTACTATTTTGTGACCGCACGAAATACCGAGCAGGCATATTTGCAGGCAACGCGCTTTGCCGAGATTATAAGCGGAAAAACCTTTGCCGCAAGACCTGCCATGGATTTTGAGGAATTCGGCAGCCTCGAAAAAAACGGCATAAATATTGTGGGGCTCGCATTTATGCAAAAACTCCGAGAGCTTACGGGAATAGTACCGATTCTTTACACCGACGCATACAACGCCTCGGAAACCTGGGACTGGAATTTTGCGCAGTTTCCGCTCTGGGTTGCCGATTATGACGCGGAAGAACCGTATGTTACAAGTAATATTTGGCAGAGCTATGCGGGATTTCAGTACAGCGACCGCGGCGAAATTCCGGGGATTTACGGCAATGTTGACCTCGACAGGTTTACTTCGTCGGTATTTTTAAACGGCGCAAACGAAGTTACGCCCACAGAGTCGCCCGATGCCATAAGATATACGGTAAAACGCGGCGACACGCTTTGGGGGATTGCAAAGAAATTCGGCGTTACGGTGTCGGCTGTCGTAAACGCAAACAACATCAGAAATCCCAATCTTATATACGTCGGAGAAGTGTTTATAATCCCACATATGACGTCCGCGGAAAGCTCCGGATACACGCTTTACACGGTAAGACGCGGCGATACTCTTTGGGGAATATCGAGAAAATTCGGCACAAGCATAAACAGCATAGTCGCGCTTAACGGCATTGAAAATCCGAACCTCATATATGCGGGTGAAGTGTTTAAAATACCCTCTGCCCGCTCGGAACAAGCCGTAATTTACACGGTAAAGCGCGGCGACACGCTTTGGGGAATATCAAGGAAATTCGGCACCACCGTTGAAAATCTGGTAAAGCTGAACTCCGTTAAAAACCCGAATCTCATATACGCCGGAGAAAAGCTGATAATCGGATGACAGACAAAAGCCGTCCGCACCCTTTGAAAAACTACGAGTGCGAACGGCTTTTAAGCAATATGTGTTTTATTTATTTGTCATTTTGAAGTGCAGACGGCTGAGCGACTGTATGAGCCTGTAATGCTTGAAATTATATTTGCGAAGCAAACGCAATTTTCCGCTCTTGACGGAGCTGAGCTCATATATTTCGGGGCTTAATTCCTTTGCCTTGCGATCGAATTCCATAAAGCGTTTTCTGTTTTCCATATCGCTGTCGGGATAGCTCGAATATATTGCGCTCTGCGTAATTATAAGGTCTGCTATGCAGGTCCTCATATAATCCGCTTTTGCGCTGTCTGCCTTATCCGAGGAAATATAATCCCTGTAAAAGTCAAACATATGGAACGTAACCCTGAGATGGTCGTTTATATGCTTTTGGAAACCGAGAATACTCACGCTCTGAGTTGAGAGCGCAAGCCTGTACATATAAACATGCAGGTCAAAGAATGTCACCTTGTTTACAAATGGCACCGGGAACATAACATATTCGACATCCACATAAAAGCACTTTTCGTCAATAACAATGTTATTATCTTTAAGCACGCTCGTCTTTATTACAAGGGCGTGCATAGGTATATAAACCTTATTTGCAACATCGGCGAAGTCATATTCCGTCCCGTCTTTGAACTGCGGAAAATCAACGGTCTTTTGGCGGTTGACGTCGTCATAATACTCATAATAGTTTGTAAACACATATTCGGATTCGGTTTTTTCGAGATCCTCGACGAGCTTCACAAAATCGGCGGTGTTGACCCAGTCGTCACCGTCCACAACCTTAAAGTATTTGCCGACGGCATTGCGAATACCGCAGTTAATAGCGGAGCCGTGACCGCCGTTTTCCTTTGAGATAACCCTGAATGTATCGGGGTACTTATCGGCGTACTCCTTGCCTATTTTTGCGGTGTTATCCTTTGAGCCGTCGTCAACCACGATAACCTCGAATTTTTTCATTACAGCCTCGTCGCAAACAAACGAGTCAAGCGTCTGATTCAAAAATTTTTCGACATTGTACGACGGTATTACAACCGTAAGAAGCTTATCCATAATTTTCACCTCAATAATAAGTTCCGTGAAGCAGTATTATTCTCTCCGAAACAATACGATTTAAAAATTTATTTGACCGGCGTTATTTCCTTTGCCTCGGAATTCTTTGATGTGACGGACTGAATGAGATAGCCGAGCGCAAGCCAGAAGAGGAACGCTCCGCCGGTGTTCATATAAAACGTCTCCGAATAGAACATCATAGAGGCAAATATAGGAGCTATAATGCTGAGCAGAGCGGTATTATATTTGTATTTTTCACCCTTAAATTTAAAGAAATTCTTAAATATGAGCACCAGCACCAATATTATATATGCCGCGATAATCACAACACCCAAAATGCCCTGACTTACAAGTATGTCGACAAAGCTGTTGTGCATACTGTGGAATTCAATAAAATCATTGTTGACAAGATAAGTGTCGGGGAGTTTATCCTCGGCATAAGGAACATAGTTCCTGAAGGTTACGCCGGTTAACGGCTTCGTTTTGAATATTTCGAGTCCGCTGCCCCAAATAGCAAAGCGGCGGTTGCTCACGTCACCGTTTATGTCGTTACTCTGACGGCCGATCTCAAGCTTCTGCTTGTCCTTTTCCTTCTGAGCATCGGTTTTATCCTTATCGCTGCTTATGATGTGCTCATACTGCCATTTCTTGAATTCGGAGGTTGAAACCGACACAACCTTTATCGCGGCAAAGGATGCGACTGCCGCTGTAACAGCAAGCAAAACGCATATTACGCCCCTTGCGAACGCTTTTTTTGCTTCGAGCTTTTTGCTCCTGAGCGCGGTGAGATACACATAGACCAAAAGCGCGCAGAACAGCGATACCATACCGGTTCGCGAATCCGAAAAAGCTATATAGCATATCTGTAAAACGATATTTATGATGTACAAAGCCTTTAACGGCTTCTTTGCGTCCTTGTAAAAATACAGGCTCATTATTATGGTTATTGCCGAGAATACTGCACCGTAATTGGGGTCGGAATACACACCCCAAAGCCTGTTCCAAAGGAATCCGAGAATTACGACTACTCCGTTTACCTCCGTATACGAATAGTAATCGGCAAAGAGCATAACCGTTCCCGCCGCAACAGCCAGGAATGTATACGCCATAAAGAAGTGTGAAATTATGTAGAATTCCTTTTTCTCCGCGGTACCGTCGGACGTGGTGTCATAAGTGTACAGTATAAAATACTGGAACGCCATCCAGACGAGTGCCTTTGCGTTTTCCGACAGCCCGTACTGCCTTGTAAGCAGCGCCGACAGCGCATAGCTTCCGCAAAATGCAATAAGCAAGAATAAGCCTTTTGCATGTAAGTATTTTTTGAAGCAGACGACTCTTATTACAAGAACCGCTATTCCTATCGCCGTTACCGCATATGCAATCCAGGTAAGTACCGAGCGGTTTGCCGTAAGGCCGTTGAACGAGAGCAGTGTAAGCGCAAGGAAAAGCAGCTTAAAGCCGGTCGCCTGCGACCCCTTCCTGAGTATACTTTCTTTCATATTAACTCCTCACACCAATTCATAAAAATTCTGCGCTGAAAGGTCATATCCGGCTCTCCGTACTTCATCGGTACGGTCAATCCGTTTATAGCCCTTGGCTTTTTCTATTTTTTCCGCCCAAACCTTTGCGTCACCGTCTTTGTCAATCGAGAGGGTAACACAGTTTTCCGTTATCACGGCGTCGGACGGTATATGATCGCTCAGGCAGCACATAAGCCCGGTTGCTTCGGCCTCCACAGCGGCTATGCCGAAGCCCTCAAAATGCGACGGCATAAGATATATATCCATAGCCATCATATAATTATAAGCATCGGTCTGCCTGCCGGTAAAGGTGACCTTGTCGGTTAAGCCGAGGCTCTTTACCTGCTCCTTTACATTGTCAAAAAGCAAGCCGTCACCGACGAGTAAAAGGCGTGCGTCGCTGTCGATTTTGCACAGCTCGGAAAATACACGCACCATAAAATCGTGATTTTTGGGATAAAGGAAATTTCCGACACTGCCTATGACGAATTTATCCTGCAATTGCAGTTTTTCGCGCATTGCTTCCCTCTTTTCGGGAGAATACGTAAAGCTTGCAAGGTCAATACCGTTTTTTACGAGCTTAAACTTGTCCGACCCGACGATTTTTTCGGGGAATATCCATTTACCCGCAAGAGCCGAGCAGGCGTAAAAGTCGGTTCCGTATTTATAAAGGAAATTGCGGCAAAGGTTATTGAGCTTTATCATAAGCGCGCGCTTTTTCGGGTTTGAACAGTCATACCACGCACTGTGAGAATGTATGATAACCTTTTTTACTCCGCAGTCGTGCGCCGCTTTGGGTCCCGGATAGCATATCGCGGTAGAAATATTGAAATATGCGGTATCATATCCGTTTTTCTTTATTATATCGCAAATCGCCTTATACTGAGCACGCGGATTTTTAAGAGTCGGTATTTCAAAAAGCCCCGCGCCCTTGCTCTCAAGCTTTTCCTTAAGCTCATTATCTATTTGTGTTGTGAGAAAATCGAAATGCACCTCACCCGGGGAAAAGTGCTCAAAAAAGTTGAGCATATACTTGTCAATTCCGCCGGCTTTTCCGTTCATAATATAGCCGAAAAGCACCTTTTTCAACTGTTTGCCCTCCACATTATTTTTTTAGCTTAAGCCCCGAAAACAGCGACGGGAAGCTTTTTTTGACCGCCGAAATAAATTTGCCCGTGAAAAGAAGCACGCCTGTATTTCCGCCTTTAAGCTGGTCCGCCATAATTTTTACAAGCCTGCTGTCAGGCTCGGCGTAAGGCATAAGCTCCTTGTAAAGCTCACTTTTAAGCTGAGCCTTGAGCCAGTCTTTTCTGTCTTTCCCGGACATTCCGGAGCGTTTGTCATTATTTTTTTCGAGAGCCGAAAATACGCTTCTGACATATATGCCGGCAAGATTTTTAAGTATATCTCCGTCACACATACCGTTTTCACGGTAAAAACCGAGCAGCTCGTTTATACGCATTTCCTGAAGCTCAAAGTAATTTTTGACAAAGCGGCACGTAAGGCTTTGATTGTCTCTCTTGGCATAGTGGTATGCCGTGTCATCAAGAATTACCATGGAATCAACATATCTGAAGAAATCTATATTAAATTTAAAATCCTCGTTAAGCGGCATATCGCAAAATGTAACTCCGGAGGAAAACACCGCGTCTTTAAGATAAATCTTATTCCAAAGGTAGCCGAAAAGCGTGGTGTTTTCGATTTTAATTACTTCTTTCGCCACATTCTCTTTACCCGAGAGAGCTTTGCTCTCATATGACACGGGATTTGTCATATACAGCTTACCGGTCTTGTCGTAATACTCCTCCACCGCGCCGAACATCACAACCGTGGGAGAAGCGTCACGCGAAGCCGAATACATTTTTTCAAATATATCGCTGTCTATTTTATCGTCGGAATCCATATAATAGAGATACTTGCCCGAAGCGGACTTTGTGCCGAGATTTCTCGCGCTGCTCGCTCCGCCGTTTTTCTCCTTATGGATAACCCGAACCCTGCCGTCCGAGGCTGCAACCTCATCGCATATCTTGCCGCTGCCGTCCTTGGAACAGTCGTCGACGAGTATAAGCTCAAAGTCGGCAAAGGTTTGCCGAAGAACGCTGTCAAGCGTATCCCTGAGATATTTTTCGACGCCGTAAACCGGCATTATAACACTGAAATACGGTGCGCTCATATTTTTCACAGCCTTTCGGATTATTTTATCTTCCCGCTTTAAGCTTTGCGAAAAGCTTTGTATTGCCCGACTTAACGGAAGAAATGACCTTGCCCTCAAGATATGTGAGCGCGGTGCTCTTCATCTTAATCGGTATAAGCATAAGCTTCATATACTTTGACTTCGGCACAGCCGCAGAAACCGCCGCACGCGCCTTGGGGTCGTTTATCATCTTTCTTATCTGCGCCTTTTTTTCGCCGGCAGGCAAGGTGCAGTTTTTGTTTGTAACGTTTTCAACGCATCCGACTATGCGCTCAATATATCTTCTCGAGAGAAATTCCTCTATCTCCGGAGTCATAATTCCCCAGTGCTCATAGAGCTCTCTCATCCACTCGTTCTCCTCCTCGCGCTTTTCGTACATATCGCTTCTGTACTTGGCGGTTTCGGACTCGGCTCTCTGACGGATAAAGTGGTAATACTTATTTGACGTCACGCCGACTCTCTCAACGTCGCGCACAACGGAGAGGTTAAAGGGGAAATCATCCCAGAAGGTCTGCGGGAAATATAGCTTGTTGTCTCTTATATAATCACCCGAGAAGAGCTTATTCCACGGAGTGTAGAGAAGATTGCGGTCAAAAAGGTTGTGTGCGTCGGCTCTGAATTCAGCCTGAGTTTTGTATATCTTATCCTTGTAGACCTGCTCCTGCGTGAATTTTTCGGTGTCACTGTAATATGTGTCGATATAGTAACCCGAAACAACGAGTTGTAAATCGTTTTTCTCGGCCAAATCGACCATATCCTGAAGCATGGTTTTTTCAGCCCAGTCGTCGGAGTCCATAAAATACATATATTTTCCGACAGCCTTATCTATGGCGACGTTTCTCGCCGAGGGAGCGCCGCCGTTTTCCTTATGGATAACCTTTATACGCGGGTCCTTTGCGGCGTATTCATCGCAGATTTTACCGCTGTTATCGGGAGTTCCGTCGTCAACGGCAAAAAATTCCCAATCGGTAAGGGTCTGATTTTGTATACTCTCGATAGCCCTGCCAACGTAATTTTCGACGTTGTAAACAGGCATTATAACACTAACTTTTACATCATTCATAGCCTTTGACCGTCCCTCGCTCAAAATAATTTATCTGTTACCGCCAAAGCCGAAGCTATGACCTTATCCATATCATAATATTTATACTCGGCAAGTCTGCCGCCGAAGATAATATTGCTTTCGCCATTTGAAAGGTCGCTGTATTTGCTGTAAAGCGACTGATTCTTTTCGTCGTTTACGGGGTAATACGGCTCCATACCCTCCTGCCACTCGGACGGATATTCTCTTGTTATATACGTCTTTTCCTGAGTACCGAATTCAAAGTGCTTGTGCTCTATAATTCTTGTGAATTTGGTCTTTTCGTCAGTATAGTTCATAACGGCTACACCCTGATAGTTTTCACAGTCAAGCAGTTCGTTTTCAAAACGGAGGCTGCGGTATTCGAGCTTGCCGAAGCGATAGTCGTAATACTGGTCTATGGGGCCCGTGTAGACAACGGTGTCCGCAAGGGCGGAAAGAGCTTCCCTGTCCTTTAAGAAATCGGTATCAAGACGGGTGTCGATTCCTTCAAGCAGCTTTTCGATAAGCTTATTGTAGCCGCCTATCGGAATACCCTGGTATCTGTCGTTAAAATAGTTGTTATCATAGGTGAATCTGACCGGCAGACGCTTTATTATAAATGCAGGCAAATCCTTGCATTCTCTGCCCCACTGCTTTTCGGTATAGCCCTTTATGAGCTTTTTGTAAATATCATATCCGATAAGGCTTATTGCCTGCTCCTCGAGATTTTTGGGCTCACCCGTAACCTGCTTCTTCTGCTCCTCGATTTTGGCTCTTGCCTCCTCGGGAGTCACAACACCCCACATCTTGTTAAAGGTATTCATATTAAACGGCAGGTTATAAAGCTCTCCGTAATAATTTGCAACCGGGGAATTTGTGTAGCGGTTGAATTCAACAAGGTCGTTTACATAAGTCCAAACTCTCTTGTCGTTTGTGTGGAATATATGCGCGCCGTATTTGTGCACGGTTATGCCCTCAATATCCTCGCAATAAATATTTCCGCCGAGATGGCTTCTTTTGTCGATAACAAGGCACTTTTTACCGTGTTTTGTCGCTTCGTGGGCAAAAACGCTTCCGAAAAGTCCGCTGCCTACGATAAGATAGTCATACTGTTTCATAATTTTTCCTCCTGCGCCGAAGCGCAATTAAAAAATGTATTGTTTGAATTTATCACGCCGCCGACTTAGTTTCGTCGGACGATGCCGTTGTCTTGGTTTCAGCCGTAGTGTGCTCTTTGGTAGTTTCGCTGTTTTTGGTTGCCTCGGCGGTTGTCTGCGGTTTTGTCGTGGTTTCGGATTTATTATTGCCGCCGCTGTGCTTAGCCGATGTCATGGCGGAACTTTTGCTTTTTGAACCGCCGTTTGAAGAGCCGCTGCTCTTTGTTGCGGACGAAGAGGATTTTGAGCTCTTGGTTGTTGTCTGCGACTCTTGTTTTTTCTTTGACGACGCAGTTGTTTCCGGGACTTCGCCGTAAATGAACAGGTGCATTCTGTCGGCTGCCGCCGCAAGATCGTATCTCCATACCCATGCGCCTTCGTAAATACCGCCTACCGCGTTATCCTCGTCGCCGGGAACAACCATAGTCTCAATGGTTATATCATTTGAAAGCATCGGAGCGAAAGAGAGAACCTCCGGAACCGACATCGATGTTTCACAAAGAGCCATACCCGCCTTTACCAAATCGGCATACTTTGTGGGGCTGATGTTTCTCGCCTTGTCGATAAGGCACTCAATAACCTTTTTCTGCCTATCCACACGGGCGTTATCCGAATCGCGCTTTCTGATACGCGAATACACGGACGCCTGCTCGCCCGTCAGGTGCACCATACCCGATTTTTCGACATATTGGAAATTCGGATTATCGTCGTCACCGATATTGTTAAGCTCAAGACGCTCGTCCTCGGTTATATCAATATCTACTCCGCCGAGGATATCTATTGCCTCGGCAAGCTTATAAAAGTTTATCGTGGCATAATCGGTAATATTCATATTGAAATTCTGGTTTAGCGTTTTGATGGCAAGCTCCGCTCCGCCGTAAGCATAGGCGTGAGTTATTTTCTGATTGCCGTGCCCGTCTATCGCAACACAGCTGTCACGGAGGACGGAAATCAGCTTAACGTCGTTTTTTGCCTTATCTATGCTCACTATCATTATAGAATCGGA
>ERZ780083.531-NODE-531-length-15011-cov-5.497994_pt1 | contig 15011 bp, 15 predicted proteins | sample MGYA00511838_ERZ780083 | MGnify/ENA primary metagenome ERZ780083 (study PRJEB29588, sample SAMEA2152602) | human gut metagenome | biome: human gut; feature: human-associated habitat; material: faeces | place: Denmark | collected 2008/2010 ...
GGGGGCAGATGACCGGAAGGAGGAAATAGGTTGAGCGTTCTGAAGAACAAAAGAAGTGTATCCAGTTTGGAGTTCTATCATAATGCCATAATGCTCCGGAGAGAAATCACAATGCTGCTCCTCCGGGACTTTGGCATCAAGGACAAGGTGAGGAGTGTCAAGTCATTGTATGGGGTGCCGGGAATGGAGCCGGAGGATGAGCAGAAGTTTCGGGAAATAGTGGAGAAGTATGAAATGAAAGCCACGATAATAGAGGAATATCCGGCATGGCTCATAGACAAGATGAGGAATAACATAATGAATATCCTCCACAACATGATAATGAACATCACACAGGCAAATACGATATATCCAGTATGTGAGAGTGAGTTCTATGACCGGAGAAACTTCCAAAATCATGCCATAGGAAACTGTGAGCAGCTCCTTCAGGAGATGCAATACATTATATCCATCATCCCGGTGGATGCACAGAAGTATATCCGATATGTGGAAATGATTGAGAAGGAGATAGCCCTCCTGAAGGGATGGAGAAAGAGTGACAACAAAATCCTGAAGAAAATCAGGGAGAATGAAGCAGCCAAAGCACAGAAAGAAGGTGCTTCCCAAAAGGCTGAAAAACAAGTATAATTATCCGGGGCAAGCTTTGTATCAAGAGACTTTTCCACCGTTGAGTGCTGTGGTGTCGGCGGCGGCGTTTGCTAATTGTAACAATAATGGTAATAGTAATAATAACAACGCCGCCGGGGATGGTGGAGTCCGCCCGATTTCGTGTATGTATACTAAGTGTAGGCTATGTGCCGATATACGATACAGGAAAGGAAAGCTTGTCCTTCCGAAAGGTAAAGAAGCTCATCTTCTGATAGAGGGAGGATGGGGGAACATCTTGATGCACCCTGATACGTCAGTTGGTGCTAGAAACGAGGTGAAGCTCTATGAATGATATGGAGTCTGTATATGATGCCAACTCCCTACTTGATGCCTTTAACAAGTCAAAGAAGGGAACAGCGTGGAAAGAGTCAGTACAGCGGTATGAAAACGCTGTATAACGCCTTGGAACATGCTCAAATTGATAAGGCAAAGCTGACAGGCGAAAAGTACATGAGAAAGTCCGTGGGTATTGGAAGCCAAATATCTCAAATATCCGGAGTATACTATCCCACAAGGATAGACAACTACTGCAAGATTGTAAAAGGCATGAAATACTATGGGCGGTACATGGATGACATCTACATCATCCATGAAGACAAGGAGTACCTGAAGGGGCTCCTGAATGACATACAAGGGATATGTGATGAGCTTGGACTCTTTATCAATCCAAAGAAAACACAGATAGTAAAGCTGTCACATGGCTTCACATTCCTTAAAATCAAATATAACCTAACAGAGACAGGAAAGGTACAGGAACGTATCAGCAAGGACTCCGTCACAAGGATGCGGAGAAAGCTGAAGAAGTTCCGGAAGCTCATGGATGCCGGGGAGATGTCCTTTGATGATGAGAGATGTGCCTATGCCTCATGGAAGGGCGGTGTGAGCCACTATGACTCATACAATGTAGTTAAGAGTATGGATAAGCTCTTTGATGAGCTTTTTATCCATCCATTTATTGGAGGAGGACACAGAGATGAGCAAAACAACAATGAGCAAAAATGAGATAGAACAGAAAATAAGAGACCTGAAGACCAAGCTCTCATGTCAGGAGTCTGATATTGGGGACTGGAAGATTGCCAAGTGTATTGAGTATTCTACCCTTGGGATGGAGTCACCTTATGACCTTCAGGAACTCCACAAACAGAGACAGGTCATCCGTGATGAGATTGGAGCCTTGGAAGAGGAACTTGCCAAGTGTGAAGATGAGGATGAAGCCGCTTCTGAAAAGTAGGCGTTATTCACAAAATTATTGTCAAAAAAAGCGGAGGGTTTTTCCCTCCGTTTCGTGCTTATAAATACCGGAAATATTTCCCGAAAAGTTTTGTCAAAAGTTTTGAGAAGTTTTGACAAAAATTTTGAGCGGCTACACATATATATTCTCCTCCTTTGTTTTCAGGTAAAAGAAAAAGCGCAGACACCCGAAGATGTCCACGCTGACATAGTTACCTGATCTGTATTTCGTTTCTGATTTTTTCTCAGTATAACATATAGGAAAAGATGCCGCAAGAGAAAATTTTTCTCAAAACCCTTATTGACCTAAAGTTAGCTTTAGGTATTATGATAAAACCATCCCGTAAGAAATGACTCTAACGTGGAAAATCAAGCATATCGAAAGCTACGGCGCCAACAGCGGCTTCCCTGTATACGGCGGAAAACTGTAAGGCGAACCGTCAGCGTGACGAAAACAGGAAATTTTTGCGAAGCAAAAATCCGAGCTTCATGTCGAGGAGAGGATTTCGTCTCCCTGCATAAAATTATCTAAAGCTGACTTGTTTTGTACTATAAAGTTTCCCCCGGGCTGTGTCGATATTATTCATATAGAAAAAAACAGACACCATGGATGGAGAAAAAGCTACGGATGGCGGCCTTGAGAGAGGTAGCCATCCGCTTTTTGCGGCAGTAATCGCTGTCGGAGAGGGAGATATTATGGCAATAACAGGAATCGGCTACGGAAGGACATTTGTGTATGAGGCACAGAAGCGAGTAAATGCAGGGGATGTACAGAGTGCGCAGGGAAGTGCGACGGAGACGACAGAATCCCGTTTCGCGGAGAGCATTGAGGAATTGGCAAAAGAAGACAACACCGTGAAGACTCCGGTGACCCGCGGCGTACAGCTGGCCCGCCATATCGAGGGAAAGGACAAGGTGCCCTATGGAGAAATGGCTGAGGACGGCGTCATTGAATACAACGGGGTGACCTTCGTCTGTGATTATGAGCACAACCGCCTGACACTGGGGGATACCACCAATAAAGAGGATTGCATTAATATTCCGTTGTCCGGCGGCGGAAGCCTGCTGGTGAACCGGGACAACATTGATGCCCTGTCCAAGGCCATCGGCATGTTCAGGCCGGAGGATGTGAAACGGATCCTGGAGGCGCTGGCAAAGGATAACAAGATCCAGCAGATGAAGAAAGAACTGGATGACATGGAGAACGGCGATGATGTGGATAACAGTGAGGAAGCATCGGAGACCGCCGACACGGACAAGGCAGCGGGAACGGATCCTTCCGGGACGGCCGGAGAGCCGGGAAAAGAGGATTTAAGTCTCATGGCACAGATCAAAGAGAAGATGCAGGAGATCTACGACAAGCTTCAGAACGGAGACACGGATACCAAGTTCCAGATCGGCAATCAAGAATTTACGATCAAGGAGTGGGATCATTTCTTAGAGAAATTCGACAGTGTGCAGGATGCCATCCGGGCGGCGCTGGAGGAAAAAATCGAAAAGGAAAAGGTAGAACGGCTGGAAGAGAAACTGACAGGTATGTCGGAGACGGCAGAAGAGCCGGATGAGGTGGATAGTATCCTGGCCCAGAGTGTGAAAACCACGGAAGAGGGCAGTGACCCTAAGACCTGGTATATCACCTGCTTTAGCGAAGATGGCATCTGGTGTAAGAAATTCACCGAAGGACAGGAAGGAGAGGATCTGTGGCGTATGGAATTTACGGATCCTTCCCAGTACCAGAAGGTGTTAAATTATTTACAGAGCTTCGCAGAGGGGGAAGAAGTTCCGCATGCAGAGGAAGAGGACTTCTGGAGAAGATTCCTTGAGGAAGACGCACGGTAGATCTGGCGTCAATCAGGATTTTTCCGATATTCCCGAGGAGATTTTCCGTATACTTTTTTGAACAGGTCCTTAAAATAGTTGCTGTCGTTGAAGCCATATTCCAGAGCAATATCCGTGATGGAGCTGTCGGAGGTGAGCAGAGCCGTCTGGGCATGCTTTAATCGTACGTAATTTAAATATTCCTTGAAGCCCATACCGGTGATCAGCTTGAATTTTTTACTGAAATAGGTGGGGCTTAGGGAAGCTACGGAGGAGACCTCTTCCAGTGTCAGTGGCTTGCGGAAATTGTTGTAAATGTATTTCGTGGCAAGCAGGATGTCCGCATCCCGGGAGTTCAGCAGATCCGGTTCCTTTTCATTCATGACGGAATGCCGCATCAGCATGAGCAGAAGCTCTTCCAGATAGCAACGCTCAAAATGCTCGGAGTATTGGTCGAAGCGGGAATTCTCGGTGAGCATACGGGTCAGCAGAGAGTGCAGATATTCCTGGTATACCGTAGGAACGCTGCCCATGAAGGAATGTAGCTGTAGCCCCTGCCCGGATATGGAAGTGAGGCTGTCGGCAGACCGGTCCGATAAATGCAGATATTCTTCTTTGAAATAGATCATTACGATCTCGCAGACCTCTCCGGCGGAATACAGAGAGTGATGCAGTTCTCCCGGAGCGATGAAGACCAGATCTCCGGCTTCCATCTGATAGACCGTATCTTTTAACAGGAAACGGCAGCTTCCCGACCAGAGATAAAAAATTTCATAAAAGCTGTGATAATGATCGGGCTGCAGGGGAGAAAAATCACCTCTGCGGCCTTTTTCCACGGTGATCCGGTCAATATTTTTTCTACCCTGTTTACCTTTTTTCGTTGTGATATCCATAGCTGCTCCTTCACTTTTTAAATCTACTGACATTGATACAGTCAGAATACCACAAAAAAACAGTGCTTTCAACATAAACAAGCTATAAAAACAGCAGTAAATATAAATTAATTACGCTATTATAATAACTGAAAAAGGAACCCGCCTCTTTCAAAAATACTTTTCTCTCTATCCCCCTCGGTACACTCCCCTCTCGCCGAGGGGAATTTTTTGCGCAAAAATCACAGAAAACAGGCAGTCTCGTTACAATGGATTGCGCATTTTCCAAAGGATTGTTACCATAAGGGTACAGATCGGCCGGCATACGGTGCTAAAGCAAAGGTGCTAAAGCAAGGGTGCTAAAGCAAAGGTGCTAAAGCACCTGAGAGTTTGCAGAGTACAGAAAGGTATAGGGATTAGTATGGATAAAAAGAAAACGGGCAATCTGATCCGGGAAGCCAGACAATGCAAAAATTATACCCAGAGTGAACTGGGAAGGATGTTAGGGGTGACCAACAAAGCGGTATCCCGGTGGGAGAATGGAGAAAGTTTTCCGGATATCGGCGTATTGGAGTCCCTGTCCCATCTGTTGGAACTGCCGATTCAGGACATTGTGACCGGAGAGCGGGCGGGAGACCGGGAGGAGGCTGTGACGGAAGTCGTGAGACTGGCAAAGCTCCAGGAGCAGCGGAAACGTGAAAAGAGGCTCCTGTATCTGATCGTGCTGGGGCTTTTGATCTATCACTGTGTCATCGGGATCTGTTTATTTTCCGGAAGAGGGTTGTTTGGGGGAAGAGATATTGCCTGCCAGGTGGCCGGAATCTCCATGGCGGGGACGCTGACGATGCTGTGGCTTGTATACCGGTATTTCGGAAAGGAAGAGGATGTGAAAATGATTCCCTCCAGTCAATTAAGCAGAGGACTTGGAATAGCATCCCTTGCGATGCTATTGTGGAGTGTTGGAATCATGTATTTAAGCTTCGGAATGGTCCGGGCAGGAAGTGTTCCCCTTGGTATGGAACTCAGCTCCCTGGGACCGTTTTTGAACAATCAGCTTTGTGCGGGCTATGCCCTGAATGTAATATTTCTGGCAGTGGAAATGTACCGTCTGCTCATGGAGCGGACGGTACTGCATCCGGGATGTGTGATCTCACCGGCGGTCATCTATCTGGATTTCTTTTACATAGACATTCTGGGCCGGATGGATACCCTGGACAGCGTCTGGAAGGCACTGGACAGAGGGACGGTACTCATTTTGCTGGAGGCAGTGTCGGGAATTGTATTTTTGTTTATACAGTCCCACCGTTCTCGTTCTCACGCATCCGATAGCCTACGCCGATCTCTGTGAATACATACTGGGGCTGTGCGGGATTCTGCTCCAGCTTTCTGCGGATGTTCGCCATGTTGACCCGGAGGATCTGATTATTATTGTCCATATAGGGACCCCAGATGGCATTCATGATATAGCTGTAGGTCAGAACTCTGCCGGAATTTTCCGCTAAAAGTGTAAGCAGCTGGTATTCGATCTGGGTCAGATGTACCTCTTCGCCCCGCAGGCGGATCAGTCGTTTCTCGAAATCAATCTCCAGATCCAGTGCCTTATATACATGACCGGGAGTCTGGGCGTGGCTGTGCCGCAGAGAAGTGCGGATCCTTGCCATGAGCTCGCCGGTGCCGAAAGGTTTTGTGATATAATCATCCGCCCCCAGATCCAGAGCGGAGACCTTCTCCTGCTCCTTGGTGCGGGCAGATATGATGATCACCGGAACATCGCTCCAGGAACGGAGTTTCTGTAATACCTCCAGCCCGTCCATGTCCGGCAGCCCTAAATCTAACAGGATCACATTGGGGCAGAAAGAAGTGCTGAGACTCAGTCCCTCTCTGCCGTTTAAGGCATGCATGATCTTGTAGCCTTCCCGGTCCATGGTAGCGGTGATGAAATTACTGATACTTCTATCGTCTTCGATTAAGAGAACTTTGATCTTATTCATATCTGTGATCCATATCCTTTCCGGTATTTTCAAGAGTTCTGTCTTATGTGGCTGAGAGTACACTTATTTTTCTGAAGCGACAACTCCCACCTTGGGCAGTGTGAAACAGAATTCCGCGCCATCCGCATGATTCCGGCCACTCAGCGTTCCGTGATGGGCGGTGATGATGGTCTTGCAGATGGATAGACCGATACCCATGCCCTTGCGGGAATCCGAGCTCTGGGAATTGTTGTAGGTACCCGTCTCGAACAGATTCTGTAATTTTTCTTCCGACAATCCTTTTCCGTAGTCTCTCACAATAAAAGATACATGCTCCGGATGATCCTCCACGATGAAATCAATGGGCAGGATACTTCCGGAATGAACGATGGCGTTTTCCAGCAGATTGATGGTGACCTGCTCGATCAGCACCGCATCCATGGGGATCATCAGAAATTCCTCGGGGATCTTGACCCGGATGGCGGCATCGGGATAGCGTTTTTTCAGTTTCTCCAAAGCTTCTCCCACCACTTCCTCCACCGGTTCCTCTGTGGTATTGATGCTTAAGCTGTCTCCCTGGATACGAGTGACGGACAGCAGATTTTCCACCATATTCAACAGCCAGTTGGAATCCTCATAGATATTGGTCATGATCGTACGCTGTTCGGTGGAGCTTAGATCGTTCTGACTTTCCAGAAACAGGGAGCTGTTGCCGATGATGCCGGTGAGCGGCGTGCGCAGATCGTGGGAGATGGCGCGCAGTAGATTTGCACGCATCTTTTCCATTTCGGCCTCTGCCAGCCGCTTTTCCCGCTCTGCGATCATCTCGGACTGGATGGTCATATGGGAGGTCATGGTACACAGGATCAGAGTGATCCCACTCATCAGCAGGAAGGTGATAGGGTAGCCGGTCAGTGAGAAATTAAGCTTATAATACGGATAGGTGAACAGATAATTGATCGCTATTACGGAAAAAAGGGTGCAGGCAATGCCGTAGCCGTAGCCCACCGTCCATCTGGCGATGATCACCAGTGCCAGAATGTAGAACAGTGCTACATTGGCATGGTTGTCCGGTACTATATGCTGATATAAAAAAGAGGCAAGAGTGGCGCACAGCATGCAGGCGGCACAGATCAGGATACTGATGGCGTGCCTGGTAAAGGGTGGTTTTAAGCGGAAGCTTTTCCGCGGTGATTTTTTATCGGAAAGTGATCGGAACACGGTGTGATCCTCCATGAAATATTGTTAGTCGTTTTGTAAATTTATTATAACTATAGTACCATTACTTTGCAATGCAAGGTGTAAAGAAGTAGTTAAGGATATATGAAAACCGGTATATTTTCCCCTAAAGCTACGGCAAAAGGCAGGTATCCTCAGGAAAATCCAAGACACAAAAAATAGGAACATATACTTTCGTTAGGTTGACATCAGGAAAAACATTAGATTAAAATGTAGTATGGCGGCGGTCCTGAAAGGGCGGACCGTCTATGTGGACAGGAGAGGAATAGGTTATGTTTCTGACAGGATGGGCACTATTGCCGGCCATCGCACTGGTGGTATGGATCTATAGACAGGATAAGGTGGAGAAGGAGCCGAAAGGATTATTGTGGAAGATTTTCCTGTTCGGCGTGTTGTCCGTGATCCCGGCCATGATACTGGAAATCATTCTGGATGAAGTATTTCTGGTATTTGTGGATGCAGATACGCTGTGCTACGTGATCCTGGATAATTTTATCGGGGTGGCACTGATCGAGGAACTTTGCAAGATGCAGGCGGCCAAATGGGCGGCATGGAAGCATCCGGCATTCAATTATAAATTCGATGCCATCGTGTACTGTGTGACTTCGGCATTAGGATTTGTAGCCATTGAAAATGTTCTGTATTGTCTGGACGGTGACATTGGGACGGCAGTGACCAGAGCCCTGTTGTCCGTGCCTTCCCATGCCATCGATGGCGTGATCATGGGATATTTCTTCGGTGTGGCGAAGGAGGCAGAACTTGCAGGCGATAAAAAACGCAGGAAACGCTACCTGAAGCTCAGCGTGTTCATGCCGATGATCGAACACGGTATCTATGATTCCGCATTGTCTCTGGATGCGGACTGGATCTTCGTTTTCTTTTTCCTGTTTGTGATCGTGGTGGATGTCTGGGCCTATAAATTTGTGAAAAAGCAGTCTGGGCAGGACCGGGAGCTGTCTGCATAAAGATTGCGTTAAGACCCCGTGAAAATTTTATAAATTCACGAAAAACGGTAGGATCGGGTCTTTGCTTCATGTTAAGATAAAGAAAACATAAAGAAAGGAAAGACCAATATTGAAGTTATTGAATCCAAAGATCCGGCAAAAATTTGCAGAATCCTTGAAGGCGGTCCTGCCGGTAGTAGGGATCGTGATCATATTAAGCTTTACCATGGCTCCCATTACCTCCAGTATCCTGCTGTGCTTTCTGGTGGGGGCGGTGATGGTCATGGTCGGTATGATGTTTTTCACCCTGGGTGCGGAGATGTCCATGACCCCCATGGGAGAAAAAGTGGGTGCCAGAATGACCCAGAGTAAAAACATTCTGCTGATCGTAGTGTTATCTTTTCTGTTGGGAGTGGTGATCACCATTTCCGAGCCTGACTTGCAGGTGCTGGCGACACAGGTGCCTTCGGTTCCGAATATGACGCTGATCCTGGCAGTGGCAGTGGGGGTTGGAATCTTCCTGGTCATTGCCCTTCTGCGTATGTTGATCGGCGTGGCCCTGCCGCCATTGTTGACCTTTTTCTACATAGTAGTGTTCGTTCTTGCATTTTTCGTACCGGAGAACTTCCGGGCAGTGGCGTTTGATTCCGGAGGTGTGACCACGGGACCCATGACAGTTCCTTTTATCATGGCTCTAGGTGTCGGTATTGCGTCCATCCGTAATGACCACCATGCGGCGGACGACAGCTTCGGTCTGGTAGCACTGTGCTCCATCGGCCCGATCCTGGCGGTCATGGTGCTGGGGCTGATCTATAAGCCGACCAATGCGGATTACCAGCCGGTGGCGATCCCGGAGATCGCTGATTCCGTGGAACTGGCGCAGCTTTTTGCTCATGGGATTCCGGATTATATGAAAGAGATCGCACTCTCATTACTTCCCATTGTATTGTTTTTCGGTCTGTTCCAGATATTTGCCCTGCGGCTGTCGGGGAAGACACTGGCGAAGATTCTGATCGGTCTGATCTATACTTATATCGGTCTGGTACTGTTTCTGACCGGCGCAAATGTGGGCTTTATGCCTGCCGGTAATTACCTTGGTCAGGTCATGGCAGCCAGATCCTACAGGTGGGTACTGGTGCCGGTGGGAGCACTGATCGGTTACTTTATCGTAAAAGCGGAGCCCGCGGTCTATGTACTGAATCATCAGGTAGAGGAGCTGACGGACGGTGCCATCTCTGCCAGATCCATGGGGGTTTCTCTGTCCGTGGGAGTATCCTTATCCGTAGCACTGGCGATGATCCGCGTGCTGACGGGAATCCCGATTCTATGGTTTTTGATCCCGGGCTACGGTGTGGCGATCGGACTATCCTTTTTTGTACCGAAGATATTCACAGCGATCGCCTTCGACTCCGGCGGTGTGGCGAGCGGTCCTATGACAGCTACCTTTTTACTGCCGTTAGCGCAGGGCGCCTGTGTGGCGGTGGGCGGCAATTTAGTCGCAGATGCTTTCGGTGTGGTAGCAATGGTAGCCATGACACCGCTGATCACGATCCAGATATTGGGAATGGTATATCAGTTAAAGCAGCAGAAGAGCGGTGCAGGCGTATTTGCCGGTGCGGCGGATGCATTTGGTGCTTTGGATGAGAATGCCATCATTGAACTGTAGGAGGTGTGCCCATGAGTGAATTATATATGATGGTCACCATTACCAATCGTCAGCTGACGAGGAAATTCGTGGAATGCTATAAAGAAAAAGGCGCACAGGTCGGCAGTGTTACCGTCGGCATGGGAACCGCGGCGAATGAGATCTTAGATTATTTTGGACTGGACGGCATGGAGAAGAGCGTATTGTTCCATCTCGTCACAGATGCTGCCTGGCGGCAGATCAAGGCGGCTTTGCGTAAGAAAATGCAGATCGATCTCCCGGGAATGGGAATCGCATTTATCATTCCCGTGAGCAGTGTCGGTGGCAAGAAAGCATTGAATTACCTGACCTGCGGGCAGGAATTCGTAAAAGGAGAGGAGTCCACATTGAAAGAGACGAAGAATGAGCTTCTGGTAGTGATAGCCAATCATGGATATACGGAACTGGTCATGGATGCAGCGAGAGAAGTACATGCGGCAGGCGGCACAGTCATCCATGCCAAGGGCACCGGAACAGAGAATGCACAGCAGTTTCTGGGCGTGACACTGGTGCCGGAAAAAGAAATGTTGTTCATTGTGGTAAGAAGTGAGCAGAAAAATTCCATCATGCGTGCTATAATGGAAAAAGCAGGACTGGAGAGTAAAGCACAAAGCATAGTATTCTCCCTTCCTGTGACAGATACTGCAGGCATGCGCCTGATGGAGGAGATGGGAGAGACATGACAAACGGCTTATCCGGACCCAGGAAGCAGTTCCTGGACGTGCTTCGGGTACTGGCAACCTGTGCAGTGGTGCTGATGCATGTACTGACAGGTGCGATAGATGTGACAGACACGTCAATAGTGCCGGAATACCGGTCATTATTGCTGTCAGTTATGGATCTGGTGACCTGGTGTGTTCCTATATTTTTATTGATCTCGGGATATTTGTTCCTGAATCCGGAACGTACATTGACTTATCCGGTCATGATTAAAAAATATTGCAGGAGGATTGCACTGGCGATCCTCCTATTCGGCGTTCCGTATGCAGCTTCCGAGCTGGTAGTGACGGAGCGGACCTTCCGGATCATGATGATCCCGGAGGCACTGAAGATGACTCTGACGGGACATACCTGGTCCCATATGTGGTATCTGTATCTGATCTTGTTTTTATATCTGATCACGCCGCTTCTGAAAAAAGTGCTGCGTGTGCTGCCGGTGTGGGGTGTTGTAGCAATGATGGCAGTGATCTTCTTGGGAAGCAGTGTGGCACCGTTTCTGAATAAGGTACTGGACGTCAACAGTATTCCGGTATTGCCGGATGGCGGTGTGTATTTCCTGTATTATCTGTGTGGATATTTCTTCGCGGTGAGAGAAGTATGTGTGGACAAGGGAAGGAATGTATGGCTGACAGCTGCAGTAGCGGTTCTGGCTCTTGGAATGATCCTGAGCAGAACACTTGCGGGATTCTCCATTCAGATGGCATACAATTACCCGTTTACAGTACTGCTTGCAGTGCTTCTGTTCGCTGCAGGATGGAATGGGAGTATTAAAAAACACCGGCTCCCCTGGCAGGAGGCGGGAGCCTTGAGCTTTGCCGTATACCTGGTACATCCGGTGTATGTGAACCTGTTGTATAAATTCGTGAAGATCACACCCTTTACGGTGTTGGAACAATGCGGTGTGCAGTCTGTAGCCGCGGGACAAGCGGTATTGATTTTGCTGCTGGTTGCAATCTGCCTGGTAGTGCTGGCACTGGCAACGGCTACCGCGTGGGTGCTGCGCAAGATCCCGGTGTTAAGAAAATATGTGTTGTAGAAGAAAGGAGCCTCACGAGGGGGCTCCTTTTTGCGTTGTGTGCGCCTGGCGGCGCACGTTTCGTTTGCGCGCCATGGGCGCGCTCTCGCAGGTGAAAGTCCTGAACATGCCCAGGTAGTGGGAAATGTATAGCTGAACAGCAAGGGTGTCCATCGTGAGGTGGAATCTGAAGGAAGCTGGATGTGAGGAAAATACTAACTCATGGGCAAATCTCTGGTCTGACGGACAGAAATCTTATATGAGGTTATGCATGAGGGTAAGGTTGCACACCAAATCGAAGCCCAATAACTACACGGAATCATGCATGATAAATGAGGCAGATGGATGGAGAGGAAGAAACGTGTGGTACCTAGGGAGGTCTGTGCGGTACGCCTTGAAAGAGGTAACCATTGCATAAAGCAATGCTGAACGCACAGAAGTCAGCAGAGGTCATAGTAGCCAAACGGAACAAGATCCGTTCGAGGTGAAGGACCGAATCAATAGGAGTCTTAAGTATGACCCGGAAAGGAGGAATGGGCAGATGGATGCAGAAAACAAGGAAAGCTGCTTGCAGAGAGACAGCGCGGAACGTAAAGGGTATGTAAGAGCGCATCGCTCATTCAACCGGATATGGAAAGAAAGAGACAGTGCAGAGCCAGACATTTTAGGTAAGATACTGAGTAAGGACAATCTGAACAGAGCTTACAAAAGAGTGAAGGCAAACAAGGGAGCGCCGGGAGTAGATGGAATGACTATCGAAGAGGCGTTTCCGTGGTTGAAGGAACATAGCCATGAACTGACAGAGAGGATACGGAAAGGGCACTATACCCCGTCCCCGGTCAGAAGAGTGGAAATCCCGAAGCCGGACGGCGGAGTACGAAAGCTTGGTATTCCCACCGTCACAGACCGCATTATCCAGCAGGCGATATCACAACAGCTGATACCGATTTATGAGCCGAAGTTCGCAGAAGGAAGTTTCGGATACCGACCGGAACGGAGTGCAAAAGATGCAGTTCAGAGGATAAAGGAGTATGCAGAACAGGGATATACAAGGGCGGTCGTCCTTGACCTGTCCAAGTATTTCGATACGCTGAACCATGAATTCCTTGTAAATATCCTGCGCAGAGATGTAAAGGATGAAAGAGTGATTCAGATGATAAAGAGGTATCTGAAAAGCGGAGTGATGGAAAACGGTGTAGTGGTCAAGACGGAAGAAGGTTCGCCGCAGGGAGGAAATCTCTCCCCGCTGTTAGCCAATGTCTATCTTAATGAGTTTGACCAGGAATTCAACAAAAGAGGGGTACCGTGCATCCGCTATGCAGATGATATTGTACTGTTAGCGAAGAGTGAACGGGCATCTGAGAGGTTGTTGGAGAGCAGTACGAAATATCTGGAAGGGACGCTGAAACTGAAGGTGAACCGGGAGAAAAGCCGTACGGTCAGTGTGTTTGCAATACGAAATTTTAAATACCTTGGTTTTTGTTATGGGAAGAACGGAAAAGGAATCTATATCCGTGTGCATGAAAAGTCATGGAAGAAAGCCAAGGAAAACCTGCGCAGGCTCACTTCCCGGAGCAGATGCAGAAGTATAGTGAAAGCCATGAAGCGAGTAGAAATCTATATGAGGGGATGGCTGAACTACTATAGTATAGCAGACATGAAAAGAAACATCGAAGACCTGAATGGATGGCTGTACCGAAGGATACGGATGTGTATCTGGAAGCAGTGGAAACTACCCAGAACGAGAATGAGAAAACTAATCGGACTGGGAGTAGCCAGTCACTATGCGGCAACAATCGCCAATGACCGCAAAGGATACTGGTTTAATGCCGGGAACAAAGCGGTAAACTGGGCGTTGAATAAAGAAAGACTGATAAGCTGGGGCTACTATGATTTAGCGACAGCGTACCAGTCCATGCACGTCAACTATTGAAACCGCCGTGTACCGAACGGTACGCACGGTGGTGTGAGAGGACGGCGGTTAGTCACCGCCTCCTACTCGATTTTATAGGTTTATTATTTTAAAGGAGAATTTATAAATAATCGTGACGGGCAAGCACGTTTAAGATATTTCTACCTTCCTCTGTACCCTCAATGATTCTGCGGGCACGCTTGCTGTCTCCGATATTTACGATTTCAACATTGGTATTACTGAAGGCCTCATCAATCTCTGAAAGAACAGGTGTGTTGGCTCTCATACCAAGGCAGATGAATCCGTAATCAAATGGGATTTCCTCAATCTCACCCTTTGGATTCTTTACGATGAAACGGTCATTCTTAACCTCCTGCAGAGCAGTGTTGGTCATCTGTTTTACACCGTATTTTGCCATTTTTGTGTTTGTGTCACACTTTGTGACAGGGTCAAGTCCGTTTCCAATCATTGGAAGCATCTCAACCATTGTTACCTCTGCGCCTCTTTCTGTGAAGAATTCCATCACGTCAAGACCTACGGCACCACCGCCGATGATGGCGATTTTCTGTCCCTTCATATCCTCAGGATACTCATTGATGCGCTCGATCATCTTAAGGACTGTTGCTACATTTGTGCCGTCCTTGTCAACGAGATCGTGAAGACCTGTGATAGGTGGGAGAGTAGGTACAGAGCCTGTTGCGTTTACTATGATATCAGGGTTTAAGGCCTTTACCATATCAACTGTTGCTGATGTATTTTTGAAAACAAACAGGTTGTGAAGCTTGCTTGCACGGTGAATCATGTAGTTAGGGAAGTCTGCAAGACGCTTCTTGTCAGGAATCTTGGAGATAACTGATGCAAGTCCGCCAAGCTCAGCCTTCTTCTCAATGAGGAAGGTTGTACATCCAACCTCTGCTGCTGTGCAGGCTGCCTCAAGACCGGCAGTACCACCACCGATT